>Ga0265319_1001712_pt1 | contig 12654 bp, 10 predicted proteins | sample 4824metaG_FD_192443 | JGI IMG/M metagenome (GOLD analysis project Ga0265319, IMG submission 192443) | Rhizosphere microbial communities from Carex aquatilis grown in University of Washington, Seatle, WA, United States - 4-8-24 metaG | ecosystem: Host-associated > Plants > Roots > Rhizosphere >...
CGGGCCGCGCCTTCGCCATCGCGTCAGGCGCAGACGGCATTCGTCGTGTGGGCGACGGCATCCATGCGGGCCTGATCGTACCCACCACGCCGCGTGGTCGATCTCCGCCGGTCGGGGTGCTTGCGCTATAACGCCCCAGCGTGGATCCGCCCTTGAGCGCTCGTCGCGCGACTCCGCTGGGATGGACGTCTCAGGCGACGGTGGTCGTCGGGCTCGCGCTCCTCGTGTTTGTCGCCTGTTGCCTCGCCGGCCCCGGTGGCCTGCTGACGACCTGGCACGCGGCGGATGTCTCGTATTACGGGCAGCTCGGCTCGCACCTCCGGGCCGGCGAGATCCCCTACCGAACCCTCTACGTCGAATATCCGCCCGGGGCGCTGCCGGTCTTCCTGCTCCCGGCGGTGAGCGAGGCGCACTATGTCGACCTCTTCAAGGTGCTGATGACGCTGCTCGGTGCCGCGGCGATCGTCGTAACCGCCGGTGCTGCCACCGCGCTCCACGTTTCCCCCCGGCGGTTGGCTCTCGCCGTCGCCCCGTTGGCCACTGCGCCCGTCGTGCTCGGTTCCGTGTTCCTGAATCGCTACGACGCCTGGCCGATGCTGCTCACCGTCGCAGGGCTCGCCGCGCTGCTGCGGTTGCGCCCGGTCCGCGGAACGGTCGCCCTCGCGCTGTCCGTGGTGGCGAAGGTCTTTGCCGCCGCTGCGCTTCCCGTCGTCGCCGTGTACCTGGTGCGAACGGCGCGCAGCGTGGTGCGCCGTGCAGCGATTGCGTTTGCGGCCGTCCTGGCGGTCACCGTCCTGCCGTTCGTAATCGTCGGCCCGGGTGGTCTCGCGTTCAGCTTCTACGTCCAGCTCACGCGCCACCTCGAGATCGAGAGCCTCGCCGCGTCGTTCCTGCTTGCTGCGGATCGGCTCGGGCTGTACCACGCTCGGATCGTCGACGGGACGCCCGGGTCGCGTGACCTCGCCGGCGCGTTTCCGACTGCGCTCGGCGTGGCGACCGCAGTCGTCGAGGTCGCGGCACTCGTTGCGTGCGCTGTGTGGTTTGCGAAAGGCCCGTCCGGTCGAAGCCGGTTCGTTGCGGCCTTCGCAACCGCTCTGGTCGCATATGTCGCATTCGGCAAGGTGCTCTCGCCTCAGTACATGGTCTGGTTGCTGCCGATCGTCCCGCTCGTCGGCGGTCGGCGCGGGTACGCCGCGACGGGTCTCCTCGTCTCGGCGCTCGTCCTGACGCGGCTCGAGTTCCAGGCGTTCGACAGCCTCAACGCGATCGGTCCCGTGGTGTGGCTGCTGCTCGTCCGGAATCTCACGCTCGTGGCGCTGTTCGTCACGCTCGCCGGCGGGGTTCGGCGCAGCTCCAGCGTCGCCGCCGCGTAGCCTTGGGCGCATGCGTGGAGTCTTCGCCGTAGCCAGGCCCACGCTCCCGCGACTTCGCTATCCCGCCTGGGCCGCGGGCGGGCTTGTCGCACTCATGTGTCTCGTCATCCCCGGCGGGCTCTTGAGTCGCGGCTGGGGCGGCGATGTCTACTACTACAGGGAGATCGGTCACCGGATCGCGCACGGCCAGATCCCGTACCACGAGTTCTACCTCGAGTATCCGCCGGGATCGATCCCGATCTTCGCGGTGCCCTCGCTGCTGTCGCAGGCGCACTACTTCCTCGTGTTCAAGCTGCTCATGACCGCGTTCGCGGCCGTCGCGGCTGTCGCCGCCGTCGCCGTGCTGGAACGTCTCGGAGCGACCTCGCCGGCGCGCGTCCGGGCGGTCGTCGTGCTCGGCGTTGCGCCACTCGCGCTCGGCCCGCTCTTCCTCAACCGCTACGACGCGTGGCCCGCTGCCCTCGTCGCGTTGTCGCTGTTGTTCCTCGTCGCCGACCGTCCGCGGCTCGCGTTTGCCCTGCTCGCCGTCGCCACCGTCGCGAAGATCTACCCGCTCGCGCTCGTGCCGGTCGTGGTCGTCCACGTGTGGCGTCGTTTCGGGCGCGACGAGCTCGTTCGGGCGCTGGCGGTGTTCGTCGGCGTCGGACTCCTGTTCGTCGTCCCATTCGCAGCCGTCGGCTTTGGAGGGCTCGGCTACAGCTTCTACATCCAGGCGACACGAGATCTCCAGGTGGAGAGCCTCGGCGCGCAGCTGCTCGTGGTCGCGGGCCACCTCGGTGTCTACCACCCGACTGCAGTGACCGGGAAGCCCGGATCGCAGAATCTCGTGGGCCCGGCCGCCGACGCGGTCGGCTTCGTGAGCTCACTCGTCCAGGTCGTGGCCGTGCTGCTCGTCGCGCGCTGGTATCGGCGCGGCCGAAACGATTCAGACCGCCTCGTGCTCGCCTTCGCAGCCGCAGTCGTCGCATTCATCGCTTTCGGGAAGGTGCTCTCGCCGCAGTACGTCGTGTGGCTCATCCCGCTCCTGCCGCTCGTCGAGCTGGGGATCGGCGGGTTGGTGTCGTGCCTGCTGCTGGCCGTCCTCGTGATGACCCAGCTCTCGTTCTACGACTCCGACCAGGTCGCTCAGCTCGGGACCGTGTCGTGGCTGGTGCTGGCGCGCAATGTCGTGCTCGTTGCGCTCTTCGGACTGCTGGCGCGACGCCTCGCGCGGGAGCCCGCATGAGTCTCGTTCGCCGGCCGCGCGTCGCAGTCGCCGCCGGCGCGGTCACCGTGTTCGTCGTCGGGTGCCTCTTCATCCGGGGCGGCGTGCTCGAACACGAGCGGTTCGGCGACGTCGCGTTGTACGCCGCCGACGCGCACCGGATGCTCGACGGTCAGATCCCGTATCGGGACTTCTTCGTCGAGTACCCGCCGGGCGCGCTGGTGGCTTTCATCGTTCCGGCGCTCGTCTCGATGGGGCACTACACGACGCTGTTCAAGATCTTCATGACCGTGCTCGGAGCCGCCACGATCTGCGTGGCTGCCGCCGTCGCAGCGTCCGCCGGGAAAAGCTCGCGGCGGAGCGCGCTCGCGCTCGCCTGGATCGCGATCTCGCCGGTCCTGCTCGGCCCGCTCCTGCTCGACGAGTACGACCTCTGGCCGACGCTGCTGACCTGTCTCGCGCTGCTCGCTCTGTTCCGTGGCCGTGAGCGCCTCGGCGCGGGGTTGCTCGGATTTGGAGCCGCGACGAAGGTGTTCCCGGCCGCCATCCTGCCGGCCGCGCTCGTGTGGATCTACCGGAGGTCCGGGCGGCGGGCGGCATTGCAGGCGCTCGGCGTCGCGGTTGCGGTTGCGGCCGCGACGTACGTCGTCTTCGTCGCGCTCGGTCCCGGCGGCGTGTGGTCCAGCCTCGAGATCCAGGCGCGTCGCGGCCTGCAGAAAGAGAGCCTCGGCTCGGCCACCCTGTTCGTGCTCGACAAACTTGGGCTTTACAAAGCGCGCATCGTCGAGGGCAACCCTCATTGGACCGAGCTGACCGGGCCGGCGGGCGACGCGCTTGCGACCCTCAGCTCGATCTGCCAGATCGGCGCTTCCGTCGCCGTGGCTGCGATTGCGGCACGTCGGCGCTCGGACCCTCGGCTGCTGCTCTACGCCTCGGCCGCGGCGGTCGCCGGGTTCGTCGCATTCGGCAAGGTCTTCTCGCCGCAGTACCTGATCTGGCTCGTTCCTCTGGTGGCGCTGGCCGGTGGTCTCGTCGCGAATCTCCTGCTCGGCACCGCGCTCGTGCTGACCCAGCTCTGGTTCCTTCGCATCGTCACGCCGTTCGATCTCGACCGAGGCATCTGGCTCGTGATCATTCGGGACGTTCTCGTCGTGGGCGTATTTGCGCTGCTGGTGAACCGCTTACGAGGCCTCGAGCTCGCAGATCCACCGCGAGCAGCGCGAAGAGCGCGACGAGCAGGAGATTCCGCGCCAGCAGCACCCACGTAACCCAACCGAGAGCCTGCAGCTCCCGAAAGCGTTCGGGCACCCAGATCTGGGTCAAGCCGAGGATCAGGAGGAGGAGCGGCGCCACGGTCTTCTGTCGTACCGAGGCCGCCGCGACGAGCGCGATGAGCCAGAGCAAGTACTGCGGCGACAGGACCTTCGCAAAGGCGACGATGGCGACGAGCGTCGCCGCTGTAGCGTTCACGAAGTCGGCCGTCTCACCGGCGGTGCGATGGTAGAGCCAGGCGACGAGCACGATCGCGGCCAGCATGACGATCGTGGAGCCGGTTGCGATCCCGGACGCAAGCCTTCCGGCGAACTGTGCGTAGGCGAGGTTCGGCGAGTAGTGCGCCTGATATGCGCCGAGATGATGCGCGGCGGCGAGAAACGATGCGCCGAGGCTCTCGAGCTGGAGGCCGCGCGTGATCTGCGTGCGGAGGCTGAACCGCAACCCACCGGCCCCGAGAATCGCGAACGGCGCGAACACGACCGCGGCGGCGGCAACGTACGCGAGCAGCGCTGGGCGAACAATGTCCCGGCCGTGACGGCGGAGCGCATACAGGAGCGCGACCGCGAGCAGTCCCGCTGGGAACAGCTTCGCTGCAGTAGCGACGCCGAGCAGCGCGAAGCCCGTTGTCTGACGATCTGCCACGAGCGCCGCGACGGCCGCCGCCATGAGCAACGCCGGCCAGTAGTCGAAGCTGTTCAGCGTGATCGGCCCGAGCGCCGCGGGCGCGACGGCGGCGACGCCGAGGGCGACGTACGCGCTGCGACTACTCACCCGAAGCCGAGTGAGGATCGTCGCGAGACACACGATCGTTCCGGCGCCGCAAAGCGCTTCGAAGATCTTGAACCACACGACAAAGTGCGATCCGGGTAGCGCGGGCAGGACGAGCGCCGGCAGGGCGCCGGGCGGGAACTCGATGAAGAAGTCCCGGTACGGAACGAGGCCGTGGGCCATGCGGATGCCGTACAACGAGTAGAGCCCCGTGTCGGCGACGCCGTTCGGGTTCCACAGGCCGACCCACGGAAGCGAGCAGCATGCGATGAACAACAGGCACGCCCCGGCAGCCGCCGTGCGCGGTCGCGTCATCGCTCGACGGCTCCGGAGGCGAAGTGCGTGCGGCTCCGCGTCACCAGACCGAGGAGGAGCCATATCCCCGCCGCCCACAGAACGAAGAGCTCGGGCAGGCTTGCATAGAGGAAGCGCGGATGCTGCGAGGTGTTCGCATAGAAGCTGTAGAAGACCGGGTTGACGAGCAAGAACGTCACGACCAACGCCAACGCCCACGGGCGGCTCAGCGCGAACGCACCTATCACTGCGAGCGGAACGATGATCGCGAGCGTCTGCGGCCGGAAGATCGACGACTGCGTCCAGCTGGACACGATGTGACCGAGGTCGAACGCGTCGCGCGGCCACGACTGTGGATTGTCGTAGAGCTTGGGGTAGGAAAGAGGCCAGTAGACGAGCACCACCGGCGCGAACGCGAGGGCTCCCACGGCGTACGCGAGCCCGGCACGCATGCGGCCGCGGAGGACGACGAAGACGAGGGCGGCGGCGGCAGGCAACGCGTTCGACACTTTCACGCATGTCGCAACGCTCAGCGCGCAGCCGGCAAGCGTCAGCCGCAGCTGGGTCAGCCGAGTGGAGAGCAAGAGCGCGGCGGCCGACGTCACGAGCAGCGTCGAGAGCGGCTCGCTGTAGTTGTGCAATCCGACGTCGATGTCCCATTGGCCGTTCGCCCAGGCGCGGTGGCCGGCTATCAGCCCGACGAGGAGCGGCCACGCGGTCCAGCAGGCTGCGGCCAGGAGACCGACCGAGCGGCGTCCCGATGCATTGCGCCCCAGGTAGGCGACGGCGAGGACGGTCAGCCCGACCACGATGAGCGAGATCGCCACGCCGAAGTCCCAGGCGACATGCTCGCTCAGCCCGAATCCGAGCGCCCGGTACGCCAGCATGGGCAGCGCCCAGACGAGCGGCCACCCGAACACCGCGGCCCCCGTCGCCTTCATCCAGTGGACGTCAACGCAGATGACGAGCCCGAACGCGCCGAGTGCTGCCGCAGTGAGCCAGGGTCGCAGGTCGGGGCGCCGACGCCACGCGAGCACGATCGCCGTCGCAGCGGCAAGCGCGAACAGCGCGTCGAGCGCGAGCACCGCTCGCGGCATTCGGCCCCACGCCGCCATGAAATCGCGCGTCGCGGCATAGAAGCCGGTCGCATCTCCCGTCAGTCCTCCGTCGCGTGCGGAGCGTGTGAACCGTGGGATTCCCGGCAACCTCGAGTTGCCCGCAGCGTAGGCTGCGAGCGGGATCGCGAGCCTCACGGCGACCAGGAGCGCGAGCGCACCCCACCAGCTCGTGAGCGTCCGGACGCGCATCGCCCGACGACGCTAGCACCGACTTGTGTCGGTAAAGGCTTCGTTAAGCCTGACCGGGCCGTCGGAATCGCCCGCTAGCATCACGACCTATGCCCACCGCGGTCGTCACCGGAGGTGCAGGCTTTCTCGGGTCGCATCTATGCGACGCCCTCGTAGCCGACGGCTACCGGGTGATCTGCGTGGACAACCTCGAGACCGGCTCGCTCCAGAACGTCGAGCACCTACGGGGCGCGAGCTTCGAGTTCCTGAATCACGACCTGACGCGGCATCTCGAGATCGACGAGTCGATCGACCTGATCTTCCATCTGGCGAGCCCTGCGAGCCCGATCGACTACCTACGCCTGCCGCTGCAGACGCTCAAGGTCGGCTCCTACGGCACGCACAACGCCCTCGGCCTCGCGAAATGGAAGCGCGCACGGTTTCTGCTGGCGTCGACGAGCGAGGTCTACGGCGACCCGGCCGTGCATCCGCAGCCGGAGAGCTACTGGGGGAACGTGAACCCGATCGGCCCACGCGGCGTGTACGACGAGGCGAAGCGCTATGCGGAGGCGCTCACGATGGCGTACCACCGCCAGCAGGGCGTCGACACATGCATCGTCAGGATCTTCAACACGTACGGGAAGCGCATGCGGCCGTACGACGGTCGCGCGATTCCGACGTTCATCCGCCAGGCGCAGGCGAACCAGCCGATCACCGTGTTTGGAGACGGCTCGCAGACGAGAAGCTTCTGTTATGTGGACGATCTCGTTCGTGGTCTTGTCGCGCTCGCGAAGAGCGGGGAGCACCTGCCGGTGAACATCGGCAACCCGCAGGAGTTGACGCTGCTCCAACTCGCGGAGGCGGTCGTCGAGGCGACGGGCTCCAAGAGCCAGATCGTCTTCGAGGCATTGCCCGTGGACGATCCACAAGTCCGTCAGCCAGACATCACACGAGCCCGGCAGCTGCTGGGTTGGGAGCCGCAGATCTCGCTCGAGGAAGGCCTGCGGCGAATGCTGCAATCGAACGTAGGGGAGTCACTGAGTGTCTAAGCGCATCGCCCTGTTCTCAGTCATATCGGCCGTTGTTGCGAGTCTCGCCGTGGGGGCGGCGACGGCCTCGCCCAACAAGCACAGCGCGCCAAGCGCGCGTGCGTCGGCCCACATGCTCGTGGGGATCAACGACGAGCCCGACACCCTGTACGGCAATCCTGCGACGGCATTTGCCACCCTGTCGGCGCTGAAGGTGCAGGTACTCCGGGTCAACCTCTACTGGGGCGGCAACAAGTGGGCCGTCGCGAACAAGAAGCCGACCGACGCGACCGATCCCGGAGATCCTGCCTACAACTGGTCGCTGTATGACCGGCTCGTCCAGTACGCGACGACGAACAACATTCAGGTCGTCTTCTCCATCCTGTTCACACCTTCGTGGGCCAACGGTGGTAAGGCCAAGACCGTCGCTCCGACGAATGCGCTCGACCTGCGGAACTTCGCTTACGCGGCCGCGGAGCGCTACAGCGGTTACTGGATTCCGCCGAGCTGGCAGCAGGACGCCTCGCTTGGGATCGGAGATTCGCCGCTCCCGAAGATCTCCATGTGGACGGCCTGGAACGAGCCGAACAATCCGCTCTGGCTCACGCCGCAGTACAAGCGCATCGGAAAGACATGGCGGGTCGAAAGCGCGTTCCAGTACGCGAAGATCTGCAACGCCGTCTACACCGGTGTCCACTCGGTCGTCATCTCGACCACCCAGGGTGCGCTGCAGGGCGAGAAGGTGGCGTGCGGTGTCACCGGTCCGAAGGGCAATGACGCCCCCGCTTCGGCGCGCGCATCCGTCGATCCGCTCACGTTTCTGAGCTCGGCGAAGAAGTTCGGGATGAAGACCTTCGACGTCTACGCGCATCATCCATACGCTGCGGCGGGCAGTGAGTCCCCGGCCTTCGTGCCGACGGGCAACAACAAGCGCCGGATCCAGCTTGCCAACATCGGGGTGCTGACGACGCTGCTGACGAAGCTCTACGGGCCGAAACACCTCTGGATCACGGAGTACGGCTACCAGACGAATCCGCCTGACAACAAGACGGGCTTCGGCATCAGCTGGGCCAAGCAGGCGCTCTACATGAAGCAGGCCTACGCCATGGCACGCAAGAACCCGCGGATCGACATGATGCTCTGGTTCCTCGTGCGCGACGAGCCGAACCTCGGGGGCTGGCAGTCGGGCCTCGAGACCGTCGCCGGGAAGAAGAAGCCGGCGTGGAGCGCGTTCCTCTCGCTGCCGCGGGGCTAGATCGACCGTCGTCCACTCGACGCGTGCGCCGCTAGGCGGCGTGCGCGTCGAGCAGCGACCTGTACAGGCGATCGATGTCGTCGACGAGCCGCTCGACCGCGTAACGGCCGAGCACGCGCTCGCGGCCGTCGGCGCCCATTTGCGCCCGCCGCTCGGGATCGGCCGCAAGCTCGGCGAGGCGCTCGCTGAGGGCGTCGGCATCGCCGACCTCCACGAGGAAGCCGTCGACGCCGTCACGGATCACGTCCGGCGTGCCGCCGACACGCGTCGCGACCGCAGGGCGTTGCGCGGCGAGAGCCTCGATCACACTCACGGGCGTGCCCTCGTTCACCGACGGCAGTAGCAGCGCGTCCATCGCGCTGTAGAAGCGCGCGACGTCCTCCTGGTAGCCGACGAACAGGCAGCGCTTCACGACACCCAGGTTGTGCGCGTATTGCTCCAGATGATCGCGGTCGGGACCGTCGCCGACCAGGCAGAGATACGCATCTACGCCGCGATCGACGAGGCCGCGGAGTGCGCGCACAACGTCATCCGTCCGCTTGACGGCCGTCATACGACCGACCCAGCCGACGACGAACGCATCCGGCGCGACGCCGAGCTGTCTGCGCGTCTCGGTCCGAACGTTCTCGTCGACATCGGTGCGCTCGTCGAGCTCGATGCCGAGACGAACGACGGTGAACTTGGACGCCGGTGCGACGTGGAGCTTCACGAGGTCGTCCCGGACTTCGGGGCTCACCGCGACCAACGCGGTCGTCACATGCGCGAGCAAGCGCTCGAGCGTCCGAAAGCCGAACGTCATGAACGGGTTGAAGTACCCGCGCAGCACGTGCCCGTGGAAGGTGTGGACAATGATCGGCGGTCGTGCGCTGCCCGCGAGCAGAGCTGCGATCCGCCCGACCGCGCCTGCTTTCGCCGTGTGTGTGTGGAGGATCGTCGGGCGTTCCTGCTTGATCAACCTGGCGAGCCGCACGATTGCCTGGGCGTCCCGCATGACGCCGATCTCCCGGTGGAGCGCCGGCAGCGTCTCGATCCGCACTCCGCGCGCCTCGGAGACGGAGGCCATCGACTCCTCGCCGCGGGCGAGCGAGCCGGCGACGAGCGTCGTCTCATACCCTCGGTCGGCGAGTCCCGCCGTGAGGTAGGCGACGTGGAGAGCGGGCCCTCCGACGTTGAGCCGCGCGATCACGCGCAGAACCTTGATCGGCTCGGGCGTCGCGCTCTCTTCAGCCACGGAGGAACTCGACCGTGTGCCGCAAGCCCTCTTCCAACCCGATCGCAGGCTGGTAGCCGAGGATGCGCGCTGCCTTGCCGAGGTCGGCCCACGAGTCGCGGATGTCTCCTGCACGCGGCGGTAGGTGTTCCTTCAAGACGGGCCGGCCGAGAATGGAGCCGATGGTGTCCGCGAGCACGTTCACGCTCGCCGGCGAGCCGTTGGCGATGTTGAAGATCTCACCGCTCGCTCCCTTGGCCTCTCCGGCTCGCACCGTTGCATCGACGACGTTGCCGACGTACGTGAAGTCACGCGACTGCTCACCGTCGCCGTGGATCTGGACGGGCTGTCCCACTGCGATCGACGTGACGAAGAGCGGCACGACCGCTGCGTACTGGGAAAACGGGCTCTGTCTGGGCCCGAACACGTTGAAGTAGCGCAGCACGACCGTCTCGAGCGATTCGTACACGCGACTGAAGCTCACGCAGTACCGCTCAGCTGCAAGCTTTGCGACTCCGTACGGCGAGATCGGATCGGGCGGTGTGTCTTCCGTGGTCGGCAACTGGCGGCTCGAGCCGTAGACGGACGTCGACGAAGAGAACACAACCCGGCGGATTCCCTCGTCGCGGGCGGCGAGCAGCACGTTCAGCGTGCCCTCCACGTTCACCGCGTTCGACGTCAGCGGATCCTGCACCGATCGGGGTACCGACCCGAGCGCGCCCAGGTGGTAGACAACCTCGGTTCCCCGGACCGCCCGATGTACGCGCTCATAGCTGCGCAGCTCGCCCTCGACGATCTCCACGTCGAGCCCTTCGAGGTTCGCGCGGTCACCGGTCGAGAAGTTGTCGAGTACGCGCACGTCGTCGCCGCGCTCGAGCAGCGCGCGAACGAGGTTCGAGCCGATGAAGCCGGCTCCGCCGGTGACGAGGGCTGTCTGCGTCATCAGGCGCGCATCGTGCCTGAGCTTGCGGATGTGGACGCGGCGGAGCCGGCGGCGATCGTCCCGATCGCCAGCCACGCGAGCGCGTCGAGCGGGACTCCGGCAACGAGCCCGAACGCCACCCAGAGGCCGAGCGCGAGCACGAGCCAGGCGAGCCCGAGCACAGGGATCCAGGCGAGGGCGGGAGGAGCTCGCAGTGCGGCGCGCGCAGCGACGAGGGCCGGGGCGCCCAGCCAGCCGAGCATCAGGACGAAGCCGACGAGGCCGAGGTCCGCCAGGACCTGCACGTAGAGGATCTGGATGCCGTACTCGTGGCCCGGCCCGGGAAAGGCGCGTTCCGCGACGTCTGGAAACCGCCGGTGCGCGGCCGGGAGCGTGGGCCCGACGGCAGACGGCTCGGTCGAGCCTTGCCAGCCGACTCCGAGGATCGGATGGTCGAGCCAGATGCGGGCGCCGATGTACGCGAGCAGCGTGCGCTGGGAGTACGTCTGGATGTCGTTGCTCGTGCTCGTCTGCGCTTGCTTGACGCCGAGAAAACGGAAGAACTGATCGAAGTCTCGCGCGCGCAGCGCGACGATCCCGAGTGAGGAGATTGCGACCGTGACGAGCGTCGCCGCGAGCACACGGCGTCCCAGGACTCGCTGCCGTGCGGCGACGGCGGCAACGATCGCGGCAGCCGGGACGAGGCCGATGATGCCGGCGGTCGCTCCGCCCAGAACGAAGCCGACGGCGCCCGCTACGAGTGCAAGCCACGCCGCGCGCCGGACGTTCGAATCGTTGCCGGCCCAGAGAAGCCCGACGATCCCTGTGAGGAGCGCCATGCCCGACAGAGCAGCGAAATCGTGCGGCCCGAGAAATGACGGCTGGCGGTCGCCCTGCGGCCAGGCATCGACGATGCCCCAGCCGACCCACTGCAGCGCGCCGATGACGGTCGCCACGCTGCTCCAGGCGACGAGTGCTCCCAGCACGAGCGCAGCGTCCGCTCGCCGGCGCACGAGCAGCGGCACCGCCGGGGCGAGCACCGCGTAGAGGCCGAACTCCACCGCTGTGACGGCGTGAGTCCGCCACGCATACGGGCGGTCGGAGAGGAGAGGGTAGAAGGTCGCGACGACGATCCATCCGATGAAGAGGAGCATCGTCGCCCAGATCCATTTCGAGCTGCGAAGCGGATCGACGCCGCGGCGCACCGCGCTGACGACTGCGGCGACTGCCACCGCCAGCACCGCCACGTCCTGCAGCTTCAAGGTGGCGTGCGGCGGGAGAGCTACCGAAGGTTGATAGCGGATGTGGAGGAACACGAGCGGCACCGCGATCGCGAGCACTGCCGCCCCGGCGGAGGGCCGCCTCGACGGCGGGACAGCGTCGACCGGGCGCACGCTGCGAGTCTAGTGCGCGACCTTCTGCGACCGTGCTTAGACTGGGTCGCTGATGGCGGGACGGCTCCTCCGACGCCGTGCGGCCGCAGCTGCCGGCAGCTATGTCGCGATCGCGCTCGGATTCGCCGGCACGGTCGTGGCGGCGCGGCTGTTCACAACGCAGACGCTCGGCCTCTACACCCTCGTCATCGCATCGACCGGGTTCTTCCAGACGCTGCTCGATCTGACGATCGAGGAGGCGTTGATCAAGTACGGCTTCCGCTACGTCGCGCGGGAGGACTGGGGACGCCTACGGCGTCTCTTCCGGCAGACATTCGTGTTCAAGCTCGCGGGTGCAGTTCTCGCCGGGCTCGCTCTTCTCGCGCTGGCTGCGGCGGCGAAGCCCGTGTTCGGACACGCGGAGCTCCGGCTGCCGCTTGCAATCGGTGCAGCCATCCCGTTGCTCCAGGCGCCCGAAGGCATGGCCGCGGTCCCGCTGATGCTGCATGGTCGTTACGACATCAGAGGTGTGTTCCTCACCGTGTCGATGGCGTTGCGCCTGACCGCGATCGCGCTCGGAGCGAGCCACGGGCTCGCGTGGACCATCGGGGCGATGGCGGCCGCGCAGGCGGTTGCCTCGCTCGCCATCTCACTGGCGGGGTGGCG
>Ga0265319_1001713_pt1 | contig 12650 bp, 9 predicted proteins | sample 4824metaG_FD_192443 | JGI IMG/M metagenome (GOLD analysis project Ga0265319, IMG submission 192443) | Rhizosphere microbial communities from Carex aquatilis grown in University of Washington, Seatle, WA, United States - 4-8-24 metaG | ecosystem: Host-associated > Plants > Roots > Rhizosphere >...
CGAGCCGAAGTCGCTCAGCAAGGACGTGCTCGACACCGCGGAGGACGCCGCCAACCAGGCCGCCGCGGCGCTGGAGCTCGCGCGCCGGCAATACGACCTGACCAAGGCCGGCACCTGGAGCTACGACCTCGCCGCACAGGAGAAACTCTACGCGGCGCAACAGCAGGCGTTCAACGCCGCCAATGCCCTTCTCCAGAAATACACCGTCAAGGCTCCGGTCGACGGCATCGTGCTCGCCCTCAACGCCGCGGTCGGAAGCTACGTCTCGTCCCAAGGCTCATTCAACGCCTACACCCAGGGACTCGAGCAACTGGTCGTGATGGGCGGGCCGCAGGATTACCTGGCGGTGCGCTGCTACGTGGACGAGATCCTCGTCACGCGCCTGCCCTCGAGCTGGCACATCAACGCGCAGCTCTCGGTCCGCGGCACCGACATCAAGCTGCCGCTGGAATTCGTCCGCGTGCAGCCCTACGTCTCGCCCAAGATCGAGCTGTCCAACCAGCGCCAGGAGAAGGTCGACCTGCGCGTGCTGCCGGTGATCTTCCGGTTCCAGAAGAAGGACGCCCCGGTCTACCCGGGCCAGCTGGTGGACGTGTTCATCGGACAAAAATAATCCGCCCGCACTCTACCGATGAAACCGCCGCGATCATCCCTAAGAGGGTGTCTGAAGGTAGGGCGGATTATCCTTAATCCGCCGGGCTTGGACGTGAGCGCGCCTTCAGAACGGCGCGTCAGGGATAACGCGCCCTACCTTTTAAGACGCGCTATTAAGCTCGGTGCCGGCCTCGGCGGGCTGCTCCTCGTGCTCGGCGGGTGCGCGGTGGGACCCAACTTCGTCCGTCCGGCGGCGCCCGAGACCGACACCTACACTCGGGATCTGCCAGCGGCCATCAAGTCGACGACGGACAACCCGGCACCCCGTTTCACTCCCGGGGCCGCCGTCGCGGCCGACTGGTGGCGGCTGTTTCAATCGCCGGGGCTGGACGCAGAGGTCCGGCAGGCGCTGGCCCACAGCCCAACGCTTCAGGCCGCCGAGGCCAGCCTGCGGCAGAGCCAGGACAACCTTCGCGCCGGTCACGGCATTTTCTATCCGCAGGCCGAGGTGGGGCTCGACGCCCGCCGCGAGCGCACCGCGCCCTCCCAGCAAGGCCTGGCAACCTCCGGCTCCGTCTTCAATGTGTTCACTCTCAGCGGGACCATCAGCTATGCGCTCGATGTGTTCGGCGGTGAGCGCCGCGCCGTGGAGGGCCTGCAGGCCCAGGCCGATTACCAGCGCTACCTCACCCAGGCGGCCGGGCTCACGCTGACCGCGAACGTCGTCAACACCAGCATCGCGCGCGCCGCCTATGCGGCCGAGATCCGCGCCACCGAGCAGATGATCGAGCTGGAAAACCAGCAGCTCCATCTCACGGAGGCGCTCGTCAATTCCGGCACCGCGACGTACGCGAACCTGCTCAGCCTCCGCAGCCTCATCGCCGCCAACCAGGCGTTGCTCGCGCCCCTGCGGCAGCGCTACGGCGAGGCGGGCAACCTGCTCGCCACGCTTGAAGGCGTGACGCCCGCAGAGGCGACGCTGCCCGACATCGACCTGAACGCCCTCGCGCTACCGTCCGACCTGCCGGTGAGCCTGCCGTCGGACCTCGTCCGCCAACGGCCGGACATCCTCTCCGCCGAGGCGCAGTTGCACGGGGCGAGCGCGGGCATCGGCGTCGCCACCGCGGCGATGTTTCCCAGCTTCAACCTCAGCGGCACCTACGGCGTGGCCGGGCCCAACCTCGGCACCCTGACGTCGGGCCGCGGCACATTCTGGAGTCTCGGGCCGTCGGCCAACGTCCCGGTGTTCCAGGGCGGACGCCTCTGGTACGGCCGGAGCGCGGCGATCGACGCCTACCAGGCGGCGCAGGCGGGTTACCGGCAGACCGTGCTGGACGCCTTTGCGCAGGTCGCCGATTCGCTGCAGGCACTCGGGCACGACGCGGAGGCGCTGCAGGCGCAGGCCGATTCCCGCCGCGCCGCCAACGAGGCTCTCCGCCTCGTGCAGGCCGGCTACCAGTCGGGAATCACCGCGTACCTCGACGTCCTGGTCGCCGACGTGCAGGCCCACCAGGCGACGATCGCCTACCTGCAGGCGGTGGCGCAACGGCACCAGGACACCGTCGGCCTCTTCGTGGCACTCGGCGGCGGCTGGTGGAACGCACGCCGCCTGGCCGGGGATGACACACCCCCATGAAGTACGGCGGCATCTTCCGGATCGGGTTCAAGCTGCTGGTGAACGACAAGGCCAAGTTCTCCGCGCTGCTGATCGGGATCACGTTCGCGGTGTTCCTGATGATGCAGATGACCGCGATGTTCGCCGGGGTGCTGAACCGGGCCTACTCGACCGTGACGAACATCGGGGCCGAGATGTGGATCATGGATCCCGCGGTCAACACGGCCAGCAGCGCCATCCCCATGCCCGACTACCTGCTCGACGCCGTACGCAGCATGGACGGCGTCAACTACGCGGTGCCGCTCTTCATCGGCGGCGCGCAAGTGCGGCTGGACAGCGGGACGTACCAGTCGGTGAGCGTGGTGGGCGTGGACGACACCAGCCTGTTCGGCCGGCCCGAGCTGGAAAGCGGCAGCATCTCGGACATCTACGCCGACAACGCCTTTTTCGTGGTGGACGACGCGGAGTTCTCAAAGCTGGAAAACCCGAAGATCGGGACCGTGTTCGAGCTCAACGACCACCGCGGGGTGATCGTGGGCGTCGCGCGCGTGGCCTCGAACGGCCTGAACGGCGTGCCCACCCTGTACACGACCTACAGCCGCGCGATCGAGTACCTGCCGACCACGCGCTTCACGATCTCGTACGTCCTCCTGCAGCCAAAAAACGCGGCGGCGGTCCCGGGCATCAAGGCGCAGGTGGAAAAGCTCGGCTATGTCGCGTTCACCCGCGACGAGTTCAACCAGCGGATCGCCGACTTCTACACGTACAAGACCGGCATCGGGACGAACATCCTGATGATGACGGTGATCAGCTTCGTCGTGGGCCTGTCGATCTCCGGCCAGACCTTCTACAGCTTCATCCTCGAGAACCTGGAAAAGTTCGGTGCGCTCAAGGCGATCGGGGCGAAGAGCCGCGAGCTCGTCTACATGATCCTCTTCATGGCGAGCTTCACGGCGCTCACCGGCTACGGCCTCGGCATCGGCCTCGTGACGCTGATGATCACGATCATGCGGTCGCGCCTGCCGAATTACGCGGCAATGATCACCTTCTGGAACCTCGGCCTGGCCTTCGGCATGGTCCTGGTGATCGCCGCCATCTCCAGCTACGCCGCGGTGAGAAAAGTCCTGAAGATCGAGCCCTTCGACATCTTCCGAGGCTAGCCGGACGGCCAGAAGGCCCGAGGGCCGGAAATCCTCAAAGCCAGAAGGTCAGAGAGCCGGATGGTCGGTAAGTCTGAAGGTGGATCGCGGAAAGGCGGAAGGCCCGAGGACGGAGTCACTCGGCTGTGACACGTACCTGGTTCGATCAGGCTCAGCCCTATCATTCGTTACCGAGGGCGATCTGGCGGCGAAGGCATTCCTGATAGTGGAAGCAGTAAAGAATGAGGTTGTTTGGCGCCGGTGAACTCTGGATGGCAAAGTTGATATCCTCAAGGGCTTCGACCAGGTCGGAGCGGTTCTTCCCGGCAAACATCATGGTGACAAATCCGCGCCCCTCACGAAAGTCCGGGTCGCCCGGAGCACTTTTCACCAAGTCATTGATGTATTGCTTAGCCTGCAGTTCATTGGTTTGCGCGAGTGCGCTGAAATATGCGACGTCGAGCTGAAGGCGCGAAATAAAAGTCTCCGAATATTCCTTGGCCTGGGCGAGAGTAGCCGGATATCGGGCGGCCAGCGCATCCCGCCGAACCCTGACGACAGGATTCAGATCGGGATGGAGTCTCACGATGGCGTCATAATCGGCGTTCGCTGCTTTGTAGGCGGCCTGCAGTTTGAGCGGCAGGGCTTCGGCGAGGGCCAGTCCCGTTTGAGCCACGGAGAGCGCATCCTCGCCCTGGTGATCTTTGATCCAGAGCACGTAGGCCAATGTCTCGTAGAGGGGAATGTGCTCCGGATCGGCGGCCCTGCCGGCGGAGAGATACGTGCCGGCGTCCTCCAGGTCGGCGCCGCCACAGGAAATCATCGCCAGGTGATTGAAGTATCCCGCCGCGGGCTTCAAGTCGTCGCGATTTTTCAACCGAGCGGCGATATTTCGCATGGCCGTGCGAGCCTCGCTGTCCTTGTGCAACTTGCCGAGATCGACAACTGCGACGTAGTCGTGGTTCAGATTCCGGATGGCGACGGCAAGTTTCTGGTAGGCGAGTTGCTGACGCAGGAGCCCCTGGATGTCTTGCACGAGGGTGGGATCGCGGACTGCGGGCGACGGTCCATCGTTGCCGTGGGCATGAGCCAGGGAATCGTAGAACTGGATTTTCGCGGGCAGGTCCATGGGGGCGCTAAAGACGGCGGTGGCAAGGGCAGGCTCCCGAACAGCGAGCATCGCCTCAGCCGCGTCCGCTTCGAGGGCCAGGAACGCGGATTTTATTTCACACCCCCGGTCACTATCCTTGATCGCATCGGCCACGCCGCCGGGATCGGTCCGGATCTGCTCAACCTGGTGCGCCTCGATGCGGGCAAGTTCCTTTTTCTCCCGATCCTTCTGCCTTGCATCGATGATCTCGTGCAGCGTCGCGTCCCCCACAATCGGCACACAGGCCAGCGCGATGCACCACCAGCGCAGCTTTCGGTCATGAGTGTCGTCGGCCAGAAGAAAGGGAATCAGGAAGATCAACAGCGGGCCGGCCCCAAGCATGATCAAGCCAAGGGCCTTGGAGTCACGAAAGACATCGACCCCAAACAAAACGAGGTAGACGACATCAACGAGCAGGAACCATCTTATAATTCGTCGCGATCGACGGGGATCTTCAACGGGCGCGGTCACAACAACAGCCAAACTTATGGAAGCGGCCTCGCTGGTCGACGCAATTTCCATAGATTCTGGCGTTCGGCTAAATCATCGGTCCTGTAATGATCCGGGCCCGACACCAATATGCACGAATCATGGCCGGCGGATCCCGTTTGTGCCCCGACGGCAATGCCGGTGCGTTTCGGCTGAATTTCGCCTTGGCCCCGTCATTCAAGCACCGGGTGGAAATACCCAGGTGACACCGGATGGAGGCGGTGAAAAGGCACGCGGCTCCCGGCAGCTATCAACGATCCGCCGGACTTCCAACAGGATACCTTTATTCCCATTATACCGGCTACAAGAATCTATATGAAATATTCGCAGCGAGACAGGTTACGGACGGTGGCAGCAAATTCATGGATTCCCCCACCCCACCAACACGAACGCACGTAGTCATCGCATACTACGGAATGTTTTTCCGGTGTTATTGCAAATGCATCGCATGGCATTGGCTCGTCCACCGGAGTACAGAAACTGAAATGCACGAGCCTTATTTCCGTCCCCCAATTCCACGCCACGATATTGGCTTCTTGTATTTTCCATCGTTGGGTGCGAAACCATTGCCGCAAAATCCGTTATGGCATGATGCGTGCATCGTCCCAGTTTGCTCTCCAGCCCCGGCCCACTCCATATCTACTTCCATGAGAATCGTGATAGTGGAAGATCACGCCTTGACGCGCGATCTCTTGCATTTGCTCTGCAAGCGGGATCTCAATCACGAGGTTGTGGGGGAAGCAGCGGACGGCCGGCAAGCCGTCGAGGTCATCATCCGCTGCAAGCCGGACCTGGTCCTCCTCGATCTGCACCTTCCGGAATACAGCGGGTTCTGCGTTGCCGAAATCATCCGGCGGGCGGGCTGTCGACCGCGGATCCTCGCGCTTTCGTCCTTTTGCAATGACTACACCGTATATTGGATCGAACGGATCCAATTCGACGGATTTGTGGACAAAATGGCGTCGCTCGTCACCAACCTGCAGGAAGCCATCGCCACGGTGGCGGAAGGCCGTGCGTATTTTTCCGATGCCTACTGCAAGATCAAGGCCGCCCGGCGCCAGAACCCCGAAGCCTTCGAAAAGGTCCTGACCGAGCGCGAGCAGCGCATCCTGGCCATGATCGGCGACCTCCTCACTGACCGCGAAATCGCCGAACGCCTGGAAATCTCAGGACTGACGGTCGAGAAGCACCGGTCCAATATGCAGCGCAAGCTCGGCCTCGACAACCGCACCGTATTGACCCGTTACGCCTATCAGCATGGCTTTACTGAAGCCGTGGGCCTGAACCCCGACCCTTCCCATCACCGGGCGAGAACTCACGCCTAGCTACCGAATTTCCAGTAGGGTTACGCGAAAGTGCCGCGATATTTAATTTGAACCGATCCCGAGAAACGCTGGCGTGCCGTGTCGTTTGCCCTGTCATCCGTTGTGACAGGACAGCTTAAGCGACCTTCTGCCGTTCGCCGCGAATCATATGCCTAACGATCCCCATAAACCGGTAATGGTACGGATTGTGGCCGCTGCCATTGCTGATGTTTCCCCATTGGGCCTAACCGCCGACAATGTCATCCTCATGGTCGCGTCGGGCCAAACGTCCTTGGCTACAGCCTTTTCACTGAATGCCGCGACCCAGACAGCTCTCGCCGGACGTCTAAACAATTATATCGCTGCCGCCGCTAATGGCCAGGCGCCCGCTTATCCCAATGCCACCGCGATTACGAGCGACCTGATCGCAGGTTGCACCGTGTTCTCGGACCTCTCCGCCATTGCCGAATATTGTGCCCTCGGCATCGCCGGGATGGTTTTTGCCATCCTGGCCAATCACATGGGGAAGAATTTGGCTTATATTACAGGTCTCTTTTCACACCGCATCTTCGATTTTCCTTCCTATGATCTCGACCTCAGCGACACCGGGGATGTCCAAAGCATCTGGCTGCCGCTGACAACCCAGCTCCAGGCGGCGTTTCCCACGAGCTACAGTCCGAAGCTCACCCCGTCTGACATCGCCTCTAGCGCCTCGATTCTGGATCTGATGGCAAAGGCACTCAACCGTGCGCTGGGGCTTTGACCACAATCATCCATTCCGTTGACGTTAATCTTGATCGCATGCCCAAGCAATATTTTGACCACCACCAATTCGGCAGGGCCCTGATTTTCGCTTTTTCCGGCCTGATCACCGTCTGCCTCGCGAAGCCGGATTCCGCCTCCGCGGCGACGGATGCGAATTCACCCCAGACGGTCACAGGTGCTCAAACTGCGTCCTCGAAAAAGTCGCTTCTCGATGAACTGCAGAGTCTGGCGGACAATCCCATTGCCGGCACGGGATTGAATCTGGCCTTGGCCGAAAGTGCGGTAGATTCAACCCAGGCCAATTCGCCCGCGGCATTTTCTTTCAATCACTCGTCGAATTCCCCGCAATGGCTCACCGCTGACGCCGCGGTTCAACTGGCGCATAATTTTTACGATGCAAGCCCGACCGGTAACATTGGCAGCGCGACACTTTCGGGGTTTGGCGAGATCCATCGCGACACCCAATCGACCAACTTGGCGAACAGCCGGGAATTCGGCACCACGTTTGTGTGGAATTTCACCAATGATCAGAACGCGGTGCCGCTCTTGGGCCAGTGGGCGACGATTGCCGTCAACGCCACTTATAAGGATGATTTCATCAAGACTGGACGCTCGTTGCTGTATTCGGTCGGCATAAACCCGAAGATTACCTCCGGAGTGCCTTTAACCCGCACGATTTACCTGGAGAAGGGCAGCCTGAACATCAAGCCCTGGCTATATTTCCTGGGCGCGGACAACGGGGCCTTTGGCAAGGCCGGCAAGCCTGGAAAAGCGCAAAGAATCGAAGGCTCGCTCGGGGTCGTGTACTACCCGTTTGATTCCAAGACCGCAGCGGACAAATCATGGCAGCTCAATCTCGCCGAGAAATACTGGTCGAATATTTCCCGGTCAGGCATATATACTCAAGAGCATCGCGAGGAATCGTATTTCACGGCAGCGGCGACTTATTTCGTGAATCAAAACCAAAACGCTGGATTGTCTTTGAGTTATACCACCGGCCACGACCCGTTGCTTGGCAAGGCGGCCTATAACCTGTATGCCCTCAAGTTCACGTTGAAATTTGTACGCTCGGGCAAGGGCGAATGAACTCCCAATCGGGCCAATCAGAGATGACGGCCAAGTCTGGCCGGTGGCACCGGCAGTCATCCTTCAAGCGTCGCGGCCATGGCGTCCCCGACCAAGACCGGATCGCTTCAGCCTGAATTCGATATGTCGCCGTACTTTGCCGTTTCCGTTTTTCCGCTGTTGGGCACCGTGGCACTTCATTCAACCTCCGCGGCCGTCATTACGATCGGCTGTCTGGACGTTGGAGTTGGCATCTTGTTCGCTCTCGTCGCTTTCACCCTCCGCCGCACCCCCGGATGGTCCCTTGCCGGGGCGCTTTCCGAGGATATCATCCGGTCAGCGCCGGCCACTCCCGCAATCCCGGCCCAACTTGGCGCCGCCGGCGTTCACCCGCCGGAAGCGCGGGCGGGCGTCCAAGTCCCGGAACAGTATGATGCGAGTGCCAGCCGCCTCATCGCATTTTTCGGCATGTTGGTGGTGATGATGGTGTTTGTCGGTTTTGCCAATTTCATGATTTGGCAGTCCTTCACCTCGGGGCAAATCCCGCAAAACGCGAATCAAGTCATGGAATTTCTGGGGGGCGGCGCGTCACTCTTCCTGCCTTATGCCGCCAACCAGTTCAGGGCCGCGGTCCAGGCAATTGCACCCAACCCCAAACCGTAGTCAACCCGATGCCCTCTTACCTCTTTTCTACGCGTCGTATACAAAATGGGGCGTTTGCGTCCGACCAGGGCGCGCCAGATCCAACGCTCTACCTATGCATCCCGGACGGAGGTGCCTACACTCCGGCTGCCGCCATCGATGCAAACGCATGGGTTCAAGCGATCCAAGCGGCGGCCAACGCCTCAGCCACGGCACCCGCGGGCGCGGCGGGCCAGGCCTGGGGATCAATCCTTATCTTTGTCCACGGGTTCAACAATTCTCCCGATGATGTGATTCAACGCCATCGCCAGTTGCAGAGCGATCTTGCCGCATTGGGTTGGAACGGCATTGTCGTGAGCTATGACTGGCCGAGCGACGACTCGGTTCTGGCGTATTATGACGACCGTTCGTCTGCGAAATTGACCGCGATGGCCTTGGTAAATGACGGGATCCGTCTTCTCGCCGTCAATCAAAAGCTGGGCTGCACCCTGAGCGTTCATGTTCTGGGACATTCAACCGGGGCTTATCTCATTCGAGAGGCTTTCGACCATGCCGATGACAACAACCGGCTCACTCAATGCTCATGGTCGATCGGCCAATGCATCTTTATCGCGGGCGACGTATCCAGCGCGTCACTGGCGACTTCAGCCAGCGACTCCATCTTTCAACACTCTTCGCGAGTCACCAATTATAGCAATGGCTGCGACGAAGTTTTGCAGATTTCGAATTTAAAGCGTTTCGGCGTGGCTCCGCGTGTTGGCAGAGTCGGACTGCCGGATGGTGCGCCGGATGAAGCCGTAAACGTCGATTGCACTGCGTATTTCAAAACCCTGGATGAAGCAAATCGGCGTCTAGCGAACGGCGTCTTTTGCCATTCCTGGTACTTTGGCGATTTGGGCTTTACAAAGGATCTGGCCGAGACCCTTCACGGGGGCCTTGATCGCGCCGCTTTCCCGAGCCGCGCACTGGTCGCCAAAGACCGGTTTCAACTTCAAGCAACGCCCTGACGATTGAGCCGTGTTGGCAAAGTCGCAGCTCAACAGGTGCTACCCGCCCGTTCATCCGCGCGCCGCAACCCGTCCAAATCCGAGACTTTCCGCGGCTGAAGCTTCACCATCATATGTCTGATCGCCCACGAATGGATGCCCGTTCGATTCCGCATCCGTGAACCAAACCGTCATCCTCACGAAGCGTGGCCCACCAGTCGCTAAAAAGCATGAACTCAAAAAAGACGCCCACTTCCGAAGAGATTGAGAAACAAGCCCGCAGCACGGTCTCTCTCTTTTTCGGTGCCACGATCATTCTGTTCCTGAGCGTGATCGCGTTGGTTGCGGCCCACGCACCACCATTGGTCTGGGGCGTATCAATCGTCTGCACCGCGTTTTTCGGAGCCGGCTCCGTCGGCGGTTTCCTCTATTCCACCTATGGAGACGAGGAGAAGACATTTTCCCCGGTGATGACCGCACTGACCACGGCGTTGGGCGGTGCCAGTCTCGCGGATGGATTGAATCGTAATGGGATGCTGCGGCGAGTTTACCATGTGCTCGGAAATGCCGCCGGTCTTGATGAGCAACACCATGGCGTGGTACTTGCCTTGGCGTTGGTATTTGCGCCCCTGGGTTTTTTCACCCTGTATTTCTATCGGCGGCTCGTGGTCAATCGTCTGGTCAGGCAGGGTGACGCGGTTGAAGCTCAACAGATCGAGGCTGAACGCACCGCGCTTGTCCCGGCTGGCGAAATCGAGCTCGATTCGACCACCGATGAAGCTGTTTTTCGCAGCGACCCGGCGGCACGGGCCGCTGCGACCGAGTGGCTGAAGCGGCAATCGTCGGCAGCTCCATCGTTTGACGACTTGATGGGAGACGCCCGCGCCCAAATCGCGCTTGAGAAATACAGCGATGCGATCGCCTCGCTTGAAAAAGCCCTCCTGCTGCGGCCGGGCAACGCCCCTGCGACGCTCTTGCTGGCAGCCGTGCATGTTGAGGACGAGGACTATCAGACCGCCGTCGACCTGCTCGAAACCATCATCCGAAACGACCCCGGCAACGTGCCGCTCAATGCATGGAAGCTCCTTGGCTATGCGCGTCTATTCGACGATCCAAAATCGTCGGGTTACCGCGCGTCCCTGTTGCGTTCGATCGATGCAAGCAGCAAGTTCCTGAACGCCGTGCCCAGCGATCTTGGTGCCTTGCTCAACCGCGCGTGCGCCTATGGGCAGCTAGGCCCCAAAGACGAGCAGAACCGCATTCACCTGTTCGCCGATCTGAGAGAACTCCTCGCTCAGGAGCCGGACGCCCGTGAAAATATCAGTCGGTTGCTTGAGCCAGGTTTCGACTTTGCGCTTTGGGCAAACGACGATGGCTTCAAGAAGGTCCTTTCCGGTAGTTCATGACCCGGCACGAGAAACCAAACTGCTAAAGGCTTGGCCATCAAATTTATTGGAATCAGGATCGGGCGTTTACAGGAGAAGCCCCGATTGCGAAGAGCGCCAACGGTTGCTGTCTGAGTTGCGTTTAAGCGGACAATGGTCAGCGAGCTGGCCGGGGCTTCGCAGTCGTGGCGCAGTCGTGGCGCAGTCTTGGCGGCTGCAGCCGGCGACGGCAACGGTGCCCACCTGAACCCGGCCGAGCGACGAGAACAGCAGCGCTCCCCACCGACGTCTGTCGAGCCCCGTCGGTCAAGCGAGCGCGCCGGCTTGCATTAGGCCCGCGCGCACGCCGCGGAGCATGGGAAAAGTCGCCCCGTCATAGTGGCCGAGTGTGACCCCGTTCATCCCGCACTCCACCGCGATCTGCACGCCTTCGGCGATCAGTTCGGGGGTCGCCTTCAACCGCACCCCGATGGAACTGTGAACCGGAAAGGTTGGCCCGAGGTCCTGCCGGACCGCCTTCAATGTTCGCCGCTTGTTGGCCATCAGGGCCGGATCTCCTTCCTGCTCGGAGTATTCCTGGATCCGCACCGAATGGAGGTGCGGCTGGAGGATGCTGAGCTTGATCCCCCAGTTGACCGGGTCGCTCATGTGCTGGCTGTAGCGCAGATCGATCTTCGGATTGAGCTGCGGCAGCCGGGCGTGCAGCGCTTCGTAAAAGCGGGCCGAGGAGCGAAACCGAAAGTTCCGCCAGTCGGTCAGCGCGGGTTCGGCCGTAGGATCGGTTAGTAGGATCTGCCGGGCCCGCTCGAGATCGAAGCCTTCGGCCCCGGCTGCGGCCTTGCAGGCGGGGCAAAAGCAGCCGCCTTTGTCTGGCCCGCCTTCATCGAAGGAGACAACGGCCGACATCACGTAGTCCACCCCGTAGTTTCGGGCGAGGTCCGAGTAGAGGGCCACGGCGTAGTCGCGGACGTCCGGGTGGTTGGGACAGAGCGGGCGCAGCCACGGACGCACCTGGGTGATCTCCCCGTGGATGTTGCGGTTGGCCAAGTCGGCAAACTCACCCTCGGCCCGCTCCTTGTCGACCAAGGCGTGGGAGTTTTCGACCCCGACCCGCAGCCCGCGGCGCCGGGCGGCGTCGACCAGCGTGCGCACCCAGTCGGTCTGATTAAGCCAGGCGTTGTCGGACAGGCGCGGCTTGATCCGGCCGTAACTTTTGAAATCCGGGTGCCAGTAGCAGCGCGCGTCCTCGGCGGTCCAGGTGGTGCGGACGGGATTGTGCGGGAAGGTCCCGCCGCCGAGCGGACGCCGCTCCGGATGCATGACACCGAGGAGATAGACCGAATTGACGGCGGCCATGCCCTGGAGGTTGTCGAGGATCCGCTCCACGCCTTCGTCATGCAGGTCCCAGGCATACAGGCTCGCCGAGACCTCGAACGGACGGCTGGCGGGCGCGGCCCGCAGCGAGGCCGGCAGCAGGCTGGCCGCGGCGGCTGCTCCCGTCAGTTGGAGAAACTCG
>Ga0265319_1001714_pt1 | contig 12649 bp, 11 predicted proteins | sample 4824metaG_FD_192443 | JGI IMG/M metagenome (GOLD analysis project Ga0265319, IMG submission 192443) | Rhizosphere microbial communities from Carex aquatilis grown in University of Washington, Seatle, WA, United States - 4-8-24 metaG | ecosystem: Host-associated > Plants > Roots > Rhizosphere >...
ACCCAGCAAAGCAGGAAGCACAGCAGACGGAGAGCCGCCCGCGCCATGACGGTTCAGGCTCCCGTGCCCGTCGCCGACGGCGGCGTGGGACGTGACGCGCGCGCCTTCGGCGCGGCTTCAGCCGGGGGAGCCTCGTCGGCTTCCGGCGGTTCCCCGACGTGCAGCTTCGGCTTGCGCTTGTTGACCGGGAGCGGCGTGAGCATCACGTGAATGTTGCGGCCGAGCAGCTTCGGATCGCTGTCGGGATGCCCCATGCCGGCGAGCTCGTCCACGCCGCGCTTGATGACCGCGAAGCCGATCTCCGTGTGCGCCATCTCGCGGCCCCGGAACTTGAGCCGGAGCTTCACCTTGTTGCCGTGCGCCAGGAACTCCTCGGCGTGCCGGAGCTTGGTCAGGAAGTCGTTGTCGGCGATGCGGGCGGTGAACTCGATCTCCTTGATCTTGCTGCCCGTCGGCTTCGTGTGGGAATGCTTCTTCTGCTCCTCGTACACGTACTTGCCGAAGTCCATGATGCGGCAGACCGGCGGAGTCGCATTGGGGGCCACCTCGACGAGGTCGAGGCCGACCTCCAGCGCGAGATTGACGGCCTTGGGCGTGTCCAGGACCCCGAGCTTCTTGCCCTCGGGCGAAATCACCATCACCTGCGGAACCTTGATGCGGTGGTTGCGGCGGATGCCGGCAAACGGGTCGTTGTTGCGACGCTGGAAGTAGGCGGGGCGGCCGCCGGCGCCGGCGGGAGAAAACGGTAAGGCCATCAATAGTTCAGTCTGGTCAGTCGGGTGATTAGTTCGTGGAGATATCGGGCCAAACCGGCCCGATGACAACAGTAATCAGGGGCGCCGCCTCACACGCTGAAGCTCTCGCCGCACGAGCAGCTGGCGGTGGCGTTGGGGTTCGCGAACTTGAACCCGCCGCCGATCAGCTTGTCGGAATAGTCCACGACCGTTCCCTTGAGATAAAGCGCGGTCTTGGGGTCCACGAGGACCGCCGCTCCCGCCGTCCGGACCAGGATGTCGCCGCGCTTGGGCTCGGGGGCGAAGCGCAGCTTGTAGCTGAGCCCGTTGCAGCCCCCGCCGCTGATGGCGACGCGCAGGTAGTCCCCCTGGCCCTCCCGGGCGACCAGGGCGCGCACCTTCGCCCCCGCGGACGCGGTCAGGGCCACCAGGCGCTCGTTGCCTTCGCGCACGCCCTCCGCCGGCGCCAGGGCGGGCGCGGCGGGCGGGTGGTCGGTGGCGGCGGACGGCATTATCCCCTCAATTCAACCAGTTTTTTCGCAATTGCCACCGCATTCGCAAAGCTGCGGGGGCTCGCCTGCCCGCGGCCGGCCAGGGAGAAGGCGGTCCCGTGGTCGGGGCTCGTCCGGACGCCGGGCAGTCCCAGGGTGACGTTCACCGCCTCGTCAAAATCGACGGTCTTGAGCGGCGCCAGCCCCTGGTCGTGGTAGAGCGCGAGGACGACGTCGAACTCCCCCCGCAGCTGGCGGCCGAAGACCGTGTCGCCGGGCTGCGTCCGCGAGAGGCCGGGAAACTCCCGACGGAGCCCGTCCAGGATGGGATCGATGCGCTCGGCCTCCTCCGTCCCCAGGAGCCCGCCCTCGCCGGCATGCGGGTTGAGGCCGCAGACGCCGATCCGGACGGGAGCGCCGGCGGCGAGGTCCATTCGCGCCAGCTGGTCCGCCGCGCGGACGGCGCGCGCGAAATTCGCGGCCGTCAGCCGGGCCGGGACCTCCCCGAGCGGGATATGCCAGGTCAGCAGCACGACCCGCAGCCGGCCGCCGCAGAACGCCATCGTGGGCTCGCCGCCCCAGCGCTCGGCGAAAAACTCCGTCTGCCCGGGAAATTTCCAGCCGATCTTCGCCAGCTCGGCCTTGCTGACCGGCCCCGTCACGACCCCGGAGAACTCCCCCGCCCGGCAGCCCTGCGCCGCCCGCTCAAGGGCCGCCCAGGCGACCAGCGCCCCCTCCCCGCTCGGCCGGCCCGGCTCGGCGGCGAACGCGTCGAGTCCCACGGGGATCCGGCCCGCCGCAGGCGGCAGCGTCTCCAGCCACCGCGCGGGCCCGATGACCGCCGTCCCCGCGGCCTCCGCGGGATGCGCCGCCAGCCACGCGGCGACAACCTCCGGGCCGATCCCCGCCGGATCGCCGCAGGTGAGGGCGAGCTTAGCTGGCATCGTTTTCCTGCCCGCCCTTCGGACCGCGCGCGCGGGCGAAGCCGCGCTGGCCGCCGGCGAAGAACTCGAGGAAGCGCCGCGTCTCGGGTCCCTGGAACCTGCCGCTGGCGAGCGCCGCCGCCGCGATCTCGCGGATGTTGCCCGCGGTCCCGTACACCAGGCGAAAAGCCGTCTTCAATTCGGCGATCGTCTCGCGCGCGGCGCCCCGGCGCCGGAGCCCGACCAGGTTCAGGCCGGAGACCTCGTCCCGTTCCGCCACCATGGAGAAGGGAGGGAGGTCGAGGGTGATGCGCGAGAGCCCGCCGACGATCGTGCCCTCCCCCACCCGCACGAACTGGTGAAAGGCGGCCCCGCCGCCCAGGATGGCGTGGTCCGCCACCTCGACGTGCCCGGCGAGCAGGACCGCGTTCGCCAGGACGACGTTCCGGCCGACGCGGCAGTCGTGCGCCACGTGACAGCAGGCCATCAGCAGGCAGTTCTCGCCGATCTCCGTGAAGGCGCCGGCCTCGGTCGCGCAGTTGACCGTGACGTACTCGCGGATCCTCGTCCCGGCGCCGATTCGCGCGCCCGACTTCGTGCCCGGCTTGAACTTCAGGTCCTGGGGATCGCCGCCCACGACCGCGAAGGGATGGACCACGACCCGGTCCCCCAGCACCGCGCCCCGCTTCACGATGGCGTAGGGATGGATCTCGCAATCGACGCCGAGCTGCGCGCCGGGTTCGACGATGGCCGTGGGATGGAGGGAGGTTGCCATGGATGAAGGGTCAGGCCCGCGCCCGGGGCAGGTCGAGCTGCGCCTCCTTGAGCAGGTCGTAGTTCTTGAGGATCCGGATGACCTGCAGGGCGTCGCTCTTGCCATAGCTGCGGTTGATTTCGATCTTCTCGATCAGGTCGAGCAGCATGGCGCGGAAGGAGATGATGGCGTCGACGCCGTGCTTCTTCAGGAGCTCCACGCTCTGGGAGCGGAAGGGCTCGGCGGTCGGCAGCGCCGGCAGGACCAGGATCTTGGTGACCTCGCCCGCGCCGGTCTCCACCGTGCCGGGCGCAAACAGCCGCTGGGCCTGGCGGACCACGTTTTCCTCGAGGAAGCTGAAGATCTTGTCGGGCGCGTTCCGCAGCATGGCGGGGGTGAAGACGTCGGTGTGCCAGGGCTTCACCGCCACGATCGCGTGCTGGATGAAGGGCAGCTCGGAGGCGAAGAGGAAGAAGTCCGGCTTGCGGGCGGCCCGCTGCCAGGCGGGGTTGTAGACCAAAAGGTCGATCTCCTCGCCGCTCGTCTTCTTGCGCGCCTGCACCTGGTACTTCCGCACCTGGCGGACAAAAAAACCGTTCTGCTCGAAGTATTCCCGGACTATACCCTCGTCGATCGCGGACATGCTGCAACTATGCCGCGCCGGCTTCCCGAAAGCTAGCCTCGACCAGCGCGGCCGGGACGCCCCCCTGGAGGGCGGCCTCGCCGAGCGCGCGCAGGACCACGAAGCGCAGCTCGCCGCCGCGGACCTTCTTGTCCCGGCCGGTGGCGGCCAGCAGGTCGGCGAGGGGCAGCGGGGCGCGCAGGCGGACGGGCAGCTGGTGGGCGGCGACGACCCGTTCGATGCGGGCGGCATCCGCCGCGGAAATATGCCCGAGCTTCTGCGAGAGCCGGCCGGCCGCGCCGAGCCCGATCGCGACCGCCTCGCCGTGGAGGTAGGCGCCGTAGCCGGCGACCTGCTCGATCGCATGGGCGAACGTGTGGCCGAGGTTGAGCAGCGCGCGGCCGCCGTCCGGCGCCAGCTCCCGCTCGTCGGCCTCGACGACGCGGGCCTTGAGGGCGCAGCAGCGCCGGACGACCGCGGCCAGGCCGGGGCCCCCCGGCGCCAGCGGTGAGCGCTCGAGCTGCGTGAAGAGCTTCGCGTCGCCGAGGAGGCCGGTCTTGATCACCTCCGCCGCGCCGGCGGCGAATTCCCGCGGGGGCAGGGTCGCGAGGAGGCCCGTGGCGATGAAAACGCCGCGCGGCTGGTGGAAGGCCCCGGCCAGGTTCTTGCCGGCCGCCAGGTTGACGCCCGTCTTGCCGCCGACCGAGCTGTCCACCATGGCCAGCAGCGTCGTCGGCACCTGCAGGTAGTCGATGCCGCGGAGGTAGCTCGCGGCCGCAAAGCCGCCCAGGTCCCCGATCACGCCGCCGCCGACCGCGAAAAGGACGCTGGTGCGGTCGAGCCGATGGCCGGCCAGGAATTCCAGGACCCGGCCCAGCTCGGCGATGGACTTGGTGGTCTCGCCGGCCGCCACGACGAGCCGCGGCGCGTTGGCGAACATCGCCCGCAGCGCGGGTTCCTGCGCCTTCGCGAGGTTCTCGTCGGTCAAAACCACAATCTTTCGTCCGGCGCCGGCCAGGCCGTCGGCCGTGCGCCGCACCTCGGACGCCAGGTCGCCCCCGAAGTGGATCGGGTAACTTCGCTCCTTTAGATTGACCGTGAGAGCTTCCATCCAAATACCCATAACACGTTGGCAATTAATAAGGTCAATGCCAATGCCCCGGGGCCGCCCGGGCGGAAACTCAGTCGCGCCAAATCACGGATTGGTCGATTTCCGCCAGCGTGGCTCGGCCGGTCAGCGCCATCGCCCCCTCCAATTCACCGCGCAGCATGTTCAGGACATGGGCGACGCCCGGCGCGCCCGCGGCCGCCAGGCCGTAGAGCAGGGGGCGACCCACCAGCACCGCGGTGGCGCCAAGCGCCAGGGCCTTGAGGACATCCGTCCCCCGCCGGATGCCCCCGTCGAGCAGGAGCGGGATGCGCCCACCGATGCGGTCGGCGATGCGCGGCAGGGCCGCGATCGTGGCCGGCAGCGTGTCCAGGGTCCGGCCCCCGTGGTTGGAAACGACGATTCCCGCCGCGCCCACGTCCGCGGCGCGGCCCGCATCCTCCACGCTCAAGATACCCTTCACGAGGACGGGCATCCGCGTGAGGGATTGCAGCCACTCGACATCCTTCCACGTCGGAGCCGCCGCAAGCAGGCCGTCCCGCAGGGAACCCGGGGGGATTCCGCGCCCGCCCATCGGGGCGGCGCCGGGCAGGTTGACCGCCGTCACCCCCGGCGGAAGCCGGAATTGCGCCCGCTGCTCGCCGTTGCGGACACCGCCCACCGGGGCATCGACCGTGAGGACCAGGGCCGCGTAGCCGGCCGCCTCGGCCCGTTGCACCAGTTCGCGCGCCACGCCGCGGTCCGCCTTCACATAGAGCTGGAACCACAACGGCGTCTGCGCGGCGCGCGCGATCTCCTCCAGCGAAACGCTGGCATGCGTGCTGACAATCATGCCCGCCCGGGCCGCCGCCGCGCCCTGCACCGTGGCGAGTTCGCCCTCGGGATGCGCCAATTTCTGGTAGGCCACCGGCGCCAGGAGGATCGGATGGTCGAAGGTCCGGCCGAAAAGCGTCACCTCGGTCCCGGCGCTCCGGGCAAAGTCCGTCAGGACGCGCGGATTCAGCCGCAAGGCGTCGAAGGCCCCGCGATTGGCCCGCAGCGTGATCTCGTCGGCCCCGCCGCCGGTCAGGTAGGCCCACGCGGAAGGCTCGACCCGCGCGCGGGCGTAGGGCTCGTAGTCGGTCACGGCGACGATTTCCTCGGGAATCCGGGCAAGGGGGGGCAGGCAGTCGGACATCGGTGGAGCGGCCGGGGATTCAGGCAAAAACTGCGGGCAAAGTCTATGCAAAGGGTCGCCCCGCGCGGCGCTCTACCGTGAGACTCGGTTCCGGCTGGTTTTCCCGGCGGATTTGGTCCTGAATCTTCCCCTCCCCCCATGAAGAAGGCCTCCGCCTATTTTCCCCGGATTCCCCGCATTGCCTACGAGGGCCCGCTCTCGGCCAATCCCCTGGCCTTCCGGCACTACAATCCCGAGGAGCTCGTCGGGAAGAAGACGTTGGCGGAGCACCTGCGCTTCTCGATCGCCTACTGGCATTCCTTCCGCGGGGTCGGCTCCGATCCCTTCGGCCCCGGCACGATCGTCCGCCCCTGGGAAAGCGGCAAGGACCCGCTGGCGGTGGCGCTGACGCGCCTCGAGGCCGGCTTCGAGTTCTTCACCAAGATCCGGGCGCCCTTCTGGTGCTTCCACGACCGCGACATCGCGCCGGAGGGCGCGACCCTGGCTCTCTCCAACAAGAACCTCGACCGCGTCGTCGCCCACGCCAAGGCGCTGCAGAAGGCGACCGGCGTGAAGCTTCTCTGGGGCACGGCCAACCTCTTCTCCCATCCCCGCTACATGTGCGGCGCGGCCACCAATCCCGACGCCGCTGTCTTCGCCTACGCCGCCGCGCAGGTGAAGCGGGCGCTGGAGGCGACCCTGGAACTCGGCGGCGAGAACTACGTCTTCTGGGGCGGACGCGAGGGCTACGAGACGCTGCTCAACACAGACCTCAAGCGGGAGCAGGCGCATCTCGCCGCCTTCCTGCACATGGCCGTCGATCATGCCAGGTCCATCGGCTTCAAGGGCCAGTTCCTGATCGAGCCCAAGCCGAAGGAGCCGACGAAGCACCAGTACGACTTTGACGTCGCGAGCGGCGTGGCCTTCCTCCGCACCCACGGCCTGGAGAAGCACTTCAAGTTCAACATCGAGACGAACCACGCGACGCTCGCCGGGCACAGCTTCCAGCACGAGATCGAGACCGCGGCGGCGCACGGCATGCTCGGCTCGATCGACGCCAACACCGGCGACCTCCTCCTCGGCTGGGACACCGACCAGTTCAACACCGACGTGAAGGAGCTGACGCTGGCGATGATGAGCATCCTGCGGGCCGGCGGACTCGGCTCGGGCGGCTTCAACTTCGACGCCAAGCTGCGTCGGCCCTCGATCGACCTGGAGGACCTGTTTTACGCGCATATCGGGGGCTTCGACACCTACGCCCTGGCGTTCAAGCTCGCGCGCCGCATCCTCGCCGACGGCGCCTTCACGGACTTCGTCGCGCAGCGGTACGCCAGCTACGACTCCGGCTTCGGCGCCGACATCGAGCACCGGAAGGTCGGATTCAAGGAGCTCGAGAAGCTCGCCCTGAAGCTGGGCGAGCCCTCGCCGCGGAGCGGTCGCCAGGAGTACCTCGAGAACCTGCTAAACACGTTCCTGCACGGCTGAGCGCCGGCGGCACGCCCGCTCCCAAGGGCGGCGCACCGCCCCGTGATAGAGCGCCAGCATGACGGCCATGCCCACGACGGCATAGGCCAGCCCCTCGAGGGTGGTCGGCACCGCCGGCCGGAACACCGCCCAGGTGGCGCGGGCGATCGCAGGATCGAGGTGGCGCAGGAAGACGAACGGGCGGCACCAGGCCGAGGCCGTGCGCAGCGCGCTTTCCGCGGCGGCCAAGTTCCCAACGCGCGCGGAGGTGTCCGCCATCACCTGTCCCAGGCGGGCCAGAGCCGGATCGGCCTGCGCGCGGGCCTGGGTGATCAGGCCGTCCAGCGTGAGGCCGGACTGCGCGGCCGTGCGCTGGAACTGCTCCAGCTGCCGCCGGGCCTCGTCGAGGTGGCCGCCGAGCCGTTGGAGATACTGCTGGAAGAACTCGGGCAGCTGCGAGAACAGGACCGCCCCCGCGACGCACAGGGCGCGATCCAGGAGCTTCTCGCCCGCGCTCAGGAAGGGGCGAAGCGGCCGGGTCCAGCGCATGGGGCCAATAAGAACTGGAAAAGCCCGGCGCCCGCCAGCAGAATGCGCCCCTTCGGCATGCCCCCGTCCCCGCTCCGCCTTTGCGCGCTCTGCCTCCTGGTCCCGCTGGCGGCCCGGGCGCAGGAGAGCACGCTGCCCCTGGCCGGCGAGTGGGGCTTCGCGGTCGACCGGCTGGATGCGGGCGTGGAGGAGCGGTGGTTTGACCGGGACCTGACCGAGCACCTCCGGCTGCCGGGCGTCCTCGAGTCGCAGGATTTCGGGAACGAGATCTCCACGGCCACGCCCTGGGTCCTCTCGCTCTACGACCGCTTCTGGTTCCTGCGGGCGGATTTCAAGGCCTACACGGAGCCCGGCCACGTGAAGGTGCCCTTCCTCTCCCAGCCCCCCGGGCACTACGTCGGGGTTTCCTGGTACGAGCGGAAGATCGAGATTCCCGCCGACTGGAAGGGGCGGCATGTCAGCCTCTTCCTGGAACGCACGCGGTGGGAGTCGCAGGTCTGGCTCGACGGCGCCCGGATCGGCGCCGTCCGCAGCCTGGTCGCGCCGCACGAATATGACCTCGGGACGCTGTCGCCCGGCCGCCACCGGCTCAGCATCCGGCTCGATACCCGGATGCTGCTGCCCTACCGCCCCGACGGCCACTCGGTCTCCGATTCGCTCGACGCCGCGTGGAACGGGATCGTCGGCGCGATCGAGCTCCGGGCGACAACGCCGGTCTGGATCGAGGACGCCCGGGTGTTTCCCGAGGTCGCCAGGCGCGCGGCCCTGATCAGGGTCCAGGTCGGCTCCGCCGGCGGCGAACCCGGCAGCGGGCAGCTGGCCGTGGGGACCGTCACCGTCCCGGTCTCCTGGGACGCCAATGGCGGCTCCGCCGAGCTCGAGGTGCCGCTCGGGCCCCGGGCGGTGCTCTGGGACGAATTTCACCCGGTGCTGCAGCACCTGACGCTCCGCCTTTCCGGCGGCGGCGCCGAGGACCGCCGCGAGCTCATCTTCGGCCTGCGCGAGTTCGGCACGCGCGGCCAGGACTTCGTCATCAATGGGCGGATCACGAACCTGCGCGGGACCCACAACGGCGGCGACTTTCCCCTGACCGGCTATCCCTCGACCGACGTCGAGTCCTGGCGCCGGATCTTCCGGACCTGCCGCGAGTGGGGCCTGAACAGCATGCGCTTCCACTCCTGGTGCCCGCCGGAGGCGGCTTTCGCGGCGGCCGACCAGCTCGGCTTCTACCTGCAGCCCGAGGCCGGGATGTGGAACCCGATCAGCCCCGGCTCCGACATCGAGAAGGAGCTCTATGCCGAGACCGACCGGATCATCCGGGCCTACGGCAACCACCCGTCCTTCGTCATGCTCTCGGCCAGCAACGAGCCGGCCGGCCGCTGGAAGGAGGCGCTGCCGAAGTGGGTCGAGCACTACCGCGCCGCCGATCCGCGCCACCTCTACGCCCCGGGCACCGGCTGGGCCTGGCTCGACGCCCCCGGGCCCGTGCGGGGCGCGGACTACCTCGTCAACGTCCGCGAGGGGAACGGCTTCCCGCTGCGCGGCGCCACGGCCTGGTTCGGCGGCGATTTTTCCGCGAGCCTCCAGGGCGTCGACGTCCCCATGCTCGCGCACGAGCTCGGGCAATGGTGCGCCTATCCGGACTTCGCCGTGATCAAGAAATTCACCGGCTACATGCGGCCGGGCAACTATGAGATCTACCGCGACTCGATGGCCCAGCACGGGCTCCTCGACCGCGACCGGGATTTTGCCTGGGCCTCCGGCCGCTACCAGGTCGCCTGCTACAAGGAGGACATCGAGGCCAACCTGCGCACGAAGGGCATGGCGGGATTCCAGCTCCTCGACCTCCACGACTATGTCGGCCAGGGGACGGCGCTGGTCGGGATCCTCGACACCTTCTGGCAGAACAAGGGCTACTTCCAGGCGTCCGACTGGCGCCGGTTCTGCAACACCACCGTGCCCCTCGCGCGGCTGCGCCAGCGCACGTTCACGACCGCCGATCCCTTCGAGGCGGACGTCGAGATCGCCCACTATGGCGCCGAGCCGCTGGTCAACGCCGCGCCGGCCTGGCGCGTGGTCGATGCCGGCGGCCGCGCGGTGGCCTCGGGGATCTGGCCCATCCAGACCGTCCCGATCGGGAAGAACTTCCCGCTCGGCCAGGTGCGGGTGGACCTGGGCCGGCTCCCGGCGCCCGCCGCCTACCGGCTGATCGTCACGGTCCGCGGCACCCCCTTCGAGAACGACTGGAATTTCTGGGTCTATCCCGCGGCGGCGCTTCCCGCCCCGCCCGCCGACGTCCTGGTCACCCGCTCGTGGGACGAGGCCGAGGCGCGCCTCGCGGCCGGGGGCAAGGTGCTGCTCCTTCCCCGCCCGGCCGACCTCGGCTGGTCCAGCCCCCCGCTGGAAATCCTGCCCGTCTTCTGGAACCGGCTAATGAGCCCCAACTGGAGCCGCATGCTGGGCCTCTGGAACGACGCCCGCCACCCCGCCCTCGCGGAGTTCCCGACGGAGGCCAGCTGTGACTGGCAGTGGAGCGAGCTCGTGGACCACGCCCGAGCGATCAACCTCGACGGCCTGCCCCGCTCGCTGCAGCCGATCGTGCAGCCGATCGACGACTGGGGCCGCAACTGGAAGCTCGGGCTCGTCTTCGAGTGCCGCGTGGGCCCCGGCCGGCTCATGGTCTGCTCCGCGGACCTCACCGGCGACCTCGGCACGCGGCCGGTCGCCCGCCAGCTCCGGCGCTCGCTCCTCGACTACATGGCCGGCCCGAAATTCCTGCCGAGGACGACCGTGGCGGTGGAGGTTCTCCGCGGGCTCTGGTTCGACTCGCGCATCATGCGCCATCTCGGGGCCACGGCGGAGGCCGCCGGCGCCAACGCCGCGTCGGCGATCGACGGCGATCCGAACACCTTCTGGTCCGTGGGAATTCCACTCGGCCGCGGTCCCGCCGCGCCGGCTCCGGCCGGGCCGCGCGAACTCACCATCGCCTTTCCCCAGCCGGTCGCCATGGACGGGGTGACGCTCATGACGCGCCAGAACGACCGCAACCACGCGGGCGATATCCGCGAGTACGCGATCTCGGTCACCGACGATGGCTCGGCCTGGCGGGAAGTCTCGCGCGGGGAGCTTGCATCCACGTTCGAGCCGCAGACCGTCCGCTTCAAGGAAACGGTCACGGCCCGGCAGCTTCGGCTGACCGCCCTGTCCGGCTTCGGCCCCGATGCCACCACGGCGCTGGCCGAGCTGGCGGTGCTCTACGCCGGTCCCAAGCTGGCGAGCGAGGACCAGGCGCCGGCCGATTCCCCCCGGCTGCGCAGCACCAGCGGCGATGTCATCGAGGGCGGACCGGCGCGGGTGCCGTCCGCCCCCCGCCCCTAGCCTAGGGCAGCGGGCGGCCGAAGACGATCGTCACCGGCATGCCCACCGGCACGCGGGTGGCCGTCGGCGTGAGCGCCCCCGAGTCGGGGTCGACACGAAACACCCGGATGGCGCCGCCGCCCTGCTCGGCGACGAGCATGAACTTGCCCGCGGGATCGAGGGTGAAGTACCGCGGCCCCTTGCCGCACGGCGTCGTCCCGACCAGGCGCACCGTGCCGTCCGGCGCGACGGCAAACTGGGCGATGCTGTCCTGCCCCCGGTTGGAGGTGTAGACGAACCTCCCCGAGGCGTCCGCCTGGATTTCCGACCCGGTGTTCGGGCCGGTCCAATCGGCCGGCACGGTCGGGAGGGTCTGGCGCATCGTCAGCGCGCCGTCCTCCAGCCGCCGGTCGAAGACGATGAGCTGGGAGGCGATCTCATTCAGGACGTAGACGGTGCGTCCGCCCGGAGCGAAGGAGAGGTGGCGGGGGCCGAAGCCCGGCGGAACCGCCACGGCCGCAGGCGAGTTCCGGGAGAGAATCCCCGCCGCCGCGTCGAAGCGATAGATCATCACCCGGTCCGCCCCGAGGTCGCACGAATAGAGGAATCGGTTCGTCGGATCCAGGACCACGCAGTGCGCGTGGGGCTCCCGCTGCCGGGCCAGGGTCGAGGTGGGCTGCGGATCCTGGAAGACAAATTCCGGCGCCTCGAGCCCGCCGTCCGGCCGGATCCGCAGCGCCGCCAGCGTGCCCGAGCCGTAGTTGGCGACGAAGGCAAACTTCCCCGTCGCATCGACCGCGATGTGGCAGGGCCGGTCGCCGCCGCAGGGCACCACGTCGAGGAGCTTCAGCCCGGGCCCCGCGCCGTCGACGGCGAAGGCGGTGACCGTATGGCCGTTGGCGCGGTCGGCGGCATCGGACTCGTTGACCGCGTAGAGAAAGCGGCCGCTCGGATGCATTGCGAGAAAGGCCGCGTGCGGCGTGGTCGCCACCTGCCCGAGGGGCTCCAGGGCGCCGGTCGCCTCGTCGTAGCGGAAGGCGTAGATGGCATTGGTCGGCGACTCGGTGCCCACGCCGACGTAGGCGATCACCGCGGCCGCGTCGGCGCGGGCCGGGGCGAGGAGGGCAGCCACGCCGAGCGCGAGCGCGCCCAGGCCGACATGGAAGCAGAACCGGGGATGCAGGGGTCGCATGGGCAAACGATCAGCCGGTCCGCGCCCTTTGTCTAGAGCGCTCCGCGGCCCGGGCCCGCGGCGGGTGGCGCTACGAAAAACTACTCCCCCTGCCTAAGTAATCCCCAGAGTGGAGCAATCCGCGGGAGAAACCTTTGCTGGTGGGCATGAAGAAGCTCCTCCTCCTCGCCAGCCTCGCCCTCGGGTCCCTCGCCCACGCCAACCCGGTCATCCTCGCCTCGGACACCACCGGCATCACGGCCAACGCCGAGCTCATTCGCCACTACTCCAGCCTGTGCGAGCGCTTCCCACAGTTCGGG
>Ga0265319_1001715_pt1 | contig 12639 bp, 15 predicted proteins | sample 4824metaG_FD_192443 | JGI IMG/M metagenome (GOLD analysis project Ga0265319, IMG submission 192443) | Rhizosphere microbial communities from Carex aquatilis grown in University of Washington, Seatle, WA, United States - 4-8-24 metaG | ecosystem: Host-associated > Plants > Roots > Rhizosphere >...
GGTGCTTCCGGCTCAGCGACAGCGGCAGGCGCCGCCTCTGCAGCGGGCTCCTCGGCAGCGGGCTCAGCCTCGGCGGCAGGCTCGGCGACCGCAGGGGTCTCCTCGACCGCAGGGGCCTCTTCGGCCACCGGGGCGTCCTCGACCGCAGGGGTCTCCTCCGCCACGGGGGCGTCCTCGACCACGGTGTCCTCGGCCACGGGGGTCTCCTCGACCACCGGCGTCTCCGCCTCGACCGGGGTGTCTTCGCTTGTCTCGTTCTTCTTGTCAGCCATGTCTCGCCTTTGTCGCTTCACGCTCGGTGACGACCGTGAGAATCCGCGCGATCTCGCGCTTTGCCAACTTCAGACGCGCCGAGTTCTCGAGCGCGCCGGTGACGGACTGGAACCGTAGGTTGAACAGCTCCTGCCGTCGATCCTTGAGCCGGTCGCCCAGCTCGTCGTCCGACAGATCTCGTAGCTCACTTGCCCTGGTCAAAAGAGTTCGTCCTCCCGGGTGACGACCTTCGTCCTCACCGACAGCTTCTGTCCAGCCAGCCGAAGCGCTTCCTTCGCCAGAGGCTCGGGAACACCGGCGAGCTCGAACATCACGCGGCCCGGCTTGATCACGGCGACCCAGCCCTCGGGCGAGCCCTTGCCGGAGCCCATGCGGGTCTCGGCGGGCTTCTTCGTGAACGCCTTGTCGGGGAAGACGTTGATCCAGACCTTGCCGCCGCGCTTGATCTTGCGCGTCATCGCGATACGAGCCGCCTCGATCTGACGGTTCGTGATCCAGCCGCGGTCGATCGCCTTCAGGCCGTAATCGCCGAACTGCACGGTCGACTGGCCCTTCGTCTCGCCGCGACGACGGCCGCGATGGACTTTGCGGAACTTCGTCTTCTTGGGCATCAACATCAGGCGTCAGTCCCTTCGGCGGTCGTCTCCGGCGGCGTCTCGACCACGGGCTGCTCGGTCGCGGGCTGCTCGGTCGCGGCGGGCTCGATCACGGGCTGCTCGACCACTGGCGTGTCCTCGGTCTTCGGCTTCTCGGTGTCCTGCGGGCGCGGACGATTCGAGGCGGGGCGTGAGCCCTGTGCCGGCCCGCGTCCACGGCCGCCCGAACCACCGGCGCCACCGGGACCGCCCGGGCCGCGTCCACCGGCACCACCGGCACCGCGTCCACCTGCACCGCCGGCGCCGCGTCCACCGGCGCCACCGGCACCGCGTCCACCTGCACCGCCGGCTCCGCCGCCTGGGCCGCGCCGGCGCTTGACCGGGCCGAGGCCCTCGCGATCCTGGGTGCGACCGCGGCTCGATTCGCGCGATGCGCCGAGCCCTTCGGTCGCGCCGCCACGGCGACGCCGCGCGTCCTGGTCGCCCAGCCGCTGCTCGCCGCCGGAGATGCTCTCGAAGCCCTCGGGCATGATCTCGCCCTTGTTGATCCAGACCTTGACGCCGATGCGGCCGGACGCGGTGCGCGCTTCGACGAAGCCGTAATCGATGTCGGCACGGATCGTGTGCAGCGGCACGCGGCCCTCGTTGTACGTCTCGCGACGGCTCATCTCGCCGCCGCCGAGGCGACCGGAGCACTGGATCTTCACGCCGGCGGCGCCGGAGCGGATCGCAGAGGCGAGCGCGCGCTTCATGGCGCGACGGAACGCGACGCGGTTCGAGAGCTGCTCGGCGATCGACTGCGCGACGAGCTTCGCATCGAGCTCGGGGCGCTTGATCTCGTTGATGTTGATGTGGACGTTCTTCTGCGTCAGCGCGTGCAGCTCACGGCGCAGAGCGTCGACCTCGACGCCCGACTTGCCGATCACGATGCCCGGGCGCGCCGTGTAGATGTCCACGGTGATCCGCTGCTTGTCCTTGCGGATGAGGATGTCGGACAGCCCCGCGTGCGCGAGCTTCTTGTAGATGTGCTCGCGGATCTTGACGTCCTCGAGCAGGTACTGCGGGAACTCCTTCGTACCCGTGTACCAGTTCGACTTCCAGTCGTGGATGACGCCGACGCGCATCCCGCCGGGATGAATTTTCTGGCCCACGGTTACTCGCTCCCCTCGGTCTTCTTCTTCCGGCGAGCAGCCTTCGGCTTCTCCTCGGCAGGAGCCACGGTCGTCGGCTCCTCGGTGATTGCGGTCGCGGTGGTCTCCACCACAGTCTTTTCGCTGATCTCGCCCGGCTTCCGCGCGCGCTTCCTCGGCGTCTTCGCCTCGGCTGCGGGCTTTGCGGGCACGACGGCGCGCGGGTTCGGCGCGAGCTCGATCGTGATGTGGCACATCCGCTTGCGGATCGCCGACGCGCGGCCGCGCGCACGCGGGCGAAAGCGCTTCAGCGTCGGGCCTTCGTCGACGTACGCCGTCAGCACGACGAGGTCGTCGCCGTTCCAGTGCAGGTCGGGGCGCGACTCGGCGTTCGCAACGGCCGAGCGCAGCACCTTCTCGACGTCCGTGGCGACGGCGCGCTTCGAGAACGCGAGGACCGTGCGCGCTTCCGGCACGGAGCGACCGCGGATGAGGTCGGTGACGAGCCGCGCCTTGCGCGCGCTCACGTGCACGTACTTCGCCTGCGCCCTGACTGACTGATTCTGGGCCGACTTCTTCGGTGTATCGACTGCCATTACCGCTTGACCTTCGCTGCCTTGTCGCCGGCGTGGCCCTTGAAGGTGCGTGTCGGGGCGAACTCGCCGAGCTTGTGGCCGACCATCTGCTCGGACACGAATACGGGCACGTGCTTACGGCCGTCGTGGACGGCGATCGTGTGCCCGACCATCTCCGGGAAGACGGTCGAGGAGCGCGACCAGGTGCGGATCATGTTCTTGGAGCCCGCTGCGTTCATCGCAGTGATACGGCTGAACAGCCGCTCCTGGACGAAAGGGCCCTTCTTCGAGCTTCTGCTCATTACCTACGCGTGTCCTTTCCGCGGCGACGGCCGCGAACGATCAGCTTGTTCGATTCCTTGTGCTTGGAGCGGGTGCGCTTGCCGAGCGTCGGCACGCCCCACGGGGTCACCGGGTGGCGTCCGCCCTTCGACTTGCCCTCGCCGCCGCCGTGCGGATGGTCGACCGGGTTCATCGCGGAACCGCGCACCGACGGCCGCTTGCCCTTCCAGCGGTTCCGTCCGGCCTTGCCCCAGTTGATGTTCTGGTGGTCGACGTTGCCGACCTGGCCCACGGTCGCGCGGCAGGTCAGCGGTACGCGGCGCATCTCGCCCGAGGGGAGACGAAGCACGGCGAAACCGGCGTCCTTCGCGACGAGCTGGATGCCCGAGCCTGCCGAGCGCGCCATCTTCGCCCCCTGGCCCGGCTGCAGCTCGACGTTGTGGACGAGCGTTCCCGTCGGGATGTTCTCGAGCGGCAGCGCGTTTCCGACCTTGATGTCGGCATCGGGACCGGACTGCACCAGCACGCCGACGCGCAACTGCGCGGGAGCGAGGATGTAGGCCTTCTCGCCGTCGAGGTAGTGCAGCAGCGCGATGTTGGCCGACCGATTCGGGTCGTACTCGATCGCGGCGACCTTCGCCGGCACGCCGTCCTTCAGACGCTTGAAGTCGATGATCCGGTAGCGGCGCTTGTGGCCGCCGCCCTGGTGGCGCGTCGTGATGCGGCCGTTGTTGTTTCGGCCACCCTTCTTCGTGACCGGCGCGAGCAGGCTCTTCTCCGGCGTCGTCTTCGTGATCTCCTCGAACGTGGAGACCGACATGAAGCGGCGGCCCGGGCTGGTCGGCTTGTACCTACGGATCGGCATGATCAGTGGTTACCTCTCGTACGGTTCGTGCGCTGGATCGGCGAAAACCAAGCAGCGCAAGGACGCAGGGAGCCTCGATGGTGGTTTTCCATCGGGGCGACTGAGGACGCGGCGATGCGCGGGTTTGCAGCCGCAGCCAGCGTGCGAGGTGTGCGGGAGGTGACCACTAAAGCTGCGCTCCTTCGAAGATCTCGATCGAATCGCCCTGCTTGAGCTGGACGACGGCCTTCTTCCAGCCCGGACGGATGCCCTTGATGGAACCGCGCCGCTTCGGCTTGGCCTGCACCTTGATGATCGCGACGTTCAGGACCTTGACGTCGAAGAGCTCCTCGACGGCCTGGCGGACCTGCGTCTTGTGCGCATCCTGGTGCACCTTGAACGTGTAGCGGTTCTGCGCGATCTGGCCGTAGCTCTTCTCGGAGACCACGGGCGCGATCAGCACTTCGCCTGGATGAAGGCTCATGAGTCCTGCCTCTCGTTCGAGGCGCGCGCCTGCATGAGCGGCAGTGCGGCCTCGCTGACGAGCAACGAGCGCGCCCACACGATCTCGGCGACTTCTACCTCGGCCGGGATCGTGACGAGCACTCGCTCGAGATTGCGGAAGGACTTGATGAGCGCCTCTTCGGCCTCGGTGACGATGAGGACGGTCGGCGTGGTCTTGCCCCACGCGGCGAGCACCGCAGCGGCGGCCTTCGTCGACGCGGTGTCGAACTTCGAGCCGTCGAGCACGCCGAGCGTGCCGGCCTGCGCGTGGTCGGAGAGCGCGCTGCGCAGTGCAGCCCGTGCGGCCTTCTTGTTCACCTTGACCTCGAACGAGCGAGGGGTCGGCGGGAAGGCGACGCCGCCGCCCGCGAAGTGCGGGGCGCGGATCGTGCCCTGACGGGCGCGGCCGGTGCCCTTCTGGCGCCACGGCTTCGCGCGGCCGCCGGAGACGAGCCCGCGGCTCTTCGCCGCGCGCGTGCCCTGCCGGCGAGCGTTCAGCTCGGCGCGTACGGCCTCGTGCACGAGGTGCGGCTTGGGCTCGACGCCGAAGACGGCCTCGTCGAGCGAGACCTCCTTCTTCGTTCCACCAAGCACGGGTGCTTTCGGGGCTGCCATTACTTGGACATCTCTCTGATCTCGACGATGCCGTTCTTCGGGCCGGGAACCGCGCCCTTGACCATCAGCAGGTTGCGCTCGACGTCGATCGCATGGACGGTCAGCCCGGTTGCCGAGACCCGCTTTGCACCCATGTGGCCGGCCATCTTGATGCCCTTGAAGACGCGCGACGGCGTGGCCGACGCGCCGATCGAGCCCGGTGCGCGAACATTGTGCGAGCCGTGCGAGGTCGGGCCTCGATGGAACTTGTGGCGCTTGATCGTTCCCTGGAAGCCCTTGCCGATCGACGTGCCGGCGACCTTGACCTTGTCGCCCGGTTGGAAGATCTCGACCGTCACGTTCTCGCCCTGCACCGCTTCCGCGAAATGGCCGCGGAACTCGACGAGGTGGCGATACGAGCCGCTGATGCCGTTGCGCTCGAGGTGGCCGCGCTCCGGCTTCGAGAGCTTGCGGTCGGCGACGAGATCCCAGGCCAGCTGGACGGCCTCGTAGCCGTCGACGGCCGGCGTGCGCACGGCGACGACCGGGCACGGGCCGGCTTCGATCACGGTGACCGACGTCACGACGCCGCTCTCCTCGTCGAAGAGCGAGGTCATGCCGAGCTTCTTACCGAGGATTCCGCGCATGATTAGAGCTTGATCTCGATGTCGACGCCGGCCGGGAGGTCGAGCCGCATGAGCGAGTCGACCGTCTTCGGGGTCGGTGAGTGGATGTCGATCAACCGCTTGTGCGTCCGGATCTCGAAGTGCTCCCGCGAGTCCTTGTCCTTGAAGGGGGAGCGGATCACGCAGTAAACGTTCTTCTCGGTCGGCAGCGGCACAGGACCGGTGATGGTGGCACCGGTGCGCTGAGCCGTGTCGACGATGTCCTTGGCGGACTTGTCGACCTGCTGATGGTCATAGCCCTTCAGCCTGATGCGGATCTTTTGTTGCGCCACCGGTGCCTCCTTTCACTCAGTCGTCGTTGCTAGTTGAGGATCTCGGTGACCACGCCGGCGCCGACGGTGCGGCCGCCTTCGCGGATGGCGAAGCGGAGACCCTGATCCATGGCGATCGGCTGGATCAGCTCGATGTCCATGTTCGTATTGTCGCCCGGCATGACCATCTCCTGGCCCTCGGGGAGAGACACAGCGCCGGTCACGTCCGTCGTACGGAAGTAGAACTGCGGGCGGTAGTTGTTGAAGAACGGCGTGTGACGGCCGCCCTCGTCCTTCGACAGCACGTAGACCTCGGCCTTGAAGTGCGTGTGCGGCTTGATCGAGCCCGGCTTCGCGAGAACCTGGCCGCGCTCCACCTCTTCGCGCTTCGTACCGCGCAGCAGCAGGCCCGCGTTGTCGCCGGCCTGGGCGAAGTCGAGCGTCTTCTGGAACATCTCGAGCCCGGTGACGACCGTCTTCGTGACCTGGGGATGGATCCCGATCATCTCGACCTCGGCGCCGACCTCGATCTTGCCCTGCTCGATGCGCCCGGTCACGACGGTGCCGCGGCCGGTGATCGTGAAGACGTCCTCGATCGGCATCAGGAAGGGCTTGTCGACGTCGCGCGTCGGCTCGGGGATGTGCGTGTCGACCGCTTCCATCAGCTCGAGGATCTTCGGCGTCCACTCCGCATCGCCCTCGAGCGCCTTGAGCGCCGAGACCTGGACGACCGGGATGTCGTCGCCGGGGAACTCGTACTTCGAGAGCAGCTCGCGCACCTCGAGCTCGACAAGCTCGAGCAGCTCGGGGTCGTCGACCATGTCGGCCTTGTTGAGGGCGACGACGATCGCCGGCACCTCGACCTGGCGGGCGAGCAGGATGTGCTCGCGCGTCTGCGGCATGGGGCCGTCGGCCGCCGAGACCACGAGGATCGCGCCGTCCATCTGCGCGGCGCCCGTGATCATGTTCTTGATGTAGTCGGCATGACCCGGGCAGTCGACGTGCGCGTAGTGGCGGTTCGCCGTCTCGTACTCGACGTGCGCGGTGTTGATCGTGATCCCGCGCTGCCGCTCTTCCGGCGCCTTGTCGATCTGGTCGAAGGCGACGGCTGTGCCGCCCTGCGTCTCCGCGAGGACCTTGGTGATCGCGGCTGTCAGCGTCGTCTTGCCGTGGTCGATGTGACCGATGGTGCCGACGTTGACGTGCGGCTTGGTGCGCTCGAACTTCTGCTTGGCCATTGGTGGCTCCTGATCTCCTTCGTTACCGAGTTAGGACCGAGCGTCGATGATGTCGCTCGCGATCGACTGAGGTACTTCCTCGTAGCGATCGAACTGCATAGTGAAATCGGCGCGCCCCTGCGTCATCGAACGCAGGTCGGTGGCGTACCCGAACATCTCCGACAGCGGCACGCTGGCCTTGATGACCTGCGCGTTCGCCAGCGGGTTCATGGACTCGATGCGACCGCGCCGGCTGTTGAGGTTACCCATCACGTCGCCGAGGTAGTCCTCGGGCGTCGTCACCTCGACGGCCATCACGGGCTCGAGCAACTTCGGCTTGGAGCGCTTCATGGCCTCCTTGAACGCCATCGACCCGGCGATCTTGAACGCACGCTCGCTCGAGTCGACCTCGTGGTACGACCCGTCCGTCAGCTCGATCTTCACGTCGACGATGGGATACCCGGCGAGCACGCCCGAGTTCATCGCTTCCTTGATGCCCGCGTCGACGGCCGGAATGTACTCCTTGGGAATCTTGCCGCCGGTGATGCGGTCGGAGAACTCGTACCCGTCACCCGGCTTCTGCGGCGAGAGGTTGATCACGACGTCGGCGAACTGGCCCGAGCCGCCGGTCTGGCGCACGAACTTCTCGCGGATGTTCTCCACCGGCTTGCCGGCGGTCTCGCGGTACGCGACCTGCGGGCGGCCCACGTTCGCGTCGACGTTGAACTCACGCTTGAGGCGGTCGACGATGATCTCGAGGTGCAACTCACCCATCCCCTCGATGATCGTCTGGCCCGTCTCCTCGTCGGTCGAGACGCGGAAGGTCGGATCCTCCTCTGAGAGGCGCGCGAGACCGGAGCCGAGCTTGTCCTGGTCGGCCTTCGACTTCGGCTCGACGGCGACCGCGATCACCGGCTCCGGGAACGTCATGGACTCGAGCACGATCGGCGCATTTTCGGCGGCGAGCGTATCGCCCGTCGTCGTCGCCTTGAGGCCGACGCCGGCGGCGATCTCGCCGGCCATGATCTCGTCGCGCTCCTCGCGATGGTTCGCGTGCATCTGGAGGATGCGGCTGACGCGCTCGGTCTTGCCGGTCGTCGTGTTCAGGACACGGTCGCCGGACTTGATCCTGCCGGAGTAGACGCGGAAGTACGTGAGCTTGCCGACGTAGGGATCGGACATCACCTTGAAGGCGAGCGCCGAGAAGGGCTCGTCCGGCGATGCGCCGCGCAGGACTTCCTCGCCCGACTTCGGGTCGAGGCCGATCATCGGCGGGACGTCGAGCGGGCTCGGCAGGTAGTCGATGACCGCGTCGAGCAGCGGCTGCACGCCCTTGTTCTTGAAGGCGGAGCCGAGCAGGACGGGTGTGATCTCGTCGGCGATCGTCGCGGCGCGCACGGCGCGGCGGATCATGTCCGCGGTCACGCTGTTCTCGTCCTCCAGGTACGCGCCGAGCACATCGTCGTCGAAGCTCGAGATCGAGTCGACGAGCTGGTGGCGGTACTCCTTGGCCTGCTCCATGAGCTCCGCCGGAATGTCGGTCGTCTCGAACTCCTGGCCGAGGTCGTCCTTGTAGACGATCGCCTGCATGTCGAGGAGATCGATCACGCCGACGAAGTGCTCTTCCTGGCCGATCGGGATCTGCACCGGCACGGGGTTGGCCCCGAGCCGCTCGCGCATCGACTCGACGGCTGCGAAGAAGTTCGCGCCGGTGCGGTCCATCTTGTTGATGAACGCGATCCGCGGCACCTTGTACTTGTCGGCCTGTCGCCAGACCGTCTCGGACTGGGGCTGGACACCGGCGACGGAGTCGAAGACGGCAACCGCGCCGTCGAGGACGCGCAGGCTGCGCTCGACCTCGACCGTGAAGTCCACGTGCCCGGGCGTATCGATGATGTTGATTCGGTGGTCACGCCAGAACGCGGTCGTGGCAGCCGACGTGATCGTGATGCCGCGCTCCTGCTCCTGCGCCATCCAGTCCATCGTCGCGGCGCCCTCGTGCACCTCGCCCATCTTGTGGGTGCGGCCCGTGTAGTAGAGGATCCGCTCGGTGGTCGTGGTCTTGCCCGCATCGATGTGGGCCATGATCCCGATGTTCCGGACGCGATCGAGCGCGATCGAAGCTTCTTTTTCCTTGGTGCTCAAAATGGGTCCTGTCTCTCTCTCGCGCTACCAGCGGTAGTGCGCAAAGGCCTTGTTGGCCTGCGCCATCCGGTAGACGTCGTCCTTGCGCTTGAACGCTCCGCCCTGCTGGTTCATCGCGTCCATGATCTCGTTGGCGAGCTTGTTGCCCATGCCCTTCTCACGCCGCTCGCGCGCATAGGTCACGAGCCAGCGCACGGCGAGCGTGCGGGCGCGACGCTGCGGCACCTCGACGGGCACCTGGTAGTTCGCGCCGCCGACGCGGCGGCCCTTGACCTCGAGCACCGGCGTGACCGTCTTGACGGCGCTCTCCAGCACCTCGAGCGCCGGCTTGCCGGTCTTGGCCTCGACCGTCTTGAGCGCCTCGTAGACGATCAGCTCGGCGACCGACTTCTTGCCGTCGAGCATCACCTTGTTGATCACCTGGGTGACGAGCTGCGAGTTGTAGACCGAGTCGCCGAGGGCCACACGGGCCTGAACGTCTGCACGACGAGGCATTACGAACCCTTCTTGGCGCCGTACTTCGAGCGGGCCTGCTTGCGATCCGCGACGCCGCCCGTGTCGAGCGCGGCGCGGATGATCTTGTAGCGGAAGCCCGGGAGGTCCTTGACGCGGCCGCCGCGGACCAGCACGACCGAGTGCTCCTGCAGGTTGTGGCCCTCGCCGGGGATGTAGGCCCCGATCTCCATACCGTTCGTGAGCCGGACGCGAGCGACCTTCCGTAGGGCCGAGTTCGGCTTCTTCGGGGTGGTCGTGTACACGCGCGTGCAGACACCGCGCTTCTGCGGCGAGCCGGCGAGCGCGGGCGTCTTGGTCTTCGCCTGAGGAGCCTTGCGGCCCTTCCGGACGAGCTGATTCACGGTCGGCATTGTTTTCGGTCTTCTCTCTCTCGCAACAAGATGCGGGCAGTCGCAACAAAACGGTCGGCGGGGCAGCAGCCCCTGCCAACCGGCCCGCGGCATGGTAGCGGAAGCGCCTCGCGAGCGTCAAACCGGCAAACCCTGTTGCTGAGCGGGAATCCGGCACAAAATATGACTTACAGAGCATAGCTTCGGCGCCGGTGTCGATCTATGGTGCGATGCAACGGGCCGTCCGGCCCGGTCACTGGCGCGCTGCGGTCGATGAATCTCCTGCTCATAGCCACTTCTGTCGGGCTCGGCGTCCTCGTCGTCGTCCTGCTGATCCTGCTCGTGACGCTGGTGAAGCGCTCCGGAAAACGCGCCGACGCGCGGGTCACGGATGTCGTCCGTGTGCTGGAGACCCGGATGGACGAGCTCGGGCAGGAGCTTGCGGGCGCGGTCGAGCGCGCCGAGGAGGAGGGCCGGCGCAGCCGGTTCCTCGGCGAGATCGCGGGCACGATCGAGCTCGACGAGGTGCTCGCGCGAACGCTCGAGGCCGCAACCGGCGCCGTACGGGAGATCGACGCCTCGGTCGTGCGCCTCGATAACCCCGGCGACAAGCCCACGGTGGCGGCCCACGGCCTGTCGGCCGACGGCGCCGAGGCGGTCACGGGCCCTCCGGACGGCAGCCGGGCCCGGGCGATCGAGGTCTCGTACCGCTACGCCGACGACGCCGAGGACCCCGCCCGCCAGATCCACGGCGGGCTCGCGGTGCCGCTCGAGGAGAGCGGCGGCCGGATCGGGTATCTGAGCGTCTTCACGCGCGCCCCCGGACGGCGCTTCGACGACGACGACGTGCGGCGGCTCGAGGAGCTTTCGCTCCGCGCCGGCCCGGCGATCGAGAACGCCCGCCGGTTCCGGGAGGCGCGACAGCTCGCCGACCTCGACGGGCTGACCGGTCTCCACAACCGCCGCTACTTCCACGAGACGCTCGCGCGCGAGTGCGCGCGCGCCCACCGCTACTCGCGGCGACTCTCGCTGATGGTGTTCGACATCGACGACTTCAAGAACGTCAACGACCGCATCGGCCACCTCGCCGGCGACGCCGTCCTCGCCGAGGCGGCAGGTCGCGCGCGCGAGGTCGTCCGGAGCGCTGACATCCCGTGCCGAGTCGGGGGCGACGAGTTCGCCGTCATGCTGCCCGAGTCGGGCCTCGAGCAGGCCGAGCAGCTGTTCGGCCGGATCCAGACCGCGATCTCCGGCCGGCCGATCGGCCAGGCAGGGCGGCTGAAGATCTCCGCCGGCGTCGCCGAGCTCCAGGCCGAGGACGACTCGATCTCCTTCTTCGAGCGCGCCGACGAGGCCCTCTACCGCGCGAAGGAAGCCGGCAAGGGCCGCTCTATGTCAGCCGAGAGCCGCTCGGCCTAGGCATCTGGTTGGCAGAGCCGCGGGTCAGCCGAGGCGGAGGAACGGCAGATACGACGTGAGGTCGACCGCTGCCGGCTGGGGCAGGTCGTCGCGGGCGCAGATTGCGTTGTTCAGGGCGGAGCGTTGTTGCGCGACGCTCCACTGCTCGAAGGCGGCGCCGCGGGCGAACGCGCGCAATGCTGCCTTGATCGGCCGCGCGGCCTGGCCGGGCGGGACCGCGCCGAGCGGCAAGGCGTCGTCGAGCGCCTTCACGGTGAACACCCCGTCGGTCGTCCGCACGCGGCCGCCCTGGCCCGTCTTCAGGTCGAAGAGCCAGCTGGGCGCGACCTCGGAGAGCGCGAGCCCCTGCGGCTCGTTGCCGAGCCACGCCGGCGACGGCTTCGCCTGCACGAGGCGTACGAGCAGGTCGGGATACGACTCGTAGAAGGTCTGCACCTCCGACGGCGACGGATCGCCGGCCGCAAACGTCGCCTCCAGCTTCGCGCGCCGCAATTGGTCGCCGAGGACGCCCCGAGCGATCTCGACGTTCGCGTGCGCCTGCGTCAGCGCGGCAACGTAGGCGCTACGACTTCCCTTGAAGGCCTGCGCGACGACGGCACGCTCGGCCGCGAGCACGTCGCTGCTCGAGACCGATACCTTGCCGCTCTCGACGAGCCGCTCGAAGAGCGCGCTGTAGGCCGTGTCGCGCTCGCCGGTGACGCGCTGGAGTCGCTGAATCGCGTCGTTCGACAGGATCTGCTCGCCCTTCTCCCCCATGACGCATTGCTCGCCGGACACGAGCGTCGTCAGCTGTCCTGTGGTGCGCGACGGGTCGAAGTCGGCGCCGATCGCCTTCGGCGCGTCGCACAAAGCCGGCGAGCGAGTCCAGAGCCACGCGCACAGCGCGTACGCCTTCGCGGGATCCTGCTCGGCGACCGTCCACTGTCCCCACCCCCACGACCAGACGGAGGCGATGCCCGTCTCCGCGGCGACCTGCTGCGCGGCGAGCGACTGCCACTTCGCGACCTGATACCAGGCTGAGTCGGGTTGGAGGCCGCTCCTTCCGCCGAAGCCCTTCGTCGAGGCGAAGCTGATCATCAGACCGACCCGGCTGGGCGCGATGCCGATCGAGGTGAAATCCTCGACGGCCTGCCTGTACGAGTCGCGCAGGTTGCGATTGCCGAGCACCGGTCCGCTCTTCCAGGTTGCGGTCGCCGGGATGTAGTCCTCCCGGACGATCTCCGCGGCCGCGGCCAGCTGCTGCCACCACACGAGCGCGTCTCCGCCCGTGTACGGCCG
>Ga0265319_1001717_pt1 | contig 12633 bp, 10 predicted proteins | sample 4824metaG_FD_192443 | JGI IMG/M metagenome (GOLD analysis project Ga0265319, IMG submission 192443) | Rhizosphere microbial communities from Carex aquatilis grown in University of Washington, Seatle, WA, United States - 4-8-24 metaG | ecosystem: Host-associated > Plants > Roots > Rhizosphere >...
GTGTGCGTATGAAGAATGTCCGGGCGCAGCTCCCGGATCAAGACCAGAAGCTCACGGGCAGCCCGTAGGTCCTGGAGCGGCGATATCTCCCGCTGCAGGGCCGGCAGGTAGACAGGCTGGACGCCGAGCTCCTCGGCGACATATTCCATCGACCCCTCGGCTCCGCCGATCGATCCCGCCACCAAGGTCGTCTCGTAGCCGATCTCGTCGAGCCCGCGCGCGAGGTACGACACGTGAAGGGCCGGACCGCCGACGTTGAGGCGGGCGATCACCCGTAGCACCTTGATCGGCTCCATCCGTGCGATGGTAGACGCGGCGGTAAACGAGCCAGGGATCGCATCGTCCATGGCCAGGCCGGCCGCTCCGTTGGGTCTCGGAGATACGCTATCCCTCCAAATGTCGATGAGGGCCTTACCGTGAGAACGCATTCCCCGACCCCGATGACGCGCGGCGAGGGGCAGGCGTGGGCGTAGGCGTCGAGGTCCAGTCGCCGGCACCCCTAGGCGCAACGGTTCTCATCCGTCCGACCTCAGGGCCCATCCCGCCCCGGCTCAGGGAGCTCTGGGCCTACCGCGAGCTCTTCCTGATCCTGGTGTGGCGCGATATCAAGGTCAGGTACGCGCAGACGAAGCTCGGCTTCGCCTGGATGGTCTTCCAGCCGCTCGCGCTCCTCCTCGTCTACACCTTTGCCTTCTCGCATCTTGCCCGCGTGACGATTCCGGGAAAGATCCCCTATCCGGTGTTCGCGCTGGCAGGCCTCAGCCTGTGGATCTTCACGTCGCGAGCCGTTCTCACCGGCTCCGAGAGTGTGGTGCAGAACATCACGATCGTGACGAAGACCTCCGCGCCGCGGATTCTCATTCCCATCGCGGCGAACGTGTCCGTCATCGTCGATTTCATGGTCTCGCTGCTTCTCTATTTCGTGATCGCGAGCTCGTACGGGTACTTCCCGACCTGGCGCCTTGTCTTCGTGCCGCCCCTGCTGCTTGCAGCCTTCACGTTGACGCTGGGGATGTCTCTTTTCCTCTCGGCGACGTACGTCCGCTACCGCGATGTCGGCCAGGCTCTGGGATTCATGATCACGCTCTGGTTCTTCATCAGCCCGGTGGCGTATCAGCTGCAAACGCCGGGACGGTCGATCGAGACCATCGTGCAAGCCGCAAATCCGCTTGTCGGGTTGATTCTTGCGTTCCGCTGGGCGCTTCTCGCAACGCCGGCGCCTCACGGCCTGCTTGTCGCCGCGCTCGTCGAGACCATCCTGATCTTTGTCATCGGCGTGGTGCGGTTCGCACAGGCCGAACGGACACTCGCAGACGATGCCTGAGCCAGTCGTCGTCTCCGCAAGCGGGCTGAGCAAGTGCTACCGGATCTGGACGCACTCACGGCCCACGAGCCTCAGCGACCGCGTCGACCACCTCATCTCGGCGATTCGACATCCCGGGCGCAGTGAAGCGTCAGAACGTCCAAGAAAGGAGACGATCTGGGCGTTGCACGACGTATCGCTCGAGGTTCGGCGCGGCGAGGTCCTGGGCGTCATCGGCCCGAACGGCGCAGGGAAGTCCACCCTGCTCTCGATCCTCGCGCGGATCACCGAGCCCACGGGCGGAAGCGCCGAGGTCCGCGGGCGAGTCAGCAGCCTCCTCGAGGTCGGCACGGGGTTCCATCCGGAGCTCTCGGGCCGGGACAACATCTTCCTGAACGGCGCGATCCTCGGGATGAGCCGGCGCGAGGTCGAGGAGAAGTACGACGAGATCGTCGACTTCTCCGGAGTTCGGGACTTCATCGACATGCCGGTCAAGCGCTACTCGTCGGGCATGTACCTCAGACTCGGCTTCGCCGTCGCCGCACACCTCGATCCGGAAATCCTGCTCCTCGATGAGGTACTCGCGGTCGGCGACCGTGCGTTCCAGGAGAAGTGCCTTGCCCGGATCGGAGAGATCGTCCACGCCGGCCGGGCGGTGATCTTCGTGAGCCACGACGTTGCATCCGTTGCCCGCCTGTGTGACCGCGGCGTCGTTCTCAACAGCGGACGGGTGGCATTCGACGGCGCGATCGATCAGGCCGTCGCGGCATATCTGGCGAGCACGCCGCTCGGAGTGGACGACAACGCGGCGATCGAGCGAGAGGGGACCGGCGAGCTCCGCGTCGAGACGATCTCGATCACGAGCGCGGAGGGGCCCGGCGTTGTCATCCCCGACCGGGCGGCGGAGATCCGCGTCGACTTCCGCGGCAGCCGCGGCATCAGGTCGGAGCCGCTTCGCCTCGAGGTCGGCATCCACTCGACGCAGGGCGGAATGTACGTGCTTCTCTCCACCGATTTCGATCCCTCGCGTCCCCTCGACGCATCCGAGCTCGGCGGCGCCACGGTGGTCTGCCACGTGCCCGACCTTCCCCTCAAGCCAGGCAAGTACACGGTTTCCGCGACGCTCCAGCGTGCCGGCGGCGAGATCGTCGACCGCGTCTTCGACAAGGGCCTGTTCGTCATCCTTCCCACCGACTACTTCGGCAGCGGAGTCCTGGCCGGCGAGAACCACCGCGCGCCGATGCTTGTACGTCACCGGTGGGACGTCGAGCCGCGGATCGAGGAGATGGTCGACGCGAGAGTGAGCGGAGCCGCCGGGTGACCGGCGGCGCGTCCGAGAAGCCGTATCTCAGCGTCGTCGCCACCGCCCGCAACGACGACCACGGCGGAAATCCGCTCTACCGCACGCAGCTCTTCATCAACGGACTGATCGCACAGTGCGACCGGTTCAAGCTGCCGGCCGAGCTCGTGCTCGTCGAATGGAATCCTCCGAACGATCGTCCAAGGCTCGCCGAGGTGCTCAGCTGGCCCGCGGGCGAGGGCTACTGCAAGGTGCGCATCGTCGAGGTACCCAACGATCTCCACGCCCGGCTCGAATACTCCGACCGCCTGCCGCTCTTCCAGATGATCGCGAAGAACGTCGGGATTCGGCGCGCGCACGGAGCATTCGTCCTGGCCACCAACATCGACATCCTTCTCTCCGACGGTGTGATGCGGTTTCTGTCGGAGCGCCGCCTTCGCCCCGGCTACGTGTACCGAGCCGACCGCCTCGACGTGCCGGCCGAGATCGGGGCGGAGTGGCCGATCGAGCAACAGCTCGCCTGGTGCGCGGCGTCGACGATCCGGATCAACCGCAGGGAGGGCAGTCTCGACCTGCGCGACGGCGTCTTCTACCGGATCGGGCCGCCGCTGTACTTCAAAGGCTGGCTGAGGAACTCCGTCAAGGGGCGGCGGCTCGTGGCCTCTCCACTCGGCCGCGCTTCGGGGCTTCGGAGGCTCGCCTACACGCAGGCCGTGCCGCACCACGGAATCCGTGAACACGTACGGGACTCCCGTCTGGCAGGCCGCGTCTCCAGCGGGTTCATCTGGAGAGGAGCGGTGAGCACGAGCATCATGCTCCGGCATGTCGGCAACACCTTGTACGGCTTCGCCTACTGGTTCGTCGCGGGCTTCAACGACCCTCGCCTTGTGCCTGGTCGAATTCGCCGCCGGTTTCGACGATTCGGCGCCAGGCTCAGAGCGCCCCTGGAGCATGGAGATCCGGCCGCTGTCGCCGGTAGGCGACGGCGGGTGCTCCGTGTCGCCGTTCTCCCTCTCGCCACGGTGCGAGCGTCGTGGCGTGTCTTCCGGCGCAAAGTGCGCTCCCTCAGGTTGATCTGGGAGATCGAGCACGCGCGGCTCCCACTCCACACCAACGCGTGCGGCGACTTCACGCTCATGTCCGCGGGCGATTGGGACCGGACCTGCGGTTACATTGAGCTGGAGATGTACTCGATGCACATCGACAGCCTCCAGCTCTACGCCGCTCACTACAACGGGATCAAGGAGCGGTTCCTGCCGTTTCCGGTCTACCACGTCGAGCACGGCGGCGGATTCCGGCCCGAGGCGACCGGGCAGGACGCGCTTGACGCCACGCTTGCGCGCAGCGCAATTCCCCAGGTGACGAACGACGACTTCAGGGACTTCATCGTCGCGATGCACCTGACCGGCGCCCCGATCCATCGCGACCAGCCGACCTGGGGCTTCGCGGGGTGCGACCTCTCCGAGTCCGACCCTGTGACGGCGCGAGAGCCGACGCCGAGTGCGCACGCATGAAAATCCACGAGTCGATGGAGGAGATGTTACTGACGCGCCCAGGACACTCGCTGTGGTCGGGCTCGGAAAGCTCGGTTCGCCCATGGTGGCCTGCTTCGCCGCGAAGGGATTCGACGTGATCGGCGTCGACCTCGACGAGGCGAAGGTCGCTGCCGTCGCGGAGGGCCGCGCCCCGGTGTTCGAACCGCAACTCGACGAGCTGCTCGCCGCAAATCGGGCCCACATCCGAGCGACAACGGATGTGACCGCGGCCGTCCGCGAGGCGGAAATGACCTTCATCATCGTGGCGACGCCGAGCGGTGACGACGGCACCTTCTCCCTCCGCTACGTGCTGCCGGTGTGCGAATCGATCGGCCTCGCCCTCCGCGACAAGGAGGGGTACCACACGGTCGTGCTGACGAGCACCGTGATGCCGGGCGCCACCGGTTCCGAGGTGCAGGCGGCCCTGGAACAGGCCAGCGGGAAGCGGTGCGGCGAGGACTTCGGCCTCTGCTACAGCCCGGAGTTCATCGCTCTCGGCAGCGTCATCCGCGACTTCCTGAACCCGGATTTCCTGCTCGTCGGGGAATCAGACCCCCGGGCCGGCGACGCGCTCTCCGAGATCTACGCGCGCGTGATCGACAACGGCGCCCCCGTCGCCCGGATGAACTTCGTGAACGCCGAGCTGGCCAAGATCTCGGTGAACACCTTCGTCACGACGAAGATCGCGTTCGCCAACATGCTTGCCCGCATCTGCGAGCGGCTCCCGTCGTCCGACGTCGACGTCGTCACGTCGGCCCTGGGCATGGACACCCGGATCGGACCCAAGTATCTCCGCGGGGCGATCAGCTACGGCGGCCCGTGCTTCCCCCGCGACAACGTTGCCTTCGCCGCACTCGCGCGAGACATCGGCGCGCCGGCCTTCGTCGCCGAGGCGACGGACAGGCTCAACCGCGACGGAATCGCCAGGCTCGCAGCGCTGGTGCACGATCATCTCCCGCGCGATGGCACGGCCGCCGTGCTGGGCCTCGCCTACAAGCCCGAGACGGACGTGACCGAAGAGGCTCCCGGCCTCCTTCTCGCCAAGATGCTGGCGGAGGCGGATGTGAGCGTCGTCGTTCACGACCCTGCTGCCCTCGCCAACGCGAAAAGGGTGCTGGGAGACAGCGTCGCGTATTCCGCATCGGCAGTGGACGCGGTTCAAGTCGCCGATGTCGTCGTCCTCACCACCGCGTGGAGCGAGTTTGCTGCGCTCGAAGCATCTGTCTTCGAGCGCGAGGGCAGCCGACGCGTGGTCATCGACTGCTGGCGAATGCTCGATGCGCCGTCATTCGAAGCCGCGACTCGATACCTCGTGCTCGGCTCCGGATCGCTCGCGCAACGGGCGACCGTCACCGACTGAGGGATCGAAGGGCGGCGAGCTACGCCGCGCCGACAGCGAGCACGCGCACCCAGAGGTGCACTGGGCCGGACACGAAGAGGTGAGACGCTCGAAGGTGCACGGCATACCCGGCACGTACGAGCGCAGCCTGAGCACCCTCGCAGCTCGGACTTTTGCAGAGAAGCACGACCTCGCTCGGATCGCGCTGCTTCCACATCTCCCGGAACGCCGGCGTGACGTTGGGCATGTTCGCGTCGAGGAGGATGTAACCGTAGAAGTAGAAGGATGCAAGACCCGGGAACTCGGGTGAGGTTCGCTGGTCGTACCAGGTATCCATGTGGGGGTCCTGGAGGCCCTGCGACTGCATCCAGCGGACCCAGTCGATTCCGACGTGGAACGTGCCCGTGTCGATGCGATTGATCGTTCTCGTCAGGTTGATGTTCGTGCCCACGTCCGTGCTCGCAGCAACCGGATACGCGACGGAAAGCCCGAAGGCGGTCGAGCAGACGACGGCCGCGACTGATCGGAAGAGCTTCTGCCGGCGGGCGAACGTGCTCGCCGCCACCGCGAGCACGGTGATGCAGATCAGGATCACGCTCGGGACGAACGCAGCGCGAGAAACACGCCACGTCCAGCCGAACCGGAAGATCGCAAGAGTCGGCACGACGAACCCGGCGACGAGCCCGGCCGTGGCGACCGCCCCGGTTCCGCGCAGACCCCATTTTTCGCCGCCTCTGATGAGGAGCCCCGCCGCGACTCCGATCGCAGGGATGACCGCGATGCTGAAAAACAGCTCGAAGTAGTCGAGCCACTCGAAGAGCACCCCTCCCAGCAGCACCTCCCAGATCACGACGGCGACCGACATCACCACCGTGTACGCGCCGATTGCCCATGCGAAAGCGCGTGCGCTCGACGTGGTGTCAGACCTGCCGCGGACGAGGAGGACGACGATCACCGCGACGGCGAGCACGGGAACGAGCATCCACGGATCCGACAGCACCCAACTGACGCCGTGACGCTTGTATCCGGCAAGGTTGAGTTGGCCTGCGTCCTGAAGCGCGGCGTGGAGGAAATTGAAAGGCCCGCCGACTGCGGCCGAGTAGACGCCGCAACCGAAGAACAAGGCGACGCAGCCCGTGATGAAGGCGCCCGCGTCGCGAGCGAGGGCCTGCGGATTGGGCCGGAACAGCAGGACGTACGGAACGACGAGACCAGCGGCGAAAAGGGCCGAAAGGAAGTGCGTCGCAAAGGCCGCCGAGAGGAAGAATCCCGCCCCGGCCATCGCCACGCGCGGCCTTCGGCCCGCCCGGGCGCCCAGCCCGAAGAACATCCCGATATAGAAGTACGTGAGCTCGCCGGCGTTGACGTAGTCGCGGTACAGCGCGTGGTACGCGAGCGGGCTGCTCGCCACCGCGGCGGCAGTCGCGAAGGCCGGAAGACGCCCGAGGTAACGGCGGACGAGGAGGTAGACCGCCGCCACCGCGGCCACACCGGTCACGAGGTGGAGCACGAGATACGCGGGCGTCGGCGAGAAGATTGCGAAAATCGCCCGGCCGGGGATCAGCCAAGGCAGCCGCGTGACGTAGTACGCGGTCGAAAACGTGCTGTGAAGAAAGTGGAAGTTGATGAAGAGGCCGGTGTAGTACCAGGGGTCCAGCCACGTCGCGTTGTTGTAGATGGGGAAGCCGGCGTACCAGTAGAAGGCGACGAACGCTCCGGCGGCGACGAGAAGCCCTCCGATCTCGGTCGTGCGCGAGTCGTCTGCAATCCACGCACGGACCCGCCGGGTTTCCTTCGTGAGGGCCGCCCGCCCCTCCACGCTCAGTCCCGCCCTGGGCGGATCATCCCGTGGGGGTCCCGACGACGATGTACTGCGCACCGAGCGGCAGCCGCGTGAGGTACCGCTCGATCCAGCGGAACGCGCGACGTCGCCACGGGAGGAAAAGGATGTACCGGCGCGAGACGATCCGCAGCCCGGCCCCCTCGAGCAGCGCGACCGCGCGCTTCGGCCCGAGTAGGACAGCATCGCCGTCGAACTCGCAACGTGCGACGGCGAGGCGCGTCAACGGGTTCGCGGGGTTGTGCTCCGCGATCAGAGCCAGTCCACCTGGTCTGGTCACTCGAGCCAACTCGGCTGCGAAGGCGTCCCACCCTGCCGGCGGAACGTGATGGACGACGCAGATTGCGAAGGCGAGATCGAAGGACCCGTCCGGGAATGGGAGCGTCCTCCCGTCGGAGACGACGTACGACGCGTCCGGATTGTCGCGGGCGGCCCGTTCGATGAGCTCAGGCGACGGATCGACGCCTGTGAGATGGGCGACATGAGGGGTCAGATGGGCATCGGTCACGCCGGGGCCGCACCCCACATCGAGAAACGCGAGTCGCTCTGTCGGGCCGAGCCAGCGCCTCGCGATCCGGAGAATCTCGGCCGCCTTGACCTCGGTGAAGAGGTCGACCCCTTGTCCGATGAACCGAATCGCATGCTCGACCTCTGCCTCATATGTATCCGAATAGTCGCGGAAAGATGTCATCGTGATATCGCTGAGTCTGACACGGGGCACGGCTGACGAGCACAACGGAGCTTACTCGGCCGGGGAGCCGGTTACGATGGCCGCGTGCCGCTCAGGACGCTCTTCGGCAAGGCCAACAGCGCACCGCCGATGCCGTTGCGTTCGCGCGACATCGCAGCAGAGGAGCGGCCGCCCGGCGGCGGAGTGGAGGGGTTCGATACCGACGACGCCCTCGCCATCAACCATGCCCGGATGACCCACCTCGAATCGCTCGGCCTGCCGCTCGACGGCCGCCGGGTGCTCGATGTCGGATCGGGCCCGGGCCACCTCGCGCAGTTCTTCGTCGAGCGTGGCTGCACCGTGGTCAGCACCGATACGCGAGAAGAGAACATCGCCCGCATGAAGGAGCTCTATCCGGGCCACGACGGGCGCGTAGCCGATGTCGAGACGGACGATGTGGCTTCGCTCGGATCGTTCGACATCGTCTTCTGCTACGGGCTCCTCTACCACCTCGAGAATCCCGTGCGCGCCTTGAGGAATCTCGTCGCGGCCTGCGACGATCTGCTGCTAATCGAGACCATGCTCGTCGACAGCCATCTGGCCGTGCTGCGCCTCGAGGACGAGTACCTCTCCGCCAATCAGGCCGTCCGGGGAATCGCGCACCGCCCGAGCTCGACATGGCTCGCGATGACCCTCGACCGCATCGGTATGTCGAACATTTACGCGGCTGCGCAACCTCCCGCGCATCCGGACTATCGCTGGCTTCGGCGGGACGACCTGTCGACGGAACGGGACGGCCATCTCCTGCGAGGCATCTTCGTAGCATCGCGGCGTCCGCTCGACCTCGAGACGCTCGTACCGATGGTCTCTCAGCCCGAATGAGCGACGGATCGGTCCGGCGGCTGCCGCCGTTCAGCGAGCTCTTCCTGCGCCGCGCGCCCCGGCGCGCCGTCGAGTTCGCGGCGAACCGCCTGGCGCGGGTGAAGCCGCTCGGCCTCGAGCCGGGATGGCATTTCGACGCCGGCGCCGACGATCCAGACCAGGTGATGCAGTTCAGGCGCGAGCTGTGGACGTACTACCTGGAGCGGGGAATCGACCGGCCGGTGACGTTCCGCTGGTACGACGGGCTCCGGGTCCGCCTCTATCTGGGGAACGACATCAGTCTCTGCCTCTATGCGGGGGGCTCATTCGAGCCGAACGAGTTCGCGTTCGTCGCCGCTGTCCTACCCCGCGGCGGCGTCTTCATCGACGGCGGTGCGAATGAGGGCCTCTACACGCTCCTGGCGGCGCGTCGAGTCGGGCCGTCCGGCCGCGTCCTGTCGATCGAGCCGAGCTCCCGTGAGTTCGGCCGCCTCGAGAAGAACATCGCACTGAACCGGCTCGAGGGGGTCACGCCTCTTCGGCTTGCACTGGGAGCAGATGCTGGTGTGGCCGAGCTCGCGATTGCGGAGCCGCGGCACGAAGGGCAGAACACGATCGGCGCGCGCGTGTCCAACCCGAAGGTCCAGACGGTGGGTCACGAGAGCGTGCGGGTGGAGTCGATCGACGGCCTCGTCGCCGAGCACGGCCTCGAGCGGGTCGACATAATCAAGCTCGACGTCGAGGGCAGCGAGGTCGCCGCGCTCGCCGGGGCGGCTGCGACGATCGAGCGCTTCCGCCCGCTCGTGCTCATCGAGATTGAGGCAGAGCGCCTCGCCGGCCAGGGCCTGACGAAGCTCGACGCGCTCGGGGCACTGAAAGAGCTCGCCTACACCGTCTTCGTGTTCGACGCGGCTACGGGGCAGTTGCGCGAGGCAATCGGCCCCGACGAGCCCGAGGGCAACGCGATCGCGGCGCCGGACAGCTGGCGCCCCCCGCAGCTCTGACCGGCTGGGGCGCTCTCAGGTCCCCTGAAAGGCAAGCGCAGCTTCATCGCGTGCGCCGCTCGTCATCTGCTCGTAGATCCACGCGTACGTCTTGGCGAGACCGTCCTCGAGCGAGATCGACGGGGCCCAGCCGAGCCGGTCGAGGATCAGGGTGTTGTCGCTGTTGCGGCCGCGGACACCCTGGGGAGCGCTCGTCAGATAGTTCCGGTCGAGCTGGACGCCCGCGATCCCTTCGACGATGTCGACGAGCCCGTTGATCGTCACGAGCTGCGAGGAACCGAGGTTGATCGGCTCGGATACGTCGCTCTCGAGCAGGCGGAAGATCCCCTCGATCGTGTCGTCGATATAGGTGAAGCTCCGCGTCTGCTTGCCGTCGCCCCAGATCTCGATGGCGTTCGAGCCGTCGAGCTGGGCCTGGATCACCTTCCGGCAGACCGCCGCCGGCGCCTTTTCGCGTCCACCGTCGTAGGTGCCGAACGGCCCGTACACGTTGTGGAACCGCGGCACGCGCACCGAGATCCCGTAGTCCTCCATGAAGTGGCGGCACATGCGCTCGCTGAAGAGCTTCTCCCAGCCGTAGCCGTCCTCCGGCATCGCCGGATACGCATCCTGCTCACGCAGTGCGGTCACCTCGGTGTCGGTCTGCTTGTCCGCCGCGTACACGCACGCCGACGAACCGAACAGGAACGTCCCGACCCCGGCGTCGCGGGCAGCGATCAGCAGATGCGTGTTGATCAGAACCGACACCATGCAGTCGGCCTTGTGCGTTTCGATGAAGCCCATGCCGCCCATGTCGGCGGCGAGATTGACGATCGTCGCGGCCCCGGCGGCAGCGCTCTGACAGGAATCGGCGTCACGCAGGTCCGCGGACACGTTCTCGACACCGTCGTGCTGCTGATACCACCGACCGAGCGGCTTGATGTCCACCGCGCGCACCCGTCCAAAACCGCGGGCAAGCAGCTCCGACACCACGTGCCCCCCGATGAACCCGCCACCACCCGTGACCACCACGAGCTCGTTGCGATCCATGTCCACCCCGCACCTTTCTTCGCTGGCAGCGGTCATTCTAGGCACCGGATCCGGAAGCCCAGGTCGGCTGGAAGTTCGAGTTTTGTTAGAACCGCCGAAACCGGCGATTCGAGCCTCTCGCCGAATCGTTCCGAGACCCAGCCGCGCTCCTCGACGAGGTCTCCTGGGCCGGCCACCGACACCGTGGCGAGCTCCCGTCCACGGGGAGCCCAGTGCAGGCGGGTCTCGATCTCGTGCGTCCCCGCGCCCTCGACGCGGTCGCGGACGACGACCTCGCCGCTGCCCCATTCGATCCGCCTGACGTGACGGACACCGCGCCCGAGCTGCACGCTCGCCGCGAGAACGTCGTCGCGCGCCTCGAGCAGCTCCACCTCGGGGAGCGGCCCGCTCCTGAATGCCCCCCACACGCGGAACTGATCACGGCCGTCGACCTTGATCGTCGAGTGCGCCGCCGTGCCGCGGAACCAGTCGCGCTCGGACCCGGGCTCGTACGTGTAGGTGCCGGCGTCCGCCAGCACCGGCCGCCCGTCCCACCACAACTGGAAGGAAAGCGCGTCGGCGTGCGCGTGGGCAGGCAGGAAATCGGGAGCGGCGCGGCCGCAGCGGAAGGCCAGCCACAGCTTGCCCTCGCGTACGACGGCGAACCCGGACTGCTCGAACACGCTGAGCCCGCCCGGGGCCGGGGGCAGGTCGAGACGCGGCGCCTGGTCGAGGCCGCCGTCGTTGAAGAGCGCCGGCGCGCCGTCCGGCCGAGCGAGCGCGGCGGCAAAGGCGCTCATTCTCGCGATCGCATCGGCAATCCACGGCTGCGGCGCGACCGCGTGGACGACGAGCAGGTCACGAAGCACGACGAGGTGGTACACGGGGCTTCGCTCGTAGTGGCCGCCGTCAGCGAGCACCTGCTCGGGAAGCTCGCGCCGGAGCAGATCGACTCCCCGCCGCGTCAGCCCCGGCTCCGAGAACGACGCGCCGCCCAAGACGAGTGCGGATGCATTGCGGATCACGTGGTTGCCGAGAATGTCGTCCTCGACGTTCCTCTCGAGCCGTCGTAGCTGGCGCCACAGGCTCGCGGACAGCTCCGGCGACGCCAGGTCGGGTAGCAGCGTGAGCGCAGCGATCCAGTTGCCGATCCGGGTCGAGAGCGGATACGGATGCCAGGCGTCGTCGGCGCGCGGCGGATGCTCGGAAATCCAGCGCCCGACGAGCCGCCGCGCTGCGTCGAGATCCCCGGCGCGCGCCGCTCCCAGCACGTCTTCGCCGTACTCCGAGTGGAAGCCGCCCAGTCGGGTCGCGGGATCGGGCGTTCCGTTCGCTTCGAACGCGGAAGAGCCCCAGAGCGCGAGCGCGGCAGGGACAGGAGCCGCAGCACATGGCAGCCGGCCGCCCGGAAACCGTCGCCGCGCGATCGGTCGCAAGGCCCGCGCACGCAACTGTCGCGGCCGCGCCACCCGCAGGGCGTACACGTAGAGACCGCTCCTCATGCGATCGCCTCGGCATAGACCGCCTGCTGCTCGACCGCGGCGGCCTCGAGGGAGAACCGTTGCGCGGCCCGCTCCCGCGCAGCGGCCCCGAGCCGTTCCCGCAGCTCGGCGTCCCCGAGCAGCCGCTCGATTGCCTCCCGCAGCGCCGCAACGTCCCCGGGCGGCACGAGCAGACCGGTGACCCCATCCTCGACCGCATAGACGAGCCCCCCGACGGCGCTCGCCACCACCGGACGGCCCCACGCCATCGCCTCGCGAACGGCGATGCCGT
>Ga0265319_1001719_pt1 | contig 12612 bp, 13 predicted proteins | sample 4824metaG_FD_192443 | JGI IMG/M metagenome (GOLD analysis project Ga0265319, IMG submission 192443) | Rhizosphere microbial communities from Carex aquatilis grown in University of Washington, Seatle, WA, United States - 4-8-24 metaG | ecosystem: Host-associated > Plants > Roots > Rhizosphere >...
GGTCTACAGACTGGCACGCCACAGCAGAAGGCAATCACTATTGCCAACATCATCAAGTCGTATGGCGTTGACATCGGCATCCTTGACCAAGTACTCTCGGGTCAGAAGCCAAAAGAGGGTGCGCCGCAGGATGACGCACTGATGCGAGCCATTGACGCCCGACTGAAACCACTGATGGATTTCACTAATGAAGTACGTGGCACGCGGTCGTCACAGCAGCAGGCGCTTGTACAAGAGGCACAGCAAACGGCTGAGCAGTTCGCCAACGACCCAGCAAACGAGTTCTACGAAGACCTGCGTGCTGATATCGCAGATCTACTGGACCTTGCCGCATCCCGTGGTCGCGAACTGTCACTTAAAGATGCCTACGACCTCGCAGCCAAGGCGCATCCGGAGATTTCCAGAGTTGTGGCGCAGAGGTCAGAGGCGGCTAAGCTGGCTTCGCGAGCCTCTGGGGTTGCGCGGGCTAGAAGGGCCGCTAGTTCTCAGCCACAAGGCTCTCCAGGAGGCGGAGTGAGCACTGAGGCGAAGCCCAAGGGAATTCGCGGTGCGCTTTCGCAGGCTTTCGACGACTTAAGCGCAAGATAGGCTTGCATTCAGCGCATTGTAGCGGTACAATGCGCTCGACGATGAACTAGGGCATTCACTCGCAAGAGACATACCCTCAAGTTCTGGTTAAAAGTTGAGTCTTTAACTGGGAACTAGAGGAGTATAACACTTGAGTTTCCCAAATGTAACGGATCTAGTCGCTACGGCAATTGAGTACCGCCAAGGCGAGATTCGTGATAACGTCACAAAGAATAACGCTTTCCTGCGGCACCTTGAAAAGAAGGGCAACACGAAAGAGTTTTCTGGTGGTACTCAGATCTTCGAGGAAATTTCGTTTCAGGCGAACCCGAATGCCAACTGGTATTCTGGTTACGACCCGCTCCCGACCTCTGCTGCGGATGTCATCTCCGCGGCTGCTTTCCAGATCAAGCAGGCTGCATGTCCAGTCACCGTTTCCGGCCTGGAAATGTTGCAGAATGCTGGGAAGGAAAAGATTATTGACCTTGTTGAAGGTCGCCTGAAAGTCGCCGAGTCCTCAATGTATAACCTGCTCGCGCAGGGTGTATATTCAGACGGCACCGGCAACACTGGCAAGCAGATCGTAGGTCTCGACGCCGCAATTGCTGTCACTCCGACGAATACGTACGGAAACATCAATCGCGCAACGTGGGCCTTCTGGGCAAATCAGGTGCGCACGGCCTCTGCCACAATCACTCCCGCCACGGTTCAGACTGAAATGAATGCGATGTGGGCACTGCTGATTCGTGGTAAGGACAAGCCGCACATTGCCATCATGGACAACTTCTGGTGGACGACCTATGTTGCGTCGCTTCAGGCGCAGCAGCGGTTTACTGAGTCCAAGGAAGCTGACCTTGGTTTCCCGACCATCAAGTTCATGGAGACCGATTGCGTTCTGGACGGCGGCGTCGGCGGGTTTGCTACCCTGAAGACTTGCTACTGGATCAATACGGACTTCTTCTACTATCGGCCCCATTCTCAGAGGAATATGGTCCCGCTATCGCCGGAAAAGCGATATGCGATCAACCAGGATGCAGTTGTGCAGATCCTTGCTTGGGCGGGTAACATCACGGCGGCTGGTACTCAGTACTGTGGCCGTTCGATCAGCCCGTAAGGAGAAACGACAATGGCAGCATTCGTTCCAAATTGGGTAGCCACTGACTCCGTAATGTCGGGTCAGTCTTTGGCTACTGCATACGCTCCAGGCTCTAATCCAGCTCTTGCGGCTGGCGTTGAGCCTGCTGGTATGTACGTGCAGGGATTTGATCCCTCACTTGGTATTGGTCAGTTCATCTACGCTCAGGTTTCAAACGCTGCTGGCGTCACTGCCGGCAATGTTTGCGAAATGACGCAGACGCTGCTGACTGGCAACCTCACGTGGGGATCTTACACTGTAAGCTTCGGCTCTGGTGTTGCACTGATGACCTCAGTGCAGCAGTGGCAGGGAACGGCGAATAGTGGTAAGAATCTTTGCGTGGCGTTGACGACGCTAACTCAGTATCAGTTTGGGTGGTTCCAGGTTTATGGCAACGCGCTCTTAACGAGTTCGGGTGCCATCGTTGGTGGAACCTCCTCTGCATATTGGCAGGCGAATGGAGTTGTTCAGGCTGGCGCTGTGGCGTCGAAACAGATGGTTTCGGCCATTGCAACAGTCGCGAATAGCGCATCGTTCGGACAGGCAGTTAGTGGAGTAGTTCCTGCGTTGAGTGCAACGCAGTCCATCTACTTCATCAATGCGCCTCACGCACAGTCGGCCATCACCTAATAGTGAACCTCAAGGACCTATAACATGGAAAATGTTCGCGGTTTGAACATTGACGTGCTTACAGGAGCCATCAACCCCCTTCCCCGGACGCGGGACAAGGGGGACGATGGTCTTTGGGTATCATTCTCGAATGAGTCTCATTACAGCGACGTGAAGACCCGTGACGAGGGTCGCCCCGTATTTGAAATGCAGACTTATATCAAGATTGTTGTACCTGGAGACGCAACGTCAATCGTGTTCCGCCCGATACGCAATGAGGATAAAGAACGATTTCCTCAGCAGTATCAGGCGTTTCTCCAAGGGCAGTCGCAGATACAGGGTACGCCACTCAAGGGCTGGCCTCATATCAACGCTGCGCAGGTGGATGAACTCTCATTCTACAAGATTCAGACGGTGGAGCAGCTTGCGTCGGTGTCCGACGCGAATGCTCAGGGTTACCGTGGCTTGAACGAGCTGCGCACGAAGGCAATTGCCTATCTTGAGCAGTTGAAGTCTGAGGCTCCGTTGATGAAGGTGCAGGCAGAGCTGGCGTCGCGAGACGAGACCATCGCTGCCCTGCAGAACTCATTGATTGAGGCTCAGAAGGCCATTGCGCGGATTGAGAAGCGCAATAAGAAGCGAGACGTCAACGAAGTCGTTGACGAGGCTGAGCCAGCCTAATGGCGATAGTCGTCTTCGATACAGCTACGAACGTAATCAACGACGTAGCTCTTGAAGTAGGACTAGGCAAGCAGACTGCCGATCCCTCTACAAGCGCCGACCCCAATATCGGTCGCTTGTGGGGGATTCTTAAGAATTGCGGGCAGGAACTGCTCGGGATGCACGACTGGCAGGATAAGCAGGTCGTGTATAATCTGACCACAGCTATGGGCGATACAGGGGTTTACCCTCTACCAGCCGACTTTGATAGCATGGTTGATCAGACTGGGTGGCAGAAGTCATATTTCTGGCCTCTGCGTGGTCCCTATAGCGCCCAGATGTGGCAGCGTATCGTCAATTACCCGACGACCGGGATCTACGTTGCCTTTCGTATTCAGAACGGGCAGTTTTGGATCTGGCCGCAGCCTCCGCCAATTGGCATCGGCATCACATACGTCTACAAGACCCGCGGATGGGTGAAACTCTCCGCTGGTGGGGCGCTAGCTGATGCTCCAACTGTAGGCGCTGACGTAATCAATTTTGATAGACTCTTGATAATGAAGTTTTTGAAGCTTCGTTTTCTGGAAGCTATTGGGCGGGATACCAGCGCGGCTCAGAAGCAGTTTGACGCTGTGTTTGATCAGAAAACTTCGGCTAGCGATGGCGCTGCGGCTGAGCTTGAATTGGCTAAGGACTCCCGCTTCCCATTCATTACAGGCTTCAATAGCCCCGACACTGGCTTTGGAGGACAGCCACCTGCTGGTGGCTCGTATATGTAATGCCTCTACCGCAGATTTCTAATGCTGTAAGTAAGATAGCGAAGATAGCTGCCCCAAGCAAGGGCGTCGATGCTATTTCGAATCTTATGGAGATGGACCCACAAGAGGCCGTCTACATCTACAATATGGTAGCCACGCAATCTGGCCTAGCCGTTAGGCCGGGTTGGAATGAGTGGTGTACCTCCATGTCTGGCTCTGGCGGCGTTCGTACGATTATATCGGTGCGCGGCTCTAATTCCTCAGGGGGTAACGATCATCTCTTCGCTTGTACACAGACAGGTATCTATGATTGTACAAGCTCGTCTGGTGCCCCCACCCTTGTCGTCACATTTGGAAATCAAACTGGTAATGCTGGATGGGGGGAATGGGATCACTGTACGAACCTCGGCGGTGACGTTATCCTCATGTACTGTGATGAGGTTAATGGTTACTACACCTTCGACACTCAAACAACTACCTGGACTCAGGTAACGCAGGCGTTCCAGGGTACGGGGCACACTGCTGGGACCACGTTAACACTAGACTCCACTGTAGCCGGAACAATCCTAACTGGCGGTGAGATATACACTATCTCTGGCGGTGTGTTAACCGACACTGGCTTTCACGTCGTTTCAGGGTCTGGTCCGTACACCATTAGCGGCTCTCCGGCGTTGGCTGCGAGTACGCCAATCGCCATCATCAACAACTCCAGTCAGATTTACGGTACGAATCCCGCTAACTTCGCTTCTGTACGCTTGTTCAACAATTTCGTATTCTTCGTGCAAGCTGGATCATCCAATTCATGGATTTTACCAATAGGACAAGTCTATGGAGTTGCTACTGTATTTTCTTTTGGTAACAAGTTTCCTCATGGCGGGAATCTTAACAATCTGTATGTTTTCACATACGGCTCATACTTCGGCATGTATGTATATCTGGTTGGGATTGGCGACTCTGGTGATATCATTGCATACTCTGGCACTAATCCGTTTTCTGCCGCTTCTTGGACTCTCAGTGGACAGTGGTACATTGGTGATATGCTACCGGGGCGCAGAAATGCCAGCAACTATGGCGGCGACCTCACTATCCTGTCTTCCTACGGCATTGTAAACCTTTCAAGTCTCTTCTATCAGAAGGATTTGGCTGACCCGAATGCCTACTTAAGTAAGAAGGTAGCTCCAGCCATTGCGGCTGATGTAGCGGCAAATCAACTTCGTGGCTGGCAGCTAGTCCCGTGGCCCGCGCTTAACGGACTTCTCGTTAATGAGGGTGGCTCTGGCTCAAATAAGCAGTTCTTCTACAATTTTCTCACCAATGCTTGGAGTGTCTTCCAGCAGACAATTCTTATGAATTGCGCTGCCGTCTGGCATGGGAACATGTACGCAGGGACTGTTGATGGGCGCGTAGTAATCTTACAAGGCGGGCAGGACTCTGTAAAACGAAATGGCACTGGCGCGATCGCAATTAACTGGGGAGCTCTTGGTGCATTTAGTGATGCTGGGCTCCCCGGCGTTTTGAAGTTCGTAGATACTATCCGCCCGTACTTCCTCGCGGCACAGCCAGTCTCGTACAATGTCTTCGCTTACTATGACTTCAACATAACCGATCTCTCCGGTATGCTAGGCTCAGGGTTATCCCCACCAGCAGCCGGAACATCTGGGTGGGACATTGGGATTTGGGATTCTGCCTTGTGGGGAACTGGCGCGCAATCTGCGCAGATAGGACTTCAGGGCGTAGCTAGGGCAGGAAGACATGTAGCAGTAGGGATTCTAGGAGCGTCCAACGGTGCCGCCACTCTTATAGGATACGAGGCGTCGTATACGCCAACTACAGAGTTCCTGTGATTACCAAGATGGACTCGATGGATAAGGCTCGCTTCTCAGAGCTTATATCCTACCACCGCACTGTGCGATTTCGTGGAATTAAGCGCGTAATAGACAATGAAATCGTGGCGATGGTTGGGTTCGATGACTGGACCCCAAACTCCGTTCAAATGCACGTCTGGTCCAGCCGTGGCTTATCTCGTGACTTCATATCCGAATGTTTTCGGTACGCTTTCTCCTATGTCGGTATTGCATTCACAACTGTAAGGTGCAATAATACGGCGTCTTTGGAGTTAACCCGACGTTTAGGATTTCGACAAATCCTAATTGTTAAAGATGGTTACGCTCTTGGAACCGATCTGGCCATCCAGGAAATGCGGCGTGAAGAATGCCGTTGGATTAGGCAAGAGGTTCCTAAGTGGGCGGAAAAGCAGATACTCCACAAATACCCGACTACTACGGGTTAGCTCAGCAGCAGGGGCAGATCTCCAGCAGTCTGCTTGGACAGCAGACAGCCGCGAATCGCCCAAATACCTCTACCCCTTGGGGTTCACAGAGTTGGACCCCGAACGCTAATGGCACGTGGACTGGAACCGAGCAGCTTAATCCTGTCGAGCAGCAGACTCTTAACACCCAGCAGGGTGTGCAGAGTGGCCTAGCTGGCTCCGCCGCCAATCTAGCTGGCGGAGCAGATGCCAGCCTGTTCAATGGTGGTATCAACTACTCCAATGTTCCCTCCGTACAGGGAGGGAACTACTACACCCCTCAGGCCTCTAACGCTGTCTGGGATCAGTTCCAGCAGATGCAGAAGCCGCTACAGGACCAGCAGACTCAGTCGCAGCAGGCACAGCTAGAAGCGCAGGGTCTACGCCCCGGCGATGCAGCCTACGATACTGCTATGCGTAATCTGTCCAATACGCAGTACGGGCAGACCCAGAGTGCTGAGGATCAGGCTGTGCTGGCCGGCGAGCAGGAAGCGCAGACCATGCAGGGTATGGATGTCACTGCGCAGCAGGCTGCGCTCGGCACCACCAACTCCGAGGCGCAGAACCAGCTTAATCTGTTCAATAGCCTCTACGGTAACACTGGGATCAATAATCCTTCTCAACCGACCGCGGCGAGCTCTGGCGTTGCACAGACTCCGGATCTCTCGGGCGCTGGCATGAACATGTACAACTCGGCGCTCAATAACACCAACGCACAGAATGCCTCGTCGGCTAACACTGCTGCGGGGGTGACTGCACTACTCGGCTCTGCATTGATGGCTTTCTCTGACCGTAGGTTGAAGCGCAATATTCGTAGAGCTGGTTCGAGCCCGCGTGGGTATCCATGGTACAAGTTCACATATATCTGGGGGGAGGCTTCTGAGGGCGTTATGTCGGATGAGGTTGATCCGTCAATAGTAAGCAGGCACCACTCTGGCTATGATTGTGTAGATTACTCAAAGGTGTGACATATGGACGACGGCGGTAACCCCCAAGATGATTACGCAGCCCTGATAGCTGCCCTGAGTGCCATTAGTGGAAATCAGGAGAAAACTCAGGCGCTGCAAGACTTCAATAAGCAGAACCAGTCTGGGCAGATGATTGGTAAGGTGTACGTCGGCGATAGCCCGCTACAGCACCTTGGAGCTCTTGGGCAGCTTGCTATCGGTCAGGGGCGGGCTACTCAGGATGCCAGCGCCCGGAAGCTCTTCATGCAGCAGCTTATCGCTCAGCATCTACACAATGGAGGTCAGGCGCAGCCAGCTTCGCAGTCGCTTAGCCCCATTGACCCATCGGTACAGGGCCAGATGGACCCCAGCTACGGTGGACAGCAGACTGCGGCCCCGGATCCGCTCTCGGCCCTCCTTGGAACGAGCACCTAATGCCTGACCTGTACTCAGCTCTAATTGGCGGCTCACCGACGCAGGCTGATCAGCAGCAGGCGCTCGCGGCTGCTCTGCGCCGACAGGCCACTCTTGGCGAGCTTGCACAAGCCTCTGGCGACCGCACCCTAGCTCCTCTTGGTAAGGAACTTCAGTCTGGTGCGCAGTCGGGTGCTGAGGATATCTCCAGTCAGCGACTAAAGGAGGAAGCAGCTAAGACCGAGCAGAACTATCGCGCAGCTCAGCAACGGAATTGGGAATCCCAGCGGGCGGATGAGATGGCTCGCGACGCTGCGGATAGAGCCAGCAGGGAAACTCAGACTAAGATGATAGTCGGCGGGCGTGAGGATGTCGCCGCAGCCAATGCTACTTCTCGCGAAGCCATACAGGCTATGAAGGATGCGCAGGCTGCTGCCGCTGCTGCTGAGAAGGCGCGAGGTAAGGCTCTTCCCCCGGCCGAGTACAAGGATTTCTCAGCTCTTCGTGATGCTACAGATGGTGTCAATAGCGCGATTTCCGCGTACAAGCCTGGATTTAGCACAGCAGGTCAGGGTCTTAAGAATGCTGTGTCGTCTAGTGGCATAATTCCGGGAGCTCTTAAGCCTCAGGCATGGCAGGATTCTCAAAACTGGTGGGCCAACTACGGCCGTCAGTTTACGCTGGAGGAGATGCATCGCCTGTACGGTGCGCGGTTGACTGAGAATGAAATGGCTCAGTTTGAGAAGTACCACATCAATCCTGGTATGACTGATGAACAGGTACAGCAGAATTTGACCCAAATTCATAATTTTCTGGCTAACAAGCTCGCGCTACATGGAACCGAGCTTAAGGCTGGCGGCGCTAGTCAGGATCAAGTTGACGCCATTGTCGGCCCATACGCTAGGAATGCTGATGCTGCTGCCGCCGCTGCCGCTCAGGTGAATGCTCGTCCTGGAGACAAGTATATGCCGAGGCCGCAGCCACAGATGCAGCCTACCCAGACTCAGCCGAATCCGACAATGCTGCCGCAGTCACTTGGCGGTCTTGGAATGGGCCAGCAGCAGCTGAATAGTCCAATGCTTCCTGGGAACATGTATGGGGCACCCTTCTAGTGGCTGACATGGAAGATCCAGGTGCGCTGGCTCAGGCTTACGGTGCCGCTGCGAAAGCGGGCGACACCGAGGCTATGACTGACCTTCATGGGCGGCTCCTGACTGCGTACCAGACTCAAAATAAGGCTGCAAGTGACCCTCTCAGTGATGAGAATTCATCCGATGCTGGACGTATCGCTGCTGGCGTGGGGCATGGTGCGAAGCGACTATTTGAGGGCACAGGTAATCTTGTTGGCTTAGGGCATGTCTTTCCATCTTACTTTGGCAATGAGCATCTTAAGGAAGACGACGCTATAGCTAAACCCCTTTTAGATACTAGCGAAGGAAAGTGGGGGGACGTGGCGGGGCAGGTGCTTGCCACGGCACCACTAGGGATGGGCACAGGAGCCCTTTCGAAGGCCCTCCTAGCCGCTAAGGCCGCCAAGCTGGGGGGTACTGGCGGGGCAGTGCTGCGGGCCGCTGTACGGCCCGGTATTGCGGCCGGGGAAAACGCTCTACAAAGTGCAGCGACTGCGGACCCAGATAAGCAGGGCGATGCGGCTGAGGGTGGAGCAGTAACTGGAGCTGCGCTCAGCGCGCTTGGCGGAGTTGCTGGAAAGGTTGTGCGCGGACTGGTTGGTAAGAGTCGCGCCACCAAAGCTCTTTACGATGCCGCAGAGAATGAGGGGCATGATGTCTTTGTGCCAATCAGCCAAGGTGCCAATCCTGGCCCCACTAAGTTCGTATACCAGAAAGTTCTGCCGTATGCGTTAGGCGCTGGCGAGCAGATGGAAGCTCAGTCCGGTAAGGCTAAGAGCGTTCTGCGTGATGTGGCTGCTGAGCAAGAGGCTCCCATTGTAGATCGTGGCAGCGGTGTGCCTCTAAAGGATTCTGTTACTCTTGGTAAGACGCCTCAGGTGACTGCCGCTAATTTGAAGGATCAGTTCACTAAGGAGTACGAGGATAAGCTCAACTCCCATGCGTTCAATGTGCCCGAAGACTTCCATGATAAGATTGTAGCCTCGCTGCAAGATGCACACCCGGATATCCCAGAGACCCATGCCAATCAGATTGCTGCTGCAATTGATAAGAGAATGCAAGAGTTCTCGAAGGATGGCGTCATTACTGGTGGAAATCTAAAGGCTGCGCAGGTCGCTGCTCGTGGGGATCTGGGTGAGCTGCTAGGTAGCCGCACAATAGATAAGCGTGGCATTGAGACCGGGCTGCGCAGTTACGATGATGTGGTACAGGATGAACTTGATGAAAACAAGTCTATTCTAGGCGACCCAAAAGCCTCTAAAACTGATAAGGCTAAGGCGAAAGTCACAGTCACTGATCTTGAGAATTACCAGCGTCTTGGAAGTCAGTATAAGGGTGCTTCTGCTGTCATAGGTGCAGCTACTTCCAAGGCGGCAGCGCCAGTTCGTGGAGAATTTAAGTTCTCTGATCTTGCGAAGAGGGCTGCTCCGGGCTCAGCCCAGCAGGAATTCGCACAGAATGCGCATGAAGTGTTTAGCCAGAGTCCAGGGGGTGTCAGCCCTGCCGGACGCCATGCTCTACACACTGTTGAGGGCTTAGGTGCTGGTGGAGCTCTGTGGGGCGCTGCTGCTGGTCATCCTCTAGGGTTAGGTCTATTGGCTGCCGGCAATCTGGCAGCCACTAAGGCCGCGCAGAAAGGACTTTACGGCGATCTCGGCTGGCAGAAGACTCTTGCCGAGGCTATTAGGAATAATCCCAAGACGGCTTACTCGGCCGGCTTGGCAGGTAGGAGTGCGGCAAATGCCTCGGGACAGTAGCGGTAACTATACTCTTCCAGTAACGGGTAATCCGGTACTGACGGCTACTACGATTTCGTCCTCGTGGGCGAATACCACGCTGAACGATCTTGCTGCGGAGATGACTGACAGCCTTGATCGCTCCGGTAAGGGCGGAATGCTGGCGGCGTTCAAGTTCTCTGATGGTGCGCTCGGCGCACCGGGGATGTCGTGGACTAATGAGCCGACTAGCGGCATGTATCGCAGCGGTGCAGGAGTCCATAATTATGTGATTCTCGGCACTACGATGCTCACCATTAACTCTAATGGTATCACATCCTCGGCGCTTAATGTTGGCTCTGGTGCTGGTGTAATCCCCAGTTATGGCGTCTATGCTGGTACGAACTCCCTAGCCTTCGCAGCAAATGGAGTCAATGCTGGGTACATAAACAATCAGGGTGGGTGGACGCATCCTGCATCGAGCACTGCGGGGCAGGTCACGATAACGGTGACAGCCCCTACAGCAGCTCAAGGTATTATTGTAAACCAGTCTTCCGCTGGCAGTAGTTTTCCTCCGCTGTTGGCCCAAGGATCTACTGTTGCCGGCAGCAGCTTCGGCATAGGGATCAATGCTGGGCGTAACGGCTCGGATCAACCATTCTACGTTAACAACTACAATAATACGATTCAGTTTTTAGCGCTAAATGGTCTTGGCTCACTACAGCTAAATCCGCAGACTAGCGGGAACAATGGGTTCACCATATCTAGCCCAACAGGCGGTTCCGCTGGCGCAGATTTAGTGATTACACGCACTACCTCCACAGCTAATACTGAGGGGGCTGGCTCAAATCTGTACCTTAGTGATTCAGGAGCCGCGACAGCCACTCAATTTCAGCACTCAGGTGGACAGACTGAGCTGTGGCAGCTAAACTCTGCATCTTGGTTCAAGATGTGGATTACAACTGCGATACATCAATTCTTAGTGAATGGCGGCGCTGCAACGCCCTCTGTCTCTGTGACGTTCAACGCTACGCAGACCATCGATGCATCTAAGTCTAATGTATTTCGCCTCACATTGACGAATAGCATTACGACCTTCACCATTTCCAACCCTAGCGATGGACAGACGATTAACATATTCATGACTCAGGATGGCACAGGTAGCCGTACTGTCTCGTGGCCGTCTGGTGCGAACTACAAGTGGGCGAACGCCACGGCCGGAGTGCTCTCAACTGCTCCGAACTCGGTTGACATCTTTATAGCTACTTATCGTGCTGACACTTCCCTCTGGTACTGCACCTTGACGAAGGGCTTTGGGTGAGTTTCCTAGTTAGACAAGGCGGTGGAGCATTCCTTAGCTGTAGTCTGGTGGCTGGGTTTAGTGCGCCCTCTACTGGATATAACTCATTCATACCAATTGGTTCGCTAAGTCCCGGAACCCTGCTCGGCGCGACGATTAACGCTGTATTTGACAACACAGGGGCTGGAAATCATTTTGCAGTTCTGATTAACGGCAACTTACCACAGAATTTCTTCTCAGGTATTCTAATAAACGGTAATGTGTTCACCACTGCTTCAGCCACGTGGACATTTCCAAATCCGTATACTTCGTGGAGTTGGGGCAGCTTAGCCGGGCTGCTGAACGGAAATACATATCCGGTTGTCTTCACTTATTAAGGAGCATTTATGGACGAGCCAATTGTTATCAACAGACCAGTAGCGCTAATGCTCTCCCCGGAGCACCTTAACGTCATCGTTGGCGCTCTTGGGGAAATTCCATTTAAGCACGCACAGCCGGTCATGAACTCAATTACTGAGCAGGTACGCGCTCAGCTAAAGCCAGATGCAAGTGATAGTTGAAAGACTACAGAAAGATGAAGGTAACGGCCTTCCGGGGAAGCCCTTTCAGTTATACAAAGACTCGAAGGGCTACTGGACTATAGGCTGGGGCTTCTGCATAGACCCGGCGCTGGGGCTAAAAATCCCAGCGCCAGTTGCAGATTTCTGGCTTAACTACCTGATTAATCAGGTAGAAGCTGAGCTACAGGGTGTCCGCTGGTTTGAGGATCTTGACCCTGTAAGACAGAATCTCATTGTCTGCCTAGCCTACAACTTAGGTGAGGGTGGAATCCTCAAATTTGTGAAAATGATTGCTGCTCTGCAGGCAAAGGACTACAATAGGGCTGCGGACGAGCTAGAGAACTCTAGTTGGTTCGGGCAGGTAGGGGTCCGCGGACCAATCTACGTTCGTATCTTGAGAACAGGCACATGGGAGTGACTTATGCTTCATCTTTTGCTTACCTATGGGATTCCGTTGGTGGCTGGTTTCGGCGGAGGGCTGCTGGTGGGCCGCAAGAATCCGTCAGTGG
>Ga0265319_1001720_pt1 | contig 12608 bp, 9 predicted proteins | sample 4824metaG_FD_192443 | JGI IMG/M metagenome (GOLD analysis project Ga0265319, IMG submission 192443) | Rhizosphere microbial communities from Carex aquatilis grown in University of Washington, Seatle, WA, United States - 4-8-24 metaG | ecosystem: Host-associated > Plants > Roots > Rhizosphere >...
TGCCCGTGGCGTTGAGCGCGTTGACCTGTGCGGTCGGCGCGAGGGCCGTAGTGGCCGTGAAATTGAAGCGGCCCTCATGTCCGGCGCCAAGCTGGCCGCCTGTAAGCGTGACCCGCGCCCGGCCGGGCGGCTGGCCCGCGGTCACCGGAAAAATGATCTCACCCTCGAGTTCGACGGCATCGACCGTGAGATCGACCGGGAGCCGGAGCTGGTTGAATACGCCTTGGAAGACCGCGGCGGCGGCCTGCGCCGGGGCCGGGACTGCATCGGAGCCGTCCGGCGGTGTCGCCCGGGGCGGGCGGTTAACGCCGGAGGGGTCACCGGCCACCGGACTCGTGAGGTCAACCGTCCAGCCCTTGGCCACCAGCTTCCTCACCTGCACATTCCGCCCGGCGGCGGCGATCAGGGAGAGGTCGGCGTCGAGCGACGGCAGAAGCAAGGTCGCGCCGGCCTGTGAAAAACGGAATTGCTCCAGGCGCACATGGTCGAGGCCCGCACTGACCCGTCCGAGGGTGGCCGAAAGCCCCGGCTGGGCGGCGAGTTCACGCCGGGCCAGCCAGGTCTGGAAGGCGGAGGTGAACCCCATCGCCACCAGGACCGCCAGCAGCGCCAGGACCGCGGCAAAGCCGAGAATGAGAAAGCGGACGACTCTCATGGAGTTGGAGAAGACACCACGGCCCGGTCCGGGTTGCGAGCCTGTGTGGAGGGTGGAACGGGAAGGATTGAAACGGACTCCTGCCCCGGATCCGGCAGGAGGTTCGCGGGCGGTCCCGCCGGCGGGATCAGTTGGCGATCACGAAGTCATCGGCCTGGCCCATGGCCTTGCGCAGGCTGGCGACCGCGACGTTGTACGAATAATATGCCTGCAGCTGGTTCGTTCGCGCGGTGGTCAGGTCCACCTGGGACTGCAGGACATCCAGCTGGGTGGCGGTGCCGGCGTCGTAGCGGGCTGTGGCCAGCCGGACGGATTCCTCCGCCTCGGCGACGACCTTCTGCGAGGCATCCGCGAGCTCCGTGGCTTCCTGGAATGAGGAATAGTCGCTCCGAACCTCGACCTCCGCGGCCAACTGGGCGTCGGTCAGGGACAGGCGGGACTGCTCAAGCTGGGACCGCGCCTGGATCACCTGGCCGGCGGTCGACCGGCCGTCGAAAATATTCCATTGCGATTGCAGTCCGATGAACAGGCCGTCGTTCGAATCGCCAAAGGCGTTGGTGGTTCCCTTGAACAGCTCCCAGCCGCCCACCAGGGAGACCTTGGGATAGTAGCCCGAGCGTGCCGATGTGACCGATTCCTCGCCGGCGGACTGGAGCTTGGCCAGGCGCCGGAGGTCGGGCCGGTTGGCGTGGGCCGCATTGAACGCGGCCTGGAGGTCGAACGTGGCCGGGGAAAAGTCGAGCGAGCCGACAAAATCAGGGATCTTGCGGAGATTCTCCGGCGTGTTGGTCGTGAACCCGAGCGCCTGGCGCAGCTGCTCGATCGCGAGGCGATAGTCGTTCCGGGCGGTGATGAGCGGCACCTGGGCGTTGGCCACGGCGACATCGGCGCGGAGCTTCTCGAACGCCGAAACGGTCCCGGCGTCGTAACGGTCGGTGACGTTCTTGAGCTGCTGTTTCAGCAGCGCGAGGTTCTCCTCCTGCACCTTGATCTTCTCGCGGGCGAGCAGGACGTTGTAGAAATCGATGCGGACGGTGAGCAACGCATCGTTGATCACCGACTGCAGGTCGAGCATGGCCGCCTCACGGGTGAGCCTGGCGCTCTTGATCGACGAACGGACGCCGCCGCCGGCGTAGAGCGTCTGCGTCGCGCTGAGGCTGATCGTCCAGAAACGGTCGCTCGGGGGAAATGTCTGGGCGATGTCGGTCGAATTACGCTGATAGGAACCGGTGGCGGCGACATTGGGGATCGCGCGGGAGCTGACCTGGACGACCACGCCCTCCTGCTGCTTGATGCGCTCGCGGGCCTGGCGGATCGAGAAGTTGTTTTCCAAGGCGAAGGCCACGGCCGTCTTGAGGTCGAGCTGGTCGGGCACCGGTTGCTGCACCGCCGGCGCCGCCCGGAGAACCGGGCCGGCCAACAGGGAGCCCGCGAGGAGGGCGGACAGCAGGCGGAAGGAGTTTGGACGGATTTTCATGGAGGTTTATTTCGCGAACCTGGGTTCCGGCTCAAGCAGGGAGCTGTCCGAGGCCGCGTCCGGCGCAGCCTCGCGTTCCTTGGAGTGATCCTTGGCCATGAGCACGTAAAGCGCGGGCAGCACAAAGAGCGTGAAGGTCGTGCCGATGGTCATGCCGCCGACGAGCACCAGGCCGATCGAGTTTCGCGCCGCGGCGCCCGCGCCGGTGACGAGCGTCAGCGGGAAGTGCCCGGCCACCGTCGCGACCGTCGTCATCAGCACGGGACGCAGGCGGGTGAGCGCGGCCTCGTGCACGGCCTCGATCTTCGGCCTGCCCTGCATCTGGAGGTGGTTGGCGAACTCGACGATCAGGATTCCGTTCTTCGCGATCAGGCCCACCAGCGTCACCAGGCCGACCTGGGAGTAGATGTTGAAGGTCGTGGTGAAACTGTCGGACCAGAAATGCTGCTGCAGCACCGGGAATTTCATGAACATGAACAACCCGGCGCCGAACAGCGCGAGCGGCACGGAGCCGGCAAGGATTACGAGCGGATCGCGGAAGCTGTTGAACTGCGCGGCGAGCACGAGGAAGATCAGGATGACCGCGAGTCCCATGGTGCTCCAGAACTTGGCGTTGCCGCCTTCCTTGCGCAGCTGGCGGGCCTCGCCGGTGTAGTCGATGACGTATCCCTTCGGCAGGATCTTGGCGGCCTCGTCCTCCATGAAGCGCAGGGTTGAGTCGAGGGTGCCGGCCGGGACGCCGGAGATCTTCACCGAGTTCAGCTGCTGGAAGCGGTTGAGCGACCGCGGGACCGTCTTGTTGACCACGGTGGCCACGGAGCCGAGCGGCACCAGCTGGCCGTTCGGACCGGTCACGTAGATGTCCTTCAACTGGTCGGGATTGAGCCGCTCGACGCGCTTGACCTGAGGGATGACCTTGTAGCTGCGGCCCTCGATGTTGAAACGGTTGACGTAATTGCCGCCGAGGTCGGCCCCGACGTCGGCGCCGATCTGCGTCAGGTTGAGTCCGAGCGCGGCGACCTTGTAGCGGTCGATCTGGAACTCCGCCTGGGGCTGGTCGATCTTGAGGTCGATCTGCGAGAAATAGAACTTGTGCTGGTCCATCGCCGTCTTCTGCAGCTGCTGGGCGAAACCGAGCAGCTCGTCGGCGTCGGCGGTGGATGCGATGACGAACTCCACCGGGAACGTGCCGCCGCCGGGCAGTGACGGCGGTGTGACGGCCTGCAGCCGGATGCCGGGGATCGCCGACACTTTCTGCTGCACCTCGGGAAGGATCTGGAAGATATTTCGTTTCCGCTCATTCCACGGCTTTGCCACCATGCCGCCGAAGCCGGAGTTCGGCTGCGTCAGCTGAAACACGAAGTCGGTCTCGGGCACGGAGCGGAAGGCCTTGTAGCTCGCGACCGCGAAACGGCTCGCCTCGTCGATCGTCGCGTTGGCCGAACCCTCGACGATGCCGAAGATCACGCCCTGATCCTCGGCGGGGGCGAGCTCCGCGGGCGTCATCGGCCCGCCGATCATGAAGAACCCGAGCAGCCCCACCACCACCCAGATCGTGTAGATGTACGGGCGGCTTTCCAGGGCGCCGGTGAGCATGCGGCCGTAGCCGCGCTTGATGCGGTCGAAGGTGCCGTTGACGAAGCGGGCAAACCCGTGGTCGTCGTGGCCGGCCTTGAGCAGGCGCGACGCCATCATGGGCGAGAGCGTCAGCGCCACGACGCCGGAAATGGTCACGGCGCCGGCGAGGGTGAACGCAAACTCGCGGAAGAGCGAACCGGTGAGCCCGCCCTGCAATCCGATCGGCGCGTAAACGGCCGCCAGCGTGATTGTCATCGCGATGATCGGGCTCGCCAGCTCGCGGGCGCCCAGGATCGCGGCGTCGAAGGGCGTTCGCCCCTCGCGGAGGTGTCGCTCGACGTTTTCCACCACGACGATCGCGTCGTCGACCACGAGGCCCACCGAAAGCACGATGGCGAGCAGCGTGAGCAGATTGATGGTGAAGCCGAAGAGCTGCATCAGGAACAGCGCGCCGATCAGCGAAAGCGGGATGGCGATCACCGGGACCAGCACGGAACGGAAGGTCCCGAGGAAGAGGAAGATCACGACCACGACGATGAGCAGCGTGTCCATCAGGGTGTGCTTCACCTCGTGGATGGCGTTGTTGATGTAGGCGGTCGCATCATAGGCGACGAGTGCCTTCATCCCGGTGGGAAGTTCCTTCTGGATCTGCGCCATCTCCGCGTTGACGCCTGCGATCACGTCGATCGAGTTGGCATTCGGCAGCGGCCAGATGCCGATGAAGACGGCGGTCTGGCCGGAAAAGCGAACCTCGGTGTCATAGTCCTCGGAACCGAGCACCACGTCCGCGATGTCCGAGAGACGCACGATCGCGTCGTTCTGCTGGCGGATCACGAGCCGCTTGAACTCCTCGACTGAGCGCAGGTCGGTATTGGCCGTGACGTTGACCTGGACCAGCGAGCCTTTGGTGGTGCCGAGCGCCGAGAGGTAGTTGTTGGCCGCGAGGGCGGTCCGGACCTGTGACGGGCTGATGTTGAGCGCGGCCATGCGGTCGGGCTTCAGCCAGATGCGCATCGCGAAAGTCCGGGCGCCAAGGATGTCGGCGCGCTGCACGCCAGCGAGGGCGGTCAGGCGGGGCTGCACGACGCGCACCAGATAGTCGGTGATCTCGTTTTGCTGCAGCACATCGGACGTGAAACTGAGGTAGGCCGAAGCGAACTGGCTGTCGGCCGACTGCACGGTGATGGTGGGCAGCTCGGCCTCGGGCGGCAGGTCGTTGCGGACCTGGTTCACGCGGGTCGTGATCTCGGCGAGGGCCTTGAGTGCGTCGTAGTTGAGCTTGAGCCGGACATTGATGGTCGAGATGCCCAGCGCGCTGGACGACTCGATGTAGTCGATGCCATCCGCCGCGGCGATGGAACGCTCGAGCGGCGTGGTGATGAACCCGCGGACGAGCTCGGCGGGGGCGCCGACGTAGACGGTGGTGACGGAGATGCTGGCGTTGTCGCTGCGCGGGTACTGGCGCACGTTGAGCGTGCGATAGGCCTGCAGGCCGGCGATGATGATCACCAGGTTGACGACGATCGCGAGGACCGGGCGCCGGATGAAGAGGTCGGTAAATTTCATGAGGATGAACGTGTGCAGGGCGGCAGGCGGCCGGAGGAGCGCCGGAAACGGGCGCAAGCGCCCTGCCCGCCAGGAAAATCAGGAATCCTTGGGCTTGGGAGCGATCTGGGCGTCGGGCGCGAGGGAATTGTCGACGACCACCGTGGCGCCGTTGCGCAGCTTGAAGACCCCGGCGGAGGCGATGGTATCGCCGGCCTTGAGGCCCGAGACGACGGCGACGAAGTCGCCGCGCCGCTCGCCGAGGCGCACGAAGATCTGCCGCACCACCTTGGCGTTCTTGTCGTCCTTGGACGGCTCGACGACAAACACGGAATCACCGTAAGGGGCATACAGCACTGAACTCGCGGGAATGATGAGAACGTCGTCCTTTTGCGGGAGCAGAACGGCGACGTTGACGAACATGCCGGGCCGCAGCTGTTCGTCGCCGTTATCCAGCGTGGCCTGCACGCGCACGTTGCGCGTTGCCGTGTCGATGTCGGGATTGATCGCGGTGATCTTGCCTTCCACCGCCTTGCCGGGAACGGCGTCACCGGTGATCTGCACGGCAAATCCGGGGCCGATGCGGCTGAGTTCCTGCTGGGGCAGCTGGAAATTCGCATAGATGGGCTGGAGGGCCTGCAGCGAGACAATGGCATCGCCGGCCTTGAGGGTCTGGCCGAGATTGACGAGCCGGATGCCGAGCTTTCCGGAGAACGGCGCCCGGATGGTCTTCTTGGCGATGACCGAGCGGATGTTTTCCGCCTGGGCGGCGGCCTGCTCGAACTGGGCCGCGGCTGCATCGAGGTCGGACTGCGCGATCGATTTTTTCTCCAGGAGTTCGCGGGCCCGCTCGAGGTTGATCTTGGCCAGGGCCGCCGCCGAGTCGGCGGAGCGCAGCTGGGCTTGTTCAACGGTCGTGTCCTGGCTGACCAGCAGGTCGCCCGCCTTCACGGCCGCGCCCGCTTCAAAGGCAATCTTGGCGATATTGCCGTCCAGTTGCGCGCTGATCGTCACGCCCTGCACCGCGGCCAAGGAGCCGACGACATGGATGGCCGGCTGCCACTGCTGCGCCACCACGCCGGCCGTGGTGATTGCCTCCGCGGGAACCGGCGGGGCGCCTTGGGCGATCAGGTGAGAGATCTGGAGAAACTTGACGCCACCGGGAACTCCGATGGCCACCAGGATCACAAGTGCGGTGAGTGATATTTTTTTGAGCATTGATGTAGTTGTCAGGAGATAGCTGGAAGGAAACCAAACAGGGTGAGTTGTGAAAAATGAAGGAAGAAAGCGGTGAATGAGGTAAACCACCCGGTCGCACCGCCTAAACGTGCACGTGCACCCCGGACACCGGCGACGGTGCCGCAGGATCTCCGTAGCCGGTGCTGTGCCGGATGATTTTTCCCAGCAGGTCAGTCAGGGTCCGGCGCTCCTGTGCCGAAAGCGGCTGCATCACGGCGGCGATCCGCTTGAAATGCCCGGGAAGAATGGCAGCCATCTGGGCGTGGCCCTTCGGGGTCAGATGCACGGTCATCATCCGGCGGTCGTGCGTGTCGGCCTCCCGCCGCACCAGGCCGTCCCGCTCCAAGGTGTCCACCAATCCCGTCATCGTGGCCCGGGTCACTCCGCACAGCTCCGCGAGTTCGGCCGGCGTGTTGGGTTGCGGACAGTCCTTCGTCTTCTGGAGCAAGAGCATGAGCACGGAAAAGCGGCCCGGCGTGATGTTGTGGCCGGCAAAATAGTCCTCTCCCATCTGAAACGCCACGTCGCCAGCCCTGAGCAGGTGCAGAAACGCCTCGCACGCCGACGGATCCAGATCGGGAAACGCCTTGGCCGCCTCAAGCAGGCATTCGTAGCGCGGCAGATTTTTGGGCAGCAGGAGCGGCATGTTTATGAGTCGGTTCTCGAACAGTCAGGAGGCTTATAGTTAGGCACCTAACTAGAATAGCAAGTACGCCACAGGATTTCTTGAATTTTCCTGAACAGCTAATACGGCACGTTCCCCGTCTTATCGTTTCCTAATGACCTGAAACGGTCGCTGGATGGAAGACCCCAACGAGTCTCCGCCCGACGCCGGTTCCACGACCGGATCGGCATTGCCGATCCGGCTGCCTTCAAATCGCGAAAAGATCCGACGGTCGTGGAATGCGGGACGTTACAAGGTGCGGGCTGCCGCAACCACTGCGTCCGCCGTGATGCCGAGTTCCTTCATCACGAGTTGGAACGGCGCACTCAGGCCAAACCGATCGATGCCGATGGTGCGGCCCTCGGGTCCGACGTACTTGTGCCAGAGGCCGGTGACACCAGCCTCGATGGACACGCGCCGCTTGCACGCAGGCGGGAGAATGCTGTCACGGTACTCGGCCGGCTGGCGATCGAAGATTTCCATCGACGGCATCGACACGACCCGCACGCCGGCGCCGAGGGTCTTGGCGGCTGCGATGGCGTGCTGCACCTCGCTGCCCGTCGCGAGGAGAATGAGCGAAAGCGGCGCAGTTTCCTGGATCGCCACATAGGCGCCCTTGAGCACGCCCGCGCGCCGGATGTGCGGGGGAATGTCGTTCAACGGCGGCACCGCCTGCCGGGTAAGGGCGAGTAGCGTCGGACCGTCGGTGCGCTCGAGCGCGGCGGCGAAGGCGCCGGCCGTTTCCTCCTGGTCGGCCGGGCGGATGACCTCGAACCCGGGGATCAGGCGGAGAGCCGAGATTGTCTCGACCGGCTGGTGGGTCGGGCCGTCCTCGCCCACCCCGACGGAATCATGCGTGTAGATATAGATCACCGGCAGCTTGGAGAGCGCCGCGATCCGCATCGCACCGCGCGAGTAGTCGGCGAAGACGAGGAAGGTCGCACACGATGGCCGGAAAATGCCGTCGTAGGCCAGGCCGTTGCACATCGCTGCCATCGCGTGCTCGCGGATGCCGAATCGGATGTTGCGGCCGGCGCGGTTGGTCTTGTCGAAATCCTTGTCCGCATTGATGTAATTGTAGGTCGATCCATGCAGGTCGGCCGACCCGCTGATGAACAATGGCAGGGCCGCGGCGACCGGCTGCAGGACCTCACGCGCCGACCCGCGGGTGCCGGGATGCTTGGCGTCGGCCGGGAACACCGGGATTTTCTCCATCAGGGCGGCGGCGCTGGGCCGAACCGGCGCGGAATCGAGCAGCGCGGCCTTGTCGGGGTTCGCCGTCCGCCAAGCGGCGTAGACCTTCTTCCATTTGCCGTACGCGCGGGCGAGGCGCTTCTTGTGCGCGGCGAAATAGGCGTAGACGTCGTCGCTCACATAAAAATGCTTGTCGCCCGGCAGGCCAAGTCCGATGCGTGCGGCGTCGCCAAACTTCGCCCCGCCCTCGCCGTGGCCCTTCGATGTGCCCTGCACTTCCGGGATGCCCCGCGCAATGATGGTGTGCACGAGAATGAGCTGCGGTTTTCCGCTCTTGGCCTTCTTCGCTTTGTTAAAGGCCTTCAAGACGGCCGCCATGTCGTGGCCGTCCTGCACCGTCTGCACGTCCCACTCGATCGCCTTGAAGCGCAGCGCGGCGTTTTCGCTCTGGGTCTTGTCCGCCATCGCGTCGAGCGTGACGTAATTCGAGTCGTAGATCAGGATCAGGTTGTCCAGGCCCTGATGCCCGGCGAAAGCGACGGCCTCCATCGCGACGCCCTCCTGCATGCAGCCGTCGCCCGCGAGGCAGACGACATGCTGGTCGAAGATCGTGTGCTCCGGCGTGTTGAAGCGCGCCGCAGCCATCTTGGCGGAAATCGCCATGCCGACGGCGTTGCCGACACCCTGGCCGAGCGGTCCCGTCGTGGCCTCGACGCCGGGTGTCTCGCGAAACTCGGGATGGCCGGGAGTCTTGGAGTGAAGCTGACGGAAGCCCTTGATGTCCTCGATCGACAGGTCGTAGCCCGACATATGCAGCCAGGCGTAGAGGAACATCGAGCCGTGGCCGGCAGAGAGAACGAACCGGTCGCGGTTGAGCCAGCGCGGATCGGCGGGATTGTGCGCGAGCGCGTGGCCGTAAAGCACGGCACCGATCTCGGCGCAGCCGAGCGGGAGGCCGAGATGGCCGATGCCCGCCTTGTGGACGGCGTCGATGGCGAGGCCCCGGGCCTGGTTGGCGGCTTGGGCGAGAATGTCGGTCTGGAGTTTCATGGAGCGGAAAGTTGAACGCGTGGGATGCGCCGCCTGCGGGCACGGCGGCTCACGAACAGGGTTTCGGACGTAAAAAAAGCGAGCCAAGAAAGGCCCGCTTGGGTGGAAAGACTCCCATGGCGCGCCGCGCCTCAGTTCGCAGCAGCCGTTTCCTGGGTGCGGTTCTCGCGCTCCTTGACGGCCACCGCGGCCTTGCCGGTGCGGTCGCGGAGGTAATAGAGGCGGGCCTTCATGTTCTCGGACTCGCGCTCGACCTCGATCTTCTCGATGTTCGGCGAATTGACCGGGAAAACACGCTCGACACCCTCGCCGTAGCTGATCCGGCGGACGGTGAACGTCTCCTGGATGCCATGGCCCTTGCGGGCGATGACGATGCCGGAATAAATCTGGACGCGCTCTTTGTCGCCTTCGCGCACCTTGGTATGGACGCGCACGCCGTCTCCTACCTTGAACGGGGTGACGTCCTTCTTTACCTGGGAGGCGGTGATATCGTTGATGATCTGGTTCATATGCAGCGGTTTATTTGAGTAAATCGGGCCGGACCTGTCGGGTTTTTTCCCTCTGCCGCGCCTGCCGCCATTTTTCGATTTCGGCATGGTTGCCGGAGAGGAGGATCTCCGGAACGGACATGCCCCGAAATTCGGCGGGACGCGTGTATTGAGGAAAGTCGAGCAACTTGCTGGTGAAAGATTCGTGCGTCAATGACTTTTCCTCGCCCAGCACGCCAGGGATGAAACGGCTCAGCGCATCGATCAAAACCGCGGCGGCGAGCGTGCCATTCGTCAGCACATAGTCGCCGATGCTGACCTCCTGGTCGATGACGCGGTCGCGGATGCGCTGGTCGATGCCCTCGTAGTGGCCACTCAGGAGGACAAGGTGTTGCTGCTGCGAAAGCTCCAGCGCCAAGGCCGGCGAAAGCGGCACGCCGTCCGGCGTGAGGTAGATCCGAAGGCAGCCGGGGGTTTGCAGCTGCTCGATCGCGGCAAAAACAGGCTCCGGTTTCAGCACCATGCCGGCGCCGCCGCCGAACGGACGGTCGTCTGCCGTGCGGTGCTTGTCCGTGGTCCAGCCTCGCAGGTCGTGCACCTTCACGCCGAGCAGGCCGCGCTCCAGGCCCTTGCCGAGGATGCTCTCGCTCAGAAAGCCGTCGAGCATCCGCGGGAAGAGAGTCAGGACATCGATTTGGAGCGGCATGGGAACCTCGATTTGCCACAAAGCCGCAGAGGACACGGAGTCCCGGGCCGGAAGTGGAGGGTTGCGCTATAAATAAAAAGCCCCGGTTTGCACCGAGGCCGAAAATTCCAACAGGCAGAGCCTTTGCGCTCTTTGTGCCTCCGTGGCAGATCAGGCTGCCGGCACGGCCGCCGGGGCGCGGCGGGCGCGCTTGATGATCGCGTGCAGCGTGTCCGAGGGCTTGGCACCCTTGCTTAGCCAGTAATCGACGCGGTCGAGCTTCAGGTTGACCTGCTGGCCCTTCGTGCGCGGGTCGTAGGTGCCGATCACTTCAACGGGATCGCCATCGCGGCGCGAACGGGCTTCGGCCACGACGACGCGGTAGTGCGGCTGGTGCACGGCGCCAACGCGGGTGAGACGGATTTTGAGAGCCATAACGGAGATTTTTGCGGAGCGGTTCTTGCGAGGAAAAACCGAGGACATGACCGTTCCACAATCAGCTTGTCAAGCCCCTACTCCCGGCGCTCTCTCTGACCCTCTTATGCTCAAAGCCGGCATCGTCGGGCTGCCCAACGTGGGCAAGTCCACCCTTTTTAACGCGCTCACCCGTTCCCGCAAGGCCGAGGCCGCCAACTACCCGTTCTGCACCATCGACCCGAATGTCGGCGTGGTCGTGGTCCCCGATGAACGGGCCTACGTCCTGCAAAAGATCGCCAAGACCAACGTCGTCGTCCCCGCCGCCATCGAGTTCGTCGACATCGCCGGCCTCGTCGCCGGCGCCAGCAAGGGCGAGGGCCTCGGCAACCAGTTCCTCGCCACCATCCGTGAGGTCGACGCCATTGTGCAGGTCGTGCGCTGTTTCGAGGACAACGACATCATCCATACCATGGGCGGCGTCGATCCCGTGCGCGACATCGAGGTCATCACCACCGAGCTCGTGCTCGCCGACCTCGAGGCCGTGGCCAAGCGCGCGGAAAAGACCCAGAAGAAGGCCAAGTCCGGCGACAAGGAGGCCATCATCGAGATGGCCCTGCTCGACAAGCTCTCGCCCCACCTGAACTCCGGCAAGACCGCGAACACGCTTCCCGCCACGCCCGAGGAGGTCGCGTTGATGAAACTCTTCCAGCTGCTCACCGCCAAGCCCGTGCTCTTCGCCTGCAATGTCGCCGAGTCCGACCTCGCCACCGCCGGGCAGAACAAGTTTGTGCAGAAGGTCGCCGACTACGTCCGCACCCACCACGACGCCGCCTACGTGCCGATCAGCGCCAAGATCGAGTCCGAGCTCATCGACCTGCCGCCCGAGGAAGCCAAGGCGTTCCTCAAGGACCTCGGTGTCGATGACTCCGGCGTCTCCGCGCTGATCAAGGGCACGTACGAACTCCTCGGCCTGATGACCTATTTCACCGCCGGCGAAAAGGAAGTCCGCGCGTGGACCATCAAGAAGGGTTGGAAGGCCCCGCAGGCCGCCGGCGTCATCCACACCGACTTCGAGAAGGGCTTCATCAAGGCCGAGATCGTCTCCTACGAGGATCTCACCCGCCTCGGCAGCGTCGCCGCCGCGCGCGAGGCCGGCAAGTACCGCCTCGAGGGCAAGGAATACGTTTTCCATGACGGCGACGTCGCCCTCTTCCGCTTCAACAACTGAGCCGGACTCATGCAGTTGGAGGTTCGTTTCACTGTGAAACGACCGAACTGAAAGGTGGCCGCCGACCTCCGGGCGGCGGATAAACCTCACGCAGGCCAACCGAGCACTGAAATCGCGGTTCACTTCATACCAACTCCTAGGAAACAGCCCTTGTTCGTAGTCCCGGCTTCAGCCGGAAGGTTTTCGGATTCCGGCTGAAGCCGGGACTACAAACGCAGCCGGACCTGTTTCTTCCCGTCACGGGCAAAACCGTGTCTTACGGCTGGGGCCGCATGAGCCCCCCTCGGTTCAAACGCCGAACGCCCTGACCGCAATCCCCGCCCCTCGCAGCTCCGCGTTCAACCGCGTCGCAAAGGCCACCGAGTGCGGTCCGTCACCGTGCACGCAA
>Ga0265319_1001725_pt1 | contig 12582 bp, 8 predicted proteins | sample 4824metaG_FD_192443 | JGI IMG/M metagenome (GOLD analysis project Ga0265319, IMG submission 192443) | Rhizosphere microbial communities from Carex aquatilis grown in University of Washington, Seatle, WA, United States - 4-8-24 metaG | ecosystem: Host-associated > Plants > Roots > Rhizosphere >...
ACTCTGCCTTTTCGCATTCTTTGCCACGATGGCCGCCCGCACGGGAAGCTGGGAGCTCGGCCCGATGGGCGAGCGCTCGGACCTGGCGCCCCTCTTCTGGCTCGCCTTGGCGGGCTTCGGCGTGAAGGCCGGCATGTTCCCGCTGCACATCTGGCTGCCGTCGGCTCACGCGAACGCCCCGAGCCATGTTTCGGCGATCATGTCCGGAGTTTCCTTAAAGGCGGGCATCTATGGTCTCGTGCGTTTCAGCGGGTGGCTGCCCCTGCCGGCCGGCGCCGGCTGGGTCGTGGCCTTCCTGGGAGTGGCGAGCGCGGTGCTTGGGGTCGCCTTCGCGCTCGGTCAGCACGATCTGAAGCGGCTGCTTGCCTACCACAGCGTGGAGAACATCGGTATCATACTCATCGGGCTGGGATTTGCGCTTGTGGCAAGGGCGCACGGCAATGCGGCATGGGGTCTTCTGGCGCTGGCGGGAGGGCTCCTGCACGTCTGGAACCATGGTCTTTTCAAGGCGCTGCTCTTCCTTGGAGCAGGCTCGGTCCTGCACGCGACGGGAACTCGCGAGATGAGCCTCCTGGGGGGCCTGTGGCGCGCGATGCCTTGGACCGCCGGACTGTTCGCGCTCGGTGCGGTTGCCATTTCGGGCCTGCCGCCGCTCAACGGATTCGTCAGCGAATGGCTTGTGTTCCTGGGGCTCTTCGACGCGGTGAACTCCCCGGGAAACGTCGCGCTTGCCTCCGTTCCCGCCCTGGTCCTCCTGGGCATGACGGGCGCGCTTGCGCTGGCCTGCTTCGTGAAGGTGTGCGGCGTCGTGTTCCTTGGCCAGCCGCGCTCGGCGGCCGCCGAGCACGCTCACGAAAGCGGGCGGTTCATGCTCGGACCGATGGCCGTGCTGGCGACGGCCTGCCTTGCGATCGGATTGGCGCCGGCCGTCTTTTTTATGGCGGTGGCGCGAGCGGCGGGGGAGTGGAATCCCGCTTGGAGCGGCCTTGCTGGGCCGATGTCGCTCAGGACGCTCGGTTCTGCCAATGCCGGGCTGATTCTCGCTGCGGCGCTCGCGGCGTCATTGCTCTGGTGGCGCGCCCGCCGGACGGGAATGAGACGCGCGCCGACGTGGGATTGCGGCTATTCAAGTCCGACTGCGAGGATGCAGTACACAGCGGGTTCATTCGCGGCCATCATCAACGAGTGGTTTGCGTGGATCCTTCGCCCGTCGCGGGACGAACACCGCCCCGAGGAGACGTTTCCAGCCGGTGCGAGCCTCGAGGAGCGGACGCCGGAAACCGTGCTCGAGCATCTGGTCGAGCCCGCCGGCGAGGTTGTCCTGAAGATATCCGGCTTTGCGCGGCGCCTGCAGCACGGGCGCCTCCAATCGTACCTGCTGTACATCGTGATAGGCCTCATCGCGCTGGCGGTGATGGTGCTCAACGGGGGCGGCAGATAGGACCTAGGAAAGATGATCGCCTAGGCCGGCGCCGATGCTGCAGGATTTGGCCCTTACCAATGTATCTGAACCTCATCCAGATCGCCGAGTCGTTTGGAGTCTCGGAGAAAGTCGTTGAAGACTGGATCCGGCGGGAGGGCCTCCCGCACACGCCAGACGGCGGCAGGCTCCTTTTCGACCGGGCGCAGGTCGCCAACTGGGCGGCGGTGCGCGGGCTTGCGGCGAAGGCCGGCTTCCTCGCGCCGGTCGCGCCTGCCTTTGCCACGGGCTTCGCGCTCGAGCCGCTGCTCCGTTCCGGGGGCGTCTGGCGCGACGTGGCTGCGGCGGGTGTGCTGGAGGTTTTCGCGCGAATCGTCTCCGCCCTGCCCGGCGCCACCCCTCCGCTCCGCCAGTACCTCGGCCAGCGCCTCTGCGCGAAGGGCGGAGTCAACATGGCCCCTGTGGGAGGCGGTTTCGCCCTGCCTCACCCCAGCACCCGGATCGCCCTCGGCCGCGATTCCGGCACGGTCGCGCTTATTCTCCTGCGCGACGCCCTTGACCTGACCGAGCCGCAGGCCGATGCCGTTCCGATCACGCGCCTCTTCTTCTTCATAGCGCCAACTCCCCGCGCCCATCTCGACATTTTGGGGAGGCTGAGCCGTGGCCTTGCGCGGGGACCCCTGCGCGAGCAGGTGATTCGGGGGGCGACCGATGAGGAGATATTCAGGGCCGCGGCCGAGGCCGACCGGCCGGCGCCGGGAGCAACCGGTGGAGAAGTGGCCTCGTGACGCCGGGTGCGTTTCTGCTGGCGGCCGCGCTGTGCCTCGCCGCGGGCGCGGTCCTCGGCCGCGGGAATCCGCGGCTGTGGCTTGCGCTGACGCTGGGCGCCATGGCGGCGACGCTCACAGCTTCCCTTATTGTCTGCGAGGGCGCCGTGGACTGGGAATGGCGTAGCCCGCTGGCACCCGGGGGGGAGCCGCTCCACCTGCGCCTGGATGGGCTCAGCGCGCTCTTCCTCGCGCTTCTGAGCGTAGTCGGAGGCGCGAGCGCCGTCTTTTCACGCGGGTACTGGACCGACGAGGAACATCCCGATTCGGCGCCGAGCAGCCGGATGTGGACGAGCTTGCTCCTGGCCGCCATGGGATCCGTGCTGCTGGCGTCGAATGGGCTGCACCTTCTCATCGCGTGGGAGCTGTTCACGGTCAGCGCGTATTTTCTGATCACGCTGGACCGGCGGCACCGTGACGTGCGGGCTGCGGGCTGGCTCTATCTTGGCGCCTCGCATGCAGGCACAATGTGCCTTTTCGCATTCTTCGCGGCGCTGTCGGCGCGGACGGGAAGCTGGGACCTTGGCCCGGTGCGCGAGCAGGCCGGCCTGGCGCCGTTGTTCTGGCTGGCGCTCTTCGGGTTCGGCGTGAAGGGCGGGATGTTCCCTGTTCACGTCTGGCTCCCGTCGGCGCACGCCAATGCGCCGAGCCACGTCTCGGCCCTCATGTCGGGCGTGGCGATAAACATGGGAATCTACGGGATCGCGCGCTTCAGCGGCTGGCTGCCCCTTCCTGCCGCATCGGGATGGGTCCTGCTTGGCGTCGGATCGGCCGGGGCGTTGCTGGGCATTGCCCTTGCGTTCGTGCAGAATGACCTCAAGCGGCTCCTTGCCTACTGCTCGGTCGAGAATGTCGGCGTGATACTGATCGGCGTCGGCGGGGCGCTGCTTGCCGTGACGCACGGCGGCGCTCCCTGGGGGAAGCTTGCGATCGCGGGGGCGCTCCTGCACGTGTGGAACCATGGCCTGTCAAAGGCGCTGCTCTTCTTCGGCGCCGGCTCGGTGCTGCACGCCACCGGCAAGCGCGAGATGACCCAGCTCGGCGGCCTCTGGCGTGCGATGCCCTGGACCGCGGGACTGTTCGCATTCGGAGCGGTGGCGATATCCGGCCTGCCGCCGCTCAATGGGTTCATCAGCGAATGGCTGGTGTACCTCGGCCTCTTCGACGCGGCGGCGAGCCGCAGCCCCGGCCTTTGGGGGGTGGTGCCGGCGGTGATCATCCTCGGGATGGCGGGCGCCCTCGCGCTGGCGACGTTCGTGAAGGCCAGCGCAACCGTCTTCCTTGGGGCGCCGCGGACGCGGACCGCGGCAGGTGCGCGCGAGTGCGGGATGCTGATGCGCGCCCCCATGCTGGCCCTTGCGGGCGCCTGCTCGGTGATAGGGCTTGCGCCGGCGCTCTTCTGGCGGCCACTGGAGCGCGCGGCGGGCTCCTGGCATCCCGCATGGGCCGCTTCAGAGGGGCAGGCGCCGCTCGCGGCCGCGGGCTTGGCCCACGTTGCGCTGGCCGCCGTCGCCTGCGCGGCGGCGGCATGGCTCTGGCGGAAGGCGCATGCAAACGGGCTCCGAAGGGCGCCGACATGGGACTGCGGGTATTCGGCGCCGACCGCCCGCATGCAGTATTCGGGCGGTTCCTTCAGCGGGATCGCGATGGGATGGTTCGCCGGCATCCTCGGGCCCGAGCGCGTGCTGCACCGCCCGCACGGGCCGTTTCCCGTTCGCGCGATCCGGATGGAGCGGGTTCCGGACACCGTGCTGGCGCATGTGATGGAGCCGGCGAGCGACGCGGTGCTGCGCCTGTCCGGCGCGGCCCGCAGGCTGCAGCACGGCCGCCTGCAATTCTATATCGTGTATTTGTTGTGCGGCCTCACAGTTGTCGCTCTTTTGACATGGATCGGCGTTGGGCAATGAGATTCGTCCTCGAAACAATTCTCCGTCTGGCCTTGTGGCTCCTTCTGGCGCCATTGCTGCCGGGCATCATCAACAAGGTGAAGGCCTGGGCGGCGGGACGCAGGGGGCCGCCCGTGCTGCAGCTCTACTATGACCTGTCGCGCCTGTGGAGTAAGGGTGTCGTGATGAGCACGCTCGCGTCGCCCGGCTTCATAGTGGGTCCCGCTGTTGCGTGGGTGGCCTTGGTTGGGGCGGCGCTTTTGATGCCGCTGGGCGGGGCCGGCGGGGCGCTCAGCTTCAGGGGCGACGTGCTGCTGCTGGTCTATCTGCTTGCCCTGGCGCGGTTCTGCACGGCATGGGCCGCCCTTGAGACGGGCTCGGCGTTTGAGGGCATGGGCGCCGCCCGCGAAGTGAGCTACGCCGTGCTGTCGGAGGTGGCGCTGATAACGGCCGTGTTATCCCTGAGCGTCCAGACGGGCAACGTGACGCTGACCGACATGCTGGCGCTGTCGGTGGGCTCCGGGGCGGTGCTCCTGGCCGCCGGGCTGTTTGCCGTGCTTCTCGCCGAGAATTGCCGCGTGCCCTTTGACGACCCGAACACGCACCTGGAGCTGACGATGGTCCACGAGGCCATGATCCTCGATCACAGCGGCCCCCCGCTGGCGGTGATTCTGCACGGGGCCTCGCTCAAGCTCATGCTCTTTGCCGTGCTGCTAAGCCAGGTCGTGCTGCCCCTGGGGCAGCTGGCGCCGCTCGCGGCCGCGGCCACGCTCATCGGCACGGTGTTTGGCGTCACGGTCGCCATCGGGCTCGTCGAGTCGCTGACGGCGCGCTTTGCATTCAAGCGCGTGCCGCTTCTGCTGACGGCCGCGTTTCTGCTGTGCCTGTTCGCGCTGCTCCTGGCGAGGAAAGGCGGTGTGGGATGAGCTCCACGATGAACCTCATGATCGGCATGGCGATGGGGCTGAACCTGCTGGCGCTCGGCGGCAGCAGGGTACCGCAGGTCATACGCGCCGTCGCGGCGCAGGGGATCCTGCTGGGGGTGCTGCCGCTTATGCTCGAGCACGAGTTCGACTGGATGGTCGCGCTCGTCGCGGTGGTCACGGTGATGGTGAAGGGGTTCCTGATCCCGAGTCTGCTGCATCGCGCGATGCGCGCGGCGAAGATCGAGCGTGAAATCGACCCCTTCATCGGCTTTGTGCCGTCACTGTTGCTGGGGGCCGCGGGGACGATCGCCGCGGTTGCCGCGGCGCGGATGCTGCCGCTGCTGCCTGAGCACACCGGCACGCTCCTGGTGCCCGGCGCCCTGGCTTCGATCTTCACGGGCTTCATCCTCCTCATCGGCCGGGTGAAGGCGATCTCGCAGGTCTGCGGCTACCTGATCCTCGAGAATGGCATCTATCTGTTCGGCCTGCTGCTCATCCACTCAACGCCTCTGCTGGTGGAGTCGGGAATACTGCTGGACCTGACGGTGGGCGTTTTCGTCATCGGCATCATCGTCGACCGGATCCAGCGTGCTTTCGACTCGCTCGACACCCGCAAGCTCACCGTGCTCCGCGAATGAGGGAATTCCTGCTCATAATCCTCCCGCTTGCCGGCGCGGCTCTGGCGGTCCTCTGGCCAAGCGAGCGCACGCGCCCCTGGCTCATGCCCGCGGTTGGCTCCGTGCACACCGTGCTGGCCTTCTGGCTGCTGTTCAGCCCCCCCCATGTGGCCCCCGGGGCCTGGTTCGGCTTCGATCCGATCGCCCGTTCGGTGCTTCCCGCGGTCTCGCTCCTGTTCCTGGCCTGCGCGGCGTACGGCGTCACCTACCTGCGCATCCGGACGGAGCGCCCCAACCGGGTGTTTGTCGCTTCGCTGCTCGCGATCCTGGGGCTCCTGAGCGCTGGGCACCAGGCGCGCCACCTTGGAATGCTGTGGATCACCACCGAGGCTGTGACGCTTACGGCGGTGCCGCTGCTCCATTTCAACGGCACCTCGCGGGCGTTCGAGGCGACGTGGAAATACTTGCTCGTCGGCGGCACGGGCATAGCGCTTTCGCTTCTGGGCTCATTCTGCCTGGGATACGCCTCGGTGCGAGGCGGCGGCAACGGCGACCTGACCTTCGTGGCGCTCATGGCGCAGGGCGCCGGCCTGTCGCGCCCCTGGGTGCTGATCGCGTGGGTCTTCCTGCTTGTCGGATACGGAACGAAGATGGGACTGGCGCCCATGCACACGTGGAAGCCCGACGCCTACGGCGAAGCGCCGGCAATCGTGGGCGCGATGCTCGCGGGCGGGGTCACCACCGTGGCGTTCACGGCGGTGCTCAGGGTTCGGGCCGTCATCAACGCGGCGGGCGAGGGCCTTGCCGCCGACCGGACGCTGCTGGCGATCGGCCTGTTCTCGATGCTCGTGGCGGTCCTGTTCCTCCTGGGGACCCGAGACTTCAAGCGGATGCTGGCGTATTCCAGCGTCGAGCACATGGGGATCCTGGTCATCGGCGCGGCGCTTGGACCGGCCGGCTTGTGGGCGGCCTTCTTCCACGTGTGGAGCAACGGCCTCACGAAGGGCGCGCTGTTCCTGAGCGCAGGCAACATCCGCCGCGCCGCCGGCGCGCGAACCGCCGACGAGGTGAGGGGCATGTCCTCCGTGACGCCGCAGTCGGCCGCGATCTTCGTGGCGGGGATGTTTGCCGTGACCGCGTGCCCGCCGTTCGGCCCGTTCTTCAGCGAGCTGCGCGTGATTCGGGCGGCGTTCGAGACGGGCCACCTGGCCGTCGCGGCCATGTTCCTCGCGTGCCTCCTGTTCGCGTTCTTCGGCCTGACGCGGCTCGTGTTCAGCATCGTCGACGGCCGGCCGCGCACGGCGGAAAAGGGGGCCGCGAAGCGGATCCGGGAGAAGGCCGGCGTGATCATTCCGCCGCTCGCACTGATGGGGATATCGCTGTGGCTGGGCCTTGCGACCCCCGCGGCGCTTCGTGAGGCGTGGACGGACGCCGTTGCCCAGCTCTATCCCGCGCCATGAGCACGTCGCCCTTATTCGCGCTCTTGGCCAATGGCACGGGCATTCCGTGGGCCGAAGTGCCCGAGTGGCCCGCGCCGGAGCTGGTCCGCAGGACCGGGGTGGAGCTCGACCGGGGGGCTCGGCTTTGCGCGTGGTTCGGCGTGCCCGAGGATGGGGGGGCGCGCCTGGTCGCCCTGATCGCCTTCGACGCTGACAACACCCTGGCTGTCGGGCGCAGCGCCCCTTTTGCGGGCGCCTATCCGTCCCTGACCGCAACCCACCCGCAGGCCCACATGTTTGAGCGCGAGGTGTGGGAGAAGCACGGTCTCAAGCCGGAAGGGCACCCATGGCTCAAGCCCGTCCGGAAGGGCGCCGGCAATGCGCCCGCCGCGGGGGAGTTCTTTCGCGTGGGCGGCGGCGAGATCCACGAGGTTGCCGTCGGCCCGGTCCACGCCGGCATCATCGAGCCCGGGCATTTCCGGTTCCAGTGCGCGGGCGAGGAGGTGCTGCACCTTGAGATAGCCCTCGGCTACCAGCACCGCGGCGTGGAGGAGGCCCTGGTCCGCGGGCCCCACCGCGCCACGATGAGCCAGATCGAGGCCGTGGCCGGCGACACGACGATCGGCCACGCGACCGCATACGCTTGGGTAATGGAGGCCCTGGCGGGCGAGGAGGTTCCGCTGCGCGCCCAATGGCTGCGGGCGGTTGCGCTTGAGCTTGAGCGGCTCGCCAACCACACGGGCGACCTCGGCGCGCTGGCGAGCGACGTCGCATTCCTGCCGACGGCGTCGGCCTGCGGGAGAATCCGCGGCGAATTCCTCAACCTCACTGCGCTGATCTGCGGGAACCGGTTCGGGCGCGGCCTTGTCCGGCCGGGCGGCTGTCGCTTTGACCTGGAGCCCGAGCGGCTTGGAACGCTGGTCACCCAGCTGGGCGCCGCCCTTTCCGAGGCGGACCTCGCTTCCGGGTGGCTATGGGACTCCACGTCGGTTCGGGCGCGCTTCGAGGACACGGGCACGCTGTTCGCCAAGCAGGCTGCGGATCTCGGCATGGTGGGTCAGGTCGCGCGGGCCTGCGGGCTCGTGCGCGACGTTCGCTTCGACCACCCGGCCGGCTGGCATCGCCTCGCCCAGGCGCCGGTGGCGGTCTGGCCGGGCGGCGACGTGCTGGCGCGGGCGCGCGTCCGCTGGCTGGAGGTGCAGCGGTCGGGCCGGTTCCTTCGCGAGCAGCTCGCGGCCGAGGTGGGGGGAGCCGTGCGGGCGGAGCTTTCGCAGCCGGCCCGGGACACGCTCGCGGTCGCGATGGTGGAGGGATGGCGCGGGGAGGTGTGCCATGTCGCACTGACGGGCGCCGACGGACGCTTCAGAAGCTACAAGATCGTCGACCCGTCGTTTCACAACTGGATAGGGCTGGCGCTGGCGCTGCGCGGCGAGGCGATCTCCAACTTTCCCCTCTGCAACAAGAGCTTCAACCTCTCCTACTGCGGCTTCGATCTCTGAGCCGCCGGACCCCTCACCATGTTTGCCGTCGACACATTCACCCACCGCCTGAGGCGGGGCTGCGAGACCATGGCCTACCCCAAGGGGCCGCCGCCAAGGCTGCCGGACAGGCATGGCGGCGCCCTGCGTGTCGACGCCGCAAAATGCCCCGACGAGTGCCGCGAATGCCTGCCCGTGTGCCCGACGGAGGCCATAACACAGCCCACGGGCAGCGGCATCGCGCTCGACCTGGGGCGCTGCCTTTTCTGCGCGGCGTGCGTCGAGGCGTGCCCGCACGACGCGATAACCCAGACCGGCGACTTCCGCATGGCGGCGCGGCGGCGCGAGGACCTCGTGCTCGGCCGCGCGGGCGAGGAGCAGGTGCGTCTTGCGGCGGCGCTCGACGGGAAGCTGCGGAAGCTTTTCGGCCGATCGCTCCGGCTGCGGCAGGTGAGCGCCGGAGGCTGCGGCGCGGCGGAGGCGGATCTCAACGTGCTCAGCACCATAGCCTGGGACCTCGGCCGCTTCGGCATCCAGTTCGTGGCCTCCCCGCGGCATGCCGACGGCCTTGTCGTCACCGGCCCGGTCTCGAGGAGCATGGAGCTGGCCTTGAGGAAGACCTGGGACGCCATGCCGGAGCCGAAGATCGTCATCGCGGTCGGCACGTGCGCCATTTCGGGCGGGCCGTTCATCGGCAATCCCGAGGTGAGAAATGGCGTGGAATCCATTCTGCCCGTCGACCTCTTCATCCCGGGCTGGCCTCCGCATCCGCTGACCATCCTCGACGGCCTCCTGCGCCTGCTCGGCCGCCTGGACGAGAGGCCGCGTGCCGGGAGCTGATCGATCGCATCCATGAATGCGCCGGAAGGCGGCGCGCGAGCGGAGCGGGCCCGCCGAGCCGGAAATCGTGACAAGCCGGGCGATCCGTGATCGGATTCAAGTTTGGCTCAGGTCGGCCCCCCTTTCCCGCCATGAAGACACCCCGAAGCCCGTTCCTTGCGCTCCTTGCCTCATCCGCGTTGCTGGCATTGCCGGCGACCACACAGGCCGCGGAGGACGACATGCCCCACTTTGTCCAGAAGGACGGCAGGCACGCCTTCATCGTGGACGGCGCCCCGTTCCTGATGCTGGGGGGCCAGTGCGGCAACTCGAGCGCGTGGCCGGCCGAGCTGCCCGGCGTGTGGTCCGCGATCGAGCGCATGCACGCCAACACGCTCGAGGCGCCCGTGTACTGGGAGCAGTTCGAGCCCGAGCAGGGCAGGTACGACTCCTCCATCGTCGACACGATGATCCAGCAGGCGCGGGAGCACCATGTGCGCCTCGTGCTCCTGTGGTTCGGCACCTGGAAGAACGGAAGCTCGCACTACATTCCGATGTGGATGAAAGCCCGGCAGGAGCTCTACCCGAAGATCATCGGCAGGAACGGCCAGAGCGTTGATTCGCCGTCGCCCCATTTCCCCGCGTCGCTCGAGCTCGACAAGCGCGCATTCCGGGCCCTGATGGGCCACCTCAAGGCCGCCGATCCCGTCCACACGGTCATCATGGTCCAGGTCGAGAACGAGCCCGGGGCCTGGGACACGATACGCGACTATTCGCCGACCGCCCAGGCGGCCTTCGAGCAGCCCGTTCCCGCCGAACTCCTCGGCGCCCTCGGCCTCTCCGCGAGGGCCGGCGGCGGCTGGTCGGCCGTCTTCGGAAAGGACGCGGACGAGTTCTTCCACGCTTGGTTCGTCGCGCGCTACGTGGGCCAGGTCGCCGCGGCCGGCAAGGAGGCGTATGCGCTGCCGATGTACGCCAACGCCGCCCTCCGGGACCCGATCTCGCCGGGGCCGGCTGGCACCTACGAGAGCGGGGGGCCGACGGACAACGTCCTCGCGATATGGAAGGCCGCGGCGCCCGCGTTGGACGTGCTTTCCCCCGACATCTACCAGAACGACAATGCGCGGTACCGCAGGGTGCTGGAACTGTACGCAAGGCCGGACAACCCGCTGTTCGTGCCCGAGACCGGATCCTCGCCCTGGTACGCGCACATGCTCTTCGCGGCCCTCGGCAGGGGCGCAGTCGGGTGGGCCCCCTTCGGGGTCGACATGGGGCGCGTGGCCAACCCGTCAGCGTTGGCCCGGGGCCCTGATGAGGACAGGCTCGCGCCCCTCGCGCTCAACTTCGGAATTGTGGGGTCGATCATGAGGGAGGTCGCGCGCCTGGAGTTCGAGGGACGGCTCCAGGCCGTCGCGGAGGACGCGGACACCCACATCCAGTCCATGGGATTCGGGAGCTGGAGGGCGGTCGTCTCCTACGGGGCGCCGCGCTTCGGCTTCGGCGCGGAGCCCAAGGGAAACCCGGAGCCCATCGGGGTCGCGCTTGTCGCCAGCCTCGGCGATGACGAGTTCCTCATCACCGGGCATTCCTGCAGGGTCGACTTCCGCCCGGCCGACCCGGCGTCAAAAGCAAAGCGGGAGTTCCTGCGTGTGGAGGAGGGCACCTTTGAGAACGGCGCATTCAGGCCCGCCCGGATCTGGAATGGCGACCAGACGGACTATGGCCTGAACCTCGGGGCGGCGCCGGTCGTGCTGCGCGCCCGCCTGCGGACGTTCTGACTAGGCCGGCTTCTTGTCGTAGAAGACCCGGAGGTCAGCCGACTCGCCCGGCAGGAGCTCCTTTGCTCGCTTGAGCGCGTTGCGGGTGGCCACGGTCGCGTTAGCCTCCGCAGGGAATATGTTCTCCCTGCCAATCTGCCTGAGGAGGCCGCTGTTCTCCAGCACGCGCGTGACCTCCGGGCTGCTCCCGCTGATGAGCAGGTGGCGCCCGGTCTCGCGCAGATAGTCGTGCAGGTTCTCCATCGCCATCACGGTCGAGGCGTCGAGATGCCGCGCGTTCTTCATCCGAAGTATGAACACGCGGATGTTCTGATTCTCCGCAAGGCTCCGGACCTGCTCCTGGAACAGGTCCGCCGCGCCGAAGAAGAGCTCCCCCTCGACGTGGATGATCGAGATCTGCGGATGGGGCCGCTGGGCGGGATCGTGCAGCTCGGCGAGGTTGCCGGTCTCATTGATCGCGTATTCGACGAGGGTGGGGGTGCTGGTCTTCCTCAGGAAGAGCGCGAGCGATACCCCGATGCCGACATAGATGGCCGTATCGAGCTTGAGGAACAGGCAGGAGCCGAGGGTCACGACGAACACGACCAGGTCCGAAGGGGTTGAGCGGCACGAGATGCGTATCTGGTGCCAGTTGATCATCTTCGTACCCACGCGGATGAGATGGGCCGCCAGCGCTGCAACCGGTATGAAGTTGAAGACCGGCGTCACGAACGTGAGGACGAGAAGAACGACCGCGCTGCTGAGCATTGACGAGACCTGGGTCCTGGCGCCGCTCTGGAAGTTGACCGCCGAGCGTGCGAAGGACGACGAGCCGGGCACGGCTCCGAAGAAGGCGCAGGCGATGTTGGCCGCGCCCATCCCGATGAGCTCCTGGTTGGGCTCGATCTTCTGGCCGCTCTTCGCGGCAAGGCCCTTCGTGATGGAGGCCGCCTCGAGCATCCCCAGGATCGAGATGGCGATGGCGGTCACGGCGAGCTCCGGCAGCAGGTGTATCCTCTTCGGGCCGAACGGGTAGCCCGCAAACGCCGGGAGGACCGCCGTCAGCGAGCCCTCGTCCCGGATCATCCGGAACGGGATGTGCAAGGGGTGGTAAACGGTGAAGATCTTCGCGCCAATCCCCAGCAGCGCGAGGCCGATGAGCGCCTCGGGCCAGCGCGGCCGCAGCCGGCGCACTCCCCAGAAGATGGCGAACGTGAGGGCGCCTATGCCGATCGCCCACGGGTAGACCCGCGCGGTGCCGAGGTCGAAGATGGCCTGCAGGACATTCGTCGAGAAATTCTGGCCGGCCTCGACCTTGTAGCCGAGCAGGTTGTGGAGCTGGCTTGCTATCAGCAGGATGCCAATGCCCGTGCTGTAGCCGACCACGACCGACCAAGAGATGAACTTCGTGAT
>Ga0265319_1001727_pt1 | contig 12581 bp, 12 predicted proteins | sample 4824metaG_FD_192443 | JGI IMG/M metagenome (GOLD analysis project Ga0265319, IMG submission 192443) | Rhizosphere microbial communities from Carex aquatilis grown in University of Washington, Seatle, WA, United States - 4-8-24 metaG | ecosystem: Host-associated > Plants > Roots > Rhizosphere >...
GAGGCTACTCGACCGCGGGCCGCCGGGCAAGAGGTGCTTGTGCGGTCGGCCACGAGGGTCCACGCTGCGCCGAACGGGCTCTCGATCGCCTGCAGCTGTGCGATCACCTCCTTGACGGTGGCGCGCTGCAGCGCGCTCGTCGGCGTCGTACCTACGCGAACGCGCGCGGTTCGCGCGTGACCGGGTAGCCGGCCCAGATCATCCGCACGATCGCGCCCGAGGCGTCGCGTTCGAGCCGCAGCGCCTCGCCCTGCTCCGGGCCCGAGACGGTGCGCCAGCGGTCGGCCGTCTCCCGTTCGAACACCGACGACGGCTTCCAGTCGGCGATGCCGGCGAAGCGGCCTTCCAGCTTCCCGTCCCGCCAGCGCAGGACGATCTGGGTGCCTTCCATCCACCAGATCCCGAGCAGCGGCTCGACCTCGGCCGGCGGTGCCTCCTCGACGCGCCACGGCTTCGGTGCAACCGGCCGCTCGTCGACGGTGGTCCTGATCAGCTTCAGCGCGAGCTCCTCGACGGCGGCGGTGCTCGAATTCGTCAGCACGGCGGCGCCGACGCGATCCTGCGGCGAGACGTACACCCCGGCGATGAAGCCGGGCATCGAGCCGCCGTGGCCGCTGACGATGCGCTCGCCGTCACGGCGGAGGCCGAGCCCCAGCCCGTAGCCCCCCGTCCAGCGGGCGTGGTCGTCGATCGTCTGCACCGTGCGCATCTCCTCGACCGTGCGCCGGGAGAGCACCTTCTCGTCCGGGTCGGCGAGGAACGCCGCCCAGCGGCAGAGGTCGCGCACCGTCCCCCACATCAGCCCGGCCGACACCCATGCCCCGGTCTGCAGGTCGGCCTCGGCGACGACGCGCTCTGCGTACTCCTCGACGAGATACCCGACGGCCGCGGGCGCCTCGGCGGCGAACGTGAGGCGGTGCAGGCCGAGCGGCTCGAGCACCCGCTGCCGGACGTAGTCGGCGTACGAGATTCCGGACGCCGCTTCGACGACGACGCCGAGCAGCGCGAACGCGAGGTTGGAGTAGTGGAAGCGCGCGCCGGAAGGGAGCACCTGCTCCGCCTCGCCGAGCGTCTCCACGAGCTCCTCGGCCGACGCGAAGCGCAGCGACAGCCAGGCCTCGTCCTGCGTCTCGCGCTGCAGCCCCGACGTGTGCGAGAGCAGGCGCCGCAGCGTCGGCCGGTATGCGGCCCCGTCGATGTGCCGGTCGAGCGTGTCCTCCAGGTCGAGCTTCCCCGCGTCGCGGAGTTGCATGATCGCCGCCGCGGTGAACGTCTTCGTGATCGAGCCGATCCGGTATTGCGTGTCGGGCGTCGCGTCGCGGCCCTGCTCCGCATCGGCGGCGCCGACGGCCGTCTCCCACACGAGGTCGCCGTCGCGGACCACCGCAGCGGCCAGGCTCGGCAGCCGCTTCTCTCGCTGCTCGACCCGCACGAGCTGTTCCAGCAGGTCAGGCAGAGGCACGGCTCACGCTCCCAGCGCCTGCGGCACGGCCTCGACGGCGCGCCCGACGTCCTCGTCCGAGATGTCCAGATGCGTCACTGCGCGGAGGATCGAGGGGTGGACGGTGTCGGACAGCGCGACACCCGCGTCCGCCGCCCGTGCGATCGCCTCCGCCTGCGAGAGCCCGAGCGGGCCGAGGTCGAGCTGGACGAAGTTCGTCTCGACCTGCTCGAGGTCGATCGCCAGTCCCGCGGCGAGCCAGCCCTCCGCGAGCCGCCGCGCCCGCGCGTGGTCGTCGGCGATGCGGTCGACGTGATGGTCGAGCGCGTACACGCCGGCCGCGGCGACGATCCCGGCCTGGCGCATGGCGCCGCCGAACAGGTGCTTCGCGCGCCGGGCCGCGACCATCAGCTCGGCCGAGCCGGCGACGAGTGCGCCGAGCGGGCAGCCGAGCCCCTTCGAGAGGCACAAGGTCACCGTGTCGCAGCGGCGGCCGATCTCCGCGGCGGGCAGTCCGAGCGCGATAGCGGCGTTGACGATGCGCGCGCCGTCGAGGTGCACGCGCAGGTCGAGCTCGTGCGCGGTCGCCACGACCTCGTCGATCTCCTCCAGCCTCCACACGCGACCGCCGGACGAGTTGTGCGTGTTCTCGATCGCGACGACGCGCGTGATCGGCATGTGCCCGCTGTGCCAGTCGCGGACGCTGCTCCGGATCTGCTCCGGCGCGATGCGGCCGTGCAGGCCGGGCAGCCCGCGCATGACGAGACCGCTGAACACGGCCCCGCCGCCCTGCTCGTAGAGCAGAACGTGCGCGTTCTCCTCCGCCAGCAGCTCGTCGCCGGGCCGCGAGAGGATCCGCAGCGCGATCTGGTTCGCCATCGTCGCGGTCGGCAGGAAGACCGCCGCTTCCTGGCCGAGAAACGCGGCCGTGCGGCGCTCGAGCTCGAGGACGGTCGGATCCTCGCCGCTCTGCTCGTCGCCCACCACGGCGTTCGCGATCGCGTCCCGCATCGCACGGGTCGGCTGCGTCACCGTGTCGGAACGGAGGTCGATCACGCGGCGGACGCTATCGAAGCGTCCTCGTCGGCCAGCGCCTCGATCTCGGCGAGGCTTCTCCCGCGCGCGCGCTCGATCCGCTCGAACCGCCGCTGGAACTGCGACGTGGCCCAGGCCAGCACGGTGTCGCGCTCGATCCCGAACGGCGTCACGTCCCCCCAGGGCTCGTACGTCTCCTCCACGAACGCGAGCGCGAGCGGGAGCAGCTCCTCCATCCGCGCCGCGACGGCGCCCCAGAGCGCCGGGTCGGCCGCGACGAGCCGGCTGAGCAGGTAGACGCCGTACGCGATGTGACGCGACTCGTCCCGCTTCACGTAGCCGAGCCCCTCGCGCAACCCCGGCAGCAGGTCCCGCTCGACCAGGGCGTCGTGGTAGACCTCGTACCCGGTCTCGGCCAGCACGCCCTCGACGACCATGTTGTAGGTGACGGCCGCGCAGACCTGCGCCGCGGGCGAGGGATCGTCGAGCAGGGCGTTCATCGCGCGCGGCAGCTCGTCGTGGAAGATCGCGCGGTACGAGGGCGTGTGCCAGCGCTCGAGATCCGCCGGCGAGCCGGCGACCTCCGTCAGAAAGCGGCTGAAGAGCTGCGTGTGCTTGCCCTCTTCGAACAGGAACGTCGTCAGGTACAGCTCCTCCTCGAGCCGGCCCTCGCGCGCGATCGTGAGCACGAGCGGCAGGAGGTCGAGCGTCACGCCTTCCTCGCCGGCCAGGAACAGCGACGCGATCTGCGTCAGCGCGGCCTGCTCGTCCGGCGTGAGCTGCGGCCACTGCTCGCGGTCGCGCGTCAGGTCGAGCGCCGATGGGTCCCAGACGCCGAGCCGCTTCGCCTTGTCGTAGAGACGCAGCGGGAAGCAGTTTCGCAGGCCGCGGCTGGTGGAGAGGAAATGCTCGCGCTCGGCCATGGCAGGATTCTTGCACGGTGCGCTACGGCCTCTCACTCGCCACGCTCGGCCCGTTCGCCGATCCCCGGCAGACCGTCCGCGCCGCGCGCGCCGCCGAGGAGGCCGCCTGGGAGGCGTTCTTCGTCTGGGACCACCTGGCCTGGGCGTCGTTCGGCGCTCCCTCGTCCGACCCGTGGGTGACGCTCGGCGCCTGCGCCGCCGCAACCTCGCGGATCCTGCTCGGCACGGCGGTGACGCCGCTGCCGCGGCGCAGGCCGCACATGGTCGCGCAGCAGCTCGCGTCGCTCTCGCTTGCGAGCGGCGGGCGCGTCATCTTCGGCGCCGGGCTCGGCGGGATGCCGGACGAGTTCGAGCGGTTCGGCGAGGACGCCGACGAGCGGGTGCGGGCGGCAATGCTCGACGAGGGGCTCGACGTCGTCGCCCGGCTGCTGCGCGGCGAGCACGTGGAGCATCGCGGCGAGCACTACGTCGTCGGCGGGGCGACGCTCGCGCCGCTGCCGCTACTGCCGGTGCCGTTCTGGATCGGCGGCAACGGGCCGCGTGCGCTGCGTCGTGCGGCGCGCTGGGACGGCTGGCTCGCCGACGGCTCCGACCCCGAGCGGAACCTGCTCTCGCCGGAGGACGTCGCCGCGAAGCTCGCGCCGCTCGAGCTCCGCCCTGGGTTCGACGTCGCGTTCATCGGCTACGCGGCGGGCGCGGATCTCGCCGCGTACGCGGACGCCGGCGTCACCTGGTGGATCGAGAACGTGCGCGGGGAGCCGGACGCGGTCGTCGAGCAGCTGCGCGCCGGGCCGCCCGGCCGGTAGTCGCCGCTACCCTGGCCGTATGGATCTGCGCCTGCTCGAGCTCGCCCTCGCCGAGCGCGGCGAGCCCGCCTATCGCGCCGGCCAGGTGTGGGATTGGGCCGCCCGGGGCGGCGACGGCTACGACGCGATGACGAACCTCCCGCGCGCACTGCGCCAGGAGCTCGCGGCGGCGGTGCCGTTCTCGACGCTCACCGTGGAGACCGAGCGCGAGTCGCGCGACGGGACGCTCAAGACGTTGTTCCGCACGGCCGACGGGCATCCGGTCGAGGCGGTGCTCATGCGCTACCGGGACGGCCGCCGTTCGCTCTGCCTCTCGTCTCAGTCCGGCTGCCCGCTCACCTGCACGTTCTGCGCCACCGGCCAGATGGCGTTCGGCCGCAACCTCACCGCCTCCGAGATCCTCGACCAGGCGCTCCACTTCCGGCGCCGCACCGAGGTCGACCACGCGGTCTTCATGGGCATGGGCGAGCCGATGCTCAACCTGGACGAGGTGCTCGCCGCCGCGCGCCGGCTGCCGGCGATCGGCGTGACGCCCCGGCGGACGACGATCTCCACCGTGGGCTGGCTGCCGGGCCTGCGCCGCTTCGTCGACGAGGTCGGCGAGCCGCTCCGGCTCGCGCTCTCACTGCACGCGCCGGACGACGAGCTGCGCTCTCAGCTGATGCCCGTGAACGACCGCTTTCCGATCGCCGACATACTCGCGGAGTGCCGCCGGCACGCCGCGCAGCGGCGGCGGCGCGTCTTCGTCGAGTACGTCATGCTCGCCGGCGTCAACGACTCGCCGCAGCAGGGCCGCGCACTGGCGAAGCTGCTCGGACGCGAGGACTTCAAGGTCAATCTCATTCCGTACAACCCGACCGGGAGATACGCCGGCTCGTCGCGCGACCGCATCGCCGCCTTCAAGGCCGAGCTCGACCGCCGCCACGTACCCGCCACGGTGCGGCTCACGCGCGGCCGAGACATCGAGGCGGCTTGCGGACAGCTCGCGGCGTCGCCGAAGATGCGCGGACACCGCGGCGCAACGCCCGTTCAGACGGCCGCGAACGCCTAGATGCTAGGCGGGCTGCTCGCCCCGGACTCCGGCCATCATCAAACCGAGCGCCTCACGCGTGCTCGTGCGCGGGTCCGCTTCCGCGATGATCTGGCCCTCGTACATGACGAGGATCCGATCGGAGAGCGACAACACCTCGTCGAGATCCTCCGAGATGACGAGGATTGCCGTTCCCCGCTCCCGCTGAGTCAGCAGGCGCTCGTGTATGTAGCGGGCCGCACCGACGTCGACGCCGCGCGTCGGCTGCGCGACGAGCAGCACTCGCGGCTCGGCCGATAGCTCGCGCGCGAGGATCAGCTTCTGGATGTTGCCGCCCGAAAGGTTGTGCGTCGGCGTGTTCAGATCGGGCGTCTTCACGTCGAAGGCTTCGACGAGCTCGTCGCAGTGCCGGCGGATCGCGCGGCCGCGCAAGAAGCCGAAGCGCGAGAAGGCGGGTGCGGCGTTGTCGATCAGAAGCAGGTTCTCGGCGACGCTGAAGCCGGGGACGATGCCGTCGCGCATCCGCTCTTCAGGGACGAACCCGAGGCCCGCCTTGCGGGTCTGGGCAGGGTGGCGGCCGACGAGCTCGACTCCGCCGAGCAGGATCGAGCCGCGGCTCGCGGGGCGGAGACCGGCGATCGCCTCGGCGACCTCGCGCTGCCCGTTTCCGGAGACGCCGGCGATCGCGACGATCTCGCCCGAGCGGACGTCGAAGCCGAGCCCGCGCACCGCCTCCGTGCCGCGGTCGCCCATCACGTGGAGGTCGCTGACGGCGAGGCGGACCTCGCCCCCGGAGGTCGCAGGCGGCAGCTCCTCCGAGGACAGGGCGTGCCCGACCATCATCTCGGCGAGCTCGTGCGGAGTGACGTCCTCCGGAACGACCGTGCCGACCTTCCGGCCGGCCCGAAGCACCGTGATCCGGTCGGAGATCCCGAGCACTTCGCGGATCTTGTGCGAGATGAACACGAGGCCGCGGCCGTCCTCGACCATCTGGCGCAGGACGACGAAGAGGTCGTCCACCTCCTGCGGGGTGAGCACGGCGGTCGGCTCGTCGAGGATGAGCAGCGAGACGTTCCGGTAGAGAGCCTTGATGATCTCCACCCGCTGGCGCTCGCCGACCGAGAGCTGCCAGACCACCGCGTCAGGATCGACCTCGAGCTTGTAGCGCGCCGACAGCTCACGGATCCGCTCGGAGACAGGACGGAGATCGGTCAGCGGGCCGCGTGACGAACGCAGGCCGAGTGCGACGTTCTCGGCCACCGTCAACGTGCTCACGAGCATGAAATGCTGGTGGATCATCCCGATCCCGTGAGCGATCGCGTCGGCAGGCGAGGAGATCGAGACGGGCTCGCCGTTCAGCAACATCTCGCCCTCGTCGGCCCTGTACAGGCCGTAGAGCACGCGCATCAGCGTGCTCTTGCCTGCGCCGTTCTCACCGAACAGCGCGTGAACCTCTCCGGGCAGAACGTCGAAATCCACCCGGTCGTCGGCGACCACTCCCGGGAACCGCTTCGTGATTCCACGCATCTCCAGAAGGGGCGCCGCCCCGGCGTGCCCTTGGGCAGCCGGAGCGGTCGCCTCGACCGGTGTTCTGGACGTGCTCCTTGTCACACTCGTGCTTACGCGGGGACCTTGATCGAGCCGTTCTCGATCCCGGCGATCTCCTTCTGCGCCTTCGCCTTGATGGACGAGGACAGGTGGTAGCCGGGGTTGTACTCGATCTTCTCGCCGCCGTTCTTCAGCGTGATCGCGTAGCTGGCACCGCCGAGCTTGCCGGCCTTCAGACCGTTGAGGATCTGCGTGAGGACGCCGGTCCAGTTGTAGACCTGGGACGACACCTCTTGCGCGGGTGCGAGCGACGCCTGCGACCACTGAGTCCCGAACCAGGCGACGTTGTTCGCCTTGGCGACGGTGATCGCGCCGACGACCGACTGCGAGCTGCCGGTCAGGACGTCTGCCTTCTCGGCGAGGTACTCGGTGGCCTGCTTGGACATGAGGCTCGGGTCGCTGAACGACCCCGTGTAGCTGACACGCACCGTGGCCTTCGGATTCGAGGCCAGAGTTCCGGCCTTGAAGCCGTCGATGTAGAGCTTCGCGTCGCCGGTCGCGATCGGTCCGATCTCACCGATCACCTTCGTCTTGCTGATCAGCCCAGCGATGTAACCCTGCACGAAGCCGCCCTGGTTCGACGCGGCCGAGTAGGCGTAGACGTTCGGAAGCCCGAACGTCGCGCTCGCCGTACCCCAGGCGAACGAGACCTTCGGGTACTTCGGCGCCAGCGCCTGGACCGTCCCGCCGTACTGGGAGCCGTGCGCGATGATCAGGTTGTATCCCTTGGCCGCGTACTGCCGCATGATGTTGGCGGCATCCGCGACGACGAACGCGTTCTCCGAAACGGAGAGCTTGATGTTGTACTTGCCCTTCAGCGAGTTGACGGCGGCGTACATCGACTGCGTGAAGGCGAGGTCGTTGTGGGCGCTTGGCGCGATGAGCGCGATCTTCAGCTGCGGCGTGCTCGCCGTGCCCGCCGCGGCGCCGCCAACTGCGCCGGTCGCTACGAGCAGCGCTGCAACGACGGCCGCGAACAGCACGAGCCGCCGTGAAAAGAGTCTGTGCATCGGGTCTTCCCTCCTAGTTGGATCCACGAGCACCCGCTTTTGACGTGAGGCGAATGCTGGGGCGCCCCGGAGTCGGCTGAAACGGTGTGTCTTCGGATCCGGACGCGGAAAGACCGCAGCCGGCTGTCCGGTTCGTCACCCACCCCGCTCATAGGGCCTGCCGAGCGCGGCCGGCTGCCGGAAGCGGCGCGCGGTCGTCAGAAGCGCGAGCACGGTGATGACCGCCGGCGCCGTCGACGCCAGGTCGGAGAGGCTCAGCGGGATGATCCCGAGGCCCTTCCACGAGAGGATGACGGCCTCGGTGAGACCGTAGAGCAGCGCCCCGGCCATCACGCCCACCGGTCGCCACGCGCCGAAGTAGACGAGCGCGACGGCGATGAAGCCCGCGCTCTGGGTGAGGTTCTCCTGGAAGATGCCGGTCTCGATCAGGAGCGTCGCTCCGGCGAGGCCCGCGAGCGTGCTGCCGACGATCACCGTCGAGTAGCGGATCAAGGTCACGCTCACGCCGAGGCTGTCCGCCGCGGCGGGGTTCTCGCCGACGGCCCGGATGTTCAGGCCGTACGTCGTGCGGTTGAGGACGAACGCCACGACCGGCACGAGGACGAACGCCAGATAGACGAGCACGCTGTGCTCGAAGAACATCCCGTTGACCGTCGGGATCCGGTCCAGAAGCGGGATCTTCACGGCCGGGAGCTGGTTGATCGGCAGCGGGGTGCCGACGAGCTTCAGGAACAGCAGGTCGCTGAAGCCGAGAGCGAAGAGGTAGACACCGATGCCGCTGATCCCCTGCTCGGCCTTGAGTGAGACGCTGACGACGGCCGTCACGAGCCCCAGCAGCGCGCCGACGCCGCAGCCCGCAAGCGCCGCGAGGAGCAGGCTGTGCGTGTGCAGCGCCGTGTAGTAGGCGCCGAACGCACCGAGCAGCATGATCCCGTCGACGCCGAGGTTGATCACGCCGCTCCGCTGGCCCATCGTCTCGCCGAGCGCCGCGAGCAGGAACGGAGCGGCGAGCTGGATGCCCGCTGCGACCGTGGTGGTCAGGATCGCCGACGTGAAGAACTGGCTCATGTGGGCCCTTCCCCGGCGTCGGCGTCCGCCGAGGCCGGCTCCGGGGCCGTTACGCCGGAACGCGGAGTCCGATGCCTGTCGGCCACGTCGAACGTCCGCGCCCGCCGGCGCACGTACTCGAGCGAGACGACGAAGACGACGACGAGCCCGTTCAGCGCGACGATGAGGTCCGCCGGCACGTTCGTGGCGACCTGCATCGCGCTACCGCCGACGAGCAGTCCGGCGAAGATGAAGGCCGAGAGAATCGTCCAGAGCGGGTTGAGCGCGCCGAACAGGGCCACGACGATGCCGTTGAAGCCGGCCGAGCCGGTGAAGCCGGTCAAGCTCCCGTCGGTGACCATGCGATGCGAGATGCTCCCGAAGACGAGCATCGAGCCTGCGAGGCCACACATCGCGCCGCTCAGCGTCATCGCGAGGGTGATCGTCCGCCGCACGGGGATGCCTGCGTATGTCGCGGCCTCGCGTGAAAGACCCACCGCCCGGACGCGGAAGCCGAAGCTCGTGCGCCAGAGCAGCACGTAGACGCCGATCGCCACGAGCACCGCGATCACGACGCCGAGGTGGAGCTGGGTGCCCGAGACGAGGATCGGAAGCCACGACTGCTTCGGGAGCAGCCGCGTCTGCGGGATCAAGCCTCCCACCGAGCCCGACGACCGGTCGACCATCGGCCCGGCGAGCAGGTAGTTCATCAGCTGCACCGCAACGAGGTTCAGCATGATCGTGCTGAGGATCTCGTTGACGCTGAAGTAGGCCTTGAACGCGCCGGGGATCGCGCCCCAGAAGCCGCCGGCGACGGCGCCGGCGACGAGCACGAGGAAGATCAGCACGGGGCCCGGGAGCCCCGGCAGAGCGAGTGCAGTCGCGGCGCCCGCGAGACCGCCCATCGCGATCTGCCCCTCACCGCCGATGTTGAAGACGTTCGCCCGGAAGGCGATGCAGATGCCGACGCCGACGAGCAGGAGCGGCACCGCCTTCACCGCGGTGCTGCCGAGCGCATAGCTGCCGCCGAATGCGCCCGAGAGGAGCGCGCGGTAGCCGGTCAGCGGATTGGTGCCGAGCGCGGCCAGCATCACAGCCCCGACGAGCAGCGCCGCGAGCGCCGACGAGGGCAGCGCAAACCAGCTGAGCAGGAACCGGCGCCGGTCGAGCCGCCTGGCTGCCGCGAGACCGAGCGACTGTGAGCTCACGGGAGACGGCCTCCGCAAGCCGAGCGGTCAGCCTGCTCAGCCCGAGCCGGCCCGTCCGGCGGGAGCTCTGTGAAGGCCTCCATGGATGGGCTTGAGCCTTCCGGACGGGACGCCCCCGGTCATCGGTGCTTGCCCCGACCGGAGTGTGCGGAGATCTACTTCCCGTTGGGCGCGTGCATCAGTCGATCGGGAGCACGACGGCGGAGCCTGGATCGAGCAGGCGCTGCGCCTTCTCCGCCGGCGCGGGCAGGCGGAGGCAGAAGATGACGCCGATCGCGGGCGCGATCGCGCAGATCGTCAGCGCGGTCTTGAGGTCGATCGCGTCGGCGACGGCGCCGAGCCCCACGGCGGCCACGCCTCCGATGCCCATCGACAGCCCGACCGAGAGGCCCGACGCCATGCCGACGTGGCGCGGCAGGTAGAGCTGGCTCAATACCATCGTCACGCCGAACGTGCCGACGACGCAGACGCCGACGAGCATCACTGCGATCGTTCCCGGGACGCCGCCGACGTAGACGAAGACGAGGATCAGCGGCGCGATCAGCGCCTGCGTGACGACGAGCGTCCGGCGGAGCCCGATCCGGTCGGCGACAGGGCCGAGCACCAGCGTCCCCAACGCGCCTGCGAGCAGCATCAGGAACAGCAGCCGGTTCCCGGCCGCCTTCGAATGCCCGAGCGACACGATCCACAGCGGCACGAACGCGAGCAGGGTGAACCAGGCGACGCTGCGCAAGGCGATCACGACTCCGAGCACCGCCATCGCCGAGCGCCGCTCGTCGACGCGCTGCAAGGCGGCGACACCCCTCTCCGGCTTCAGCACCGAGAGGTGCGGCGCCAGGCGTAGGAGCGCGATCGATGCGAGGAGCACGGGGATCATGGCGAGCAGCCCGCCCACGAGCCCGAGCCAGACGACGAGCTGCCCTGTCACGAACGCGCCGAGCGCATACCCCGCGTTCCCGCCGATGTTGAAATAGGACATGCCGCTCGCGCGCTTGTGACCGCTCGCGTAGGCGGCGTACTTCGCTCCTTCGGGATGGAACGCCGCGACGCCGAGGCCGCCGGCGAACACGAGCACCACCACGAGCGGGTACGCCGGCGAGATAGCCGCGCCGCCGATGCCGAGGCCCGCGAGCATGACGCCGCCCGGGATCAACCAGAGCACACCGCGACGGTCGGACCAGAGACCGAACAGCGGCTGCACGAGCGACGACGAGACGGTGGCGGCCAGGAGCAGCATCGCCGCGAGCGCGTAGCTGAGGTGAAACTTGTCGGTGAGGAACGGGATCAGCGCCGGCACGCTCCCCGACGCGAAGTCGGCCGCCAGATGCCCGCCCGACAGCGACGCCATCGCGCGCCGATCGATCCCCGCTCTCATGAGCCGATGCTATCGACGCGATCGCTCGGATAGGTTTGAGCCCTCGTGGGACCTGCAGATCCGGAGCTCTGGGAGTGGCCCGACTCGCTCGACGCGCTCGCGGCGGCGGCGGACTTCCACAGGCTCGTGCTCGACAACGAGCACGTGCGCGTGCTCGAGACACGGATCGGCCCGGGCGAGACCACGCCGCTGCACACGCATCGCTGGCCGAGCACGCTCTACGTCCTCTCGACCGCCCATCACGTGCGCCGCGACGGCGAAGGAGGACTGCTCACGGACACACGGGCGGCCGGCACGCCCCCGGCCCAGGGCAGCGCCGTGTGGACGGCGCCCATGCCGCCGCACACCGTCGAGAACGTCGGCGACTCGGAGATCCGCCTGCTCAACGTCGAGCTGAAAGATCAGCCCTCGAGCCTGAAGTAGATCTCGAGCGCGTTCCCGGACGGATCGGCGAAGAACACGGCGTAGTAGTCCGGCCCGTACGGCATGCGCTTCGGCCCGCTGAGCGCTGCGCCGGCGGCTGCGGCAACGGCGGCGAGGCGGTCGACCTCCGCCGGCTCGTGCACCCAGAACGCGATCCGGTTCTCGTTCGGCGCATGGCCCGGGCTCTCGACGATGCCGAAGTACGCCGCGCCCGGCAGCTCGCCGCCGGCCTCCCACACTTTCCAGTCGCCCCCGTGGTGGCGCTCCGTGAACCCGAGCTCCGGCAGAAGCGCGTCGTAGAACGGAAGCGCCGCCTGCATGTCGCGCACGCGGACGTCCATATGGCCGAACGGGTTTCGCGCGGTCATGCGGCCGCGATCACCGCCTCACGCGCCCGCAGCTCGAGCGTCCCCGTGAGCGCTTCGCCATCGCGCGAGCGGTCGGTTCCGAGCACGATCGCGCCGGCGGCGCCGTCGATCCGCGCCGGCTCGCGCCCGAGGTTGAGCGCGACGAAGGCGCCGCCCTCCCGCCGGAAGGCCCACACGCCCGGCGGCGCGGCGACCGGCGCGTAGGCGCCGCTGAGCAGGCCGCTCCGCCGGCGCAGCGCGATCAGGTCGCGCGTGAGCGTGAGGATCGAGCCGGGATCGTCGCGCTGCGCGGCGACGTTGCGCGAGC
>Ga0265319_1001728_pt1 | contig 12568 bp, 7 predicted proteins | sample 4824metaG_FD_192443 | JGI IMG/M metagenome (GOLD analysis project Ga0265319, IMG submission 192443) | Rhizosphere microbial communities from Carex aquatilis grown in University of Washington, Seatle, WA, United States - 4-8-24 metaG | ecosystem: Host-associated > Plants > Roots > Rhizosphere >...
CAGAAGGCCTTTGGCTACACCTACGAGGACCTGCGCTTCATCCTGACGCCGATGGGCAAGGACGGCGTGCAGCCGCTTGGCTCGATGGGCACGGACATCCCGCTGGCGGTGCTCTCGAACCAGCCCAAGTTGCTCTATAATTACTTCAAGCAACTCTTTGCGCAGGTGACGAATCCGCCGATTGACTCGATCCGCGAGGCGGTCATCACCGCGTCGGAAACCTTCCTCGGCACGCAGCTGAACCTGGTGGAGCCAAAGCCGGAAAGCTGCCGGCGCATCAAGCTGCACGATCCCATCATCGACAACCAGACGCTGTCGAAGCTGCGCGACATCAAGCGCGAAGGCTTCAAATCGGCGGACCTGCCGATTCTGTTTGAGCCGGATCTCGGTGGCCCGGGCCTCACGGCGGCGTTGGACAAATTGTTCGCGGCGGCGGACGCGGCCATTGCGGACGGCGCGAATTTGCTGGTGTTGAGCGACCGTGGCATCGACCAGAAGCACGCGGGCATTCCCGCGCTGCTGGCGACGGCGGGGCTGCACCATCACCTCATCCGCCGGGGCACGCGCACGCTGGTGTCGCTCATCCTGGAGTCGGGCGAGCCGCGCGAGGTGCACCATTTTGCGCTGCTGTTCAGCTACGGCGCGGATGTGATCAACCCGTATCTGGCCTTCGAGACGCTCTACGACCTCATCCACGACGGCAAATTGAGCGTGGACTTCGCGAAGGCGTGCAAGAATTTCATCAAGGCTGGCGTGAAGAGCGTCATCAAGACGATGGCGAAGATGGGCGTCTCGACCTATGCGAGCTACCGCGGCGCGCAGGTGTTCGAGGCCATCGGCATCAACCACGATGTGGTGGACAAATATTTCCACCGCACCGCCTCGCGCATCGAGGGCATCGACCTCGACATGATTGCGGCCGAGGTCCGGCAGCGGCACCGGCACGCGTTTCCATCGCTCGAGGGCGAGGACCACCATGCGCTCGAGGCCGGCGGCGTGTATCAGTGGCGCGCGGACGGCGAATACCACCTGTGGAATCCGCAATCCATCCACAAGCTGCAAAAGGCCACGCGCGCGGATGACTTCGTGATTTTCAAGGAGTATACGAAGCTGATCGACGACCAGTCGCGCAATCTCTGCACACTGCGCGGGATGTTTGAATTCAAATTTGCGGAGCAGCCGGTGCCGCTGGAGGAAGTCGAATCGGTCGACACGATTGTGAAGCGGTTCAAGACCGGCGCGATGTCCTACGGCTCGATTTCGAAGGAAGCGCACGAGGCGCTGGCCATCGCCATGAACCGCCTGGGCGGGAAATCCAACACGGGCGAAGGCGGCGAAGACCCGTCGCGCTACCAGTTGGAGGCGAATGGGGACAGCAAGAACAGCGCGATCAAGCAAGTCGCGAGCGGCCGCTTTGGCGTGACGAGCTACTACCTGGTCAACGCGCAGGAAATCCAAATCAAAATGGCCCAGGGCGCCAAGCCGGGCGAAGGCGGCGAATTGCCCGGCACGAAGGTCTACCCGCCCATTGCGAAGGTGCGCGGCACCACGCCGGGCGTCGGCTTGATATCGCCGCCGCCACACCACGACATTTATTCCATCGAAGATCTGTCGCAGCTCATCCACGACTTGAAGAACGCCAACACGAAGGCGCGCATCAACGTCAAGCTCGTCTCCGAAATCGGCGTGGGCACTATTGCGGCGGGCGTGGCGAAGGCCAAGGCGGACGTGATTTTAATTTCCGGCCATGACGGGGGCACAGGGGCGTCGCCGTTGTCGTCCATCCAGCACGCGGGCGCGCCGTGGGAACTCGGGCTCGCGGAGACGAACCAGACTTTGCTCCTGAACAATTTGCGCAGCCGCGTGGTGGTGGAGACGGACGGCCAGCTTAAGACCGGGCGCGACGTGGTCATCGCTGCGCTGCTCGGGGCGGAGGAATTTGGCTTTGCCACCGCGCCGCTGGTGACGCTCGGGTGCCTGATGATGCGCGTGTGCCACCTCAACACCTGCCCGGTGGGCATCGCGACCCAGGATCCGCGCCTGCGCGCGAAATACCGGGGCGAACCGGAATACGCCGTGCGCTTCATGCGTTTCATCGCGCAAGAAATGCGCGAATATATGGCCAAGCTCGGCTTCCGCACCGTGAATGAAATGGTCGGGCGCGTTGACCGTCTCGGGGTGAATCAGGCGGTGGACCACTGGAAGGCCAAGGGGCTGGATTTTTCGAAAATCTTCTACCGTCCGGACGTCGGCCCGGAGGTCGGCACTTACGCGCAGATTCCGCAGGATCACGGCCTCGAACTGGCGCTGGACAACACGCACCTCTTCAAGCTCTGCGCGCCGGCGCTGGACAAAGGCGAGCGCGTGGTCGTCAACCTGCCGAGCAAAAATACGAACCGCGTCGTGGGCACGATGCTCGGCAGCGAATTGACGCGCCGATACGGCCCGGCGGGACTCCCGGATGATACGATTCAATTGAATTTCACCGGCTCGGCCGGCCAGTCGCTGGGCGCGTTCATGCCGCGGGGCATCACCATCCGCATCGAGGGGGACGCCAACGATTACGTGGGCAAGGGTCTCTCGGGCGGGCGCATCATCATCACGCCGCCCAAGGCGAGCACTTTTGATCCGTCGGTCAACATGATCATCGGCAATGTTGCACTCTATGGTGGGACGGCCGGCGAAGCGTTCATCTACGGCATGGCGGGCGAGCGGTTCGGCGTGCGCAACTCGGGCGTGCTGGCGGTGGTCGAAAGCGTGGGCGACCATGGCTGCGAATACATGACCGGCGGGTGCGTCATCGTGTTGGGCCTGACGGGGCGGAACTTTGCGGCGGGCATGTCGGGCGGCGTGGCCTTCGTGCTGGATGAGGACGGCCAATTTGGCTCGCGGCTCAATCGCGAGATGGTGAATCTTTACCGGCTCATCGAATGCGACGATGCGGAAATTGCTGCGGTTAAGGCGCACATCGAAACGCACGCCCGGCACACCGGCTCGGCGCGGGCGCAGCGCATCCTCGCCAACTGGAACGACTATCTGCCGAAGTTCGCCAAGGTGTTCCCGAAGGATTACGAACGGATGCTCAATCAGCTCAAGAAGGTTGAATCGCAGGGCATCACCGGGGAAGAGGCGCTCCTCGCGGCCTTCGAAGCGAATGCGAAGGACCTTTCGCGCGTCGGTGGCAATTAATCAAGAAGTCAGCAGCTAGAAGACAGAAGCTAGAAAGACCACCCCGTGAAACAACCCACCTATCAGCCGGCCAAAAGCTTCCAATCGTTGATCGTTTGGCAAAAAGCCCACCATTTCGTGTTGAATGTGTATCGAGTCACGGAATCTTTCCCCCGCCATGAGTTGTATGGCTTGACCTCGCAATTGCGCCGGGCGGCCGTCTCCATCCCCGCCAATATCGCCGAAGGATTTCAAAAACGGGGCAAAGCCGACAAGGCCCGCTACCTCAATATCGCCCAAGGCTCGCAAGGAGAATCCGATTACTACTTGATTCTCGCCCAAGACTTGGGATATGCAAACACCCAAGACTTGCGCAATCTGCTTGCCGAAGTTGGACGTTTGCTCAACGGCTATCTCGCCGCGTTTGCCCTACCCCTCAAAACTTGATTCCGGGTTCGACTTCTAACTTCCAGCTTCTAACTTCTAGCATCTCCCATGGGCAAACCAACCGGCTTTTTGGAATTCAAACGCGATGTCGGCCCGGACCGGGCGCCGGGCGAACGCGTGCAGGATTGGAAGGAATTCCATATTCATCGCGCAGACCAGGAACTGCAGACCCAGGGGGCGCGCTGCATGGATTGCGGCACGCCGTTCTGCCACACCGGCCAGCTCATCAGCGGCATGGCTTCGGGCTGCCCGATCAACAACCTGATTCCAGAATGGAACGACCTCGTTTACAAAAAGCAATGGCGCGAGGCGTTGGAGCGGCTGCACCACACGAATAACTTTCCCGAGTTTACCGGGCGCGTCTGCCCCGCGCCGTGCGAAGGCTCCTGCGTGCTCGGCGTCATCGATCCGCCGGTGACGATCAAAAGTATTGAAAACGCCATCGCCGATAAAGGGTGGCACGAGGGTTGGATAACCCCGCAGCCACCGGCGCACCGCACCGGGAAGAAGGTTGCCGTCATCGGCTCCGGGCCGGCGGGCCTGGCTTGCGCCGCGCAATTGAACACCGCCGGGCATCTCGTCACGGTCTTTGAACGCGCCGACCGCATCGGCGGGCTGCTGATGTATGGCATCCCGAACATGAAGCTGGACAAGCAGGCGGTCGTGCAGCGCCGTGTGGATTTGCTGACTAAGGAGGGCGTGGTTTTCCGCACCAACGTCGAAGTCGGAGGAAATTACTCCGCGGAAAAACTGCTGAAGGATTTCGACGCGGTTGTGCTCTGCACCGGCGCGACCAAGCCGCGCGACCTGCCGATTCCCGGCCGGGATTTGCCGGGGGTGCGCTACGCCATGGAGTATTTGCATTCGAACACCAAGTTCCTGTTGGACCAGGGCATCACCGACACGAGCCGCCCGCCCATTGATGCGCGAGGCAAGGATGTGGTGGTCATTGGCGGCGGCGACACAGGCACGGACTGCGTCGGCACCGCACTGCGCCATGGCTGCAAATCACTTGTGCAACTGGAAATTCTCGGCAAGCCGCCGCTGGAGCGCGCCGCCAATAATCCGTGGCCGGAGTGGCCCAAGGTATACAAACTTGATTACGGCCAGGAGGAAGCCGCGGCGAAATTCGGCGCGGATCCGCGCCAGTATCTGGTCACCGCCACAAAATTCACCGCCGATGCCGGCGGCAGTGTCAGCGGACTGGAGATCGTGAACGTCGAATGGAAAAAGAATGAGGCCGGGCAATTTGGCCCGCAGTTGGTGAAAGGCAGCGAGCGTGTCATCCCGGCGCAACTGGTGCTGCTGGCGATGGGTTTTCTGGGGCCGGAGCAGCCCTTGCTCGACGCGCTCAAGGTCGAGCGCGACCCGCGCACCAATGCGAAGGCCGAACATGGCAAGTATGCGACGAGCGTGCGCGGGGTGTTTGCCGCGGGGGACTGCCGCCGGGGCCAAAGCCTTGTGGTGTGGGCCATCAATGAAGGCCGGGGCGCGGCGCGCGAGGCTGACCGCTTCCTGATGGGCGCGACCATGCTGCCGTAGGTGAATTGGCCGACACGCCGGGGTGGCGGCACGGAGGCGGGCGGGACATTTCTTCTGGGCTTGCGCTTTTTTCACGCTTGGTGTGCCGTAGGAGAAGCAGAATGAAATCCGGGACGTTTTATAAACTATTCTCGGTGGTGCTGGCGGCGCTGCTGGCGCTCGGCGGCGCCTACGCGTGGAAGGTGATGCACGACGCCCGGATCGAAGTGCGGATTTTCCGCGACAAACAGGAAGAGGTGCAGGCCCAGTTGACCGAGCAAAAGGCGCAACTGCAAAAAACCCAGGAATTTTTGCAACGGCTGCAAAATGACCCCGCCTTTCTCGACTATATCGCCCGCGAGCGCCTGGGTTATGCCAGGCCCGACGAAACCATTTACCGCTTCGACGTGGATCCGCTGACCGGCACGGCCGCGGCGGGCAAGCTGGACTCGTCCCAGCTTCCGCTCCTGGCGTCCCCGCCGGGCGCCACGACGAAGCCCGGTCCCGCCCATCGCAATCCCTAGCCGCATGAAAACCGGTTCCGCCGATCAAGCCGCCGCGGTGCGCGACGCTTACGAACGCGCCGGCCAGGGCCAGGTTTTTCAATTCTGGAAAGATTTGCCACCCGGCGAACTAGCCGCGCTGGTCGAGCAAGCCGCGCAAATTGAACTCGGGGAAATCGCGCAACTGGTCGATGTGCATTTGTGCGGACGCCAAGTGGCGGCGGATTTTTCGAAATTGCGACCGGCACCCTACCTTGCGCGACCGGAAAACGGCGGGGACGCCGCGCAGTGGGCGCGGGCGCGGCGCACCGGGGAGGAAGCCTTGCGCGCCGGGCGCGTGGCTTGCTTCACGGTCGCCGGGGGCCAGGGCACGCGGCTCGGTTTTGACGGTCCGAAAGGCGCGTTTCCGGTGACGCCGGTGCGCGGGCATTCGCTCTTCCAGGTGTTTGCGGAGAAAATTCTCGCCACCGGGAGACGGTATGGCGCGACCCCGCCGTGGTTGATCATGACCAGCCCGGCCAACCACGCGGCGACCCGGGATTTTTTTGCAAAACATAATTTTTTCGGCCTCGACCGCTCGCGCGTGCATTTTTTTCCGCAGGGGACGATGCCGGCGGTGGATTATAACGGGAAAATTCTGCTGGAAACTCCCGCCGGTATTGCGCTCAGCCCCGACGGGCATGGCGGCGCGCTGCGGGCGCTGGTGCGCAGCGGCGCGCTGGAGGCGGTGCGCGCACAGGGGGTGGAGGTCTTGAGTTATTTCCAGGTGGACAACCCGCTGGTGCGTTGCGCGGATCCGGAATTCATTGGTTTCCACCTCGACACCGGCTCCGAGATGTCCACGAAAATGGTGCCCAAGCGCGGCGCGGAGGAGAAAGTCGGCAACCTCTGCCTGGACGAAGCGAGCCGCGTCATCGTGGTCGAATACAGTGACCTGCCGCGCCAACTCTGCGAGGAACGGGAGGCTGATGGCGCGCTGCGCTACCGCGCCGGTTCCATTGGCATCCATGTGCTCGACTGCGCGTTCGTCGCCCGCCTCGGCGCGGGGCGGGACGCCGCGCACCGCCTGCCCTTTCACCGCGCGGACAAGAAAATTGCGACGGTGGACCAAGCCGGCCGGCCCGTGCAACCGGAGCGGCCGAACGGCGTGAAATTTGAAATGTTCGTGTTCGACGCCCTGCCCTTCGCCCGCCAGGCAATCATTATTGAGACGGACCGGGCGGGGGATTTCTCACCGGTGAAAAACGCCACCGGGGTGGACTCCGCCGAATCGTGCCGGGACGACCAGTTGCGCCAATTTGCCCGCTGGCTGCGGGCGGCGGACGCGGACGTGCCGGTGGACGATTCCGGTCGACCGCGCTTTGCGCTGGAAATCAGCCCGCTCTTTGGCGACGATGCGGCAAGCGTGGCCACCCGCTGGGCTTCGCTCGCCATCAAGCCAACACTGACCGACGGACTGGTGCTAACCTGATTTTTATATGACCGACCAACTTTCTCCGGCCGCCCAAGCACGGCTCACCGCGTGGCGCACGGGCGGTTTTTTGCCCGCGTGGGCGCAAACCGCGCTGGACGAACTCGCCGCCGCGCAGGCGTGGGGTGAATTGGAGGACCGCTTTTTCCGCGACCTCAGTTTTGGCACCGGCGGCATGAGAGGCCGCATCATCGGTCGCCAGCCCGCGCCGACGGAGCTGGGTCCTGGCGGCGTGGAAAATCCCGCGCACCCCGCCATCGGCGCGAACACGTTGAACGATGTCACGGTGGCGCGCGCGACCATGGGCCTTTTCCGCAGTGTGAAGGCGGTGAGCCAAAATCCGCGGCCGCGCCTGGTAATCGCGCACGATGTGCGGCACTTTTCGCGGTATTTTGCGGAATTGTGTGCGCGGGTCTGGACGGATTTGGGCGGAGAGGCGTGGCTGTTTACGGGGCCGCGCTCGACCCCGCAATTGAGTTTTTCCGTGCGCGCGCTGGAGGCCGACACGGGCATTGTGCTCACCGCCAGCCACAATCCGCCGCACGATAATGGATACAAAGTTTACGCCGCGCACGGGGGCCAGGTGGTGCCGCCCCTGGCGGACGAGATCGTCAGCGCGGTGCGGGCCATCCAGCCGGAGGAATTGGGGCCGGTGTTGCAAGCCGCGGCGTCCGCGCAGGGCGAGAGTTGGAAAACCGTCACGGCGGAAATCGAGACGAAATACGCCGACGCCGTCGCGCAAGTGGTACTCGACGCGCCGCTGATTCAGGCGCGTCGTCCGCGCATGGTGTATTCCGCGCTGCACGGCACGGGCGGCGTGGTCATCCCCAGCCTGTTGCGCCGGCTCGGGGCGGAGGTGGTGGAAGTGGCCGCGCAAATGAAGCAGGACGGCCGTTTTCCCACGGTGCCCTCGCCCAACCCGGAAGACCCGCGCGCGCTGGCGATGTTGATGGAGCAGGTGCGCGCAGTGCAGGCCGCGGCCGGCTTGGCGACGGACCCGGACGACGACCGGCTGGGCGCCATTTTTCGCGAGGCCGACGGCAGCTATCGCGCGCTGACGGGCAACGAACTTGGCGTCTTGCTGGCGGATTATCGACTCAGCCGCGCGAAGGAACTCGGCTGGCTGCCGCCCACGGGTTCGCAGAACGCGGTGTTGCTGAAAAGTTTTGTGACCACGCCCATGCTGGATGAGCTGGCGCGCGGGCACGGCGCACGGTGCGTGAACACGTTGACCGGCTTTAAATGGATGGGGGCCAAATTGCGCGGTTACGAGGAGAGGATGCGCGCGGGTTTGTCCGCCGCGGGGGATCAACGCACGACGGCGGAAATCGCCGCGCTGGCGCCCCGCGAACGCGCGGCCTTGTATGTGCGCCATTCCGCCTGGATGGTTTTTGCCGCCGAGGAGAGTTACGGCTGCCTGGCCGGGGACGCCGCGCGCGACAAGGACGCCAACGCCGCCGCCGCGATGGTGGCCGAGTTGGCGGCGTGGTTTGCCGCCCGCGGGCTGACCGCCACGGCGGCGCTCGACACTTTGTATGCTCGCTATGGCTACTTCAAGGAATCCCTGCGCACGCTGACGTTTGAAGGCGCGGCGGGCGTCGCGCAAATCCAACGCGCGCTGGCCTCGCTGCGGGCGGACCCGCCCAAGCAGTTCGGCGGCCGGGCGGTCGAGCGCATGCAGGATTTCCTGCGCGAGCACCGCGATGAGGAGGGCGAGACGGTTCCGCGCGAAGATTTTCTGCTTTATGAGCTGGCCGACGGCTGGCGCTGCGCCATCCGGGGCAGTGGCACGGAGCCGAAATTGAAAATTTACTTCTATGCGCGGGAGCCGTTGGCTTCCGCCGCCAGCCGACCGGCGCTCGAAGCGGCGCTGAAGCCGAAAATGGATGCCTGGATGGACACGGTCGTCGCCGAAACCCGCGCGCGCGCGGATAATTAGGCGGATGGCGGGGTGGATTTAATCAAGCCCTGCTCGATGGCGTAGCGGGTCAGCCCGGCGATGCCGTGCAAATTGAGTTTGGTCATCAAATTCGAGCGGTGCGTCTCGGCAGTCTTCACGCTGATGGAGAGTTTGACGGCGATTTCCTTGGTGCTGTAGCCCTCGGCGACATACTGGAGGACTTCGCGTTCGCGCTCGGAGAGACTTTCGAGGGAATCATCCTTGTCCGGCTCAATCATGATGCGGCGCACCATGTCCGCCACGCCGGGGCCGAGGTAGGTGCCGCCGTCGAGCACGGCGCGGATGGCTTTTTCCATTTCGGGCAGGCCGGCGGTTTTCTCGATGATGCCGTTGGCGCCGGCCTTGAGGGCCTGGCGCACCATGCCGGTGCTGAAAAAGGCGCTGAAGAGCAGGACGTTGCAATTGGGCAATTGCTCGCGCAGGCGGCGCAGGATCTCCAAGCCATTGAGGGAAGGCAGCTTGATGTCCAAAATGACCATGTCGGGCTTGACCTTTTGGAGGGCCTTCCAGCCCTCAAGGCCGTCGCCGTAAGCACCCGCCAGTGTGCACAGAGGAAAATTCTTCAGCAGCTCGGCGAGCAAGTCGCGCAGCATCGTCTCATCTTCGATTATGACGACTCGTTTCATGGGGGGAATTGCGCACCGGAATCGGGAGAGCGAAACCGGCTCACATGGTAAATGAGGGGATTATATTTAATTATATTAAGGTGTCAACCCGGCAAAAAATGGGTGGAAGTGTAAAAACCCAAGGCGGGATTTTGCGGGAGCGTGGCCGGACAGTCATTTTTTACTCCCGGGCAAGGCCGGTAAGCAACCGTTTATTACGCCTTTCGGGAGCCTACCTGACAATTTCTGAAAAACTAGGGTGTTAACCCGACTGGTTTTGCTTGCATCGTCAACCGCAGGCTGAATTATGTTATTCCGTGTGACCGGGCCAGCAGGCCTTGGTCGCCAGCGCCGGACTTGGCCGGCGCGCGCTCATGAGCACTCAACCGCCTTTGACGGTCGCACCCGCGAGCGCCGTCCGCAATCCTGCGGCGCACGCGCGCATCTTAATTGTGGAGGACGACCCCAGTTCCGCGTTTATTCTGCAAAAAATTCTGGGTCGGGGAAATTTCGAAGTGGCCGGCTTGGCGGGGTCCGGGGATGAGGCCTGCCAGTTGGTGCGAGAGACGAAGCCGGATTTGTTGCTGATGGACATCAATATCCCGGGGGACGAGGACGGCGTGGAAACGGCGGAAAAGATTCTGCGCACCCAGGATATCCCGTTGATCTACCTGACGGCCTTTTCCGACCAGGCCACGCTGGAGCGCGCGCGGCGAACCGCGCCCTTCGCCTACCTGTTGAAGCCGTATCGGGAAAAGGAAGTGCTCATCACCATTGAGATGGCGCTATACAAGGCGCGGCTCGACCGCATCGGCAAGGCCACGGAACAACGCCTGGCCGCCACCTTGGGCGCGCTGCAAGACTATGTGTTGGCCACGGATGCGACCGGGCGGCTGACCTACCTCAATCCGGCGGCCGAGCGCATCCTGAGCCGTTCGAATGCGGATTGCCTGGGGCGGCCGCTGGCGGAGTTGCTGGATTTGCGGGAGCGCGAAACCCGCACGCAACTGCCGGAAATCACGGAACGCGTGCTTTTGCCGGGTTTTCATACGGAGCCGACCCATCCGCTTTTGCTGATGGGGGCCAACGCGGAAGGCCGGTTGGTGCAAGTGCAGACCAATGCGCTGGCGGAACCGGATGGCGCCGCAATGGGCCGGGTGATTATTTTGCGCGACGTCACCCTGCTCGACCAATTGGAGGAAAACATCCGCCGGTCGCAAAAGCTGGACGCCGTGGGCCGGCTGGCGGGCGGCATTTCGCACGATTTCAACAATTTGCTGGCCATCATCAATTCCTACGCTGATTTGCTGCTCCTGAAGGCCAAGCCCGGCGATCCGCTGGAGAAATACTACCGGAACATCCGCACGGCCGGACAGCGCGGCGCCGACTTGGTGTCGCGGCTGATGACGTTCAGCCGGCGGGCGGCGACGCCGCCCCAAGCCATCAGTCCCGCGGAAGTGGTGCGCGAAGTGGAGAAGATGATGCGCCCGGTCATCCGGGAAAACATCGAGCTGGTGGTGGACGCGCCGGCGGGGCTGCCGCCGTTGTTCAGCGATCCGGGCCAGATTGAGCAGGTGTTGGTGAACCTCTGCCTGAATGCGCGCGACGCCATCGCCGAGGCGGGCCGGATCACCATCAGCCTCGCCGCGCGCAAATTTGATTCCCTCGAGGCGGCGCGACAAAATTTGCAGGGGCCGGGAACCTACGTGCTGCTGAGCGTGGCCGACACGGGCTGCGGCATCCCGGCGGAAATCCGCGAAAAAATCTTCGAGCCGTTTTTCACCACGAAGGAAGTCGGCAAGGGCACCGGCCTCGGGCTGGCGATGGTCTACAGCCTGATCAAGCAAAACCGCGGACGCATCGAGGTGCAAAGCGAGCCGGACAAGGGCGCGGTCTTCACCATTTACCTGCCCGCCCACACGGCCAAGACCACCTGCGACGTGGTGCGGGAAGACGCCCCCGGCGGCACGCCGAGCGGGAATGAGCGCATCCTGATGGTCGAGGACGATCCGAATTTCGCCGACTGCATCAAGAACCTGCTCGACATGCATGGGTATACGACGGTGGCGGCTACGAATGGCGAGGACGCCCTGGATGTGTTTCGCAACAACGACGGGAATTTTGACCTCCTGTTGTCGGACATCGTCCTGCCCAAGCTGTCCGGCCGCGCGCTGGCGACGCAATTGCGCGTGCAACGACCGCATTTACGCGTGCTCTTCATGTCCGGCTACGAAAACGTTGGTTCCAAGAACAAGACCATCGCGGGCACCGATCATCTGCAAAAACCGTTTTCACTTAATACGCTGCTTGAACACGTGCGCAGTTTGCTGGATGGCCCCCCGCCGCACTCCGGCGCGGTGGACGCCCCTGCGGAAAATTCACCGGCGACGGTGGCGTAGGGTCAGGCGAGCAGGCCGCAGCGCGCGAGGTCGGCGGCGGGGTCAGGTTCGCGGCCGAGGAAATCGCGAAAAAGCTGCTCGGGGGGCGCGCCATTGCCGCGGGCGAGAATTTTTTGGCGGAAATCGCGCCCGGTGGCGGGGTTGAGCACGCCTTCCTTTTGAAAGCGGGTGAAGGCGTCGGCATCGAGCACTTCGGCCCATTTGTAGGAGTAATAACCGGCGGCGTAGCCCACCGGCTCGGCAAAGACATGGGTGAAACGTGGCACAAAAGTCGGCGGCTCGGTGCGAAAATGCGGCAGATAGCCCTGCAAACGCGCCCGCAACCAGGCATCAAGATCCGTGCTCCCGCTGGCAAGTTCGTCGGCGTGCAAATGCAAATCGAGGTCCATTTTGCTGAAGGCGAGCAGGCGCATCATCGCGCTCGCGGCCATGAAGTGGCGCGTGGCGCACATTTTTTGGAAGAGGGCTTCGGGCACGGGGGTGCCGGTGGCGGG
>Ga0265319_1001729_pt1 | contig 12567 bp, 8 predicted proteins | sample 4824metaG_FD_192443 | JGI IMG/M metagenome (GOLD analysis project Ga0265319, IMG submission 192443) | Rhizosphere microbial communities from Carex aquatilis grown in University of Washington, Seatle, WA, United States - 4-8-24 metaG | ecosystem: Host-associated > Plants > Roots > Rhizosphere >...
ACCTTTATGAGCATGACCAAACTGCAGATCGGAATCATCGGCGGCCTGCTGGTTGCCGGGGCCGGCGGGATCGTGGCGCAACAGCAGGCCAACGCGGGCCTGACCCGCGAACTGGAAGCGTTGCGCAACCCTAGCCAAGTGGAGGTTCAGTTGTTGGCGGAGAACCAGCGGCTGAGGAAAATCGCGGCGGAGCTGGCCGAATATCGTGACGACGGCGCGGAAATGGGACGCTTGCGCGACGAGGCCGGGGCCATCGCCCAGAGGGCTCGGACGGCGGCGAATCAGAAGATCCGTAACGCGCAGGGTGTCGGGACGGGAGGAATCGACCCAAGTATTTACCCGATGTCCCAGCTTGACCAAGCTCCCAAGCCGGTGGGCCAGGCCCGACCGCAATATCCTTTCGAAATGCGACGGAACGGGGTCACGGGCAATGTCACCGTTCGGATGACGATTGACGCGAAGGGCAACGTGACCGACGCGACCCCGATCCAGTCCAGCCGCGTCGAATTCGACGACGCTGCGGTGCAGGCCGTGAAGCGATGGAAATTCGAGCCCGGGCAAAAGAACGGGCAGCCGGTCGCCACGCAAACCGACATAAACATCGTGTTCTCCCTCAACAATGAAGACGCCGCCCAGCGATGACACTGCGATGAGGCACGCTGCAAGGCGAAGATGGATCGTCGCCGGATTGGTGGCGGTTGCCGCCGGAGCCATCATTGCGGTGCAACGGCGGATCGGATCCGAATTGCGCGGCGAGGTTGAATTGCTGCTTGCCGCCCGGCAGCGCGAGGTGGCCCGGTTGGAGGCGGAAAACCGGGCTTTTTTGTCTGCGATGGTACCTGACGCTGAGCTGGAACACCTGCGCGCCGACCACGCGGCAGTTGTCCATCTGCGGAGCGAGGTCGATGCGCTCAAGGCCAAGGAACAGGTGCCGGCTGAAATGTCGCGGAGCGAATCGGTCGCGCTGGCGGTCGAATCCTCTGCGGATGCCATGATCCCGGCTCACGATTGGAAAAACGTCGGACGGGCCACGCCCGCCGCCGCTGTCCAGACGGCGTTGTGGGCGGCGGCCGGGGGGGATCTCAACACGCTGTCCGGGATGGTGAACCTGAATGCGGAAAGCCAGGCGAAGGTGGAGGCAGCCCTGGCCGGTTTGCCCGATCAAATCCGGGCTTCGCTTGGGACCCCGGAACGAATGATGGCGATGCTCGCGATGAAGGATCTGCCGCTGAGCTCAATGCAGGCCATGCAGGTCAGCGCACCGCTGGAGGGGCCCGGCATCTCCGTGAATCCGGACGTGGCCGTGGTGCTGCTCAAGTTGCAGAGTGCCGATGGCGCGACGAAGAGTACAAAGCTCACATTGAGGCAGGGCTCGACCGGCTGGGGTTTTGATGTTTCCTCCGACGTGGTGGACAAATATTTGCGGGCAGTCGCCACTTCATCATCCAACGCGGCGGCGCGGCCATGAATCATGACTTGTCCCTACGGCCACCAGTTTCCGGGCTCGTCTGCACTGGCTTTCTGATTCTTTCCGGCTGCCACCAGGTTCAAACGCCGCCCGCAAGCGGTCAGGGTTCATTCGAGTTCACGCAGCGGCTAGCCGGAACCCGTATTAGCGAAGGCCAAGCCGTGCTCACCGGATCCGAGCCGAAGGATGTCTTCGTCCAGGCCACGCCGGACGGAGCGCTGCCCGTGCCCATCTATCCGCCCGCAGCCCTGGCGGCGCATGCGGGCCGGGTCACCGTGGTGCTGGAGATCACGATCGGCACCGACGGGAGGGTGGGGGATATCCGGCCCAGTATGGCCGGGATTCCTTTTGGCGGGCCGTTCTCTGCCCAGTTCCAGGCCGCGGCCGAGGCGGCGATGGCGCACTGGCGATTTCGCCCGGCTGAGCTGCGGCACATCGAGCCGCGGGAGGAGGGCGGCGAAACGATCTGGTCGATGATTTCCAGCGAGAAACGCGAGATGACCACGGAGGTGGCGTTTACCTTCACTGAGATGGGCGGGGCCGTGCTGGAAAGCAGGAGGCCGTAGTCCGGATCTCGGAAAGTTTCGCGCATCCGCCTTCGCTGAAGCTATGGCGGACGGGGAGCCGCAGGGGCGCAGACTAATCCATGTGAATTTTTCACTGCGTCACGGCGACTCCGCGCGAAACACAATCCGGGCGCACGCGAGGTGCGCCCCTACGAAAGAGGCGCTTCCCGAAGGAAAGAAGGCAGGCTGGAAGGCGTTAGGCGGTTTTTGGTTAAAAAGGCGCGAGCCGATGACGATTCAGTGAAAGATTGGGGGTGGTTTCTGCGTTTCAGGGAGTATGAACGCCAATCCCGATCTCCCCCCCCATCCACATCGTGCGTGGCCGGCGCGTGATGCTCGATAGCGACCTCGCCGGGCTCTACGGCGTGACCACGATGGCCTTCAATCAGGCCGTCCGGCGGAATCGAAACCGCTTTCCGGCCGATTTTGTCTTCGAGATCGATCACGAGGAGCACGCCCGTTTGATATCACAAATTGTGATATCAAAGCCTAGGGAGCGCGCGGCTTTAAGGTCACAAGTTGTGACCTTAAAAGGCCGCGGTGGGCGTCGAAAGCCGGCCCTCGTTTTCACCGAACACGGCGCCATCATGGCGGCCTCCATCCTTCGCAGCCCGCGGGCGGTGGCGATGAGCGTCTATGTGGTGCGCGCGTTTGTCCGGATGAGGGAGGAGCTGCTCTCCCACGCCGTCATTCTCAAGCGCCTTGCCCAAATCGACAAGAAGCTGCTGGAGCACGATGGGGTTCTGCAGGATGTCGTCGAAAAGCTTCTGCCGCTCCTGAACCCGCCCCCCGAGCCGCCCAAACGCAGGATCGGCTTCCATCGCGAGGCCCAAGGCTGATGGAGCTGCTCCTTGTCCGACAAAGCCGGGCGATGGTGGGTGCGCGAAACTGCCAATCCGGGCGCACGCGAGGTGCGCCCCTACAAAAGCAAAACGCGCGCTTCCCTGGGGAAGACGCGCGTGGCGGTGAAAAACGTTTCGAGCCGGTTCAGAAATCGAACTGGTCGATGTTGTCCTTGTTGAAGATGAAGGGCTTTCCGAGGAGGATGTTGTCCCCCTGAATCTCGAAGGTGCCGAGCGTGCCGGCCTTGAAGCTCTTGGCGCCGGGCTTGAGCTCGTTCTTGGCGACGGCCACGCCGGCGTAGGTGCTGAGGTAGCCGAGGTCCATCGTGTTCCAGAGGATGACGCTGTCGGTGACGCCTTCGTGGACGTAGCGCTTGTTCTCGTTCGGCAGGCCGAGGCCGATGACCTTCACCTTGCCGGTCTTGCCGGCCTGCTTCACCGCCTCGGCGGCGCCGGGGACCCCGGGCGAGCAGATGGCCATGATGAGCTTCAGGTTCGGATAGGCGCTCATCATCGCCGTGGCCTCTGACTGGGCCTTGTCCTTCATGTCGTCACAGGGACGCGTGAGCACGAGCTTCATCTTCGGATATTTCTCGGTCAGTCGGGCCTGGATGTACTTCATCCACTCGCGCTGGTTGGAGGCCGTGAGACTGGCGGTGATGATGGCGAACTCGCCCTCGCTGTTGGTAAGGCGCGCGGCCTCGTCCATGAGCGAGTAGCCGATGCCCTCGGGCGTGGCCTGGTTGACGAAAAAGGAGCGGGAGTCCGGCAGCGCGTCGGCGTCGTAGGTGACGACCTTGATACCCTGTTTCTGGGCCTTGCGAAGGGCGGTGGAGATACCCTCCTTGTTCTCGCAGGCGGCGACGATCACGTCGACGCCGAGCGTGATCCAGTTCTCGATGATCTCGTTCTGCTTGGCGGCGTTGGAGTCGGTCGGGCCGTCGAACAGCAGGGTGACGCCGAGTTCCTTGGCGGCCTTCTCGGCGCCGGCCTTGCAGGAGATGAAATAGGCGTTGCCCTTGGCCTTGGGCAGCATGGCGACGACGAGCTTCTGGTCCGCGGCGTGCACGGCCGGGGCGAGTGCGGCGAAGCCCAGGGTGAGGGCGAGGAGCAGTCGGAAGGGGAGTGATTTCATGCAACAGGAGGGGTTGGAGTTTGGGAGGAGAGGCAGGCTCAGGGGTAGGGCTTCAATCGTTCTCGTTCTTCGTTATCTTACTCGTTCTCGATCCGAACCAGGCCGAGAACGAGAACGATTGGGCGCGGACCTGGAACTAAGTGGGAGGTTGGGGACGGGCAGAGTGGTGCGAGGCCCGCCAGTTAGACAAGTATTTTGGCAGCACGCTCCCGGTGAGCGCGAGCAGGAGCAGGGCGCCGGTGAGCATGCCGGAAAGTTCCTCGGCGCCGTTCATCCGCATGACCACGGGCAGGCAGGCGAGGCCGTTCTTCAGCACGGCGATGGCGGCGACGCCGAGGAGGGTGCCGGTCACGCTGCCGACCCCGCCGAAGATGCTCGTGCCGCCGAGCACCACGGCGGTGATGGCGAAGAGCTCGTAGCCCGTGCCGGCATCGGCCTTGGCCTGGCCAAGACGCGAGGTGTAGATCAGGCCGGCGAGGGCGGACACGACGCCGGCAATCAGATAGACGAGCGCGAGCCGGCGCCCGACGGGCAGTCCGGCATAACGCGCGCCCTCGGGGGAAAAGCCGATGGTACGGAACGACCGGCCGAAGGTCGTGCGGTGCACGAGCAACCCTATCAGCACGGCCACCGCGAGGAAGATCCAGGCCTGCGTCGGAAGGCCGCACCAGCGTTCCTGCCCGAGGAAGAGGAACGAGGCCGGGAAATCCGTGTACGTCACGGCACCGCGGGTGATCGCCTCGGCCAGCCCGCGGAAGAGCGAGTAGGTCCCGAGCGTGACGATGAGTGGGGGCAGCCGCAGCCAGGTGATGAGGACGGCGTTGAGTCCGCCGCCCAGGGCGCCGACGGCGAGGGCGCCGGCGGCCGCGACCGGGATGGACAGGCCGGCATCGTGCCAGAGCATCCCGAACAGGATCGCGCACAGGCCGAGCAGCGAACCGACGGAGAGGTCGATGCCGGCGGTCAGGATGATCGGCGTGAGCGCGAGCGCGAGCAGGCCGATTTCGCAGGAATGCCGCAGGATGTCGAACTGCCGGTCGATCGTGCCGAAGCCGACGACCACATCGTGCCGGTTGACGGTGGTACCGAAGTGATAGAAGAAGACCCACTCGGCGACCAGCACGAGAAACAGGATGCCCTCGTGGCTGAACACGGCGGATTTCCAGGCGGAAGTGTTGGAGGCGGTGCGCATCGGGGACGCGGGTCAGCGGTTTTCCTTCCGGCTCCTCAGGCCGTCGGCCACGACTGCCAGCAGGATGATGGCGCCCTGGATCGCCTTTTCCCAGTAGGCCTCGATGTGGAGGTGGGTGAGCGTGGGTGAGACACACGCCAGCAGCAACAGGCCGGCGAACATGCCCCACACGCTGCCGCGGCCGCCCGAGATCGCGACGCCGCCGACGACGACCGCGGCGATGACCTTCAGCTCGAGCCCGTTGCCCGAGAGCGGCTGCACCTGGGGCGACTGGATGATGTTCATCATTGCCGCGAGCCCGGTGAGCGCCCCCATCAGCACGAAGACGGCGAACGTGACGCGCTGCGGATTGATGCCGGCGAGCCGCGCCGCCTCGGTGTCGGTGCCGACGGCGTAGACGAAACGGCCGGCAGAAAGGTAACGCAGCGCGACGGCGAAGACGAGCAGCAGGCCGAGGGCAAAGGCCACGAGCGTCCATTGCCCGTCGGTTTGGCTGAGCCCAAACCATTGCAGGCCGTCGGGCAGGTTCACGAACTCGCCCTGGCGCACGAGGTTCAGGCCCTGGCGCAGGGAGACAAGGGTGGCGAGCGTGACGACGATCGACGGGAGCCGGAGGCCCGCGACAAGGACGCCGTTGAACGCGCCGAGCAGGGCGCCGATCGAAACGGAGGCGAGCAGCACGAGCCCGGCCGGCCAGCCGTGGGCCGCCAGCAGGCCGGCGCCGACGCTGCACACCGAGAACTGCGAACCGACCGAGATATCGATCTGCCGGCAGATGATGACGAGCGCCATGCCGCAGGCGACGACGAGCGTCGGGGCCTCGCGGGTCGCGAGCGAAAGCAACGGCTGCGGCTGATAGAACGCCGGCGCCACCACGGCCAGCATGGCGAGCAGGAGGCCGAGCGCCCCGGCGACGGAGAGTTCGCGGAAATAGCGGTTCATGCGCACTGGGGGTTGGAAACGGGAGCTTTCATTTCGCCGTCCCGAGCGCCAAGGCCATCACTTCCTGCGCGTCGGCCTTGCCGGGCAGGACCGCCGCCATGGTGCCGCCGCGCATGATCCCGATGCGGTCGCTCATGCCGAGGACCTCGGGCAGGTCGCTCGAGATCAGCAGGACGGCGAGGCCCTGCTTGGCGAGCCGGCGGACGATCTTGTGGATCTCGCTCTTGGCGCCGACGTCCACGCCCTGCGTGGGCTCGTCGAGGATCAGGAGCTTGGGCTTGGTCGCGAGCCAGCGGGCGAGGGAGACCTTCTGCTGGTTGCCGCCGGACAGGCTTCCGCCGGGCGCATCGGGTCCGTAGGCCTTGACCGCGAGGTCGCGGATGAAATCGAGCGCGTGCCGGCGCTCCGTGCCGAAACGCAGCCAGGTGCCGGGAAAGATGCGGCGGTGGACGGCCATGGACATGTTCTGGGCGATGGGCATCTCGAGCACCACGCCGTGACGGCGGCGGTCCTCGGGGACATACGCGATGCCATGGGCGACGGCTTCCTGGGGCGAACGCAGGGTCACGGGTTGGCCGTTGAGCCGGATCTCGCCGCGATCGGCCGGGGTCAGCCCGAACAGGATGCGGGCGAGTTCCGTGCGGCCGGCTCCGACGAGCCCCGCGAGGCCGAAGACCTCGCCGGCGCGGACGTCGAAAGTGACGTCGTGCACCGGGCAGGCGGAGGAGCCGACGCCCTTGAGGGAGAGCACGGTGTCGCCCGGTTCGGTCTCGGCGGGCGGGTAGATCTGGGTGACCTCACGGCCGACCATCATGCGGATGAGGCCCGCCTCGTTGATTTCGCCCACGGGGCTGGTGCCGACGCTCTCGCCGTCGCGCAGGACGGTGACGCGGTCAGCCAGCGCAAAGATTTCGTCGAGGCGGTGGGAAATATAGATGACCCCGACACCGCTGGCGCGCAGGTCGCGCACCACCGCGAAGAGGAGGTGCTGTTCCTTCTGGGTGAGCGAGGCGGTCGGCTCGTCCATGATGACGATGCGCGCGCCCGCGCCGAGGGCGCAGGCGATCTCGACCAGCTGCTGCTCGGGCATGGAGAGAGCGCGCACCTCGGTCTCGGGCGAGATGGAGGCGCCGATGCGGGCGAGGAGGCTGCGGGCCCGTTCGCGCCGGGCGGACCAGTGCACCAGGCGGAGGCCGGTGGACGGCTCCAGCCGCAGGGCGATGTTCTCGGCGACGGTGAGGTCGGGAAAAAGCGCCGGCTGCTGGTAAATGCAGGCCACGCCCAGCTGCTGGGCGGCGGACGGCGTGAGGTGGGTGACCCGCTGGCCGGCGATCGCGATGCTGCCGCGGTCCGGCTGGTGGGCGCCGGTGACCACGCGGATCAGCGTGCTCTTGCCGGCGCCGTTTTCACCGAGCAACGCGTGCACCTCGCCGGGTTGGAGGTCGAAATCGACACCCCGCAGCGCGTGCACACCTGCGTAGGACTTGGTGATGCGTCGGAGTTCGAGCAGGGGGGCGGACATGCGAGGGACGGTCTTGGTGTCAGCGGGGGCGGAAATCGGTCACCGATAGGGCGGAAAAACGTGCATCATCGGTGGTGCGGGGACAATCCGGCAAGCGAAGAATGAAAGCTCTCCCGCCGAGTGAATACCCCGGAATGGTGGCCGCGGAGGCGCAGAGGCGCAGAGGGCTGAAATTTCGCACCGCGACGCCACGTTGCCATCCGATTGATCTTGGACTTGTCCGGGCGAGTCGTCGTAGCGCCTTTGCGCGAAACCGGCTCGACCGGGCAACTCCGAGATCCCTGCGCCTCGGCGCGAAATCCTCCGGCCTATGCCGCTGCCGGGTGTTCCCCGGGCTTTTCGAGCGGCGTGACCGGGTCGATGAAGAACCACGACAGGCCGCCGATGGCGTAGATCACCGCGCAGAGGTAGAAATTGAGGGTCCAGCCTTCCATGGTGGGAGGCGCATCGGCGGCGGGCTTGAAATAGCCGAGGATGTAGCCGACGACGAGCGGGCCCATCGCGCCGCCGAAGTTGCCCATCATGTTGAGGCTGCCGGCGAGCGAGCCGGCAAAGCGGCCGCCGACGTCCATGCAGGCGCTCCAGAGCGGCACCATCGCGATGTCGTTGGAAAAACTGGCCGCCCCGAGCGCGAACATCGCGAGGACGGGGCTGCGGATGTCGGTGACGAACACCAGCATGACGGCGGCGGAGAACAGGCCGGCGCTGGCGGTGACGCGGCGGGACTGGGCCACGCTGAGCCACTTTTTCGCGAGCTGGCGCGCGATCAGGCCACCGACCACCGAGCCGATGCCGCCGAAAAACAAGGGCAGGCCGGCGAGCACGGCGCTCTTGCCCAATTCCACGCCCCGCGCCTCGCGGAGGTAAGTGGGCAGCCACGTGATGTAGAAATACCAGCCGTACGACATGCAGAAATACTGCAGCCACATCAGCCACACGGTCGGGCTCGACAGCAGCCGGCCCCATGGGATGCCGGCGTGGCTCGGGGCGTTGGTCTCGGAGCCATCCATCAGCGCGAGCTCGGCGGCGTTGACCGACGCATGCTCGGCCGGGCGGTCGCGGAACCAGCGGTAAAAGGCGACGGCCCACACGACGCCGATCAGGCCGAAAATGGTAAAGGTCCAGCGCCAGTTGACGTAGGTCATCACCAGCGCCACCAACCATGGCGTGAAGGCGCCGCCCCACCGTGCGCTGAGCCAGAGGATGCTCTGGGCGCGGGTGCGCTCGGTCGATGGCAGCCAGATGGTGAAGATCTTGGTCGCGTTGGGAAAACATCCCGCCTCGCCGGCGCCGAAGAAGATTCGGCACACCAGCATGGAAAGGTAGTTCCAGGCCCAGCCCGTGGCAGCGGTGAACACCGACCACAGCACAACGACCTTCATCAGCACGCTGCGCGGACCGAAGCGGTCGCCCATCCAGCCGGCCGGGATCTCGAACAGCGCGTAGGAGAACGAAAACGCGGCAAACACCCAGCCCATCTGCTTCTCATTCAGACCGAGGTCGTGACGGATGTTGGGCGTGGCCTGGGAGATGCATACCCGGTCGATATAGGTGATGACCGCGAGCGTGACCATGAAGGCCAGCACCAGCTGGCGGGCCCGTGTTGGCGCGGCGGACGGCACACGCAACTCCGCGGAAGGTTTTTCGGCCGGGGTAGGGCGCATGGGGTCCGGCGATGCAGCGGAGTTTGCGCAGCCTTGGCAATACCGCGCTTTGAAAAATCCAGCGGGGTGGCGCTGAAATAAAAGACAGACCGGGCGCGGTTCTTGAGACAGTCCAAGCCGGAACCCAGCAACCGGACTTAACCACGAAACACACGCGATACACGAAATCGGAACTTACATAAGAATTCGGCCGGTCTTCGCATTCACAAATGGCGAAGTCATTTCAGGCCAGCCGGATTCTTCTCCGACACCTGTTTCGTGTGTTTGGTGTGTTTCGTGGTGGCTCCTGCCGATGCTCACGACTCAGCCAACGATGCACCTCGTAGCAGCGGACGTGAGGAGGCTGATTGGAGGTGAGTGATGAACCCCAGCCTCATTGCTCGGCGCCCACATTGATCGCTGCGATCAACCCGCGGACCGGACGGATGAGGGCGGCCAAAGTTTCCGTCCGTCGGGAAATATATCTTTTGCGTCCCCGCTTTCGGTGAACATTTTTCGGATTGGCTGCTGACCATTTCACACCCCGTCGATTTGGTCCCGGCCTTACCCCCTGCCGCAATGCGATCCCCCCGCGCATTCATTTTATTTGTCACGGCCTTCGCCTGGTTTTCGTCCCCGGCGCCGGGCGCCGACGACACGTTTGCGCGCCTCGACGATCGCTTCGGCGCCACGATCCATCCGTTTCTCAAGACGTACTGCGTGAGTTGTCACGGCGGGGAAAAACCCGAGGCGGACCTGGACCTCACGACCTACACGTCACTCGACGCCGTGGTGAAGGACGGCCGCCGCTGGGACCTGGTGCTTGATCGCCTGGAGGCGGAGGAAATGCCGCCGACCAAGGCGAAGGTGCATCCGTCGGCCGAGGTGCGGCAGCAGGCGATCGACTGGTTCCAGGCGGTCCGCACCTTCGAGATGCAGCGTAACGCCGGCGATCCCGGCATCGTGCTCGCGCGGCGGTTGAGCAACGCCGAGTATGATTATTCGATCCGCGACCTTACCGGTGTCGATCTCCGGCCCGCCCGCGAGTTCCCGGTCGATCCGTCCAACATGGCGGGCTTCGACAACTCGGGCGAGTCGCTGACGATGTCGCCCACGCTCCTGAACAAGTACCTGCAGGCGGCGCGCGAGGTAGCCGGCCACATGTACCTCCGCGAGCAGGGCTTCGCCTTTGCCCCCAAGCCGATGGTGGTCGAGACCGACCGCGACCAGTTCTGCGTGATGCAGATCATCGATTTCTACCACGCGCATGACATCGACTACGCCGACTATTTCCAGGCGGCCTGGCGCTTCCAGCACCGGGCGGCCCTCGGCCAGCCCGCGCTCACGCTGGAGGATTGCGCGCGTCAGAATCGCGTCAGCCCAAAGTATCTGGCCACGATCCAGTCGACCCTCGCAAGCGCCGAGGATGTCGGCCCGTTGGTCAAACTGCAGGCACTGTGGCGGGCCCTGCCGGCGCCACAGGGCAACCAGGCCGATCTCGCGCGGGCGGGCTGCGAGCAGATGCGCGACTACGTCATTGCCGTGCGGAAGAAAGTCGAGGGACGGTTCCTGAACCTCAACGCGGGCGAACCCGGGACCGAGTGGCTCCCGTTCCTGGTCTGGAAGAACATCCAGTATGCGACCCACCGGCGTTGGTTCGACCCGGCGCAGCTGCAGGTCAAGGACGAGCCGCCCCGCAAGCCCGAGGGCCGGGTCCGGATCGAGGGCGGCAACCAGTTCGGCCCGGGGAAGACGCCGCCCGTGGTCAACGTGCCCGGCGATCCCGACCTGATGGTCCCGGCCGGCGAGCGCGCCCGTTACGAGGCGGCCTTCGGGCGTTTCTGCAGCGTGTTTCCCGACATGTTCTACAAGGAATCGCGCGGCCGGAATTATTTCGTCACCGGCCGCGACGAGGGCCGCTACCTGAGCGCGGGGTTCCACAATGTCCAGGGCTACTTCCGCGACGACCAGCCATTCTACGAGCTGCTGCTCGACGAAAAGGAGCAGGCGAAGCTGGACACGATGTGGCGCGAGCTCGACTTCATTGCCGGTGCGAACATCCGCAGTTTCGTGCAGTTCGGCGTGAGCGGAACGCGCGGGGCGCGGGAGAGTTTCCGCGACCATGAGCCATCCTTCCCGCTCGACGTGCATCTCAACGACGAGCAACTCGCCTCAACCCCGGTGATCAAGAAGCTCGAGGCCGACTACCTCGCCCGGGTGACGAACGGCGACGACGAGGCGATCGAGGCGATCAAGTCCTATTTCCAATCGACGGACGAAGGCATCCGCTGGGTCGAGCGGACGCGGCAGGCGGCGGAGCCCGGGCACCTGAAGGCGCTGCTGGACTTCGCCGCCCGGGCGTACCGGCGGCCGCTGACGCAGGAGGACCGCGATGATGTGCTGGACTTCTACCATGCGGCCCGGGAACGCGACCATCTCGACCACGAGACCGCGATGCGCGAGACGATCGCGATGGTGCTGATGGCCCCGGAGTTCACCTACCGCATCGATCTTCTGGGCGCGGTGGGCGGCATCCAGCCGCTCTCGGATTACGACCTCGCCAGCCGCCTGAGCTATTTCCTGTGGTCGAGCCTCCCCGACGAGGAACTGCTGGCGCACGCCGCGCGCGGCGACCTGCACGATCCGAAGGTTATCACCGCGCAGGCCCGGCGCATGTTGCAGGATCCGCGCAGCCGCGCGCTCGCCGTCGAGTTCGGTGGCAACTGGCTCGATTTCCGTCGCTTCGAGGGCATCGGGACCGTCGACCTGGAACGCTTCCCGGTGTTTACGAATGACCTGAAGGAGGCCATGTACGAGGAGCCGCTCCGCCTCCTGCTCGACGTCTTCCAGACCAACCGCCCAGTCGTCGACCTGCTTTATGGCCACGACACCTTCGTGAATCCCGTCCTGGCCAAGCACTACGGCATCCCGGTGAACGCCACCCAGCCGAATGAGTGGGTGCATGTTCAGGACGCCAGCGCGTACGACCGCGGCGGGCTGCTGCCGATGGCGGTCTTCCTGACCAAGAACGCGCCCGGCCTGCGCACGAGTCCGGTGAAGCGCGGCAACTGGGTGGTCAAGAATGTCCTCGGCGAGCGCATCCCGCCGCCGCCTCCGGTGGTGCCGGAGCTGCCGCGTGACGAAGCCAAGCTCGACCTGCCGCTCCGCGACATGCTGGCGAAGCACCGGGAGGATCCCAATTGCGCCGCCTGCCATGCCCGGTTCGACGCGCTGGGCCTGGTGTTCGAGGGCTTCGG
>Ga0265319_1001730_pt1 | contig 12567 bp, 10 predicted proteins | sample 4824metaG_FD_192443 | JGI IMG/M metagenome (GOLD analysis project Ga0265319, IMG submission 192443) | Rhizosphere microbial communities from Carex aquatilis grown in University of Washington, Seatle, WA, United States - 4-8-24 metaG | ecosystem: Host-associated > Plants > Roots > Rhizosphere >...
CACCCCTAAAACCACCGCCGCCTGCCACCCCTCCGTCAATCCCTGCCCCCGGAAGAAAAACAGCGCCGACACCAATCCCGTATGCAGGCCGATCGCCGGCAGTAGCGAGCCCGTGCGCAAAGTCAGCACCCCCAGCACCATCCCCAGCAGCCACAGAACTAAAAACTGCACCGCGTCAAAATTCTCGCTGATCCCGCAGGTCGTCCAGAACGCCACAAACCATCCCGTGTCCCAATGCACTCCAGGCGCCACATGCGCCCAGACCGCCGTTGGCACCTTGAAATGCGTGTAGGCAAAAAATGCCGCCATCACCGCCAGCGCCACCCAAGGCCGCCGCGTCGCCGTGTAGAATATCCGCAAGATCATCCCACGGAAAACCGTCTCCTCCACGATTCCAATAATCAGGCCGCCCAAAATGGCGTTCAGGGAAACTTTGAGGATCGCCGTGAAATTGTCGGAGGCGAAAATCTCATCATAACCCACCACGTCGGCGCGCTTCCACATCGCCAGGCCTAAAATCAGGAACACCCCGGTAAACAGGGCCAAGGCGCCTCGGAAGAAATTCCGGTTGTCCGGGGCCAACCCGATGGCCCGCCACGACCACAAATGGCACTTCGACATCAACCACGGCAGCCCCAGCACAATCGTCGCCATCCGCAGCCGGTCGAAATAAACATCCACCCCCTTGTCGAGCAACCACTGCGCATTTGCCGACCCCGTGCGATCATGCCACAGCTGGACCAGCCAGTACGCCGGCGGCGTCAGCACCGCGGCAATCCCCAGCGACCCAAAAAACACCGCCCCCAGCAAGCCCACCCCCCGCCACGAGGTTTCGTCCACGCCCAGGCCAAAGAGAACAAAGCGGGAGTCGCGTTGGTGAAAAAAAGATTTAAACACGGAGGACACGGAGGGCACGGAGGAGTGTAGGCCACCCGGTGGAAAATGAAAGAGGGAAAAATCCCCTCCGTGTTCTCCGTGTCCTCCGTGTTTAAAAATGTCGGCTTAAAAACATCACCTACTTCACCCCCGCCGCCGCCATCGCCTTCGCCAAATCCGTCTCGATTGGCATAATCGCGTCAATCTTCCCCAACTGCAGCACCTGCAGCACCGGCGCACTCGGATTCAGCAACACCATCTTCGCCCCTTTGCCCGACAAGGCCCGCGCCGACAGCAAAAGGATGCGCAATCCCAGCGACGCCAAATACGTCGTCTCCGACAAATCCACCACCGCCGGCTTGCCGCGCGAGGCCACCGCCGCCGTGAATTTCATTTCAATCTGCTGGACGCCCGCAAGATCAAGTTTGCCGACGAGCGCGACGTGGGTGACCTGATCGTCCGACCGGATGGTTTTCAGCTCCATGGGGAAAATGTGGTGAGGAGGTTACGAATTTGCAAATTCAATCAGGTCCGCCGCCCATTCCAATCCTGAAATGTAACGTGGCCGTCACAAAAGCGGCCCCAACAAATGCGCAAAATCTTCCATGACCCGCCGGTTCGCCCCCGCTCCGGCGTGCCCGGAATCCAGGTAGGTCACGCAGTCCCGGCGCAGTTTATCGGTCCACGCCGTCAAATCCCCAATGGCCTTCGGCGAGGTCAAAAACACGCCCACCTCAAAATTCACAAACAGGCTCCGGAAATCCATGTTGGCCGAACCCATCAGCGCCACCTCGTTATCCATCAGCACCAGCTTCGCGTGCATCATCTTCGGGCGGTACAGCAACACCTCCACCCCGGCGGCATGCAACTGCCGCAAATAGTAATGGCGCGCGAAATCCGCCAGGATATGGTTCGAGTTTTCAGGCAAAATTATCCGCACTTTGCGCCCAAGGTGCCCCTGCACAATCAACGACCGGAACAACACTTCGTCGGGCACGAAATAGGGGGTCACGATGGTCAGCTCGCGGCGGCACTGCTGGACCAGGATCAACAACCGCTCCCACAACGGGTCCCCCTCGGCGTCCGGCCCGCACGTCACCACCTCCACCTCCTCGCCCCCGTCCTTCTGCGCTGGCGGGTCGTAGGCGAGCAATTCGGCAAACTGCTGCGGCGAATCTCCTGACGCAAAACACCAGTCGCCGACAAAACTCTCGTTGAACGCCGCCGCCGCCGGCCCCGTCACCAGCGCGCCGAAATCCAGAAACAGCCCCGGCCCATCCCGCGCATCAATAAACCGCCGGTCTATGTTCTGCCCGCCCACCAGCACCCGGTCCCGGTCGAAAATCGCAAACTTGCGGTGGTTCCGCAGATTCGCCGACCACTTCGTTTGCAACGGCACCACCGGCAAAAATCGCGCCACCCGCCCGCCCGCACTGCGCAACGGTTGGACAAAGCGGCCCGTCGCGCCGAGGCACCCCAGGGCATCCAGCAGCAATTTCACCTCGACCCCCGCGCGCGCCTTTTCCACCAAGTCCGCGATGATTTGCCGCGCCGGCTCATCCCGCCCAAGGATGAACGTTTGGAGATGAATGGATTTCTTTGCCGCCGCAATTTCCGCCCGCAGCGCGTTGTAACCCTCGACTCCGTCCCCGAACAGTTGAAAAGTGTTTTGCCCAAACTTTTTTCGCGCCGACTTGGGCGCCATGGCGCCCGCCGACAGCGCCCCCGCGGTCGGCGTCCCACCCGCCAATTTCGCCGCATAGGCATTCAGGGTGAGTTTGGCCTTCATCAACCGCCGAATCTTCCGCCCGCCAAAAACAAAATACAGCGGCACCCCCAGCCACGGAATGAAGAAAATCACCAAACCCCAGGCGTAGATGTTGCTCGGGTTCCGCTTCTCAATCATCAGCCGCCCCACCACCAGCAACGCCAGCACAAACCCAATGAAAATTCGCAAATGCTGCCCCAGCAAGTCATTCGCAATCCCCCACGCATCCTCCGCCCAATGCACCGGCTCGAGCAAAATGCGCACGTGCCCACCGGCAGTCGTCGCGGCATCGGCAATTTCAACAAGCATGCGGTGAATTAAGAAGGAAAAATGAAGAATTAAGAAGGAAAAACGGTTGCTGAACCAATATTGGTGATGATTGGCAACGGCGTTGGACGGCCCACTCCGTGATATTTTCATTTGCCTGTCCCCCCGCTTAAAGCAACATTTCGTCATGGCCGATGTGTCACTCCCCGAGTCCTTGCCCGGCGAGCCGCCGCACAAACCCCGCCGGTGGCGCGAGATTTTCATCTGGCTGGCGGGGCTGGCTTTGCTCTTTGGCGGCGCGTTTTGGTATTTATATCTGCATGACGAACCGCCGCCGGATGACGCGGATTTGTGCGCGGCTGGCCCGATGGTGCCGGACGATAAAAATGGCGAGCGCTTCTTCGAGGGCGAGACCAAAGGCCGCTTCGACTTGGATGCGTATGCCGACGCCCAAGGTGTGGACGAAGGGGATGCTTACGACATCCTCGCTGGCAGACAGTTCAATGATGCTTTTGTCGCCGGCTATCTCGCTCAAGTTCAGCCCTGCCTCGCGCAGATTGAAGCAGCCCTTGCGCAGCCATTTTTCGAGTTTTCTCATCCGCTGAATATTCAGACGTTAACACTCCCTCGGATTTCGCTGATGATGACTAGCGCCAGGACCCTTCTCATGGCGGCGCGGCAAGCCGCGGCCCACGGCGATTACGCCTTCGCCGTGCGAGAAATTGCCCTGGCCGAAGAACTGGCCCGGCGTATCGCCGAAAGTCACGGCGGCATTCTCTACATGCTCGTGGCCGTGACGATTGACGGTATGGCGCAAAAGCTGGCGGTTAATTTTCTCAACAACCCGCAAGTTCCGCTGGCGGTGATTGATTCCTTGCCGCAGGCGTTTCAGCCGGAAATCAACTGGACGCCCGCCTACCAACAGGCCCTCCGCCTTGAATACCAATTCTTTATTTCCGGTCTCGCCTCCCTCCAACAAGACCCCAAAAGCATCTCCAAATTTACCACCGTCAAGGATAGTTGGGTCGCCTATTTCACGACACTTAACCTTAAACCCAATCAGACTCGCCGTTTCTCTGCGGAGACTCTCCGAGAAGGCATCAAGGCTGCGGAACTGGACTACGCCGCCTTACACCATAGATACCCCGCCAAGCTTGATTCCGAGGCGGACCTCGACTCAACGTGGAAAGTTTTTCTCCCGAATGGCGGCGGTCGTCTTTTGCATGGCCTTACCACAATTCGAATCTATGATATATTGACCACCAAGCAAGGCGCCTTGGCCGGTAGCCGCTTGCTGCAAATTGGGCTGGCCATGCGCCATTACTATGACGACCATCTGGCGCTGCCGGCGAAGCTAGATGGTTTGGTGCCGCAATTTCTTTCGGCAGTTCCGCTCGACCCTTACAACAGCCAGCCTTTGCTTTATGACGCCGCGCGCGGCCTGATTTATTCAGTAGGAACGTCGCTGGAGGACAATGGAGGCAGCAAGTTTTTGAAAATGGCCAAGGACGGCCCGAATTATGAGGACCCGTTTTCCGACAAGCAGCAACCGACATTACAATTGGAATTTCAGAAGCCTGCGCCAGCAATTACCACCCCGGCCAATTCCGCAAAGTAATTAGCAAAGCTTTGGCCTGCGGCGCCTTGACGCCGCTTTTCTTCTACTCTCGAAAATCCTTAACCTTGTTTTCGCCAGCGGGCATCGAACATCCATCAGCGATTCGGGAAAGCGGCGTCAAGCCGCCGCACGCCAAAGCTCTGCTCAATAACCGACCCAACCACCGCCGACCCGCCCGCCTCATCCACTTTCTCCCCTCTTCCATCTTCAATTTTCCATTCCTGCCTGCCCTTAAGCGTTAAGCATTAAGCGTTGTCCTGTACCCTTGCCGGAATGTCGGCGTCTCCCGGCCACAAACCCCACCTCATGGCTGCTGTTTCACCCCCAATGACTGCGCCTCAGGTTCCGCATCCGCCCCGCCGCCGCCGCAAGATTTTCCGCTGGCTGGCCGCGCTCGCCCTGATTTTTGCCACTACCATCTCCTATTTATATTTTCACGACACCACCCCGCCGGACGATGCGGATTTATGCTCGAACGTGCGGATTGTGCCAGACGGTAAAAACGGACTGCTGGCCTTTCAGAAAATTTCCGTGGAGCAACTTAATCTCTATTCTTTTACCACCTCCCGGGGACTGGATGACAACGTCGCGTATAATATCTATATCGGTCGCCCCGGCAATGATGCCTTCATCGCCGGCTTCCTAATTCAAACCCAGCCGACCATCGAAGATGCCATTGGCGCCCTCGCTTCGCCCTATTTTGAATTTCCTCATTCATCCAGCTCGTCAGCGTTCAACGCCGATACCACCAGCTTCCGCGTTGCCGGCAAAGCTTTTCAACTCGCGGCCCGCGCGGCCGAAGATCACGGCGATTTTGATTCCGCCTTGAAATATGTGGCGCTCACGCAAAATCTAGCCGGCCGACTTCTGGCGAGTCATGGATCGCTCTTTCATGTGAGTGCCTCTGCTGAAATTGAACAAATGGGCCTATTCGAAACCGCCCGCCTGTTGAATAATTCCCACACCTCCGCGATAACCATAAACTCCCTGCGGCAAATCTACCAGGATGAACTCGACTGGACATCTGCCTACCAGGAGGCGTATCGCTTTCATTATCAAATGCTCGCCTTGTTTTTGGATGAAATTAAAACCCAGCAGGCCACTGTCGCCAAACTTGTCGGTCCCCGCAGCGATTGGTATTATCAATTGTTTGGGCAGTTGTTTAAGGTAAACGCGTCCCGCTGAATCGCCGCCAACGGTTATCGCGCAGCAATTGTGACGGCAGATTTGGACTATAGGACGCTGAGACAGGCCTTGGTGAATTTGCCTTCCGGCGTCGGCGAAGGCAACCTGCCAGCCACCGCTATTCTCTTGCCCAACGGAGCAGGGCGAATGGTAGCCGAAACTTGGTTGGCCTTCGACCGTTCGGCGATCTTCACCAAATTTGATTCCATCGCCGTGGAGCGAATCGTGCAAACAGGGCTGGCCTTGCGTCTCTACTACAATGACCACCAAACCCTGCCGCGAGATTTGACCGACCTCGTGCCACAATATCTGGCCAAGGTTCTCTCTGATCCCTATGACGGCGAATCTTTGATTTACGATCCGCTGCACGGATTGGTTTATTCCATTGGAACTTCTCGTTTCGATAATGGCGGCAGCAGATTTGCAAAAATGAACAAAGACCACCCGGACTACGAAGACCCCCTCTCCGACAAAAACCAACCCACCCTAAAACTGGAATTCCAAAACCCACCGTCCACCCCGGCCATCCCCGCCCCCTCAACCACCCCATAACTACCATCCTCCCCCACCAAACACAAATCGCAAATCCCATCCATTCTGAAATCAGAGATTGTCCTGAATCCCCCTGTCCCTTTTCCCTATCCCCCCGCTCTAATGATATTATTCGTTTGCCCGTCCCGGCGTGAAGCGCAAAATTCGGGGCATGGCCGAAGCCATCCCTCCCCAAACCCGTCGCAAATCCTCCCTGCTTTGGGTGTTGGCCGGTTCGGCCGCCTTTGCCGCGCTCGTCTTTGGCACCATCGGTTACCTTTATTTCCACGACGACCCGCCGCCCGATGACGCCGACTTGCGAGTCGCCAGCCCGCTGGTCCCCGACGACCAAAACGGCGAGCGCGTCTTTGAAGGCATGACCAAAGACCAGTTCGCTTTCATCGACTATGCGAAAGCCCACGATGTGGACGATCTTTCGGCCCAAAAAATTCTGGCGGGCGAGATGGCCGATGACACCCTCGTTGCCGGTTACCTCGCACAAGTCCAATCCCTAATGGCCAGCGCCGCTGCGGCCGTGGCGCAACCGGTCTTTGAATTTTCCCATCCGATCGGCGAGTTGCTGCTTCCAGAGATTTCTCCTTATATGGGTTACGGCCGGGCCTTGGTGCTCACCGCCCATCAAGCCGAAACCCACGGTGATTATGAAACGGCCGTTCAGCAGATCATTCAATTGCGTCAACTGGCCGCGCGCGTCGCTGAAAGCCACGGGCCCATTCTGGAAGTTCTCACCGCGACGGCCCTCGAAGGCATGGCCGAGCAGGCGGCGATCCGGCTATTAAATAACCCCGCAACGTCGAACCGGGCCCTGGAGTCCTTGTTGCAGATTTTTCAACGGGAAGGGAATTTTGTCCCCGCCTATCAACAGGCCTTTCGGTTGGAATACCAATTCTTTATTTTCAACCTTGATTCCCACCTGAAGAATCCCGGCAGTCTGGCCAAATTGGCCCGCACCAACGACAACTGGTTTTTTCATTTGCTGGCGGCCGGCATCAAGCCCCACCAAACCATGCGCCTCGCCGCCGACGCCACCCACGCCGCCATCTCAGCTGCGGTTTTGGACTACGCGACAATGACTCGGCAGTTCCCGACCCTGTTCCATTCCGACCGGAGTCAATGGTCATACGTTGATCTCTTCCTGCCCAACGGCGGTGGGTGGTTTTTTTTCCGAATCACGACGATCCCCCTTGAAGGAATCCTTACCTTAAAATTAACCACCGACGCACACATCCGCCAACTGCAAGCAGCCCTTGCCCTCCGCCATTATTTTGCCGACCACCAGTCTCTACCCGCCACACTCGCCGACTTAGTGCCGAAATATCTCCCGGCCATCCCCCTCGATCCTTTCAACAGCCAGCCGCTCCTCTTCGACCCCGCCCGCGGCCTCGTTTATTCCGTCGGCACCTCCCTCAAAGACAACGGTGGCAGCAAGTTTTTAAAAATAGCCAAAGACAGCCCAAACTACGACGACCCGCTGTCCGACAAAGAACAACCCACCCTGCAACTGGAATTTCAAAAGCCTCCACCCAAAAATGATTCCGTTAGCCCCGCAAATTAACGCGCCCAATCCTTCCAACTACCAGCCTGCCCGCATCTCGGCCCCGCTCTCTCAAATCTCAAATTTCAAATCCACCCCTCACCCCCTTCCGCCCCTTTCAGAAATTTGCAATCCGAAATCCCCTTGATCCCTCAATCCCGTGGTCCCTCTGGCAAACGTTAAACGTTGAGCATTGGCCCCATCCCCATTTAAAATCCACCCCATGGCCGACGCCCCACCCCCGGCTCCCGTGCCCATCGCTCCTCCGCGCCGCTTCCGCCACTGGCGAAGAATTCTCGCCGCGTTGACGGGACTGGGCCTATTTGCTGGCGGATTCTGGTATTTTTATATCCGCGACGAGCTGCCGCCGGACGACGCGGATTTGCGCCCAACCGGTCGAGATGTGCCTGACGAAGAAAACGGCGAACGCGTCTTCGAAAGCGACGTCAAAGGCGGATTCGATTTTGGTGCTTACGCTGCGGCCAATGGCGTCGAAGGATATGAAGCGTCTCAAATCCTTTTCGCCAACGCGTCCAATAATGCCCTCGTGGCCGGCTACCTGGACCACATTCAACCTGAACTCGTGCAAGTTGAAACGGCGCTGAATAAACCCTATTTCGAATTCTACCGGCCGGAAGATAATCTCGATACCCTTCGGTCACTTTCGCTTTTTCTCAATTGCGGTCGCACGCTGATGTTGGCGGCCCGGTTTGCCCAAGCCCAGGGCGATTTCGCCACGGTCGGAAAGGAAATTGCCCTGGCGGAGAAACTGGCCCGCCGCATCGCCGACGGACACGGCAGCATCATTCAAGTGCTGACGGCCATGACCATTGACGGCATGGCCCACGAAATGGCCGTTGACGCCTTAAACGATCCGCAAATTCCATTGATCGCCATTACTTTTCTGCAGCAGGCCTTTCGGCCGGAAATAGCCTGGGTGCCCGCCTGCCAAAACGCCTATCGTCGGGAATACCAGTTCTTTAGATCCAGGCTCGAAAAGCTCCAACGAGACTCCACCAGCCTCGACAGACTCATGTCTAGCAACCCCCGGGAACCATCTCTCCTGACCCGTAACATCAAATCCAATCAAACCCTCCGGCTGTTGGCCGACACCAGCCGCATTACCATCGCGGCCGCCGAGCTGGATTACGCCGACTTGGCTCAGCAATATCCGGCTTTGCTCGCGCCCGCTGAACCCGGACCCATGTCATCGTGGGAAATTTTGCTGCCCAACGGTGGCGGTCGGCGGATGCAAGCCCTTGCCATGGAAGGTGGTCGCGGAATACTTGCCACCAAATTCACATTTTTGGCCGCTGACCGCCTGGTGCTCATCGCCCTGGCCATCCGCCATTATTACGCTGACCATCACGCGCTGCCAGCAAAGCTAAGCGATTTAGCTCCACAATATCTTCCCGCCGTCCCTATCGACCCCTTCGATAACCAGCCCTTGCTTTATGACGCCACTCACGGCCTGATCTATTCCGTTGGCACCTCGCTCAAGGACAACGGCGGATCCAAATTCTTGCACCAATCCAAGGCCGACCCAGATTATCAGTACCCGCTCTTCGACGAGGAACAACCCACCCTGCAATTGGAATTCCAAACGCCTCCGCCTGCGAGTGGTTCCACAAATGCCGCAAAGTAGCAGGCGAAGCTTTGGAGTGCAGCGGCTTGACGCCGCTTTTCTTCCGCGTTCGAACGGCGTGCCGTTGCGGTGACGGTTAGCAAACTCATCGACTTTCGTCGTTCCATTGAAAGCGGCGTCAAGCCGCCGCACTCCAAAGCTTCGCTATTTAATCCATCCAATTCTCCACCCCAATCCGAATTTTGAAAATCGAAAATCAATTCTATTTCCGCTCCTCGCCCCCCAATTTAAGCGTTAAACGTTAAACTTTAAGCGTTAGGCGTTCTCCGATACGCTCGCGGCATGTCGGCCTCCCCCGACCAGATTAAAAATCTCCTCCGCGACGAAGCTTCCCGCCTCGGTTTCGCCGCCTTTGGCGTCGCGGCCGTCTCCGCGCCCCTGCGCCGCGAGTATTTCGCACACTGGCTCGCTGAGGGCCGCCACGGCGGCATGGTCTGGCTCGAACGCAACAACGACCGCCGCCTCGCCCCGCCGAAATTGCTTTCCGCCCCCAACGGCGAACCCCTCGCCCGCAGTCTCATCTTCGTCGGCTTGAATTATTACCAGCCCGAACCCGCCCGCCGCTTCCGCATTGCCAAGTACGCCCTCGGCCGCGACTACCACGGCTTCATGCTCAAGCGCGTCCGCAAACTCGCCGACTCCGTCCGCGCCCATGGCGGCGAAGCCCGCGCCTATGTGGATACCGGCCCCATTTTGGAAAAACCCCTCGCCGCCCAGGCCGGCCTCGGCTGGCAGGGAAAGAATACGCTACTGCTCCATCCCAAACTCGGCACCTGGCTGCTGCTCGGCTGCGTCGCCACCACCCTCGAACTCGTCCCCGACCAACCCGGCCGCGACCACTGCGGCGCCTGCACCGCGTGCATCGACGTTTGTCCAACGAAGGCCATCACCGCCCCCTACCAACTCGACGCCCGCCGCTGTCTCGCCTATCTCCTCATCGAGCACCACGGTCCCATCCCCGAGGAATTTCGCGCCGCCGTCGGCAATCGCCTCTTCGGTTGCGACGATTGCCTCGACGTCTGCCCCTGGAACAAATGGGCCATCGCCACGAACGAAACCGCCCTCGCCCCTCGCGAATACCCCGACCTCCGCCAAATGCTCGCCTGGAACGAAGACGATTTCCGCCAACACACCCAGGGCACACCCCTCGCCCGCCTCAAACTCCCCCGCCTCAAACGCAACGCCGCCATCGTCCTCGGCAACATCGGCCAAGCCGACGACCTCCCGGCGCTGGCCGTTTTGGCCAAGGACGCCGATCCGGTCATTGCCGAACACGCAGAATGGGCGATGGGGCAGGTGCTCCTGCGCTTGAAAAGTTAGGGGCGCCGTTTCGGCATTCCGGGTATTGGCCCTTTTGATAATTCCGAAGCAACCAGGCTTTACAGACACGCCAACACTGTTATTCTTGGAACATGGCCAGAACCATGAATCAATTGGCAGCCGAAGCCTCGTTCCTTCCCGCCAGGGAAAGGGCGATCCTGGCCGAAAAGCTGGTCGAGGGTCTCGCAGCTCACCCGGAACCCGCCATCGAGCGCGTCTGGGCGGTCGAAGCACGGCGGCGGCTGGAGGAACTTCGCTCCGGCAAAGTGAAGCTCATTCCGGGCAAAGAAGTTGCGGCACGAGTGCGCCGGCTGGTCACGCGATGAATTTCGGATACCACCCGGAGGCCGAAGCGGAGTACTCCGCCGCCGCCTTGTTTTACGAAAAACGCCGCCCGGGCTTGGGCGCGGATTTCATTGACGAAGTAGAACGGGCGGTCGAGCAGATCCTGGACGGCCCGAAGCACTGGCCGGAAATCGAACCGGAGATTCGGCGGTGCCAACTGCATCGCTTTCCCTTTGGCCTTCTTTATCTCGAAGAAAACGACGAAATCAAAATCATCGCCGTCATGCATTTTAGCCGCCGCCCCGGCTATTGGCGAAAACGCCTCGCCAAATTCTCGCGCAAACATGCCCGGGTGCCCACGAGTGCATTCTGAACAATTAACCGCAGCATCGAAAACCCAACATCCGTTCCGCAGAATAACCCCGGAATTTTTCCAAATTCCAAATTCGGGATTCAGGATTCAGGGTTCCGGATTGCAATATTCTGAAATTTGAAATCTGAAATTTCCGTATCCCTTCGCCCTTCGCCCTTCGCCCTTCGCCCTTCGCCCTTCGCCCTTCGCCCTTCGCCCTTCGCCCTTCGCCCTTCGCCCTTCGCCCTTCGCCCTTCGCCCTTTCCCGCTTCCCCCTTCTTAATTCTTAATTCATAATTCTTAATTCCCCCGCAATGCCCGACCCCACCACCCTCCTCACCGCGCTCCTCGACGCCGGCCCCTCCGGCTTCGTCTCCGGCGAGGAACTCGCGCGCCGCCTCGGCGTCTCCCGTGTCAGTGTCTGGGCTCGCCTCCAAAAATTGCAAGCTGATGGCCTCGCCTGCGAAGCCGTGCGCGGCCGCGGTTACCGTCTCCGCGCCGAGCCCACCGCCCTGCACCCGGCCGTGCTCGCCGCCTATGTGCGCCTCAAGCACCGCGCCAAATCCCCGCCCGACGTCGAAGTGATTTTCTTTCCGGAAATTGACAGTACCAATCTCGAAGCCGAGCGCCGCCTCGCCGCTGGCGCCAAAGCTCCCTTCGTGGTCTTCGCCGCGCGCCAAACCGCCGGTCGCGGCCGCCTCGGACGCGTCTGGCACAGCGCCGAGTCCGGCGGATTGTATCTCAGTTTCGCCTTCCGCCCGCAATTGCCACCGGCGCGCATGCCAAAATTCACGCTGTGGATGGCCCTGCGCCTCTGCCGGATGCTTAACGAAACTTACCGCCTCCCCGTCGGCGTCAAATGGCCCAACGATCTTGTCCACGACGGCCGCAAACTCGCAGGCATTCTGACCGAAGCCCGCATGGACGCCGATCTTATGCGCGAACTCATCTGCGGCCTCGGCCTCAACGTCAACGGCGACCCCGCCAAATGGTCCGGCGGCCCGCGCGGCGCGGCCCACACCGCCGCCAAAGTGGCCGGCACACTTCAACAATTGAACCACGGAAATCCGCTGCCCATCAACGCCGTCGCCGCAGATGTCGTCCTCACCGGCGCCCGCGCCTACGCCGATTTCGTCGCCGGCCGCATTGACGCCGAATTCGACGA
>Ga0265319_1001731_pt1 | contig 12566 bp, 12 predicted proteins | sample 4824metaG_FD_192443 | JGI IMG/M metagenome (GOLD analysis project Ga0265319, IMG submission 192443) | Rhizosphere microbial communities from Carex aquatilis grown in University of Washington, Seatle, WA, United States - 4-8-24 metaG | ecosystem: Host-associated > Plants > Roots > Rhizosphere >...
TCCGCCGTCCGCAGACATGTGACGGCGACCAGCACACTCCGGGTGAAACGCACCCCCGCAGATAACTGGGAAGCCTTGAGCCTCCCCTCTGCCAGATTGCCTTCCCGCGTGAGTCGCCGGTTCGGGCAAGGGCGGCAGCTTGGGCAAGCCGGAAGCAGGGAGCGCGGAGCGGGGAGTTTGCTTCCCTCCACTGGGTCACGGCTTAAATGTTGCCAGCTATTTACCTAAACGATAACAATTCACCTTTTCGCCCATGAAATCGCTCAAACAGATTACCCAATATGCCGCTTCGCTGGCGGACGCCTTGCGCGCGCAAGATTGGGCGGGGGTGGACCGGTTGGTGGCCGCTTTGCGAAAACTCCGGCGGGATGGCCACACGGTCTATCTTTGCGGCAATGGTGGCAGCGCGGCCAATGCGGTGCATTGGGCGAATGATCTGGTTTATCCGCTGGCGAAAACTGGCGCGAAGGCTTTGCGCTGTGTTTCGCTGACGGCGAACGTCGCCACCCTCACCTGTCTGGCCAACGACCTTTCGTATGAGCAGGTTTTTAGTTTTTCGTTGAAAGCCGCGGCGCAGAAAGGCGACGTACTCATAGCCCTTTCCGGCAGTGGCAATTCGCCCAACGTGCTGCGGGCGCTGGAAGCCGCGCGGGATATGGGTGTCACCAGTTGTTCCATCACGGGCTTCGACGGCGGCAAGGCGAACAAACTCTCCGACATTCCCATTCATTTTCCAGTGCCCGACATGCAAGTCGCCGAAGATCTGCAAATGGTCGTCTGCCACATGGTCATGCGCCAGCTGTGCCGTCCGGACTAACCGGACATTTCTTGTATGAGCGAAAAAATCGCCGTCATCGGCAGCAATTCTTTTTCCGGCTCCTGGTTTTGCGCGCACGCGCTCGAACAGGGCCTCGACGTCCTGGGCCTCAGCCGGTCGCCCGAATTGGGCAAGGCCTTCCTGCCCTATCAATGGACCAAGGCGGTGAAGGGCAAGTTTACCTTCCGCCAGCTTGACTTGAACAAGCACACCCGGGAAATTGCCTCCGCCATCGGCGATTTTCATCCTGACTATGTCATCAACTTTGCCGCCCAGGGCATGGTTGCCCAAAGCTGGGAACACCCGACGCACTGGTATCAGACGAACGTGGTGGCCAATGTCGCCCTGCATGACGAATTGCGCAAATTTTCCTGGTTGAAGAAATACGTCCACGTCTCGACGCCCGAAGTTTACGGCAGCACCAGCGGCACCATTACCGAGGACTCGCCCTACAACCCCAGCACGCCTTACGCCGCCTCCCGCGCCGCCTGCGATTTACACCTCCGCACCTTCTTCCAGCGGTATAAATTCCCCTGGACGTTTACCCGCTCCGCGAATGTCTACGGCCCAGGCCAGCAGCTTTACCGCATCATCCCCCGCACCGTCTTGTTCATCAAGCTTGGCAAACGGCTCCCCCTCCACGGCGGCGGGCATTCCGTGCGTTCCTTCATACACATTCGCGACGTCGCCGACGCCACCCTGCGCGTCGCGCGGCAGGGAGTGCCGGGCGCCGGCTATCACCTTTCGACGGACCGCTTTGTTTCCATTCGCGAGCTCGTCGAAATGATTTGTGCAAAACTCGGCGTTAATTTCGCCGAGGTCGTGGATGTGGTGGATGACCGTCCCGGCAAGGACGCCGCTTACCTCCTCGACTCCACCCGCGCCCGGAGCACCCTGGGCTGGCGTGAACATGTTTCCCTCGAGGAGGGCATCGCCGAAACCGTCCGCTGGGTGGACGAGTACATCGACTACCTTAAGGCCCAACCCCACGATTACATCCACCAGCCATAATTACATGCACGTCGGCAAAGTCATCACCTTTAAGGACGCCCCGCAATTCTTCCAAAAATTGCGGACTGCGGGAAAAACCATTGTGCAGTGCCATGGCACCTTCGATTTGATTCATCCCGGGCACATCTACCACTTGGAGGAGGCGAAAGAACTCGGTGACGTCCTGGTGGTGACGATCACCGCCGAAAAATATGTCAACAAGGGCCCCGGCCGCCCCTATTTCAATGATCCATTGCGCGCCCGCAGCCTCACCGCGCTGAGTTGCGTCGATTACGTCGTGCTGATTCCGCACGCAGCCGCGGTCGAAGCCATTGACGCCGTAAAACCAAACATTTACTGCAAGGGCCGGGAGTACGAGAACCAGGAATGCGACGTCACCGGTAACATCCGCGACGACGTCACGGCGGTCGAACGCCATGGCGGCCAAGTACGTTATATCGGCTCAGTCGTTTTTTCCTCCACCCGCCTGCTCAACCGGCACTTCGACTTGGTACCGCCCGCGATCAAGGAATTTTGCCAGCAGGTGGCGCAGGATTTTCCGCCGGCCAAATTCCGCGAAGTGGTGGATGACTTTGCGAAGCTGCGGGTGCTCGTCATCGGCGACATCATTTTTGACCGCTATTCCTACGTGAAAGTGCAGGGCCTCACCTCCAAAAACCGCATCATCTCCGGCCGCTATCTTAACGAAGAAACCCAGGCGGGTGGTTCCCTCGCGGTCTTCCGGCATATCCAGAAGTTCACGCCCAACGTGAACCTCATTGGCCTCCTCGGCACGGAATCCTGGGCGGACGCAACCCTCGGCGAATTCCTGCCCAAGGAACATGATCTTGTGCTGCGCGAGCCGGAATTCACCACCATCATCAAGCAGCGCCTCTGCGAGCCGCCCGCCGAGGGCAAGGAAGTCAGCAAGCTCTTCTCGGTGAATTTCATTGATGGCGAGCCGCCGGAACGCGAGATTCGCGACCGCGTTCTCCGCGCCGTCGAGCAGCGCCTGGCTGAATGCGATTTGGTGGTCGTCGCCGATTTTGGCCACGGCCTGATGGCTGAGGAAGTGCGCCGGCTGATTGAGGCCAAGGCGCCGTTCTTCGCGTTGAACTGCCAGACCAACAGTAACAACCACGGCTTTAACATTATCAACCACCAGTATCGCCGCGCCGACTGTTTTTCCCTCGACGACCAGGAGTTGCTGCTGGCCGTCGCGCGCCGCCATATCAATCATTCGCAGGAGCTGGAGAAACTCCGCGCGCATTTCTCCGCCAGCTATGCCTGGCTCACCCGCGGCGCCATCGAAACCATCGGCCTAAAGGAAGGCTCCGCCCCCTGCACCCTCCTGCCCCTCGAAACGCGCATCGTGGACACCGTCGGCGCGGGCGACGCGTTTTTCTCCGTTGCCGCGCTGGCGGCCAAATGCGGCGCCCCCAATGCGCTGGCCACCTTTCTCGGCCAACTCGCTGGCGGGCAGGCCGTGCGCATCGTGGGCAACACCGAGCCCATTTCCAAAAGCGCCCTCCTCAAAAGTGGCATGAGTTTGCTGACGTTTTGATGGAAGACCCAAAGCACGCATGCACAAATTGCCCGGTGGACGCTTTAATCCTTCATCCCTCATCCTTCATCCTTAATCTTCATGAAAATCCTCCTCACCGGCGGTTGCGGCTACATCGGCACCGTGCTGACCCCCAGCCTTCTCGAACAAGGCCATGACGTCACTGTCGTGGACATTCAATGGTTCGGCAACTACCTGCCGCCCCATCCCCGGCTTACGGTCATCAAGGAGGACATCCGCAATGTGGACAAGGTCCCGATGGCCGGCATGGATGTCGTGCTGCATCTGGCCAACGTCGCCAATGATCCATGCAGCGACTTGAATTCCAAGCTCAACTGGGAAGTCAATGCCCTTGCCACCATGCTCCTCGTCGAACGCGCCATCGCCCACGGCGTCAAACAGTTCGCCTATGCCAGTTCCGGCAGCGTGTACGGCGTGAAAGACGAACCGGAGGTGACGGAGGAACTTTCCCTCGTTCCCATCAGCGACTACAACAAGACGAAAATGATCAGCGAACGCGTGCTGCTGAGCTACAAAGACAAAATTCTCATCCAGTGCGTCCGGCCGGCAACAGTTTGCGGGTATTCCCCGCGCATGCGCCTCGATGTCGTCGTCAACATGTTGACGATGCAGGCCCTCGCCAATGGGAAGATCACTGTACTTGGTGGCGACCAGACCCGCCCGAACATTCACATGAAGGACATGGTTCGCGTCTACCATCATTTCCTCGCCATCGGCGCCAAGGCACCTGGCATTTATAACGCGGGCTTCGAAAACATCTCCGTCTTGGACATTGCCAAGCTCGTCACCAAGCACGTTCCGGCGGAAATCATTGTCAAGGAATCGAATGACCCTCGTTCCTACCGCCTGTCTTCGAAGAAACTGCTCGCCACGGGATTTGTCCAGAAATTCGGCGTCGAAGACGGCATCAAGGAGGTCATGGCCGCCTTCCACGCTGGCAAGTTGAAAATGGAAGACCGCTATTTCAATATCAAGACAATGAAGGCCATCGCCAACCTCGCCTAATTCATGGCCGCAACCTTCAGTCCGAACGCCGAACTCTCCTGGAAGCTCCTGGAGGGTATGGAGCGCATTCGTCTCATCGAAGAGGCGATTGCGGCGAAATATAACGAGAAGCCGCAGAAAATGCGCTGCCCCGTGCATCTGTCCATCGGCCAGGAAGCCGTGGCCGCCGGGGTCGGGCTGGCGTTGCGCCCTGACGACCTGGCCATGAGCGGCCACCGCTCGCACGCCCATTATCTCGCCAAAGGCGGCGACCTGAATGCCATGATCGCGGAAATTTGCGGCAAGGAAACGGGTTGCTGTCGCGGGCGCGGGGGATCCATGCATCTCGTGGATTTGAAGGCGGGCTTCGTCGGCGCCGTGCCGATCGTCGGCAGTACGATTCCCATTGCTGTTGGGCTGGCTTTTGCCGACTTGCGGCTGAAACGGGATCGCGTGACCGCGGCGTTTTTCGGCGAAGCCGCCACCGAGGAAGGCGTGTTTCACGAAAGCGTGAACTTTGCGACGCTGCACAAGTTGCCGGTCGTGTTTGTCTGCGAAAACAATTTGTATTCCGTGTACTCGCCGATGAGCGTGCGCCAGCCAGCCCATCGCGAAGTGTTTTCCGTCGCCGCCGGTCACGGGCTTGCCAGCTGGCAGGGTGATGGCAACGATGCCCACGCCGTCTACGAGCTGATGACCGAGGCCGCCGACCATGCCCGCACGGGCAAGGGCCCCGTGTTTCTGGAATTGAAAACCTACCGCTGGCGCGAACATTGCGGCCCCAATTTCGACAATAACATCGGCTACCGCACCGAAGCCGAATACGAGGAATGGCGCGTGCGCGACCCGCTCGAGCGCCTGCTTCGCGAAATGTTCGAGGCCAAAATTTTCGACGACTCCCGCCGCGTCAACTTCGTGAAGTCCGTGCAAATGGAAATCGCCGCCGCCTTTGCCGCCGCGGACCGCGCGCCGTTCCCGGACCCGTCCGGCCTGCTCGACCACGTTTACGCCTGATCCCCATGCGCGAAATCACTTACGCCGAAGCCATCCGCGAGGGATTTGCCCTCGCGCTCGAACGCGACCCGCGCGTGATGCTCATCGGGCTCGGCATCCCCGACCCCAAGGGCTTCTTTGGCACCACGCTCGATTTGCCGAAAAAATTTGGCCCGGAGCGGGTCATGGACATGCCCTGTGCGGAAAACGGCATGACCGGAGTAATGCTCGGCGCCGCCATCAACGGCCTGCGTCCCGTGCTCAGCCACCAGCGCGTGGACTTCGCGATGCTGACCATGGATCAAGTCTGCACGCAAGCCGCGAAGTGGCACTACATGTTTGGCGGCATCATGAAGATGCCCGTGGTGATTCGTATGATTGTCGGGCGCGGCTGGGGTCAGGGCCCGCAACACTCACAGTGCCTGCACTCCTGGTTCGCCCATATTCCCGGCCTGAAAGTTGTCCTGCCCTGCTCGCCGCACGATGCCAAGGGCCTGTTGCTTGCCTCGATTTTTGACGACAATCCGGTGGTGTTCCTCGAACACCGCTGGCTGCATCACATCAAGGGCCACGTGCCGGAAGGGTTCTACACCACGGAAATCGGCCCCGCCCGGGTCGCGCATTCCGGTAAAGACGTCACCATTGTCGCCTTCTCCTACATGGTCTTGGAAGCACTGCAAGCCGCGGCAGTGCTCGAAACCATGGGCATTTACGCGGAAGTGATTGACGTGCGCTGCGTGCGCCCACTCGACCGCGAATCCGTGCTTGCCTCTGTCCGCAAAACCGGTCGACTCGTCGTCGCCGACACCTCCTGGGCCGAAGCCGGCATGAGCGCAGAAATTCTCGCGCTGGCCACTGAAGGCGCGTTCAAAGACCTAAAAGCCGCACCCAAACGCGTGGCCTTCCCGGATTGTCCGACCCCCACGAGTCCGGCGCTCGCCGCGGAATTTTATCCGCGCCACGGCCACATTGTGAATGCCGCCCGTGAAACCCTCGGCCTCGCGCCCGACCCCGCCGTGCTCCTCGTGCCCGCCGGCCAGCAACTCGATGTCCCCAATCCCGCGTTTACCGGACCTTTCTAACCATGGCTGAAATCAATCTTCTCGACCGCCTGCCGCAAACGAAGCGCAACGTCGCCCAGCGCGCCCAAGAAAAAACCCCCGAAGACCGCGCCCTCGCCAAGCAGTTTGGCCGCGATTTTTTCGACGGCGAACGCCGCCACGGTTATGGCGGTTACCGCTACGATGGCCGCTGGTTGCCCGTCGCCCAGCGCATCGTCGAGCATTACAAACTGCCGCCCGATGCCCGCATCCTCGATGTTGGCGCTGCCAAGGGCTTTCTGATACATGACTTTCTTCAGGTGCTACCCGAAGCCACCGTGCGCGGGCTGGATGTGTCCGTCTACGCCAAAGAAAACGCCCATGGTAACATGGGGCCGTTGATCGACATTGGTTCGGCGGAAAAACTCCCCTACCCTGATAAATCTTTCGACCTCGTCGTTTCCATCAATTCTATCCATAACTTGCCGCTGGAAAAGTGCAAACAGTCGCTGCGCGAAATGCAGCGCGTCAGCCGCGCGCACAAATTCATTTCCGTGGACGCCTGGAACACCGAGGAAGAGCACCAGCGCCTGCTCGGCTGGATTTTAACCGCTGAAACCTACCTGCCGGTGAACGAGTGGGTGAAAATGTTCGCGGAAATCGGTTACACGGGCGACTATTGGTGGTTTATTCCATGAAAACTCCCGCTGCCATCCTGGTGGAATCCCGCCAGCCTCTGATCATTGACGAGGTGGAATTGCCGGCGCTCGGCATCGGCCAGGCGCTCGTGGAAATCAAGGCCACGCGCATCTGCGGCTCTCAACTCGGCGAAATTGACGCCGTCAAGGGACCGGACAAATGGCTGCCGCACCTGCTCGGCCATGAGGGCGGCGGGCGCGTGCTCGAAATCGGCCCCGGCGTGAAGCACGTCAAAGTCGGCGACCACGTCGTCCTGCACTGGCGACCCGGCGCCGGCCTCGAAGGCCAGCCGTCTCCCAAATACAAGTGGGGCGCCAAAACCGTCAACGCCGGCAATATTACGACCTTTCAGCGCTACGCGGTGGTTTCTGAAAACCGAATGACTCCGGTGCCGGACGATTTGTCCGAGGACCTCTGCTGCCTGCTGGCGGATACCTTGACCACCGGCTTTGGCGTCATCACGCGCGACGCAAAAATTGAAATCGGCGAATCCGTCGTCGTCATCGGCGCGGGCGGCATCGGCCTCGGCGTAATCCTCGGCGCCAAACTTGCCGGGGCCTACCCCATCATCGCCTGCGATTTGTATCACCATAAACTGGAAGTCGCGAAGCGCTACGGCGCGACGCACGTCATCAACACCCGCGAACGGCCCCTGACCGCCACCGTGAAGGAAATTCTCAACGGCGCTTCGCCCGACGCGGTCATTGACGGCACCGGCCGCCCGCCAGTTTTGGAGGAAGCCTTCGCGCTCACCTCAGCCAAGGGCCGCTGCGTGATTTTTGGCGTGATGCCGAGCGACCTGCGCCTCTCGATCAACACCCTTCCGCTGCATTTCGGCAAAACCCTCACCGGTTCCGAAGGCGGCCAAAGCCGGCCCTCGCAGGACATTCCCCGGCTGATCCGCATGATCCGGGGTGGCGCTTTCGATCCGGCGGGCATGATTTCCCACCGGTGCAAACTGGAAGACATCAATCCGGCCATCGCGAAGATGCGCGCGGGCGAGGCCATCCACACCGTCATTGATCTTTAGCCCCGCAGTTTGGTCCCTTCTGATGTATGTCGGCAAAATTTAAAGCCCGTTCGGGGATGATTGCGGTACGCCTCAAAAACTGGGTGCGTTACCGCGACATCGTTTGGTATCGCACTCTGGCCGGATTGAAGTCCGAGGCGCGACAAAATTTCCTTGGCTATGTGTGGTTCCTGCTCGAACCGGCCATTACCACCACGATCATGTATGCGGTATATGTGCTGATTTTTCGCAGCAAAGGCACCGATAACGTGGTGCTTCTATTGCTGGGGACCATCATCTGGCAATGGTTCGAAAGCTCGGTGGTGGTGGGCATGATGGGCATCAAGGCCAAGCTGCACATCATGACCCATTTTACCCTGCCGAAATATATCTTTCCGCTCGTCGGCATCTTTACCAACACCTGGAAATTCCTTTGCGTCTTTTTGGTCTTGCTGACTTTTTGCGCAATTTGCGGTTTTCCGCCCAACCGGCAGTTTTGCTGGCTGCCTCTGGTGATGGGCGTGCAATTGACCCTGATAATCGGCCTGGCGCTGCCTCTCGCCATTGCCGTGGCCTACTTCAACGACTTGACCACCATCACTAACTCCATTTTCCGGCTCATGATGTTCGTTTCAGGGGTGTTTTTCACGGCGGACATGGTGCGTACGCAGGCGCCGCAGGCACTGCCGTATTTCTACGGCAATCCGATGGCCGGGCTGATTGAGTCCTACCGCAACATTGTCATGGGGCATAAGCCACCAAATTTCCACGCCCTGGTTTACGCTTTGTGCTGCGGGTTGGTCCTCTGCCTTCTCGGCCTGGTCTGGAGCCGCCACATTGACGGCAAAATTCTCAAACGCGCCAATGGTTGATCCCATCACTCCCCTGATTGCGGTGCGGAATGTGGCCTTGTGCTACCGCTACCAGAAGAACATTTTCGCCCGGCACAAGTCGAAGATCTGGGCGCTGCACGACGTCACCTTCAACCTCATTGAAGGCGAGAAGCTCGGCATCATCGGCCGCAATGGCAGCGGCAAAAGCACGCTGATGAAGATCCTCGCGAAGATCTTCGAGGCCGACAAGGGCGAGGTCGTCTATTCGCGCCCCTTGCATGTGCAACTGCTCTCCCTCGGCGTCGGCTTCGAGGGTTCGCTCAGCGGTCGGGAAAACGCGGTGCTGAATGGACTGCTGTTGGGCAAAAGCCGCAAGCACATGCTCAGCCGGCTGGACCGCATCAAGGATTTCTCCGAGCTCGGTGAATTCTTCGACATGCCCGTCTCCACCTACTCCTCCGGCATGAATGCCCGCCTCGGCTTTGCCGTCGCCATGGAGACCGAGCCCGAAGTCTTGCTCATCGACGAAATTCTCGGCGTCGGCGACGCCCGGTTTGCCACCAAATCGCAAAACGCCCTGCGCGAGAAATTCAGCGGCAACCGCACTGTGGTCCTCATCTCCCACGACCCCCACACTATTCGCAGCATGTGCACCCGCGCGGTTTGGATTGAAAAGGGCCGCACCGTCATGGAGGGCGATGTGGCCACGGTCACCGACGCCTACCAAGCCGCGGTGAACGCGGAAGACCCAAATCTGGTGCATGTCCTGCGTCCCGATTGATCGCGGCGCGCACTTCGGCGCTCGGTGGCCAATCGACCTCTGCTTGAACGGATCCAGTGAAATCCTCTTTGCCACCATCTCATATTGTGCCATGAAGAAAAAGAACACCAAGGAGAAACAGTATCAATTCATGCTCGACCGACGTCTCGCCCGGCTCGGCTTGATGTCGAGCCAAGTCTATCAGGATGATCCGCGACGGCTCGGCTTCCTCTTGGCGCGCTACAAATTCGTCGCCAAAATGTTCAGTGGCATGAACCGCGTGCTGGAAGTGGGCTGCGCGGACGCCTTCGGCACACGGGTGGTGCGCCAGGAGGTGCCGGAGGTCGTCGCGGTGGATTTTGATCCCATTTTCATTAGGGACGCCAAGGAGTGCCAGGATGACAAATTCCCCATCGAATTGCGAGTGTGCGACCTGTTGAAGGGCCCCGTGGAAAAAGGCGGCTTCGACGGCGTATATTGCTGCGACGTGCTCGAACATATTGTGCCCAAAGTGGAGGAAGTTTTTGTGGGCAACCTGGTACAAAGCCTGCGCCCCCACGGTGTGCTCATCATCGGTTCCCCTTCCTTTGAGTCCCAGCTTTACGCGTCGCCCCCGAGCAAGGCGGGCCACGTCAATTGCAAGCGGGCGCTGGAACTGAAGGCATTGATGCAAAAGTTCTTCCACAATGTTTTCATTTTTTCCATGAACGATGAGATCGTGCACACGGGATTCTATCCGATGGCGCACTATCTGTTCGCCCTCAGTTGCTCGCCGCGGGCCCGCCGGTAAGTTCACCCGCCACATCCGGCAGGGCATTTCGCACCGGCTGAATTCATGTCCCTGAATCTCGCACCAGAACCTTTCGGACGGATTGCCATTTCCGGTCGCTTAACCTAATATTTTACATGGGCTCTTTCCTGGTCAATTTGGTTTGCTCGTGGGATCCGGTGCGGAAACGTTTGGACAAGCTGCAGGCGGAATTGGCCCGCCGACAGCAGCGCATCGTAGAACTGGAAGCCGAGAGAAAGTCCGACCAGATGCGGCATACGGAACGTGAGCAACAGCGCGCCCTGGCCGGGCTCAACTGCCTGACCAATGACCAACGGGTCGCCGGCCTGTGGCTCGAGCGCATCGGCCACGAGGTGGCCGAACCCGAATTGTTCATCAAGGAGGGGCTGCTGGGTTTGCGCAAAAAATATGCCCGTGAGATTCTGCTGGCCCCGCCCGCCGAAGTGGCCAACCAGCATTTGTTGAAATACTGGGAACCTTACTTTCAAATCGTCCACGACCCGGAAATCTGCCGCGTCCTCAAACAACTGTGCGTCGGGACGGACCTGCTCCTGCCGCGCGCACATTATGTTGAGGCGATCAATCAAACTGCCGCTTTTCCCGCCATCCATAAACTATGGGGTGACCGCCCGCCGCTGCTCCAGTTGCTGCCCGAGGACCGGACGGTCGGCCAAAAGATGTTGCGCTCTTGGGGCATGCGCGACGACGACTGGTTTGTGGTCCTGCATTGCCGCGAAACGGGTTACGATGGCCAGACCGTCCATAATTTTCGCAATGCGGCCATTCAAGATTTCCTGCCCGCCGTCGCGGAAATCACCGCGCGGGGCGGCTGGGTCGTGCGCTTGGGAGACCCTTCCATGGCGCCATTGCCGCCGCTCCCACGCGTCATTGACTATGCCCGCTCCCCGGACAAATCAGAGCAAATGGACGTGTTTTTGTGCGCGAGCAGCCGATTCCTGCTTGGCACCTCCTCCGGCCTCTCCATGCTCGTGAGCGTATTTGGCGTGCCGTGCGCCCTCACCAATAACGCCCCCATGTCTGTTACGCTGCATTATGCGCCCTGCGACTTGGGCATTCCCAAGCTGGTGCGTTCGCGGCGGAATGGCCGCATCTGGACGATGCCCGAAGTGTTTAACTCGCCCGTTTCCAATTACCGGCTCGCCCACCTTTACGAACAGGACGGGCTGGACGTAATTGACAACACGCCAGAGGAAATCCTGGAACTCTGCCGGGAAATGCTTGAACGCGTCGAAGGCCGCTGGAGTGCCACGCCCGACGATGAACGGCTCCAGCAATCTTTCAAATCCCTGTTTCGTCCGGGTCATTATACCTATGGGTCCCTTACCCGCTGTGGCCGGGACTTCCTGCGCCGTCACCAAAATCTATTATCACCATGAAAGCTGTCATTCTCGCCGGTGGCTTGGGCACGCGCCTGAGCGAAGAAACCGATCTCCGCCCAAAGCCGATGATTGAAATCGGCGGTCGCCCCGTGCTTTGGCACATCTTGAAAATGTACTCCGCGCATGGCATTAATGACTTCATCATCTGTTGCGGCTACAAGGGTTACATCATCAAAGAGTATTTCGCCAACTACTTCCTCCATATGTCGGATGTCACCTTCGACATGCAAGCCAACCGCATGGAGGTTCATCAGCGCAAAGCCGAGCCTTGGCGGGTTACCCTTGTGGACACCGGCGACGCCACCAAGACCGGTGGGCGGCTGCGGCGGGTGCGCAGTTATCTCGGCAACGAATCGTTTTGCTTCACGTACGGCGACGGCGTGGGCAACGTCGATCTTACCGCCCTGGTCGCCCAGCATGAAAGGGCCGGCCTCCTCGCCACGGTTACCGCGGTGCAGCCCCCCGGGCGCTTCGGCACGCTGAACGTCGAAGAAAACCTGGTGACTCGTTTCGAGGAAAAACCGCTCGGCGACGGTGGTTGGATTAATGGTGGTTTCTTTGTATTGCATCCCGCAGTCATCGACCTTATTCCCGGCGACGACTCCATTTGGGAACGCGAACCGCTCCGGGAACTGGCCGCCATGCGCCAACTCGGCGTCTTCACCC
>Ga0265319_1001734_pt1 | contig 12554 bp, 8 predicted proteins | sample 4824metaG_FD_192443 | JGI IMG/M metagenome (GOLD analysis project Ga0265319, IMG submission 192443) | Rhizosphere microbial communities from Carex aquatilis grown in University of Washington, Seatle, WA, United States - 4-8-24 metaG | ecosystem: Host-associated > Plants > Roots > Rhizosphere >...
GCGTGCCGACGCGCGCAGTTCGACGCGGCAGGTGCCGAGGATTTCTTGGGTGAGTTTCATGGGGTGGGATGATGCCGGTGGATGGTGCGGGTGGGGGAAAGGTGCGGGTGGCGGGTGGGGTCTCAATCGATGCCGTGTTCCTGGAAGACAGACTGGTGCAACTCGTCCGCCCGGGCGCGGGCCTCGAGCGCGTCGATGCGCGCCTGGGCTTTTTTCGCCCAGCTGGAGCCCGGCTCCCGGGCGATGACCTGCTTGTATTGCGCGATGATGGCGGGGGCGGTTTCCGCGGTCAGGTGCCGTTCCGCCGCGGCGGCCTGCTCGTAGGCTTTTTGCTGCGCGGAATTGCCGCAGCCGCCGAGGAGCAGCACGAGGGCGAACAGGAGGGGGGCGACACGATGCGCGCTCGCGAGCAGGACGGTTTTCATGGCACATCCTGCGCGCAGCGGAACCCGGTGTCGGGCGACCAGTAATCGGGGTTCGACCACAGGCGCCGGGCGCAGCGGTGGTTGAATTCGGTCTGGCCGGCCGCCCCGCCGACCCAGCAGCCGCCGCGGAGCACCTTGCGGGTGTTGGTTTCGCGGCCCTGCTGGTTGTGCTGGAAAAGTTTCGCCGTGGGATCCTGCCGCGGCAGCTCGCCATCGGGCAGGCCCGCATAGCCCTGGGGGTCGGCGGTGCGGCCGGTCCCGGTGTAGGTGGCCGGGCCGTACCAGTCGGCGCACCATTCCCAGACGTTGCCGGCCATGTCGAGGCAGCCGTAGGGGCTGGCGCCGTCCGGGTAGCTGCCGACCGGAGCCGGTCCGGCGTCGAGGTCGAGTCCGGCCCGGGCCTTGGTTTGGTCCCACTCATTGCCCCAGGGATAGACGCGGCCGTCGGGGCCGCGGGCGGCTTTCTCCCATTCGGCCTCGGTCGGGAGGCGCTTGCCGGCCCAGCGGGCGTAGTGGTTCGCATCGCGCCAGGCGACGCAACGGACGGGCAGCCGCGCCTGGTCGCGGACCAGCGCCTGCACCCGCGGCAGCGCCGCGAGCTCGGCGGCGGGACGGTCCGCGAGCCGCGCGTCCGGGCCGAGCAGGACACGCATCGCCGCGACGCCCGCCTGCCAGCGGAGCAGGTCGTCGTCGAGCCGGCCGGCCTGGGCCGCATCCGCCGGCGCCGGGGCCTTGAACGCCGCCCGGGCGGCGCCGTAGCGCTGCTCATAATGGGCGAGCAGGTCGACACAGCCCTCGGCGGAGAACCGGAACCAGGAGCCTTCGATCCGGTCGACGGCGTCGGTTGCGCGCACGAAGGCGGCGAACTCGGCCACGGTGACCTCGCACCGGTCGATGAAGTAGGGCGAGAGCCGCACGCGGTGCGCGGGCTTCTCGTCGTAGCCGCCGTCATCCGCGCCCATGGTGAACTCGCCGGCGGGGACCAGCACCATGCCCGCGGGCGGGATGGGATCGGCCGCGTGCGCCACGACGGTCGCGAGCAGCAATCCCAGCAGCACCACGGCATTTCTCCTTGTGGGCGGGGTGCCCTCACCCTGCTGGTTCCAGCTTTCGCGGGACATGCCTCGCGGGGTGAGGGCACCCCGCCCACACCGGACCAGGCGGAATAAGTTATGCAGTTGGCTGGTCATGTCAGAGGTCCTTGGCGCAGCGGAAACCGAGGGTGAAGAAGCGGAATTCCGGTTCGCGGTGGTAGCGGACGGCGCAGCGCACGCCGCTCGGCATGTTTTGCGAGCTGCCTCCGCGGACGGCGCGCTCGGTGCCGGTCGCCGGGCCGTGGGGATTTTCGGCGGTGTCCGTCGCGTAGGTGTCCGGGGCATACCAGTCGGCGACCCACTCGGCGGCGTTGCCCGCCATGTCGTCGCAGCCGAACGGGCTGCGGCCGCCCGGGAAGCTGCCGACGGGCGCGGGGTAGATGAAGCCGTCCTTTTCCTTGCCGGGCGATTTCACGTCCGACGCCAGTTTTTCGCCGCCGATGTTGCAGAGGCCCCAGTCCCAGTCGTTGCCCCACGGCCAGCGGCGGCCGTCGGGGCCGCGCGCCGCAAGTTCCCATTCCGCCTCCGTCGGCAGGCGCTTGCCCGCCCACCGCGCGTAGGCGTAGGCGTCGAACCAGTCGACACCGACGACGGGCTTGTCATCGGCCGTGAAGGTGGCGGCGCTGTACTGCGCCAGGCGTGCGTAGGCGGGATCCTTCAGCAGCGGGTTGAAATCCTTCCAGTAACGCGGCGTGTGGTCCTTGCCCCGGGGCTGGTTGGGATGCGCCCAGGCGGTGTCGCCGCTTTTCTGCACGGCCGCGAGAAACTTTCGATACTGGGCGTTGGTGACCTCGTAGCGGTCGATGGCGAAGGCCTTGAGGCGCACCGGGTGCGCCGGCCGTTCGTCAGCGAGTGCCCAGGCCGCGTAGGCGCGGGCCAGCGGCACGCTGGGCGGGCGCAGGTCGCCGCCGACGAGTGGCTTCGCCGGTAAATCCGGGTGGGCCTCGGACGTGCCGAGCATGAAATCCGTCGCCGGCACGAGCATCATGATCGAGCCGTCGGCCGCATGCCGGATTTCCTGCGGTTGGATCTTGGCGGGACTGGCGTCGACCGCCGGCGGATCGGCCCGCAGCATCCCGGCGGCCAGCACCGCGGACCCCAGGGCGAAGGAAAGGAAAGGGCGCGCGTTCATTCGATGGAGAGGAGATAGTTCACGAGGTCGTCGACCTGCGGGCCGGTGAGCTGGGAGGTGCCGCCGTGCGAGTCGCTGCCGATGCGCCCGCCGGAGCTGAGGTGGATCTTCGCGGCGGGCGTGCCCTTGAGGATCATGTAGGTCTCGTTGAAGCCGATCTCCCTCCGGCCCGGCCGCTCGGGATAGCCGCCGGTGAGCGGCTCGTACTTGAACCAGCCCAGGCTGGTCTGGCCGGGCACGGACACCACCTCGCGCAGCGAGCGCGCCATGCCGTTGTGCAGGAAGTCCGGGGGCTGGTCCCACAGGCCGCGGAGCTGGGTCGGCGTGAAGTGCGCCTCCTGGTCCTCGGCGCGGCCGATGTCCCAGGGCTCGAGGTCGCGGCGGATGCCGGCGATGTAGTCGAGACGCTCCATACTGATGAGCGTGAAACCGCCCTCGCGCTGCGTGACCATCGTCTGCGGCGGGACCACCTGGCGCGGATTGTCGGGAAAATCCTTCTTGGCGAAATTCGGCGCCGGGTGGCAGGAGGCGCAGCCGAGCTGGGGGTGGTTGAACAGCACCCGGCCGCGGCGGATCGACGCGTTGTCGCGGTCGAACGGATTCGGCATCAGGCGCGGCTCGTTGGCCTGCCACTCGCCGACGAAGCGCTGAAAATCGCGGAGGACAAAACTCTTGCCGAAATACTTCAGGCTGGTCTGGCGGAAAAACTCGTCGCGCCGCTCCTCGATGGTGGCGTCGCTCTTGTCCAGCAGGACCATCTTCGACTGGACGTCGGCCATGAGCTTGACGTGCTGATGGCCTTCGAGCCAGGAGAAGTCGCCGCCCGCGACAAGGCCCCGGCCCTTGAAATCGTCCGTCGGGCAGTGCTCCATCAGCATGGAGTGCGGGGTGTAGGCCGTGAGCGTGCCCTCGAGGAAGAAGGGCTGGATGGCGAACAGGCTTTTCTGCGACAGCGCGAGGAAGGTCGCCCCCTCGACGATCTGGCCGACCTTGTCCGTCTTCGACAGGTATTCCTGGCCCATGACCTGGCTGACGCCCCACGCCCGGCCGTCGTTCAGTTCCAGGTAGTGGCAGCTGATGCAGGCGCTGTCGCGGTCGGAGGAGAAGAGCGCGCTGTGCACGAGAAACTCGCCGCGCTCGGCGTCCGTCGCGGGCATGGGCAGGCGCAGGATCGAGGGGTCGACCACGATCTCGCGCGACGTGCCCGCGCCCGGGTCGATGACGGAGACCGTGCCGCCGAGGAAATTGGCCACGAAGAGTTTTCCGGCCGACGGCGTGCCGGCCCGGCCGGCGACGATGCCGAAGGGCTGGAAGCCGGTGGGATAATTCCGGACCGGCGTCAGGATGTCGCTCGGATCCGCGGCCTCGGGGTTGAGCTGCAGCTCCTGGACCTCGTTCGTCCCCTGCATCGTCACGAAAACCCGGTCGCCGACGAACGCCATGCGCTCCGGCAGCGAGCCGACGACGCGCATCAGGTCCGGCGGGATGTCGCCCTTGATGTCGGCGAACATCGACTCGGCCGTGTCGGAGGTGTACCGCACCCAGCCGCGGTGCGACTCGTACTTGTTCGCGAGGAGCAGGTGCCGCAACCCGTCGGCCGGGGGCGCCTCGGGGATGCCCAGCGCGGTGACATCGATCAACACCAGGTCGTTCTGGATGTCGCGAAACTTGATCGAGGCCGTGCCGTCCACCGCATCGTAGGGCCCGAGGATTTCCTGCTGGTCCTTCGGCAGCACGTTGCCGGTCGCGAGGTCGCGGTGGATGGTGTAGTTCGCCGCCGGGTTCTTCGGGTCCCAGCTCTCGCCGCCCCAGGGATCGCGCTCGCGCGCCACGCCGAAGCCGACGCCCATGGTCGTCGCGAGGAGCCAGTCATGGCCGCTGGCGGGGGAACGGTAGACCTTGACCTCGTTGACGACATTCTGGACCCAGATCGCCCCCACCTCGCGGTTGGTCTTCGCGTTCACGATCGAGATGTTCTGGGTCGCGGTGTTGCCGACGAAGAGGAACCGGCCGTCGGAGCTGAGCGCGACGGTCTTGGGCTTGCTGTGCGGGTTGCCGACCGGGATGCCGGGGCCGGCCTGCGTCGAGTCGATCCACCGGGCGATCGCCTGGTAGGCGGGATCGTTCGCCGGGTCCGCGAACACCGCGGTCCTGCCCGGGTGGCTGCGGAACAGCGGCATCGTGTCGGCGTAGCCGCCATCGCGCGTCCGGGTGACCGCCCGCAGCAACCGGCTGTGTTTCGCATCTCCCGGCAGGATGTGGTCCAGCGCGGAAATGAAACTGGCCGTGAGGTCGTCGCCGGCGACGAAGCCGCCGCGGTTGACATCGTGGCACGCGACCGTGCCGCAGCTTTGCTGCAGAAGGTGGCCGATGCCGTCGGGCGCGAGATAAGCCTGGTCGTCGAGCCCGCCGATCACGCGCTGCCTCGCCTCGAACCGGCCGGCGGACGTGTCGATGTCGACGATGAACACCTCATCGAGGTAGCGGTTCGCGATCCACGCCGTCTTGCCGTCGGGCGCGAACGTCACGCCCATGCAGTAGAAATCGAGCGGAATCTCCGCCACGACCTCGTCGATCGCGGTGTCGATGACGCTGGCGAAATTGGAGAAGCGGTTGGTGACGACGAGAAACCGCCCGCCCGGATGCATGGTCAGCCGGAAGGGTCCGGAGCCGGGCGGGCCGGCCTCGCCGCGGGGCTTGAGCAGGATCCGCTTGCTGGCCGCGCCGGTCGCCACGTCGCAGACAACGACCTCGCTGCCGGGATTCAGCTCGGACCCGAGCAGGCCCGCATAGACTTTTTTCCCGTCACCGGAAACCGCGACGTCGAACGGCCGCGCGCGGGTCGGTCGGGGCTCGGGCGACGGATTTGGATTCGGCACCGGCGTCAGGTTCCGCCGGGTCCAGGTGTGGCCGTATTCCCACTGCTGGCTGGTAAGCTTGCCGAAGCGGGACGAGGGACTGCCGCCCGGCGCGGCGTGCTGGAGTTCCCGTGCGAGCTCAGGGGACAGCGTGCCGTACGGGTAATGCATCCCGCCGGCCTGATAGGTGGTGTCGGGGCCCGGTGCCTCCGCGGCAGCGTGCGCAGACAGTGGCTGCGTGAGGGCGATGACGCCTGCGGCGAGGGACCACGGCAAGAGTTGATGGCTGGTTTTCATCACAGGCTCCTTACATAGGCGATCAGGTCGTCGAGTTCCTGCGCGGTAAAACCGCGCGTACGGCCGTGCAGGTCGTCCGGGTTGTACTCGGTGAACAGCGTCCGCAAATCCGGCGCGCGGCCGTCGTGGAGGTAGGGCGCGGTCCGGTAGGTGCTCCGCAGCGACGGCGTGTCGAAACGGTTGCGGAAATCATTGGGCGTCCCGAAGCCGAGGTCGTGGAACTTGCAGTCCGAGAAGGTCGGTGCCGGGTGGCAGACGTCGCAGCCGGCGACGGTGAAGAGAGTCCGGCCCCGTGCGATCGCGGCGGGATTGACATTGCGGTAGGGGCTCGGCGCGCGGTCGGGATGCGAGAGGTAGGCCGTGATCGGGCCCTGGACGTGCGCCATCGGCACGAAGCCCTGGAACCGCTCGCCGGCGCCGACGCCATCGGGCAGGTCGGCGCGGACGCCGCTCCACATCGCGGGCGGCGTGTCGTGGGCATCCTGCAGCGACTTGTTGTTCTTCGGGTTGCCGAGGCCGTCGTTGGCCAGGTCCCAGTTGAGGCCGTCGCTCGTGGTGTCCTCCTGGTGGCAGCTCGTGCAGCTGAGCCAGTTCTGGTAGGTGATGCGGCCGTCGTTGGCCATCAGCTCGCCCTGGCGCCACTCGGTCATCGCCTGCACCGGCCCGAGCGGGATGGTCGCGCGGAGCGCGCCGGTCCCGGCGTCGAGCACCGTCACCGTGTCGCTGAAATAGTTTGCGACCAGCAGCTCGCCGGTCGCCTCGCTCAGCGCGAGCGAGCGCGGGCCGAGCCCGCCGGCGGGCAGGCGGCGGGCGATGTGCCGCGACGCGAGGATCTCGACGTCCTCCTCGAGGCGCTGGATCTGCAGCGGGGTCTGCGCCGTGGCGGCGAGCGCGAGCGCGGCGGGCAGGTCGACGATCGCCACCTCGTGGATGCCGGCGAGGCTGACGTAGAGCCGCCGGGCGTCGGACGACAGGGCGAGGCCGCAGGGATTCGTCGCGCCGGAGAGCAGCTGGTCGAGCAGCAGGGTGACGCGCCGGCCCGGCTGCGTGAGATCGAGCACCGAGAAGCCGTTGGAGTTGATCCAGCCGCGCTCCATCTGCACCGTCGGCACCTCGTTGTGCGAAACGAGATTGGCCACGAAGGCCCAGCGGCCGTCCGGGCTGCAGGTGATCTCGCGCAGCATCGAGGCGCGGCCCAGGTCGTAGCGCCCGGTCTCGCGGCCGTCCTGCGGGTCGAGGACGGAGACCCAGGGTGAAAGGCCGTTGGCAACCAGCAGCCGCGTGCTGTCGGGGGTGAGGACCGCGAACCGCGGCTGGCTGCCCACCGGCGTCTCCGCAAGCGTGCGGCCGGACGCGGCGTCGAGGATGGACACGGTGCCCGAGACCACGTTGGTCACGAACAGCCGGGTGCCATCCGCCGAGACGCTCAGGCCGCACGGCTCGAAGCCGGCGGTGAGCGAGCGGACGACCCTGGCCTGCGCCACGTCGATCACATCGATTTTCTCCGCCCACGTGCAGCTGACGTAGAGGAACCGGCCATCCGGGGAGAACTTCGCCTGTGTCGGCCGGTGGCCGACAGGAATCTCGCGGACGACCTGGCGCGCGCGAATGTCGATGACCGAAACCAGGTCCGCGGTATAGTTCACGACATACGCCTGCGCCTTGTCGGGCGAGAGGCAGACATACAGGGGGGAGCGGTAGACCGGCGCGGCCGGCCGGCCGGTTTCCGCGGGGAACACCGGCGGCGCGGGATCGTGTTGCTCGGCCGGCGCGCGCGGGGTCCGGCGCCACTGGATGTAGCCCATGATCTTCGCCAGCTGGTCGTCGGCGATGACGCGACGGTAGGGCGGCATCCGCACGACCTGGCCGTCGAGGAAATGCCGGGCCGCCGGGTTCTGCCACAGCCGGTCCGGATGGCCGTCGAGGATCCATTCGCGCAGTTCGCCGTCGCTGCCGACGATTTCCGCGTATTCCGCACCGTCCCACGCGGGGATGTGGCCCTTGAAGCTGCCGGGATTTGGCGCGCCGCCGATGCCGCCGGGGCCGTGGCACGCGAAGCAGCCCAATTTTTGCGCCTCGTGCAGGCCCTCGTACGCGATGGCGGTGATGTTGGTGTCGAAGGCCGACACCGCGCGGAAGTAAACCATCAGGTCGGACAGCTCCGCCGATGACAGCCGGCCCCGATACGCGGGCATGGGCAGGAGCGGCTGGCGGCCCAGGGCCAGGTCCGTGTTTTTCAACCGGGCCGTCCGGCCGTCGAGGATCCACTCGCTGACCTCCGCTTCATCGCGGGCATAGGTGGCGACGGCCGGTCCGTCCCAGCCCGGCACGACCCCGCCGCGTGCGCCGGGGTCGGCGACACCCCCGCGGCCGTCGGTGCCGTGGCAGGCAAAGCAGCCCTGCGTCCGCGCTATTTTCTCGCCGCGCAGGGCGGGGGTGGACTCAGGCCGCGACTGCAACTGCCAGCCCGCGAAAAGCATTCCGCCCACGCCGACCATCCCGATGAAGATCCATGCCGCGCGCTTTGAATTCATGGACGACGCCTAGGATGGCCGTGGCCATAGCGTCGTGGTGCTACTGGATGGAAGGGGAATCATCGTGAATTCGAGGATTAGGAATTCTGCTTATCCATGGTCGATAGGATTTGTTCAACTAATCGGGGACGAGTCGCCGCAACCCGGGGGCGAAGTGCCTAACCCAAGCGTTGATTGCTGGATGCGCCAGCGCGCGCAGGCTCCGGCGCCAAACCTCCGGCTCAGTAGCCCGGGGCCGGCGCCGCAATCGCGGGGCCCGTGCCCAGTCCGGGCGGGATGGGTCCGGGCAGGCCGCGGCGCACCGCTTCGGCGAGAATCGCCTCGGTGGCGGTTGCGCCGATGCGCGTGACCCCGAGGGCCCGGACGCGCAGCACATCATCCAGTGAACGGACGCCGCCGGCGGCCTTGATCTGCACCCCGGGGCCGCTGTGCTGCCGCATCAGCCGGAGTTGATGGTCGGTCGCGCCGCGGTAGTTGTAGTCGCCGTTGGGCTGCTTGGCAAAGCCGTAGCCGGTGGAGGTCTTGACGAAGGCCACGCCGAGTTCCGTGCACAGTTCGCAGAGCCGGACGATCTGTTCGTCCTGCAGGTAGTCGTTCTCAAAAATGACCTTGAGGATGGCGCCGTGCGCGGTGCACGCGGCGTTCACGGCTTTCAGCTCGTTGGTAACGTACGCCCAGTCGCCGCCGAGGACCTTGCCGGCGTTGACGACGACATCGATTTCCGTCGCGCCCTCGTGGATGGCCCGTTCAGCTTCGGCGACCTTGACCGCCACGTGGCTGTTGCCGTGGGGAAATCCCGCCACGGCGCACACGGCCGTGGGGGAGCCGGCGAGCGCCGCGGCGGACTGGGGCACGGCATAGGGTTTCACGCACGCGGTGGCGCACCCGCAGCGGCGGGCGATCGCGAGTCCGGCGCCGAGTTGCGCGTCGGTCATGGTCGGATGCAGCAGCGAGTGGTCGATCATCCTGGCCAGGTCGAGCACGGAGGGGAGGGTGGGGATGGACATGGGAGTGGTTCAGGCCGAGGCCGGGGCGGAGTTCAGGGTTCGCGAATGACCAGGGTGCGGTTGATGGCTTCGGGCCGGAGTTCCTGCCGCTGGCCCGAGGGCCAGACGATCACGATTTTCCGGACGCGCGCGTCCTCGCCCAGGCCGAACGTCAGGGTCGTTTCCGATTGCGCCATGAAGCCCATGGCCGGCGCCACCGTCTGCACGAGGATGCGGCGGGGCGTGTGCACCTCGACGCGGGCGCCGCCCGCCTCGGGCTGGCTGCGGGTGGCGACGAGCGAGAGGCGCAGCCAGGGCAGCCCGCGGTGCTGGTCGTTGCGCAGGAGCAGCGGCGGGCCGTCGTGCTGGGCGATGATGACATCGCTGTCGCCGTCGCCGTCGACGTCCGCCACCGCGACGCCGCGGGCCACCACCGGCCGGGCCCAGGCCCCGCCGTCGCCCGGGGCCAGGGGCGCGGGCACCCAGCCGCCGCCCTGCTCAAACAACAGCTGCGGCGGCGCGGCAAACTCCCGGCCCGCCTCGAATTTGTTCACGTCGGGCTCCGCCCGGCCGTTGCCGGAAAACCACGCGAGGCGGCCGGCGAAGTCGTAGTCGAGCAGGGCGCCGCCCAGTTTGCCGGACAGGCGGAGCCGGGGTTCGTCGCGGTGGCGGGCGTCGGAGGACCCGAGGGACTGCAGCGCGGCCAGCCGCTCGCCGGCGTCCGGGGCCGAGGCGAAGGGCAGGAGGCCCGCCGAGGCGAAGCCGGTGGAGGCGCCCTCGTGGCGGTTGTCCGATCCCGCGGTCCATTTCCGGAAGGTGCCGTCGCCCTGGTTGATGAACAGCATGCTGTCCAGGGTGTGGTACGTGAAAAGCAGGTCGAGTTTCCCGTCGCCGTTGGCGTCGACGGGCACGACGGCGAGGGCCTTGGCGGCGGGCAGGCCGGTCGCGGGGTCGACGGGGCGCAGGCCGGCGGACCCGGGCACGAGGGCAAACCGGCCGTTGCCCAGGTTGTGATAGACCGAGGGGAAGTCGCCGACGAATCCGGTCGGGGCGCCGTACGAACGGCCCACATCGGCGATGACAAAGGCGGTCGCGAGACCCACCTCGCGCGGCCAGCGGGCGTAATGCGCGACCACCAGGTCGAGCCGCCCGTCGCCGTCGCAGTCGATCCAGGTGGCGCCGGTGCTCCAGGTGTTGTCGTCGCCCCCCACGCCGGCCTGCTCGGTCACATCCTCGAACCGGCCATGGCCGAGATTGTGGAACAGGTGGTTGGTGCCGACGCAGGTGATGAAGATGTCGGGGCGGCCGTCGTTGTCGTAATCGCCCACGGCCACCCCCATGCCCTGCAGTTCCACATTCAGGCCCGCGCTGGCGGTGACATCGGTGAAATGGCCGTGGCCGTCGTTGTGGTACAAGGCGAGGCTGCTGCGGCTGACGGTTTTCGCCAGCTCCTCCTCCCACGGCCACGGTCCCCCGGTGACAAACAGCAGGTCCGGATGGCCGTCGCCGTCGTAGTCCAGCACGGCCACGGCGCCGCCCAGCGTGGTGGGCGACTCCTGCGGGTCGTGATACGGGACGAACCGGATCCCCGCCTCCGCGGTGATGTTGGTGAAGCGGGCGGTCGGGAGGGATTGCACCGGCCCGATGGCGGGGAAAAGCCACGCCAGGACCACGCTAAGCACGATGGCGGCGATCACGAGCGTCAGCACCACGGGCAGCAGCGGCGGCACGGCGGTCCGCACCGGCAGGCCGGCGGGGACTGGGGCGGGGCGGTCGCGCAGGGGCGGGGCGGCGGGGGGCATCGGAGAAACGCGAAAGGGGCGTCGACACCATTGCTTCCCCATCCTACATCTACCGCAACTCATTTTGCGTGATGACCGCCGCCCGCCCGATTTTCCGCTCGCTGCCCCGCCTGGGGGGCGCCCTGGTTTTCTGGACGCTGGTCGGGCTGGCGTTTGCGAGCCAGTTCTACCTGTCGAGCACGCTGCTCGGCCGGTCGGTCACCTGGGGGCAGGCGATCAGCTATTCGCTGGGGGACTGGTATGTGTGGGCCTTTCTCTCCGTGCCGATCCTGATGCTGGCGCGGCGGTTTCCGCCCGATGGCGCCACGCCGTGGCGCACCGCGGGGATCCACCTGGTGGCGGCCCTGGTCGCCTCGCTCACCTATGTGGTGGTGCGGGCGCTGGTGGGCCAGGTGCACAGCCTGCTGATCGACGAGCCGGTGACCTTCGCCGAGGTCTTCCGCCCGCTGCTGGTGAAGACGTTCCCGTTCAACCTGCTGGTCTACGGCGTGATCATCTCCGTCAGCCACGCCGTCGACTATTACCGCAAGTACCACGAGCGCACGGTGCACACGCTGGAGCTGGAGAAGCACCTCGCCGAGGCCCGGCTGCAGGCCCTGCTGCGCCAGCTCAAGCCGCATTTCCTCTTCAACACGCTCAACGGCATCGCCTCCCTCATGCACAGCGACGTCGAGGCGGCCGACCGCATGCTGGTCCGCCTGGGTGAATTGCTGCGGCTGACCATGAGCCATCCCGGCCAGCCGCTCTCCCGGCTGCACGAGGAGGTCGCCTTCATCGAGAAATACCTCGAGATCGAGCGCATCCGCTTCCGCGACCGCCTGGCGGTGGAGATCACCATCGATCCGGCGGTGCTGGAGGCCGAGGTGCCGAGCCTGATCCTCCAGCCCCTGGTGGAGAATGCCATCCGCCACGGCATCGAGCCGCACGCCCGGCCCGGCCGCCTGGTGGTCTCGGCGCGCCGCACGCCCGGCTTCCTCGAGCTGGAGGTGCGGGACAACGGCGCGGGGCAGCCGCCCGGCGGCTTCACCCGCGAGGGCATCGGCCTGGGCAACACCCGCGCCCGGCTCCGCGAACTTTACGGCGCGGCCCACCGTTTCGAGCTGGCCAACCATCCCGACGGCGGATTCATCGTGCGGGTGTCCCTGCCTGATCCGCCGCCATGAACAAGCTCCGCGCCCTCATCGTGGATGATGAACCGCTGGCCCGCGAACGCCTGCGCAGCCTGCTGCGGGGCGAGGCCGGGATCGAGATCGCCGGCGAATGCGGCAGCGGCACCGACGCGATCGCCGCCATCAGGGGCTCGCCGCCCGATCTCCTGTTCCTCGACATGCAGATGCCGGGCTGCGACGGGCTGCAGGTGCTGGCGTCGATCCCGGCGGAGAACCGACCCGCGGTCATCTTCGTCACCGCCCACGAGCGCTTCGCG
>Ga0265319_1001735_pt1 | contig 12548 bp, 17 predicted proteins | sample 4824metaG_FD_192443 | JGI IMG/M metagenome (GOLD analysis project Ga0265319, IMG submission 192443) | Rhizosphere microbial communities from Carex aquatilis grown in University of Washington, Seatle, WA, United States - 4-8-24 metaG | ecosystem: Host-associated > Plants > Roots > Rhizosphere >...
AAGCTGCTCTGGGGTCATCACGAGCTCGGTCACAGGCATCCCCTCAGGATGACTCAGACATGAGCGGCAACGATGGCCTAAAACGAAGCAGTGCGTCGAAGTATTCTTGCCCGGGAGCCCATACTTGAAGTCAGAACAGACAGGGTTGACCTCGCCGCAGGTAGGGCAGGTGCAGTAGAAATGGTTGCTGGACTTGATTCTGTCAGTGTTAGTGGTCTCAAGCATGACTTTTCTCCTTTATTTCCGGAAGGGTAGCGTCCCCCGCTAGCACAGTCAAGTCATCGGTACTGGGATAGAGCCCGTGGAAGTTGATGTAGTTCACAACCTCGGCCTCAGTCTTCAGGCTGTCGGGGACTTCAATGTAGAAGTCGTTTGGTACTATCAGGGTGACCCAGGGCTCTGAACGGGTCGAGGTCGTTCATCTCAGGACCCAACCCTTTTGTTCTCCAGCTCAAGGGACCACTTCCTTCCCTCGGCGTTAGGGACGTATCTCCCATGCTGCAGAAGCATGTCTGCTACTCTCAGGGCATGTCCAGCATAGAAGTGCAGGTCATTGGGGTCTCTTCCGAATAGCCAGCAAACTTGATCTGCTATAAAAAGCCTTCGGAGCTGATGCTTAGTCAGCAAACCGTACTTCTTGGATTTTCTAGACTTGGCCATATCAGTCCTCCAAAAAAGATCCCCGGGCCACTCGACCCGGGGTCAGTGCCTACAATGCGTTGACGAGCTGCAGGGCGTTGTCGACGAAGTTGTCGCCTCCGATGGTGCTGGCCAGGCGCGAGTCCTTGAAGCTCGAGGTCTGGCGTGTGACGTCGGTGTGCTGCGCGAAGTCAGTGATGGCGTTCACCAGAGCCCACTTCGTCACGGTCTTGCGGCTGTTGTCGCGGAAGTTCGCGAGGTCCGGAGCCTTCCAGAGCCTGAACCCCAGGTCGTCGATCTTGTTCTCGATGATGGTCTTCGATCGGCCCTCGGCCTTCTTCGCATCACCGAAGAGGTCGCTCAGGAACTTGTCGACGACGGGCTTGTTCAGCACGACCTCGTTGGCAGCCTCAGCATAGAACTTGAGAGCGAGTCCATAGGTCTCGGCCAGTCCAAGGATACGATGAGCCTCGGCGATCTTGTCAGTCATGTCTCCGGTGTGCCGACCCTTCCAGGTCCGGGCTGCGTTCTTCAGTGCGATGTTCAGGGTGTTCTTGCAAACGATCCTGGTATTGACCGCTGCAGCCGTAACGGAGCCCGAGCCGTCGTGGGTGGTGGTGACTGCGATGTACTGGGCGATCTTGTCGCCGAGCAGGGTGATAGGTTCCGGAAGCTTGGCAGTAAGGAAGATCTGGGTACCGCCGTAGATGGCTCCCGCGGTCTCGTAGACAGCACCTTCTCCCAACCAAGCGTCGGTGAACGCAAAGGCGTCACGGTTCTGCAGGATGGTGTAGCGGTCGCTTCTGGTGCCCAGTACCTTGCGGTCGGTGCTCCGGATGTTGGCTTTGAGGTTGGGGATCAAAACCCCGTCCTTCAGGTAGACGTCTTCGGCCAGTACGTCCCAATCCAATCCGGCCAGCTTGAGGGCTTCGAGGCTGTTGGGGGCTGTGTCGACGACATTCCCCAGGCCATGCCAAGCCACCTGGCGGTAGCTGAAGAACCGGGCAACGCCGGCCTCTGTGAAATCAAGTTCGTGAGCCATGATGTTCTCCTTAGGGTCGTTTTTTGCGCCCTGATAGGAAGAGATTACACCCAGTCTGAAATGCTGTCAAGCAAAATCTTACTGGGTGTAACGCAAGTTCTCAGTACAGCGCGATGACGTTGGTCAGACTCGTTCCGGAGCGCCAAGCCACGAGGTTCGCAATGGCCGAGGCCGTGATCGTCCAAGGGTAGACCACACCGTTGGTCTCGACACTGAAGTACGTCGGAGACCCGGCAGTAATGGCCGCAACAGCCCCCGGTGCAACGACCACAGGGGACCCCAGATTGTAGGTGGGGGGAATCTCGACCAGGAGGCTGATGGGTACGTTGCCGGTGTTCTTGATGTAAGGGGTCGCGTCTCCTCCAACCGTCCCGAAGCTGGCGTTGCTCTTCCAAGGAATCAGAGTCGCTGCACTGGAGTCGGTAACCAGTGACCACGAGGCCGTCTTGACAGTGACCAGAAGGGTGGCCGTCAACTCTTGATCGGCGGTTGCCACGTTGCTGTGATCATCGGCTCCAGCGGCGGTGTTCCAAGCGTAGATCTTCACGGTAGCCGTGACGTTGGCGGAAGCCGGGATCGTCGAGGGCAGGTAGTTGAAAGTCCCTGCCACAGGTTGTCCATTGCTGATGACGTTGCCGTGTTGGATGTTGAGAGTCACCAGAGGGACGAAGGTGGCGGTGCTGGCGGTGTTGAGAATCGACAAGGTGCCGGGGCTCAGCGTAAAGTCGGAAGCCGAGACGCCGTCGCTGACCTGGAACTGGACATCGTACAGAGGGGCGGTTCCCGTGTTCTGAAGGATGAACAGGATGTACCCGCTGCTTCCAACAGTCACCGAGCCCAAGATGTTCCCGGCGTCGGTGACGACTGTGCGGGAACTGGATTGCGGGGTGGTGGTGCTGAGATCAGAGGTGTAGTTGGTCAGGCCAGAAGACGCCAACGTCGAGACAAGAGCCTGGTCCTGGGCAGAGATGCCGGGACCACTAACAGCAGATCGACCGGCGGTTGCCCCAGTGCCAGAGCTGAGGGGGCTGAGACTGAGCTTGCCGACCGAGGCCCCTGGGGATGAAGTCGAACCTGGCGTTGATCCAGAAGTTCCGCCTGATGCGGTCGAACCCGTGGGGGGGGCGCAGGACCCGAGAAGCAGGGCTGTGAGAATGACGAAAATGAGCTTATTCATAGTATCTCCTTCGGGGGTTCTTAATCCCCTCTGAAGAAGATACCACAGCTAGATTGCAGTGTCAAGCGATGTTTTATAGGTATTGGAGATGGGTGTCGATTTCCTCTTTGTGCGGCCTGTGAAGTTCGAGGTATCCTCACCGGCATCTTCCTGAGGAATCACACGGATGACCTTAATAGCCCCAGCAATGATCCAAGGTTTGCCGTTGTAGAGGTAAACATAGTACCCACCGATCGGGGGTTGACCTTTGAGGTCTCGACTTGGACTGGCGTCTGCAACGGGTTGCCAGTCGATGTCGGCTGGGATCTCGCATTCGGCCCAGACTCTGGTTCCACTGGAGAGGTCTAGGTGGGTCTCAATACTGGTACCTACGTGCCACCCAGGTCTCTCAGCGAAGCCCAAACTCTTGCCCTTAGAGTTCATCTCAGCAGGTACCCATGTCTCTAATGGGACCGGGACGTTCGCGTTGATGAACAGGGGGAAGATCTCCCCAGGTCGGGTCTTCTTTGTCTGGAAGACCTTGTAAACCTTCAGCGTCTTGACGGGAGGGAGTTGGTAGTTGGAAGCCTCGGCGTAGACATGTCTAATCAGATCAGAGTCCGCGGTTGCTTGCTGGTGCAGGGCTTTGGTGAATCTTCCAGGTTCCATACTTCAATCTAGCCTTAGTTGGAGGTGTGGGGAGTCGAACCCCTTCCGGTGCCTTCCTCGGACTTTCGTGCTTGTAGGCCTCTCGTCGTCCTTCGACCTTCGTCACGGCATGGCACCGTCGAAACCAGATCACCCCCGGTTTCTTACTTCAGTTCGTCGCCTCGCAGGCAGTATACCCAGGGCTTCGGAGCCGAACCGCTGACCCCAGTGTACCCTTTCAGGCCAACGAAGCCTGGAAGCACGTAGAGTCCAAAGTAAGGCTCGAGGTTGATGGTCTTGTCGTTCAGCATCTGTACGAACTCCTTCTGCTGCTCCAGCGACAGATTCTCGTAGTAGAACTTGCCATCGTCTGCGATATACGCCTTGTAGGCCTTGTCGGTGCCAGTCAGCATCTTGCCGGCTTTCAGGCCATCCATAAACTCGTTGGCAGAGTACTCGTGTAATGCCATCACTCGCTCCTCACTTCTCACTTAAAACTCAAAAGTCCCAAACAGTGGGTCATAGCTCATCATCAGGCTGTCGCTCTGCGTGTTGTCCAGGGTAAGCTTAGGGATCGTGACCCGACTTCCCAATGCTTTCACGAGCACGATGAGGAGCTGGTCCTTCATGTCGTCGAGAGCCTGGACGCCCTCTGGATTGCTGGAGAGTATCTTAGCTAGATCAATGCCGCGGCCCATAGAGTGCCCTCCTTATCGTTTAACCAGACCTGGGGTTTTTCCATACATAGCCTCGTATGCTTGAGTGTACCCAGTTCCGAAATCCCAGGGCCGTAGCAAAATCTCTGATCCCTTACTATGAAGGATGTTTGGCAAGGCACTATATACATCTCCCTTGGGGGGGTCCTGGTGAACATCTTCCAGAACCTCACAGATCAGAAATGGCCCAGGATCTTTGCGAGAAGGCTTATTCCAAATAGCTAGGACCCGTACAGGGCTCATAACGCCAATACCCCCTAGATACACGGGAGTCTCATAGGGAGCCACCTTCAAGGGCTCTACGCTGTCAGTCGAGTCGGTAAAGCGGCCCATCAGTTTCCCCCCATGGTTTCAAGCTGAGCGATCGTGTCTGCAGCCGAAGTATGAAGCACGAAGACTCCACCACCCTGCTTCCAGACGTCCATATACTTGGTCCAGTCGTCGATCAACAGCGGGATCACACCTTCAGGAGTAACCCTCTGGGCCTCGTTGATCTTGTTGCGGCTGGGACAAGTGATCACGGGCACATGATTGCCAACGAAGCCGGCGCACCACTCACGCTTCTGTTCCGCGGCTCCCGCAGTCTTAGGGATGCCTGTTAAGATCGTCGGCTTCAGAGGGGCGAGGAAGGCCCACAGTTCGTCTGCGTCGGCCATGGGCTCCAAGTCCCGGTAGAAGGTACCTGCGGCGTCCACGGCCTTCCACATGGCCTTGTCGTCACGTTTGAGATTATCCTTATCAGGACCACTTCCGGTCAACTTTTCGATGCCTTTGTCAAAGTCGGCCAGGACCCCGTCCAGGTCGACGAAGATCTTGTACTTAGGTGTGTTGTTCATGTCTTGATTATACAACAGGGCTGAGGAGAAGCATCCTGATGCTGAGATCATGCTTCAGCCTGCTGGGGTTTCTTGTCGGAGTACCTTTCAGCCTCGCGCTTGATGATCTCCTCAGGGCTACCCTGGTAGAGCACATTCCCGGTCTCGAGGATCTCCTGGAGAGCCTTGGGGCTGATGCCGATGCCTGTAGGGAAGACCGAGTGCTTCTTGGGCTTAGTGCCGGCGAGTTGGAGCGAGGGGTGGGCGCTGTCGACCAGATACATCATCTTCACCGAGGATCTCCAACCGATAGCAGCCTTCCACATCAAGAGGTTGGGTGGAAAGTTGAGTTTCGATAGGTTGAAGGCTCCGAAGTTTGGTCCAGTGACAGGCTGAATCAGCAGGGCTCTGATAGTCTTGAGTTCCTTGGGCTTGTCGCCGTCGTACCCCAGCTCCAGGTCGACAGTGTCCCCCCGGCTGACTTCGATACCAAGAGCTTCTAGTTGGGCCTTCTTTCGCATGAAGTCCTTACCGTGGGTCTTGTCTCGGGTGTTGGTCTGGAACTGCCAAACGTGGATCATTTCATGTGCCAGGACCTTGGATAGCTGCTTGTCGGTGAGGTTGTAGTAGTTGCTGAGTTGAACCTTAGTGACCTTGAACCCGAGGTCTATCCCAAGCTCTCTGCCCAAGGGTACGCCATAGGTGAGGCCTAGATTCCTAGAGCTCTTGAGGTCCGCAGTGATAGGGAAATCTCGCTCCAATGCCCCAGCAAAGCCTTTCTGGTTGAGTTCGTCGAACATCCTGTCCAGAACCTCGGTGGGGTACCGATCGGCAGTCCTGGCCATCTGGTGGAGGGCCTGAGAGAAGCGTCCGGGTGTTGGTGCCATGGGTTCGTAGCTACTCCAGGCTACGAAGTCCCGCTGCCTTTGAGGGGTAATAGTCACAAATGCTCCATCTGAGGGATCACCTAGTACTTTGCTGACCCCATCGTTCTTGTAATGGTCATAGTACTTCCAAAGCTCTTCCCAGAATGAGTCCTCTTTATCTCCACCTTCTCTTCGGCACCCAAGAGTGTGGGTCTCTATCCAGTAGCCATCAACAGCCCTAGAATCGCCCACTTTTTCTGGATGAGACTTGAGAGGGTCTAACATCTTAAGAGCAATCTCTTCAACCTGGGCTTCGTTCACGACTGACCTCCTACAAGCTCAACCATCGATGGGTCGAACACCCCGACGTTCCAGAAGCCCTTGGGATGGATTGGGCGGTCTCTCACGTAGAACCCGTCGAACCCAGCCTCACGGATCTGGGTCATCGTTGCTGGATTCTCGACGTAGGCCGAGTCCCAGAGTCTAAGCTCGTTCATCTCCTCAGGGGCAAAGCCGGCTTTCTGCAGATGCCCAGCTTCTCCGCCGTCGAAGATGTTGTCTGTCAAGAGTCTGAGTTCGACGACATGACCACGTCCATTCCCGGTGAATACCATGGCTTCTTCTCGGCTTGGAGTAATGAACAGAGCTTCCAGAGGGCTGGGCTTGAGAGGGTCTTGCCCAGGAGCAACCCCGCGGTAGAAGGGGATGTTGCGGTTGCTTCCCTGGGGATCATCCCAGAGGGCGCTTTGGTTCAGAGCCCGGGTGAAACGTCCTATGACCATCTTAGTACTCCCCTTCATCGTCGGTTCCGTCTGGGTCAACATAGGCTTCGTATGGAACCTCGTAGGCCAGCTTGGGGTCATACAGCACCAACCAGTCCTCGCTGCTGTAGCCGCGGTTCGTGGGGTCGTTGACGATGATGCCGTTGATGCCAGCGGCCCTGCACCCCAAGAGGAAGCTATCTCGCTTCCATCGATAGACATCAAGGGCGACTTGCTGGATCGCCTCAGGCATGTCTTTGCAGTAGCTCAGTATTGATCGCAGCAAGGCCTTCATCGACTTCTCAGCGTCCCCCAGGCCATCCTCGTCCCAGTTGCTGAGTGCGATCTCCAGGTCGTCATCGTCAGCGTATCCGATGAGTTCCCTCAGCAACTTGGGGTCGCAGGGTGTTCCTTTGGTAATGAATCCCTTGGTGGTACGCAGTCTGTAGGCCTTGACTGTGCCGTAGTTGGCAGCGGTCTCTGGCTTGGAAGTGAGGTACAGGCCTGGTCCGAGCTGGTCATGGTCGTTGAGCTCTTCGTCGGTATCAGTCGACAGCGGGTCCCTGCGGTTGCTCCCTCGGTACCAGACCCTGTCCGCCGGCTGTGGCTGAACAGCTTGGTTGACTGGCTTGGGACTGGGGCGCTGTGTTAAGGCTCGAGTGAATCTTCCTGCTGTCATTGGGTCCTCGCTTGTTCGACCGAGGCCTTGATCGTGGCGGCACTGGCTGGGTCTCTTAACAGGGCGCTGAGTCCGAAGTGTTGGGGCCTTGGCAGCTCGTTGATGTCGAACCACTGTGCCCTCTCGGTCTCCCAGTTGAGGTCGGGGCTGAACTCGTCTGGAATGACCAGAAGGAAGTTGTAGTACGTGAAGCCCGAGCCTTTGTCCCGGAAGACATACAGAGGTTCCTCAGCCACGATCTGCCCAGTGTACCCAGCCTCTTCCTGCAACTCTCTCACCACAGACTCGCTGGGGCTCTGACCCTCGTCGATGGCCCCACCCCAGACTCCCCAGGTACCAGGCTCCTGGACGGAGTCGCTGCGGAGCGGTAGGAGGATGCGCCCCGTCGACTGAGCCAGCACGATGCAGCCAGCCCCCTGCCTGCCCCAGAAGCCGGTCTCCTCGAGGGCTTGGCCATGGGCCTGGTCGGCGTCTGAGGCTTGGTGGAGGGCCTGGGTGAACCTGCCGGGTCGGAAGCTATTGCTGAGTTGGGCTTCGTCTGGGCTCCAGGTACCCTTGTTGTAGATGCTCTTGATCTGAGTTGGGGAGAAGACTACGAAGCTGTCCCCAACGCTGGGGAACCTGCTTCTGACTTCGTCGTCGCTCATCTTGTTGAGGTCGTTACCAGAGACTCCATCTGGGCCGAACGGATCATGTCCCCCTTCCCGGCGGTTGAGGTATTGAATGCCGTCGAAGCCGGCCCGCTGTAGAAGGCTTCGTAGCTCGGGTGCCCTGAAGTACTCTTTGTGACGAGCTTTCAACTCTTTCCAGGCTTCCTTGGACATCAGACCCAGTTCTACTAGCTGAGGGCCTATGTAGCTGGCTGTGAAGAATCCTCGGTCTTCCAACCTGATGGGGTTCCGTATGCTCAAATAGACAGGATAGACTCTTGGCCTAGCTCCTTCCCCACCCCAGCCAGTCAACCGTTCCTGAGCCTGTTCTGGATTAGTCCCGAAGTGGGCACCAGCATCCTGCCCAGGAGCCGTCTGGAAGGCTGAGAACTCTGCCGCAGATCCTGTACCATGATAGCAGACTAATGGCAGACCCTCATCATCCGCAACAACGGAGTTTTTGAACCAGGATGCGAAGTTAGGGTTGGTTCTTGGGTCTGTCATCGTTCAATCCCCTGGATGTTGATGTCGTCTGGACTGAAGACAACGAAGTTCTGAGCACCGCCGAGGCTCTGCTCCTGATAGGTGATGCCCGGGACGCCGAGCGACTTCAGGTAGGCGCTGGCCTGCTCTGCGCCGCCCTGGGTCTCGGTCAGGCCATAGTATAGCTTCTTCCCCGTCAGGTCCTGGAGCTGCTTCCTGTCGAGGCCTAGCAGACCGGCACACTTCTGACCAGCCAGAGGCTTGTCCCAGTCAAGGAAGTCCCCTGGCTCGGGGATCTCGGCGTCCACAAGTTGACCGCCGTTCTGAATGAAGGTGTATCCCTTCTCGACGAAGCTCTCGACCAACTCATAGAGCTCGTAGAAGGTCTGGTACTTCTCGGACTCCTCCAGGTGGGCCTTCTCCAGGTTGTGAAGTCGACTTTTCAGCCTGGTCTGGATCGCGTAGCAGTCGTTGTTGTTCTCTTGAAGGAGGCCAGTGAAAGACGGGATGAGCTGTTCAGGGACCACCGTCGAGATAGGTTCACCGTTCTTGTCGCCATCCTTCCAGTGGAAGACGCTCCAGGTACCCTCGCGATCGGTGAGATGAGTCTGGTACCATCTGGCGAGTTCGCGGTCGCCCGTGAGGTAAATTCCAAATCCGAAGGCGTTCTGACCGGACCCCTTGCCAATGTGCTCGAGGCTGAACCTGTCGAACTTGTGAGGGGTGCCGTGGTAGGCCCGCTGATGAAGGGCTGTGGTGAACCTGCCAGGGGTCATGCGTTTCTTACCTGATTGGGGCTGAACACAAAGCCATCAATACCTTCTCCATCTTCAAGCAGAACTCCATCGAAACCTGCTCGTTGGATTTCCTGGAGCCCCATGCTACCATACTCGTCCCACCCCGCTGGATTCTTGATGTCGACCCACCACTTCTTGATGAACCCTGTCCCCTGAGCCCCAATATCTCCAGCCTCGATGTTCTCCAGGCTGGTGGTGAACCAGATGATACCCTGAGTACTGTATTTCAGACTGGGCCTTTTGAAGTTAACCCCTGTCTGATGATAAACCGGCTCCTTAATAACTGATCCTGGGAATGCTTGGGACCTTGCGCTTAGGACCTGCTCGGACTTCTTCACGGGAGCCAAATAGAGGTCTTCCATCGGGTCCCGGGGACTGCTGTCATAGTGCCTGTATTTACGGGTAACAACCCACAGCCCAGGTCTGCCCGAAGCCTTAGCCTTCCAGGGACGCTTTCCGTCGCCCCAGTTGGCCCAGTCGGCCTTCTTCTGGGCCTGCTCCTCACTGTCGAAGCTCCGGGCTTCTAGGATGTTTCTGACAGAAGATACTTTGCGTCGAGCGGCCTGACTAAGGGCTTGACTGAACCTACCGGGGATTGGGGTCACAGAACCTGCCCCCCGTAGCTCTTGTAGAGGCTGATGATGTAACTCCAGTGGTTGGTGAAGCCCTGGCTATCAGCCGCGGCCTTGGCCTTAGCCCACAGTGCGGTGTTGACGGGCGTCTTGAGCCTGAGCATCTGCCTGGGCTCATCTTTGGCTAAGTGTTCAGCGAACTTCTCTTTGGACATCAGAGATCCTCTATCAGTCGGGACAACCGCTTCTCGATCGCTGGGTGTCGACCGGACACGGTCTTCAGTACCGCATCGACATTGATCTTGAAGTTGGTCCACTCTTCGCCGGCGATCCTGGCGTACTCATCGAGAGCCATTCTCATCAGTAAGTGTATTCCCATCTCGACCATCTCCCACTGGGGGAGCTCGTACTTCTTGGCCAGGAGCCGGTGGCCCTGGTGGATCGGCAACAGCTTGTCCTGGAGGTAGTCCTGCTCAATCCTTCCGTTAGAATCGATGTGGCTCAGGATGTGGTTCTCCACTGCAGCAACATAGAGCTCGTCCTTGAAGCGTGTCCACAGGGCCCCCACGTCTCGCGGGTCGGCATCGCGGTAGACCTCTTCGAATTGGTCGCTCCAGTCTCTGATGCTGCGGATCTGGGAACTCATGATGTGCTTCTCAGTTCGCATCTTTCCGAAGAGCAGTGAGTCGACGCCCTCGTCGATGTCCTCGTGAACGAAGCACAGTCTCTTGTCAGGGGTACACTCCAGACCAACCGTGTCTGAGGCCTGGGTATCTGCCATCTTTGGCCCCGAGGCCTCAAAGCTGGCCTCACTTCCCAAGGGACCCTTAACTTTGGTCAGGCGGATCTTGCCGGTGAGCAGCAGAACGAACAAACACAGCACCGTGATGATGCCCAGAGTCGGCCACAGGGCCTGCCCTAGGTCGATGTGGATGTCGCTGGTGTTGGGGTCGACTTTGACTAGGGTTGCTGGGGTATAGGCTCTGGCAGGGCCAGTTGAAAAGGCTGGTGATGCGGGTGCAAGTTGGTCCACGATGAGCTCCTACCTTAATCTAGCCTAGACAATAAAAAAGGCCCTGCGTCGATAGGATCGCAGGGCCAGGGTGCCCGGGTTGGCCGGGACTTTCATTGGTTAAGAGGCGACAGCCTCGGCACCAGCAAGTTTGTCACCCACAAGGGGCATCACCTCCTGATCGCGAACGATCAAGCCGTTATTGAAGGTTTGACGTAATTGCCTCAAATAGTATTTCGGTGACGCCGTGGTTTCAAAGTAAGTCCGAGTTACGGTAGACAGATTCAAGACGTCGCCGAGTGGCGGACTCCCGTTGATCTGACTGTTGGGGGAGACTTGGATAGCCGGGGCTTCGATACCCGCCACCTGGTCGGTGACGATGGCCTGGACACTGCCGGCAACCAAGTCTCCTGCGACGACCTGGGTCTGCTGATGATCGGCATAGGCGGTGGAAGCGGTAACGACCGGAACCAGCACCAGACTGAACATCAGGACCAGGAGCGACAGCAGGAAAGCTTTCTTCACTAGATCCTCCTCTTTTCCCCTCTATGGGGTTTCATACCTACATTATACAGCATGGACTGCTACTTCAATCTAGCCTTGGTTCAGCCTCTCATCCTCGACGAATATAGGGCCTCCTGGTCCAACATAGGCCCCTCCGATGTTAAAGTCATAGAACTCACGGGCCTCATCAAGGTCCATACCGTCGCGGTCGACCAACACCTTCAGGAGGCTACGCACACTGTACACGAACCGAACCGGGCCATTGATGTCTTGCGTGGTTCCGATGAGGGCTGCGTCAAATCCGCCGGCCTTTAGGGTCTCGGGGTTCTCACCCTCCTCCCACTTCAGGCCCCCTTCTCAAGCTTCTTCAGCTTGAAGATCTTGCTGGCCAGCAGCTGAGCACCCTCGGTGGAGGCTCCTTGTGGGAGAGCAGCCTGGAGACTGTATCCAGGAGTTGGTCCTGCCAGGTAGCGGATGAAGTACTCTGTAGCCCACTCATGCAGACCGTAGGGGCTGGACTTGGCCTCTGGCAGGCAGAAGTATATCGCATCCTTGGTCTCGGCGTAGATCCCGAACCAGAACTCCCCGAAGTGGGCGTCCTCGCCGGCGATGGCCTGGAGCACCGAGCGTGTTCCGAAGAAGTTGCCGATCTCAGGCGCTGGGGGCGTCGGACCGGTCTGCAGAACGAACTTGCCAAGGAACTCGGCCTCGTCCCGTGCGAACAGCAGCCGGCCGTCAGTGTATAAGACCAGAGACTGTCCTTCATTGTCGCCGTTGGTGGTATCGACAACCCTCTGGTCGAAGACCGTGTACAGCTTGTGAGTCTTCAGATGCTCATAGATCTTGTGATTGAGGTTCATGGCTACTTCTCCTTGATGACGTCGCCGATCTTAACGGAAGCCCAGGTAGTCCCGTAGAAGGTGAACCTAGACCCGCTACCGTCTTCGACAACAATGTCATAGGTGTGGTACTTGTCGCGGAAGACCCCATGCGAGGTTTCTCCGATGGCCACCACTTTCACGGGAGGCGTCATCAGGTTCAGTCTCAGGGTCGGACCATAGTCCACGTTCTCGACTTCAAGCCCGTTGAGGATACGGTATCGGATGTCCTCGGTCAGCTTAGGATCTCCTGGGTAGAAGACGTGCTGAAACAGCGGGTTGCAAGAGCTGAAAAGTAGTAGGGAGAGCAGTAGAACGGATTTCATATAC
>Ga0265319_1001736_pt1 | contig 12540 bp, 7 predicted proteins | sample 4824metaG_FD_192443 | JGI IMG/M metagenome (GOLD analysis project Ga0265319, IMG submission 192443) | Rhizosphere microbial communities from Carex aquatilis grown in University of Washington, Seatle, WA, United States - 4-8-24 metaG | ecosystem: Host-associated > Plants > Roots > Rhizosphere >...
CGCCCCCTGAACCCCGGCGTCACCAACCCGCTCCCCTGGCTCGCCGAGATGATGGACATCAAGAAAGAGCAGAACTTCTTCGAAGGCCGCGTCACCGAATACCAAAAATCCAGCTCGCTGGGCGACGTGCACAACGACGAGCTCTGAAATTAAGAATTAAAAATTAAGAATCAAGAAATTCGTCATACATAACCTAACTGCATGTGCCTTGGGCATTTCTCTTTATTTACCACCGCGAAACCAAGAACCAAGCACTAGAAAACTAGGCACTAAGACACTTTTAAATCGCTGATCATGTGCAACCCCATGCTCCCCGCCCACCCTTTTCGCCGGTCCGGTTCGTCCTCGCGCCGGTGCGCTGGTTCGTGGAAAAAATCCTCGTGCTCTACTATGTCGGCACGGACCCCAAAGTTCCGCTCTGGGCCAAGCGCTGTTTGGCAGGGTCTGTGCTGTATGTTTTCTCGCTGGGCCTCGTGCTCGATTTTTTGCCGCCCATCGGCGAAATCGACGACCTTTTCGCCTTCCTGATTGCGGCCGGCGCCGTCGCCTTCTCCATCAAACCACACCACAAATTCCAAGCGCAATCCACCGCCCGCCGCTGGTTCGGCGGGCCTCCGCCGCCGCCCGCCCCACCCTCCACCCCCGCTTTGCCATCCCCCACCCCACCGATCTTGCCGCCCCCGGCATCCTCCTTTTCCCGTTCTTTGCTTTTTTAATTCCAACTGCTTAATTCTTAATTCCCATGATCCGCCATATTCCGCTCGAAGAAGATAACGCCCTCAAACGTTTTGCCCTGACGCCCGACGACCAGAAGCCCCGCTTTAACTGGCGCGAGGTCATCGTCGACTCCACCGTGTTGCAGCCCGACGTGATGGTCCTTGCCGAAGGCGTGGCCCGCCACTTCGACCTCGCTGAAATCGCCGAAACGGTCGGCTCCGCGCTCACGGACCTGCTGTTGTCGCGCCAGGTGCAGGACATCTACACCGAGCAGAACCGCCGGCTCGTCGCCGAAATCGCCAAGGAAGTCGGCGAGGAAATCGTGGTGCGCTGGGCGGCCAACAAGGACCGTGTGCTCTCGGAGGACGAAATCAACCGCATCATCGAAAAAGCGCTCGTGCACCAGAACCAGCACGACGTGGCGAAAAGCCTCGTCTTCAAACGCTCGGGCGTGGCCTCGGCGGCGGCCGCGAACGGCGACGGCTCGGGCACGGTCATCGCGGGCGAGGCCCTGCCGGTGCATGTGCGCCTCATCCGCCGCAACGGCCAGGTCGTGCCGTGGGACCAGAACAAGGTCGAAATCGCCGTGCGCAAGGCGTTCCTTTCCCTCCACCTCGACAGCGAACCGGCGGTGCGCGTCTCCGAATCCGTCAGCGACCGCGTGCGCGACCTCGGGCAGGCCTTCATCTCCATCGAGGACGTGCAAGACCTCGTCGAAGAGGAACTGATGCGCCACGGCCACTACAAAGTGGCGACCTCCTACATCCTTTATCGCCGCGAGCGCGACATGACCCGCCGCACCCAGCCCGCCCCCGCCGGCGGCGCGGACGCCCGCCAGGAGCAGATCATCTTCATCAAGCGCGACAACGGCCAGACGGAGATGTGGGACGGCGCGGAACTGCGCGCCCGCATCGCCTTCGCGGCCATCGGCCTCGACCTGTGCCTCCCGCGCGAGCAAATCGAAGTCGAACTGCGCCGCTCGCTGTCGACGGAAATGACGCGCGCGGATCTCCAGCAGACCGTCATCCTCAACGCCAAGACCCTCATTGAGCGCGACGCCGACTTCGCCAAGTTCGCCGGCCGCATCCTCCTCACTTACATCTACGAAGAAGTGCTCGGGTGGGACATCCTGCGCGACGGCATCGGCGCACTCAAGCAATTCCACGCCCGCCAGTTCAAGAAAAACCTCGAGCACGCCGCGCGCATCGAGCGCCTCAACTCCTCGCTGCTTAAATACGACCTCGCCAAGCTCGCCGAGGCGCTCGACCCGATGGCCGACCTCGAATTCGACTTCCTCGGCATCCAGACACTGTATGACCGCTACCTGGTGGTGGACAAGACCTGCACGCCCGCGCGCCGGCTCGAAACCCCGCAGTATTTCTGGATGCGCGTTTCGATGGGCCTCTTCCTCAACGAACCGCGCGAGCGCGAGGACTGGGTCGTGCGCCTCTACGGCCTCTACAAAAACCGCCGCTTCTGCTCCTCGACGCCGACACTGTTCAACGCGGGCACGCTGCACTCGCAGCTCTCCTCCTGCTATCTTTACAAGGTGGACGACAATATCGAGAGCATCATGATGCGCGGCATCGCCGAAAACGCCTTCCTCTCGAAATGGGCGGGCGGCCTCGGCGGTTCGTGGACGGCGGTGCGCGGCACCGGCGGCTATATCAAGGGCACCAACGGCGAAAGCCAGGGCGTCATCCCCTTCCTGAAGCTGCACAACGACCAGCTCGTCGCCGTGAATCAGGGCGGCAAGCGCCGCGGCTCCGGCTGCGCCTACCTCGAAACCTGGCACAACGACATCCTCGATTTCCTCGAACTGCGCCGCAACACGGGCGATGACCGCCGCCGCACGCACGACATGAACACGGCGAACTGGATTCCCGACTTGTTCATGAAACGCATGGAAGCGCGCGAGGACTGGACGCTCTTCCGCGCCTGCGAAACGCCCGACCTGCACGAGCTGTATGGCCGGCGCTTCGAGGAACGCTACCACCACTACGAGCAACTCGCCCGCGACGGCAAAATTTTCGGCAAGACCATCGCCGCGATTGAGCTGTGGAGGCTCATGCTCAAGATGCTCTTCGAAACCGGCCACCCCTGGATCACCTTCAAGGACCCCTGCAACATCCGCAGCCCGCAGGACCACGCCGGCGTCATCCACTCGTCGAACCTCTGCACGGAAATCACGCTCAACACCTCCTTCGAGGAAACGGCCGTGTGCAATCTCGGTTCGGTCATCCTCGACACGCACCTCAAGCCGGACGGCTCGCTCGACCACCACGGTCTGCGCGAGACCATCCGCGTCGCCGTGCGCGCGCTGGACAACGTCATCGACATCAACTTCTACCCGACCAAGGCCGCCGAGACCTCGAACCTGCGCCACCGGCCCATCGGCCTGGGCATCATGGGCCTGCATAACGCGCTGTATCTGAAGAACCTCGCCTTCGCCACGCCGGAGGCCGTCGAATTCAACGACGAGTTCATGGAGGCCATCGCGTTCTACGCCTACGAAGCCTCCAGCGACCTTGCCGCCGAGCGCGGCACCTATTCCTCCTACCACGGCTCGAAGTGGGACCGCGGTATCCTCCCGCAGGACACGCTCGAACTGCTCGAGCAGGAGCGCGGCGTGCCGGTGGACGTACCCCGCGGCGGCCGCATGGACTGGACGCCCCTGCGCCAGAAAATCCGCCGTCAGGGCATGCGCAACAGCAACGTCCTCGCCATCGCGCCCACCGCCACCATCTCGAACATCATGGGCACCTCGCCCTGCATCGAGCCTTACTACAAAAACCTCTTCGTCAAAAGCAACCTCGGCGGCGAATACATCGTGCTCAACAGCGCGCTCGTCAAGGAACTCAAGCAGCGCGGCCTCTGGGATCCCGAAATGATCGACAGCCTCAAATACTTCGACGGGGAACTCGGCAAGATTGAGCGCATTCCCGCCGACCTCAAATTAAAATACGCCACGGCCTTCAACATTGATTTCTCCTTCGTGGTGGACGCCGCCGCGCGCCGCCAGAAATGGATCGACCAGTCGCAGTCCGTCAACCTCTTCCTCGGCAAGCCGGAGATTAAGACGCTCTCGCACATGTATCGCTCGGCTTGGCGCAAGGGCCTCAAGACGACCTATTACCTGCGCACCCTCGGCGCCTCGAACATCGAGAAAGCCACCGTCGCGGTGAAGAAGGAAACGCGCGGGCACATTGGCCGCAGCGAGGATGAAGCCCCCGGCATCGCCGCCGCCATCGAATCCGGCGACACGATTCCGCCCATCCCGACGCGCATCTACAGCGACGAGGAAAAGGCCGCCTGCAGCCTCGAAGCCCGGCGCAACGGCGAAAGCTGCGAAGCCTGCCAGTGATTAATGGGCCGCGGCCAGTTGGTTGAGCGCCGCGAGCACGTTGAGCATCGCGCGGCCTTGGTGGTAGCCTTCCGTCCACGCGTCAGTTTTGACGGCGTTGTTCGGGCGGCCGTTGGTCGGCGCGGAGGCATACCAGCCGCCGTGGACCTGGTCGAGCTGGTGGTCCTTGATGAAGTTCCATTCCTGCACGAACGCGTCCCAATACTTGGTGGTCTCGTGGCCGTAGCGCTGGTGCATGAGGAGGATCGCGTAGAGCGCCTCGGCCTGCACCCACCAGGTTTTGCCCGGCTTGGTGATGCGGCTGCCGTCGAGTTCGCCTTCCTCAAAGATGCCGCCGTTTTGCTTGTCCCAGCCGTATTGCAGACCGTGGTCGACAAGATTGCGCGCGGCTTGCCAGACTTTTTCGTCGTCGGGTCGGCCCAATACTTTGGAGGTGTCGGTGAGGAGGTAGGCGGCTTCGAGATTGTGCCCATAGGAGTCCATCTCGCCGGTGGCGCGCGACCAGTCGTTGTTGAAATAGAGCACGAGGTAGCCCGGGTCGGAATAAATTTTATTCAGGTTGAGGTCAAAAACTTCCTCGAGGCGCGCCTTCACCGCCGGGTCGGGCCAGACTTGATAAAGTTCCGTCAACGCCTCGAGCGCGTGGATGTGCGTGTTCATGGATTTCTGGCCGTAGGGGCGGCCGAGCGCATCCGTGCCCCGGCCGGATTCGGGGATGGGCTGGCCGGTGACGTCGAGCGCCTCGTTATAGCCGCCGTGGGCCTGGTCGCGCGCGTGGTCTTCGAGCCACTGAAATTCCTTTTTCGCCAAATCGAGGGCCGCAGCGTCATGCGTCAGCGCGTAACTGGCGGCGGCGGCATACATGCCAAACGCATTGCCGTAGGTGTGCTTTTGACCGTCCACCGGCGCGCCGGTGGCGGCGTTGACCGACCAATAGAATCCGCCATTGGTTTTGTCCCATTGCAGGTTGGCCAGCTCGGCGACGCCGTGGCGGGATTGCTCAATGTAGACATTGGCCTGCGCCGGGAAATGGGCCGCCGCCTGCGCGGAGAGCCAGGTGAGGCGCGCCTGATACACAATGCTCCGCGTGTTGTCGTTCGGACGATGCGACCAGTCCGCGCCAAAACTCTGGAAAAATCCCGCACCCGCGGTGTCTTCGGTTTGCGGGAAGAATTTATCGATGATGTCTTTTTTGAAAACGCTGTCCACTTCGCCGGCGATGCGGCGGTATTCCGCGGCGTTTGCCGCCACCGGGCGCTGAACGATGGCATTGGCATTCGGACCGATGGACACGCCGCCATTGCCGGAAAACGTCGCGGGTTTGACGACGGTGTTCCAACCGTCCACCACCACCTGCGGCTGGTCTGTGCCCAGCGCGCCAGCCGACGCCTCGATGGTGACGGTCTTGCTCTCGCCGGGCAGGAGGGAAATATAATTGTCCGAGTAAAATACGGGCAGCACGCGCGCCTGGGTGCGCTGGTTGCGCAACTGCCAGTGGGCCATCACCGCGACTTGCGCGGTGGGATTGCCCACCGTCAAATCAAGCAGCACTTTGCCGCCGGCATCGTGGCGGGCGATTTTTGCGTCGAGGGTAACGTCGGGCATCGTGTCGAGAGCGGTAAAGTCGTCCTGCTTGGTTTCACGCCAGTAAAAGTTGTCCGAGAGCAATTGGCCGGTGGAATCGCGCAGCTCAAGTTTGACAAAATGCACCAACGAAACGTCCGCCGGGAAGAAAATCGCGCCGAGGTCCGTCGCCGATGAGGCGGTCGCGATGACGGGAGTAGTTTGGTCGTATTTTTTCGCGCCGTCCAAATTATAGACTTGGACGCGGGCCGTGAGGCCTTTCAGCGCCCTCGCCCCATGGTTGACCACCATGAGGTGGAATTTGTCCTGCGTCATCATCACATGCACCGGCTCACAGGCTTTCTGCACGGCGTAGTAGGAGGCGAAAGGTTCGAGCGAATAATCATAAATTTGCCAGACGAGACAAGGCTGGGCCGGGTTGCTCATCCAAGTAATGACGGCGGTCGAGGGCGTGAACATTTTGGAGAGATGCGATTCATACATGGCGCGGAACGTCTCGTAGTCGGCCAGTTGCGCCTTGCGGACAAACTCCGGCAGGCTCGCGTAGGGGCCGAAGCGCAGGCGGATGACGTTTTGCAGCGCGCTGTCGGCGGGATTGCCCGCGCCGTTGACCAAGTCGTGCTCGGCCCAGTCGTCATTCGGAAAGTTTTGGTCAAACCAGTCTTTTTGCGGCATCCAGGCCTGAATGGCTTCGAGCGTGGGGATGGACGCGCTGCCGATTTCCGTTTTGAAAGCCTGGTTCAGCCCCGCGCCGTAATACGAGCGCGGCAGTTGCCAGCCATACGGGCCGCCGGAGATGACGCCGTTGCCGGCGGTGGAACTCGCCTGGTAATAACGCGGCGGATCCAACTCTTTCAGCAACTGAATATTCCCATCCGCAATGGCCGGTGGCGACGGCGGCCCTTCATTGCGTCCGCACCAAATCACGATCGACGGATGGTTGCGGTAGCGCAGCACCGTGTCGCGCACGTTGGCGAGGTAAAGCTCGGGACTGTCGGGGTCGCGCCCATTATTGGGGTTGGCCTCGAAAAATTCGTCCCAGACCATGATGCCGTATTGGTCGCACGCGGCAAAGAACTCCTCGCTCGTGCTTTGGCCGACCCAGTTGCGGATGATGTTGTAATTGGCGTCGCGGTGCAGGCGAATGAGCGTGTCCATGCGCTCGGCGGAAATACGCTTCATCGCGTCGTCCATGCCCCAGTCGCCGCCCTTGGCATACACTTTCACGCCATTGACGGAGAGTGTGAGATTGTTCGAGCCGTCGACAAAGTAAGTCACTTTGCGGATGCCGATGTTCATTGCCTTCGTGTCGGACACCGCGCCGTTGATGTCGAAGCTGAGGCGGAGCGGATGCAGATTCGGCTGGCCGAATCCATTGGGCCACCAAAGCTTGGGATTATTGAGCCGCAGTTGCGGGTTGGTCGCTGGATTGAGTTTCACCACTTGCGAGCCGTGCGGAAGGAGCGTGATGGGCGCGGACTGGAAAGCAATGTCGTCAAGCTGACCGGAGAAAACGCCGGCTTGCGGCGCGTCGGAAATATTTTGCACGGTGGCTTCGATGCTGACGTCCGCCGTCGCGGTGCCGGGCAGTTGCGGCAGGTCCGTTGTGACATAAGGGTTTTGCACGAGCACCGGCCCGGTGGCGGAGATGCTCACTTTTTGCCAGAGGCCAATTTGGCGGTCGCGAATGCCCGGCACCCAGTCCCAGCCCAGCGAGGCGACAAAGGTCGGCCCGTCCCGCCCCAATTGACCCGAGACGCCGCCGCCGTTGGGGCCGCGTTCATTGGCGATGGTTTTTTCCCACGGGTCGCCGGCATGAGGGGGCGGCGCAATCAACACGGCCACCGCGGCTTTCTCGCCGGGTTCGACGTAGGGAGTGATATTGAAATTCCCACGCATGAACGCGCCGGTGATGTTGCCGACCTTTGTTCCATTGACCCAAATGTCCGCGATATAATTGATGCCATCGAAGTTGAGCCAGACCTGCCGACCCGCGAATTCGGCGGGCACGGTGAATTCGTCGCGATACCAATACGATGTGCGGCAGAGACTTTCCGGGATGAGGTTGGGGCGGTTGTTTTCCCCATAAAGAGGATCAGGGTAGATGTTATTATTCACCAAAGTGGTCAGGACCGTGCCCGGCACGGTGGCCTGATACCACTCCTTCGCCGAGGGCGCCGGGGCTTGCGTCCATTCGGAAGAAAAGCTGGGACGAGTCGGCTCGGCATGGATGGGCCACAGCGACGCGCCCTGGATGGCGGCGGCTTTGGGGTCGGTGTCGTTGACGCCGGAATTCCCGCGCGCGCCCCGGCCCGCGAGTGCACCGTTGCTTTTGGCCGTGCGCACCTCCCACGGAATGACCGTCGCCGTGGGCGGATTGGCGCTCGCGGTGGCGGGCGGCGCGTAAGGCACCGGCTGATATACCGACGGCGCGTAGCCGACCTTCGAGATGGCGTCGCCCGCGTCTTTGACTTGGGCGATGTCCTGCATCAACCAACCGGAGGAAAGCGTAACCGGCTGGGCGGATGCAGAATTTTCAGCTCCGGTAGAAACAGTGGCCGCCTGGGTCGACAGGCCGAGCAGCAGGGCGGCAGCCAGGAGGGGCAGGAGGGATTTTGGGGTAGGCATGATAATTTGTGGGGAGGGACAGCTTTACGTTTTTTCCCGCGGACGCAAGACCACCAGCATACGCGCGGCCGTCAGCATGGGAAAAGGCGCGAGAAGTTTTTCCGCGGCTTGGACGATCGGGACCGCGAAATTGGGCAGCAGCAGCGGCCCGCGAAACCCTCCGCTCAGCAAATAGGAGATGGAGGGAAAATACTTCACCCGCATCAGTTCCCAGTCGGTCAGCGCCGTCGGGCGTTCCGCCGGAGGCAGCGTCATGATTTTTCGCGCCAGCCGCCAGCCATTGCCCTGGGCGGCATAATAAGTTTGCCGGGATGGGTCAAAATTTTGCGGCACCTCCCAGGCAATTTCCTTTTCCAGCCCCAACGCCTCATGGTGAAACGACCCGTAGGCAAAGCGGCCCAGCCAGCCCATCGCCGGCTCGAGCAGCACGACAACGCCGCCCGGCACCAGCACCCGGCGAAATTCGCGCAGCGCCGCGCCGGGATACTGCAAGTGGTGCCAGACATCGAACAGGATGAGATTCGCCACCGACTGGTCGGCAAAACTCAGCGCGTAGGCATTCTCGATCCGGTCCAGCCACGGATTTTGAAAAAGATCGCTCGTGATGCACGCCGGCAACACTTCCTTGATGTTGCCCATGCCGGAGCCCAGCTCGACGGTCAACCCGCGGGAGCCGTCCGGCAGCGCGGCGGCAATCTCCTGATAAAAGCGGCGGTAAATGCGGCGCAACGCGGGTTTGCGTTCCCACGCCGCGCGGTTGGCGTGAATTTCGAGGTTATGCTGGCTGATGTCGGGCATGAAAAAAGACGCTCATTAATTCGGTGGCGGGACGGGCAGGTTGCGCGTTTCCATGATGGCATACAAGGGCCGCCGCTGGCCTTGTTCAAAAATGCGCGCGACATATAATCCCATGACGCCGAGGCAGAACAACTGCAACCCGGCGAAAAAAACAATCAGCATGATGACGGATGTCCAGCCCTGGACCGTCTTGTGCAGCGCGAACTTCGCATACAATCCCCACGCGAGATACGGCAGGCTCACACACCACAACAGCAGCGAGAGCCAGATGATGGCGCGCATCGGCACCGTGGAAAAACTTAGCGCCGCATCCAAGGCCAGGACCGCCATTTTTCGAAAAGGGTATTTCGTCTCGCCCGCCGCGCGGGCGGCGCGGTCATAAGTAATCACACACTGGCGAAAGCCGAGGTCCATCGCCAGCCCGCGCAGAAAGCGGTGCGGCTCACGGTAAACGCGCAACGCGCGCACGGCGCGGCGACTCAAGCCGCGGAAATCGCCGCAGTCCGCGAGCCAGGCGCCCGTCGTCAATTGCCGCATCAGCCGATAAAAAAGCGCGGCGGTCAGGCGCTTGAACATCGTTTCGCCCTCGCGCTGGCGACGCTGGGCATGGATGACATCGTAGCCGGCGTCGGCCCGCTCAATCATCGTTGAGACCACCTCGGGCGGATCCTGCAAATCGGCGTCGAGCAGGACGACGAGATCGCCGTCGGCGACATCCAAGCCGGCGGTCAGGGCGATTTGGTGCCCGCGATTCGCCGCGAAATGCACCACCTGCACCCGCGGGTCGCGGGTCGCAAGATCATCCAGCAGGCTCGCGGTGCCGTCGGTGCTGCCGTCGTTGATGAAAAGAAAATGGAAAGTGCGTCCGGGGTGGGCGTCAGCCAGGGCGCACACCCGCTGGTAATAGGCGGGCAATACCGCCTCCTCGTTATAGCACGGGGCCAGCAACGTCACGACCCGCACCGGGGTGGAGTGCCCGAGCGGGGAGGTAGGGGAGATGCCAGTAGCGGACATGCCGAGCGCAGTCTAGGCACAGTCAGGCCTGCGCCAAGCCCCAAGCGCAACCTGGCAGGCTGAATTGTTCATGGTGGCCATCGTCACGGCGACTCTCCCGGATGCAGTGGCGCGCTGTTGGCCGACGGGCTGGGCAACAGATTTGTAAACGCATGTTCCGGCCCGGGCTGGCGCAGCCAGACTTGGAATGTGGCCAGGTCGACGCCGTAGCGGTGCGGATGCATATAATAAAGGAAATACATGGGGTACGAGAACTCCCGCTGCTGGTAATGCTCCGCCAGGAATTGAGGTGACAGGTAGTTCCGAAAATCATTGGGCTGGGCGATGACGTCGAATCGCCGCTGCAAAATTAAGGCGCGCACGTCGTTTTCATATTTCATGACTCGCATGTAGGCGGGGTCGTCCTTCGCCAGGTGCTCCAGCGCGACGTTGGCAAAGTAAACCGTCTGCCCGTCATCCACCAGCGGCGCACCGGTCGGCGGGATGTCGGGTAACAGGCCGGAGGGCAAAAGCTGCCACGGCTGCCCAGCCGTCATTTTTTGCCAGTCTTGCCAGGCGGGGTTGGAATCCTGCGGCCACGGCGGGCGCGCCCACGTGAGCAAAATTAAGGCATTCACCACGAGCAGACCCAGCCCCGTGGCGCGGAGGCGACCGCCGACGCGCGCCCAGCCGCCGAGCACCGTCAGCAGCAAAAACGGCGTGATCAGTTGCACCCAGTAAATGCGAAAGGCTCCGTTATGGCTGCCGAGCATGAAAGTCATCACGCCGGCCATCAGCAACAATTGCGCGGCGGCCGGTGTCGGCCACCAGCGTCGCCAGCCCGATTCCGTCAGCTTCGATCTTTGCGTCCACCATCCGGCGCCCATGGTTGCGGCCGCCGCCAGCAACCCGGCGTGCAGAACCAGGAAATCCTGCAATTGATACACAAAAAATCCCGGCTCGTTGCTTTCGGAGTAAACATGGATGGTATAAATGGAAAAGAGATAGTATGGCCAGAAATGATTGACCACCAGCAGGCTGCCCAGCCCCAACACTGCCGCCCCGCCGGTGTAGCACAGAGCGCGTTTCCAGCCGCCGGTGATGAACAACGCCATGGCCGCCAACGGCAGCGCGAGCACAAAATAGGGTTTGGTGTAAAATGCGAGCACGCCGAACACCGCGCTCACCCCCAGTTTGGCCCCCGACGCGGGCCGGGCGTCTCTACCCGGCATCACCAACCAAAGCGCGACGAGCATCAGCGCGTTACCCAGCGTGTCGGGACGCGCGCAAATCGCGTAGGTCGTGGTGTTGAGGAGGTAGTAAAATGCCGCGCCCACCCAGGCCAGGGAGCGGCCCACCCCATCCTGGCGCAACATGACATAGAGCAGCCCGGCACCCATTAACAGAAATACGAGGCTCCCGGCCCGATGGACCAAAAAAGTCGCGCCCCAGATTTTCGCCGCCGGCCACAACGCGTAATTGTAGACAATCCCGTAAACATTGGTGACCGCCGGCGAGGTGGCCAGCGTGTAAGGCGCGCCGCCGTTAAGCATCAATCCCGTCGTTAGCGGAATGGACGACTCGCGCGCTTCCTGCGGGCCGGCCAGCGTTAAAAATCGCGCGTGAAATGCGGCGTAATAGACCAGGGCGATGACCAGCAGCAGGGCGAGGGCCACGCAAGCGACCCGTTCACTGATTGGTTTGGTTCCACCAAGGTTAAGTTGGTCGCCGGGGTTCTCCATCCGTCATCCCACCGTGACTCAGCCCGCTGCGCGTTTCAAGTGTAGAACGCCGGTGGCGGCAGTTAGGCTTGCCACTGCCGCCGACGGAGCCGCAAGATAGCCGTCATGTCCGATGAACCGCACCAGTGGGACGGGGCCGCGCCCGAGCAGCCCAAGGACGCCTACGACCGCCCGCCGCCGGAACTCACCCCGGAGCAGCGGGAAAAGGCCGGGCGGGCGCAATTAATCTTGTTCATCGTCATGGGAGTTTTTATCATCGCCCCCTTCGTCGCTTGGTGGTTCTTGAGTCGCGGCCAGTAATGTGATAGGGTTCACGTTCCACTGCGCCGCCCACCCGCTTTGCGCGCATCCGCCGGGGCCTGCTCCATGAACCGCACCCTCCAAATCATCCGCGCGAGCTTCTTCGTCCTCTGCCTGCTCGGCGGCTGGCTGGTGTGGGTCGCGCAGGGCATCAATGCGGACCGGAAGGATTTGTGGCTTTTTATGGCCATCGGCGGCGGCATCGGCGCGCTGACCATTCTGGTGGACGTTTTCCTCAAGGGGTTTTCCCTGCGCTCGCTGACGGCGGTGACTTTCGGGCTGGTCATGGGCGTAATCGTCGCCTCCATCATCAGCCACTCGCCTTTCTTTGACGTGGAGAGCACCGACCCCAACATGCTTTTCCGCATCCGCGTCGTCCTCTTTGTGGTGACGCTCTACCTGACCACGGTCATG
>Ga0265319_1001738_pt1 | contig 12533 bp, 7 predicted proteins | sample 4824metaG_FD_192443 | JGI IMG/M metagenome (GOLD analysis project Ga0265319, IMG submission 192443) | Rhizosphere microbial communities from Carex aquatilis grown in University of Washington, Seatle, WA, United States - 4-8-24 metaG | ecosystem: Host-associated > Plants > Roots > Rhizosphere >...
AATCTGCTTCGCGCTCGTCCGTTTCAGCACTTCCTTCATCACCTCGTGCGATTCCATGGCCGCGCGATGCTGCCGGGGCCGTCACGAAACGCAATCCCGGGCCTCCTGAAAACAAACCTGGTTTTGGGCACTGATTGCACGGATGGGCACCGATGGTCGCATGCGCTATTTGTGCCCATCCGTGCAATCAGTGGCCAAATATTCCGGGTTTCGTCCGCCGATCGGAATAATCTCCCGCTTCACTGCTTTTTTGCGTGCCTCCGCCAGCGGTTATCTGGCAGACATGACGCCCCGCATGAACATCCACGAGTATCAGGCCAAGGCGCTCTTCGAGAAATTCGGCGTGCCCGTTCCCAAGGGCGCATCCGCCAAATCCGCCGCCGAGTTCGACGCCGCGCTCGCCCAGTTGCCGGAGGGGCCGACCATGGTGAAATCGCAGATCCACGCCGGCGGCCGCGGCAAGGGCACGTTCACCGACGGCTTCAAGGGCGGCGTCAAGTTCTGCAAGACCAAGGCCGACGCGAAGGAAATCGCCGGCAAGATGATCAACAACACCCTCGTCACCGTCCAGACCGGCCCCGCCGGCCGCAAGGTCCAGACGATCTACTTCACCGTCGCGAGCGACATCAAGAAGGAATACTACCTCGCCATCCTCCTCGACCGTGCCTCGTCCAAGCCGGTCATCGTCGCCTCGACCGAGGGCGGCGTGGAGATCGAGAAGGTCGCGCACGACACGCCCGAGAAGCTCTTCAAGGTCATCGTCGACCCGGCCTACGGCCTCGCCGATTTCCAGGTGCGCGAGCTGATCTTCAAGCTCGGCTTCACCGGCGCCGAGGCGAAGAACGCCGCCAAGCTGATCCGCAACCTATATCAGGCCTATTGGGAAACCGATGCCGCGATGATCGAGGTCAACCCCCTCATCACCACGCCCACGGGCGAGGTCCTCGCTCTCGACGCCAAGGTCTCCTTCGACGACAATGCTCTTTTCCGCCATCCCGAAATCGTCGCCCTGCGCGACTTGAACGAGGAGGATCCGAAGGAGATCGAGGCCTCGAAATACTCCCTCAGCTATATCGCCCTCGACGGGAGCATCGCCTGCCTCGTCAACGGCGCCGGCCTCGCGATGAGCACGATGGACATCATCAAGCACTTTGGGGGCACCCCGGCGAACTTCCTCGACGTCGGCGGCGGCGCCTCCAAGGACCAGGTCGTCGCCGCGTTCAAGATCATCCTCGGCGACCCAAACGTGAAGGGCATCCTTGTGAACATCTTCGGCGGCATCATGGACTGCAACGTGATCGCCACCGGCATCGTCGAGGCGGTCAAGGAGGTGGGGCTGAAGCTCCCGCTCGTCGTCCGCCTCGAGGGCAACAACGTCACCGCCGGCAAGGCCACCCTCGCCGCCTCCGGCCTCAAGCTCGTTTCCGGCGACACGATGGCTGACGCAGCCCAGAAGATCGTGAAGCTCGTCGCCTGAGGCTGGTCACCACGAAATACACCAAACACCCGAAAATTGAACCGATTCAGGCAATGTCCGGACCGCTACCCCTTTTCGTGTGATTCGTTTATTTCGTGGTTAAACTGATCCCTTTCCCATGAGCATCCAAATCAAGGAACTCGCCTTCGTCTTCCATCCGGTGACCGACGTCGCGCGTGCCCGGAAATTTTACGAAGGCTTGCTCGGGCTGAAAACGGGCATGCAGATCGAGTTCGCGCCCGGCCAGTGGTGGATCGAGTACGACATCGCCGGCCAGGCACTCGCCATCTCCAACGCGATGCCCGGTTCGCCCTCCGCCAGTCTGACCCTCGAGGTCGCCAATCTGGACGAATCCCTCTCCACCGCCCGCGCGGCCGGCGCCACCATCGCCTTCGAGGTGATGGAGTTTCCTCCGTGCCGGCTCTTTGCCATCAAGGATCCCGACGGCAACCAGATCGGCCTGCATCAACGCAAGGGGTGACAGGACAAAGCATCGGCTGCGGGTCACTGGCATTCCAAAACACCGAATTTAACACTTCCGCCGTTTTCTACTCACTACCCGCTGCTCGCTACCCACTACTTTCCCTCCATGTCCATCCTCGTCACTCCTGAAACCAAGATCCTCATCCAGGGCATCACCGGCGATTTCGGCGGCCGTCATGCGAAGCTCTCGCTCGATTACGGCACGAAGGTCGTCGCGGGCGTCACACCCGGCAAGGGAGGTCAGTTCTTCGAACACGGCACGCACAAGGTTCCCATCTTCAACTCCGTCGCCGAAGCCGCGGCGGCCACCGGCGCCACCGTCTCCGCCATCTTCGTGCCACCGCCGTTCGCGGGTGACGCCATCCTTGAGTGCGTGGACGCCGGCCTCGACCTCGCGGTCGCGATCACGGAGGGGATCCCGGTCAAGGACATGGTCCGCGTGAAGCGCGCGATGCAGGGGAAGAAAACCCGCCTGCTCGGCCCCAACTGCCCCGGTGTCGTCACGCCCGGCACCGGCAAGGACTCCTTCGGCGGCTGCCGCATCGGCATCGCGCCCGGCTACATTCACAAGAAGGGCCACGTCGGCGTGGTCTCCCGCTCGGGCACGCTCACCTACGAGGCGGTGTTCCAGCTGACCACGAAGAACATCGGCCAGACCACCTGCGTCGGCATCGGCGGCGACCCGGTCAACGGCACCTCGCACCTCGACGTGATCAAGCTCTTCAACGCCGACCCCGAGACGCACGGCATGATCCTGATCGGCGAGATCGGCGGCAACGCCGAGGTCGAGGCCGCGCGCTGGATCAAGGCCAACTGCAAGAAGCCGGTAGCGGGTTTCATCGCGGGCGCCACGGCCCCAGCCGGCCGCCGCATGGGCCACGCCGGCGCGATCGTGGGTGGCGCCGAGGACACCGCCGCCGCCAAGATCGCCGTCTTCAAGGAATGTGGCATCGAGGTCGCGGCCACCCCTAGTGACATGGCCGACGCCCTCCTTCGCGCAGCGAAGGCGAAGGGCGTGAAGCTGACGTAGTCATTCCGCCAATCGCTGCATGAAGTGGATTTTCTTCCTCGTTCTTGTTGCTGAATTCCTCTTCTTCGACCGGATGACCTCCCGGCATTACGCCGGATTTTATCCGCAATGGGATGACCAGATCGAAACCCTGAACGAATCCTACACGGGCTACGAATACCGGCAGGCCCATGGTTTCTTGGCAGGAATCGGGCACACCCTCTCGAAGCCCGCAGCCCAGGGCACCCTGCATTCATTCTGGGCCATGCTGGCCTTCGAAGTAGCCGGCAAGCCGTCGAGGACGGCCGCTCTGGCGGTCAACATTCTCGCCTTCATAGCATGGCAGGTAGCCCTCATCTTTGCGATCAAGCGAGGCACAGGATCCTACTCCCTCGCTTGGGTGGCGGTCGGCCTGACGCTCGCTCTACGCTGGCCATGGAGTGGAGTCCAGGGCTCGGCCACCGATTTTCGCCTCGATCATGTCACCATGTGTATGATGGGGATCACTCTGGTCGCCGCGCTCCAGACCAATGCCTTCCGATCAACCGTCTGGTCGGCTGTGTTTGGCAGCGCGGTGGGCGTGACCCTCCTTACGAGGTTCCTGACCGGAACCTATTTTGCGCTGATCTTTATCGGCTGCTTGGTTTGGATCTTGATGTCGGACGGACGCCTGCGCCGCTCACTCAACCTCGGGCTTGCAGCGTTGATTGCCACGTTGCTGATGGCACCCTGCCTCTGGGTAAACCGCCAGCTGGTCTATGAACACTATTGGATCGGCCATTACTACGACGCAGACGGTGCTCTTTGGATTTCGCATGCTTCGCTGAGCCAAGCCATCGTCCAATTTTGGACCCAGCTGAGGACCGAGCAGTTGGGCACTGCCTTCTGGAGCGCCGCCGGAGCGGCGCTGATAGTACTCGCCAGCGGCATTCGGCGCTCAGCCCAAGGCCACGCAGCATCTTCCGAGGATACTGGCGGCACCGACCGCTGGGCCCTCGACACGGCAATCCTAGGTGCGATCTTTCTCGCCGCTCCTGGAATCGTCCTGCCACTGCAGAATCAGCCTTTCGGGGTCGTGCTGGGTGTGGCGGTCGCGGGAGCAATGTTTCTCCTGCTCGCGTTTGCCGCGAAACTACGTGCACGCACTGCTGCCTTGCACTCGGTCATCGCCGCATCGGTGGCTTTTGCCATTGGGTCAGGGTATTTTGTCGTCCGGCAGATCACGCTTCCTAACGATGCGAACTTCGTGGCCGATGCCCATCGGGTGAACGCGATCGCGGATCGGATCTTTGCGACCGCCCGGGCCGGGCGGCTCGAAGAGCCCCGGATTGCCGTGGACCGGATTGCCGACTACTTCGAAGCACAAACCCTCCAGATCGTCTGCTATGAGCGTCACCGCGTCTGGATGCCATTCGCAATCTCACTCCCGCTGGGACTGAGCGCCATCCCGGAAGAGACGTTGATGAGCCAGCTGAGCCACAGCGATTTCGTCCTAGCCACCGAAGATGGCCCCGTCGGCCCCTGGCCCTACGACCGCCAAACTCACCAACTACGCCCGAAAATCTTCTCCTGGTGCGACACGAATTTGCGCCCCGTAGACCATTTCACCGTGTTTGGGCAGCGCATGATTCTATATCAACGACGAGACCTGCCTGTTCTGTGACCTCAAACAGTGGCGAGAACTACCTGCTCAGACCGGACAATCCGAGGGATTAAGTATGCAGCGGCCCCGAGGGGGTCAACCGCCAGAACTATAATCTGCACGGGAAGCATAAGAGTGCAGACGGCAGAAATTGACCTGGATTTCCCGCCTGCTACACCCGATCCGGATTCACGAGTGGAATCGCCTGGTGGCGGTAGCGACGGTAATGCTGGAAATCGTCATCGACCGTAATGAGCTTCGCGCGCGGGCACAGCTCCGACAGCACGACCAGCGTGGCGTCACCGGTGTCCATGAGCGGATATTTGGCAGTAGCTCACCCACTCGGCGCGGCTGCTCGGCCAAGGCGGGCACGAGCAGCAAACGGCCCTCGGCAATTAATCGAGGAATCACGACCAGCGCAGACCGCAGTGTTCTCAAATGATGACACGCCTCGGCAACGGCGGTCTCCGTTGTGGCCAGCGGTTCATCGAGGACTGCCAATGTCTGCGTACTCCATTCGTGCCACTGGTCATCGCCGTCCAGAAAACCGATCAGCGGACCGGCATCCAGCAGGTAATTAATCGCCGAAACCTTCACGCGTGGAAAGATCGTCGATCCCCGAGCGGACGATGCCGGCGTATTTCTTCACGGCGGCGCCAAATGAGGGACCTTTGCTGGCAACTTTGCGCTTGGTGATTGGACGACTTTTGCGGGAAACTGGCTTTCTGGAACGCGAGGAAAGCGTAGGCATAATGGTCACGTTTCTCCGAACACCATCGGGCGTCAAGTCACGGTGCCTGTCGGCAATGGTCAGCTTAAGAAGCTGCCGAGTACTCTCACGCCTTGCTCACCGGCACCTTCGGCGCTTTAAAACGCCTAATCCAACGGTTTAAGGTCATCTCAAGCGCGGCGCGTTAGGGATAACGCGCCCTACCTTTATGACACAATTTCGACTGGCCAGGTGACCCGCCGGTCGTTTTGTTCTCCCCCGCATCAGGAACGAGCCGGCCCTCCACAAGCCGGCTCCGCCAACCGGGCCGGGAGCGGCCACGGTGGATCGGGGGAAACCCCGGATGTGCGCAGCCCGCAAGGGAGGCGAACCAAGCAACGCTCCCGAAGACGATACCGACCTGATGCCCAGGTCGGTTTTTTGTTTTCATCACCCTGGTGCGCGAACCTCAACCCTTCACGCATCATGTCAACGACCACCACATCCACATCGACCGCCACTCCCGCCCTCCGCGTCCGCGCGGAGAACCCGAATCATCATCTCTGGAACAACCACGGCACGTGGTTCCTGCACTACACCGTGCATCCCACCGCCTTCACCAAGGAGCGACGGCGGCGCTCGCTCGGCACCAAGGACGTGAAGGTGGCCCGGGCACGCCGGGACACGTTCTTCGCCCACCTCACGGGCCAGGCTACAGTGCTTTCCCCGGAGGTTGCCGCATGAAGCCCAAGCTGGAGCAACGGCCTCCCGGTCGCTGTCCGTATGCAACCGGGAGGTCGCACCCCCAACCAGGCAATTTCGCTGTATGGAGCGAAGTGAACCCATAGCGGCCATCGCCAGGGACCGGAAATTTCTACAACTCGGTTCTCCCTCGGATTGTCTCCTGTAAGATTCCCATCCTGTTTTCACAGGAGGCGAACGGAGGGGAGCCGAGGTACGGAAACGTACGGCCGTCGCTTGACTACGCCCGGGCGCACGCGAGGTACGCCCCTAAACGGAAATCAAGGAATCTTCAGCCGCTGACCCGGACGTAGTGCGTTCTCGCCCTTCAGGACGTCGCGGTTCGCGTCGTAGATTTCCTGCCAGCGGTTCGGCGTGCCGTAATAGCGGAGGCTGATCCGCGTCAGCGAATCGCCTTCCGCCACCGTGTGGATGCGATCCGGCGCAGGAGCCGGGGCCGGCGAGGTCGTGGCAACGGTCGGGGTCGGGCTCCCGCCAAAGTTCGCGGATGCACCGTTGATGATCCGGGCCGCCGAGGCAATCTGGTCGAGCGTGCCTTGGGCTTGGCGCAGGCGGGCGCTGATCGCGTTGTTGTCCTGTTGCAGCTGGGCGATGCGGGTCGTGCGGTCGCGGTCGATGGCCTGCACCGTGTCGTTCAGTCGGGCATTTTCGTCGCGCAGGCCGGCGAGATCCCGCTGCGTGCGGGCCAGCTGCGCCGTCACGGAATCGAGGCTCGCCACCCGTTGCTCGGCGTCCTGCCGCGCCTGCTCGCTCTGTGCCAGCCGCGCACTGTCCGTCCGAAGCGCGGCCAGCTGTGTGTTCAACGTGTCGATCTGGGCCTGCAGGTTCTTGTTGTCGGTCGTGAGCTTCTGGTTCGCCCCGGTGAGTTCCGCGACGCTTGAGCCGTGCTCCTCAGCCGCCTTTTCGCTGTCGGCCAGCTTGGCCTTCAGGCCGGCAAGTTCGTCCGTCACGGACTTGAGCTGGCCCTGAAGCTTGTCGTTGGCGGAGGCCAGCGCGGCGGTCTGCTGCTCGGCACTGCGATCGCTCGCGGCATTGCGCGCCTTCAGGTCGGCAATGTCCGCCTGCGCCCGGTCGGCCGCCGCCTTCATCTGGGTGAGTTGGGCCTGCAATGCCGTCTTGTCGTCGGTCAGCTTCTGGTTGAGTCCGGTGAGTTCCGCGACCGCGCCGTTGTTCGTTTCGACCGCCTTGTCGGAATCGGACAGTTTCGCCTTCAGCGTGGCCAGCTCGCCCTGAGCGTTTTGCGCCTCGGTGCGGGCGGCCTCGGATTCGGACTTGAGCTGCGCCAGGCCGCGCTCGGCATTGGAGAGCTTGGTGAACATGTCCTCGACCTGGGCCCGGAGATTGTCGCGTTCCTGCGTCCAGCCGGCCGGGGCCCGGGCGGCGGCGCGCGCCGACTCGAGATCCGAAGCCTGGGACTTGAGCTGATCGGCGAGCCGCTGCTGATCGGAGCGAAGCTTGTCGTTCGCCGCCGTGAGGTCGCGCACCCGGGTGTTGAGCTGGTCAAGGTCGGCCTTGGAGGTCGAATCGTCCGATCCCTTCGCATCCATCAGCGCACGGTTGGCCTCGGCCAGGGCGCGGTTGGCCTCGCGCGATTTCTGGAGCTGGGTGGCCAGTGACGAAAGTTCCTGCGCCGCGTTCTTCCGGTCGTCGTCCTGCTGCGTCTCAAGCGACCGCACCTGGTCCTGCAGGGTCTGCATCTCCAGCTTCATCGCGTCGTTCGGCGCCGCCCGGGCCGTCGCCGCCTGCGCCGCCAGTGCGGCCGCCGCGCTTTGCTTTGAAACCTCGAGGTCCTTTTCGAGCTCCTGGTTCTTGCCCTGGAGATCGGTGATGGACTTGCCGGCGGAATCGAGCTGGGCGTTGAGCTTTTCCGCCATGTCGTGGTCGGACGCCTGCGATTTCTGGGCGGCAGCGAGCGCTGCCTGCAGCTGGCTGAGTTGCGCCTGCTGATCCTGGCCGTTGCGTGAAGCCGCCGCGAGCCGCTGGTTGTCGGCGGTCAGCCGGCTGTTCTGCGCGGTCAGGTCGGTGTTGGACTGCTGCAGCTTTTCGACCGAGGACTTCGCCTCGGCCAGTTGTTGCCGGGCCTGGCTCTCATTGCCGCGGTTGCCTTCCAAGGCCGCGATCTGTGCCGCCAGCTTCCGGTTCTCAGTCGCGAGCGCGGCATTGGCATCCTGCTGCTTTTGACCGGCAGCCTGGAGGTCGGCCACGCGGGAATTAGCCTCGGCAAGCTGGCCGCGAATCGCTTCCGCGTCGGCCGCATGGCCGGAAAGGTTTTTAACCTGGGCCTGGGATTCGGCCAGCTGGCTGCGCAGGGTGGCCAGATCGCGGTCCGCGGCCGATCGGGTGTCTGCGAGTTGCTGCTGCGCGGTGGCGGCCGCACGCGCATCGGCCTGGGCCTTGGCGGCGGCGGACTGGGCGGCCGCGAGCTGCTGGGTGAGCGCCTCCACGTCCGCATCGGCCTTGCCATTTTGCGCCTTCGTGGCGGCTTCCAGCTGAGCCGCGAGCTTTTGGTTCTGCGCTGTCAGCTCGTCGTTCTTCGCCGCGAGCGCCTTGCCGGCGTTGGCCGCCGCCTGTGCGGCCGCAAGCTGGCGGGACAGGCCGTCGACATCCGTGGCCGCCTTGGAATTTTGCGCGATGGTCCTCTGCGCCTCGGCCAATTGGGCGGCAAGCTGGGCTGCGTTTTCCTTCGCCGCCGCCTGGTCGCGCTGCGCCGCGGCGAGCGCGGCCTGCAGGTCCGCCGTCTGGCTGCCGGTACGACGGCTGGCCGTCAAATCCGACGCGAGTTTTTGATTCTGGGCGGTGAGTTCGTCATTCTTCGCCGCCAGCGCTTTGTTCGCATCCGCCAGACCGCGCGTGTCGGCCAGCGCCTTGGTTGCGGCCGACTGGGCGTCATCCGCGTTGCGGCGGGCGGCAGCCAGGTCCTTCTGCAACTGGTCAAGGCGGGTGGCGTCGGCCACACCTGACACGGCTGGCGCGGGAACCTGCGCCAGCTTTTGCTGGGCAACGGCGAGGGCCGCCTGGGATTTCTCAAGGGCCGACGCCTGCTCCTGCAAGCGGGCCCGCAGCTGGGCCGTTTCGTCCGTCGTAGCCGCGGATGAGCCGGCGGCAGCAAGGCGCTCGTTTTCCTGCGTCAGCCGCTGGTTGACAGCGCGCAGTTCATCGAGCGTGCGCGTGAGGTCGGCGAGCTGCGCCGTATTCGCCACAGCCGGGGCTGACGTCGACTTCGCCCCGTCGGAACCGGCAAGCTTCTCCTGCGCCGTGCGCAGCTGGCGGTCGATATTGGCCAGCTGGATCGTGGAGCGCTTCACCTCGTTGTTCAGGCGGTTGTTCTCGGCGAGGGCGGAGGCGAGACGCGCCTGCAGCTCCTCGGAGTTTGAGTCGGGTTTGACCGCATCGGCCGGGCCGGACGCAACCGGTTTCGGTGTGGCCGCGCGGGCATCAGCGAGCTGGGCGGCAAGGTCCGTCGCCTTTTGCGCAGCGGCATCCCGGTCCGCCCGGAGGGCCGTAAGTTCACCCTGCAGGCGCGAGAGCTGGGCCTGCAGGCCGGCGGAGGCGGTGTCCGGGGATGCCGCCGGGGTTGCCTTCAGCCGGGCATTGGCATCGGCGAGCTGGGCGGCGCGGTCGCGTTCCTGCTTCAGGCCCGCCTGGAGCTCGGCGAGCTGGCGGGTGGAAGCCTGGTTTTGGTTCTGGGCGGCCGACAGTTCCTGCGCGAGTCGATCGGCGCGCGTGCGGGCGTCGGCTTCCGATTTTGCCAACGCCTGCGCCGTGGCCGCCACCTTGGCCGAGGCGTCCCCGGCCGCCGCGGCAGTGCGGGCACGTTGCTCCAGATCGGCCTTGTCCCGCTGCAACTGCTGGTTCGCATCAGCGAGCTGGGCCTGGGATGCACGGAGTTTTTCCAGCTCGGACTGGGCGGCAGAAAGACGTGAATTCAGGGCAGCGACATCGCTGACCGGAACGGCGGGCGCAGCCGCGGCGGCATCACGCGCTTGCTTGAGTGCCGCCTGGAGTTCCGCGACCTGCCGGGCTGCAGCCTGATTCTGGCCCTGCAGGGCCGCGAGGTCCTGAGTGAGTTTATCGGCCCTGGCCCGGGCCTCCGACTCGCTCTTCGCCAGGGTTTCAGCCGTGGTCGCGGCCTTGGACGAGGCATCCGCCGCCGCCGTCGCGGCCCGGGCGCGCTGCTCAAGATCCGCCCGCTCTCGCTGCAACTGCTGGTTCGCATCGGTCAACTGGGCCTGTGCGGCCCGCAGCCTTTCAATCTCACCCTGGGCCGAGGTCAGGCGCGCATTCAATGCGGCGACATCTCCGGCTGGCGTCGTTGCCGCCGGGGCGACCGACGGAGGCGTGGTGGTCGTTGGCGCAGCAGCGCTCGCAGCAACCACGGGGGCGGGTCGGGCCGCAACGGGCGCAGCGGCAACAGGCGTTACAATGGGAGCGGAAACCGGGGCAGGCGCCGCCACCGGCGTCTCGGTTTTCGTAGCAACGACCGCCGGAGCTGCCACCGGCGCAGCAGCCGCAAGTTGCGAGTGGAGTGCGGCAAAGCGGGACTTGGCCTGCGCCAGCTCGGCCGGCTGGAGCCGCTGGGCCACGAGGTCCCGGCCCACGGCCTTGGCCCCGTTTTCCACTGCAAGGGCAAGCCAGGCATAAGCCTCGACCAGGCTGGCGCTCAGTCCGCCCCGTCCCTCGGCCAGCATGATGCCGTAATTGTTCTGCGCCGGACCGAAACCCTGCTCGGCGGCCGCCCGGTACAGCTTGGCCGCCCCGGCTTCGTCCATCGCGGAACCGCGCCCTTCCTCCAGCATGAGCGCCAGATTGTAGCGGGCGCGCGCGTAGCCGCGATCGGCGGCGAGCCGATACCATTTCTGCGCCTGGACTTCATCCTTGCTGACACCGCGTCCCAATTCGTACGCAAGGGCCAGGTTGTACTGAGCCTCCGGTACACCGCGGTCGGCCGCCTGGCGGAACCAAAGCGCGGCCTCGAAGTAGTCGCGCACGACACCGAGACCGTTGGCGTACATGTTGCCGACGTTGAACTGGGCCGGCGCAAATCCCTGCTGGGCCGACTTCAGGTAGTGCTTGAACGCGACCGCCAGGTCGGCGGCCTGCCCGCGGCCAAGCTCAGCCATCATGCCGAGGTTGAACTCCGCCGGTGCGTGCCCGGCCGCCGCAGCCAGTCCGTAGTAGCGCAGGGCCTGCGTGAAGTCCTGCGCCACGCCCTGCCCGTTCGCGTAGGCGTTGCCCAGGGTGTTCAGGGCCTCCGGGTCGCCGAGGTCGGCGCGCATCGTGAGACCCGGGAGGTCAATCTGGTCCGCCGCCCGCGGCGCGATCAAGCCAAGGCCCGCGAAAGCGGCCAGCAACAGCGCGCGCGGATGCCCCGGCAGTCGATTTTTTGGGGATGACGCGGCGGAATTACGCACAGGCTGCGATTAAGGGTAAAACCCCAGTCGGGAGCAAGGCGGCATCTTGCGTTTGTCCGTCGGAAAATACGTACGAACCCGCCCCGCCGCTCAAGCGGTGACCCGGCACGGCAGCAGGGCCGCGTCCTGCATGCCATGGATGATCTTTTTGTCCGGAGGGCAGAAGGTTGCCAGCGCACCCGAAAGGCGGGGCTCGCCACCGATGAGGAAATAATAAGGGCAGAGCCGGAGGCGTCCGGCCTTCGCTAAAGCTATGGCCGGCACGCCCGCCTTCGCCAGGGCTTCGGCGGGCAGGCCGGAGGCGGATGGCGGATCGTAGACGCGGTGCTCGAGGCGGCGCGGCTTGCGGTAGACCTGAAGGATGTGCGGGTTGGTCGGTGCGAGTTCGACGGCGCGGCTCACGCCTTGCTGCCATTCCTCGCGGGAGCAGTCGCTGCCCAGGATCACGCTGCGCGCGCCCCAGGCGGTTTCATGGTACCCGCTGATCTTGATGATGAGGTCGCGTTCCTTCTGCGAGGCGCCGGACAGCTCGCGCCAGTCGCTCAGCGCGCGGCCGCCCACGCGCGGCCCGTCGAGCACGGCCCCGGGAGGCAGCGGCGCGGGATCGATCACCCACGTCGGCGGAATCAGGGTCCGCAGGAGCTTGAGCGTCCGCCCGCTGAGAGTCTCGGCCCAGAAATCCTGCAGCAGGTGGTGATGAAAAAGCGCGAAGCTCAGCTTCTCCTCCTGAAACGGCCGCATCGGCGGCGCAATCGCGACCTCGCCGGCCGACCATGACTCGAAGATGAACTCCGCGGTCTTGATGTTGGAAAGGTCGAAGAGCTCGAAGAACCGGTAGATGACGTCGATCTTCTCCGGGTTGCCCTCCACATCGAAGAAAAGTCCGCCGCCGAGGGGAAAAAGGTCCTCCGGGCGCAGGCAAAACACCCGCTGGCCGCGCACCTGGAGCTGGTGCGCCAGCCATTTCATCTCGGGCCGGTAGGTGGCCGCCTCGTCGCTGACGACCAACGCGATCAGCGGGTTGCGCACGCCGGGGCGCA
>Ga0265319_1001743_pt1 | contig 12528 bp, 8 predicted proteins | sample 4824metaG_FD_192443 | JGI IMG/M metagenome (GOLD analysis project Ga0265319, IMG submission 192443) | Rhizosphere microbial communities from Carex aquatilis grown in University of Washington, Seatle, WA, United States - 4-8-24 metaG | ecosystem: Host-associated > Plants > Roots > Rhizosphere >...
CCAGTCGCTGCGCCTGCTCACCCGCCTCGAGCCGAAGGTGGCCGGGGCGGGACTCAACCTCACCCGGGCGACCCTGGACGCCGCGCTCAAGTACCCCTGGCTCAACGAGGCCGGCCTGCCGTCCGCGCCGGCGAAGTACGGAGCCTACGAATCGGACGCCGCCGCGTTCGCGTGGATCAGGGCGGACGTGCCCGGGCGGCGCCGCTGCCTGGAGGCGCAGGTCATGGACTGGGCCGACGACGTGGCCTACTCGGTCCACGACGTGGAAGACGGCCTGCACGCCGGGCTCATCGCGATGAAGGACCTCACCGATCCCGCGACACGTGCGGATGTCTCCGCCGTCGCCCTCACCCACTACTGCCCGCCGTCGTGGGCCGTCACGGCGGCGGAACTCGAGTCGGTCTTCGCCGAGTTCATCCAGCTCGACTGCTGGCAGTTCAGCTTCGACGGCGGTCCCGCGTCCCTCACCGCGGCCAAGAACCTGACGAGCGAGCTCGTCGGGCGCCTCTGCCAGGCCGCGGAGGACGGGACCAGGGCGGTAGCGGGCCCGGGCCCGCTCAGCCGCTACGACGCCGACCTGGCGGTCCCGCGCCGGCAGCTGCTTGAGTGCGCGCTGCTCAAGGCGATGGCCGCGCACTACGTGATGAGCCGCCGCGGCGCGGCCGCGCAGCAGGCGCGCGAGCGCGACCTGATCACCGAGCTGGCGGACGCCGTCGTGCGGGGCGCCCCGGCCACCCTGGACCCGGTCTACCAGCCCGCATGGGACGGTGCCGTGGGCGACGAGCAGCGCCACCGCGTCATCATCGACCAGCTGGCGTCGCTCACCGACACCTCCGCCCTCGCCTGGCATAAGCGCCTGTGCTAGCCGCGCGCCCCCTCCTTCCCTCCTCCTCAATCCAGCACCCCGCTATGGGCTACGTTTGGCAACAGCGAAGCGGTAGTGGAAAACGATGGGGAGGCGGCAATGACGACGTTTGTCATCGTGGGTGGCGGGCTGGCCGGCGCGAAGGCGGCCGAGACGCTCCGGGCCGAGGGTTTCGACGGCGACGTGGTGCTACTCGGCAGCGAGCCGGAGCGGCCGTACGAGCGCCCGCCGCTGGCCAAGGGCTACCTGCTCGGCAAGAACACCCGCGACTCGGTCTTCGTCCACCCGGCCGACTGGTACGCCGCGCACAACGTAGACCTGCGCACCGGTGTCACGGTCGCGATGATCGACCCCGCGGCGCACCTGGTGACGTTCGACGGCGGCACCATCGGCTACGACAAGCTGCTACTCGCGACCGGCGCGCACGCGCGCCGCGTCGACATCCCCGGCGCCGGCCTCGGCAACGTCTTCTACCTGCGGACTCTCCCGGAGTCTGACGCGCTGCGGGCCGCGTTCACGCCGGACGCCCGGGTGGTCATCGTCGGCGCCGGCTGGATCGGCATGGAGGCCGCCGCGGCGGCCAGGACCGCTGGCTCATCCGTCACGATCGTGGAGCCGCTGCCCGGTGCCCTGCACCGGGTGCTCGGGCCGGAGCTTGGCGGCAAGTTCGCCGACCTGCACCGCGCGCACGGCGTCACCTTCCGTTTCGAGGAGTCGGCCGCCGAGTTCCTCGCCGAGGGCCCCGGGTCCGCGAAGGTCGGGAAGGTCGTCACCACGACAGGCGCGGAACTGCCCGCCGACGTGGTCGTCGTCGGCATCGGCGCGGTCCCCAACGACGGGCTCGCCAAGTCGGCCGGGCTTGACGTCGGCAACGGGGTGGTGACCGACTCGGCGCTGCGCTCGTCCGACCCGGACATCTTCGCCGCGGGCGACGTGGCCAACTCGTACCTGCCGTTGCTCGGCCGCCACCTGCGGGTGGACCACTGGTCGAACGCGCTCAACGGCGGCAAGGCAGCGGCGAAGTCGATGCTCGGCCAGCCGGTCGAGTACGACCGGGTGCCGTACTTCTACAGCGACCAGTACGACCTCGGCATGGAGTGCTCGGGCCTGCCCTTCCCTGACCGCTACGATCAGGTCGTCTACCGGGGCGACACCGATTCCCTGGAGTTCATCGCCTTCTGGCTCAACCAGGGCCGGCTGATCGCGGGCATGAACGTCAACGTCTGGGACGTCACCGACGACATCCAGTCCCTCATCCGCTCGGCCAGGCCCCTCGACCCCGCCCGCCTGTCCGACCCCGCCATCCCCCTCACCGAAGTCTGACGGCGGGCCCGAGGGGCCCGGGCGGCTGCTCACGGAGCACACACTGCTGCACCTGGCGGGCTACGCCAGGAGCGCGCGCAGCACCACCGCCGTGTCGGTCAGGTCGGGGAGAACCGCGTCGGCCCCGGCCATGGCCAGGTCGTCGGCCGAGTAGGACCCGGTGGCCACGCCAACGGCCCGGGCGCCGGCGGCGAGTGCCGCCGCGATGTCGAGCGGCGTGTCACCGATCACCACCGTCGCGGTGCCGTCGAACGCCGCGGCGGACCGGCTGTGCACGGCCGCCGCGCGCCGCCGCGCCACCGCTACCAGTTCGGTCCGGTCCTCGTGGTCGTCGCCGTACGCCCCGATGCACAGGTCAAGCCACTCGCGCAGCCCGAGGGCCGCGAGCTTCACCTCCGCCACCGACCGGATGTTCCCGGTCAGCACCGACTGGTGGATGCGTCCGGCCGCGCCACCGCCGGGTCCGTCGGCGGGATCGGCGGCCATTGCCGGTGCGTCCGTCGCCGGGGCGCCCGTTGCTGATGCGGTCAGGGCCGGGGCAAGGAACGGCGCGGCCGCCGCGAGCGACGCGAGCGTCCGCGCGGAGGCCAGCGTCGCCAGGACTGCCGCCGCCCCGGGCAGCGCGTGGCCGCGGTCGGCCACGGCCGAGCGCACCGACGGCGCGTGCTCAACGAGCCCCGCGATGAACGGGTCGACATGCCGGCGGGGCTCGTCCACCCCGGCGAGGCCGAGCGTTTCCAGGATGATCGCCCGGTCGGTGCGCCCCGCCATCGGTGCGTAGGCCGACAGTGATCGTCCGAACAGCTGCAGGAACACCGCGCCGTAAAGGTCACGCCCAACGCCGTCGGCATTGAGCAGCGTTCCGTCAATGTCCCAGAGAACCAGGACATCGTCCATGGGTGCGTCCCCCCGTTCACGGGCGCAGGACTACTGCACCCGTTTCATCCACGAAAAGGCACCGCGAAAAACCTCGCGGATCAGCCCAGGCCAACAGGTCAAGCCCACTAGCCGCGAGCCAGGAAACACCATCGGAAATACCCGTCTTCGCTCGGCGGTAAGCAGGCGGTGGCAAAGCCCGGACGGGAAACCCGGCCGCCACCCGGGTGCCGCGGCGCGGACGCTGACCGCCGTGGGAGGTGCGAAGGTAACACCGGAAGTCCGACCACGGAAATAGACTCGGCTGCATGCCAGGTCGCATTCGCCAGGAAGACATCGCCGCCGTCCGCGAGCGCTCAGAGATCGCGGACGTCGTCGGTGAGTACCTGCAGCTCAGGCCGGCGGGCGGCGGCCACCTCAAGGGCCTGTGCCCGTTCCACGACGAGCGCACCCCGTCGTTCAACGTGACGCCGGGCAAGGAGCTGTACCACTGCTTCTCCTGTGGCGAGGGCGGCGACGTCATCAAGTTCGTCCAGAAGATGGAGAGCCTCTCGTTCGGCGAGGCGATCGAGCGGCTGGCCGCCCGCGCGGGCGTCGAGCTCCGCTACGAGCAGGGCGGGTACGTCCCCGGCCAGGAGACGGGCCAGCGGCGCCGGCTGGTCGATGCGCACCGCGTGGCCCAGGAGTTCTATGCCGAACGGATGCATGCCGATTCCGGCCGCCCGGCTCAGGCCTTCCTGGCGGAGCGCGGCTTCACGCTGGCTGACGCCGATACGTTCGGCATGGGCTACTCGCCGGCCGCGTGGGACGAGCTGACGAAGCACCTGCGCGGCCGCGGCTTCACCGAGGACGAGCTGACCAAGGCGGGCCTGGCCCGCAGGACGAGCCGGGGCACCCTGATCGACATGTTCCGTGGCCGGCTGATGTGGCCGGTCAGGGACCTGACGGGGGAGACGATCGCCTTCGGCGCCCGCAAGCTCAACCCCGAGGACGACCCCAAGTACCTGAACACGCCGGAGACGCCGATCTTCAAGAAAGGCCAGGTGCTCTACGGCGCCGACCTGGCCAAGCGGGAGATCGCCAAGCGGCGCCAGGCGGTGATCGTCGAGGGGTACACCGACGTGATGGCCTGTCACTTGTCCGGGGTGCCGACGGCAGTGGCGACGAGCGGCACCTCCTTCGGCGAGGAGCACGTCAAGGTCCTGCGGCGGCTGATCATGGACACCGACTCGTCCGTCGGCGAGGTGATCTTCACGTTCGACGGCGACGCGGCCGGCCAGAAGGCGGCGCTGCGCGCGTTCAGCCTCGAGGAGAAGTTCGTCACGCAGACCTTCGTCGCCGTGCAGCCGGACGGCCTCGACCCGTGTGACCTGCGGCTCAAGCACGGCGAGGCCGCCGTCCGTGACCTTGTGGCCCGGCGGGTGCCGCTGTTCGACTTCGCGATCAGGGCGGTGCTCGCCAAGCACAACCTCGAGACGCGCGAAGGACAGTTCGCCGCGATCGACGAGGCGGCGCCGATCATCATGCGGATCAAGGACCAGGCGAAGTGGAAGCAGTACGCCGTCGACCTCGATAAGTGGATCGGGTTCAATGACGAGCGGTACATCCTGGACCGGGTTCGCCGGGCCGCCGGGGCAACCCGGGGAAGCCGGAGCACCCGCGCACGTTCTGCTGCGCCCGCGGCACCGGAGGCGGGCGCGCAGCGGCGCGCGCCTGCGTCACCGGGGGCGGGCGGCCAGGCGCCCGCGGAGCGGCCGTACGACCGCCACGACCCGGTGCTGCGGGTGGAGCGGGAGGCGCTGAAGCTCGCGGTGCAGTGGCCGGCGCTCATCGGGCCCGAGTTCGACACGCTCGGCGCGGCCGCGTTCACCGTGCCGGCTCACGCCGCGGTGTTCGGGCTGATCGACACCTGCGGCGGGGTGGGCACCGCGGGGCGGGCGCGCGACTGGGTCGCGGCGCTGCTCGAGACGGCGCCGGATGACCGGGTGCGCGCGTTCGTGACCGAGCTCGCGGCGGAACAGACGCTCCAGGTGGCGGGCGAGCCGGATGAGAAGTACGCGGACGTGGTGCTCGCCCGGGTGGGGGAGCTGGCGGCGGGCCGGAAGATCGGCGCGATCAAGGCCCGGCTCCAGCGAATGAACCCGGAGGAGGACCAGGCGGCGTACGGGCGGATGTTCGGCGAACTCGTCGCGCTCGAACAGCGCCGCAAAGTGCTGCTCGACCGGGCGACCGGCGGGTAACTGCTATCGCCGGGCCGCCGCGCTGCGGCACGACGTTCGAGGGCGCCCTCGTACACCCCGATGTCCCTGCGCGGTGCCCGACTGACAAGGTGGCCGATAGATTTTGCACAGGTTTCGGCCAGGTTAAACCTCAGGTCAGCGTAATAAAATTGGGTCCCCCGTAACGGGGGTGACGGGGGGCACACTGGTCGGGTGAGCCTCACCGTAGTAACGAGCGGACCATCGCTTACAGCGCAGTTGACGGACCTCGTGGCCCTCGGGCGTTCACGGGGATTCGTGACGATGGGGGACGTCACCACGGCAATCGACCGGGCCGAGCTAACCGGGGACGCACTAGACGGGGTAGTGCGGGTGCTCGCCGACGAGGGAATCGACGTCGTCGACGCAACGGTCGAAGAGGATACCGATACCAAGCTGCCCGACCTCGACGCCGAGAGCGCGCGCCGGGCCGGGACAAGCGACCTGGTGCGGATCTACCTGCGGGAGATCGGCCGGGTGCCCCTGCTAACCGCCGAGGACGAGGTCGAGCTGGCCAAGTCGATCGAGGCGGGCCTGTACGCCGAGGAGAAGCTGAACAGCGGGTACACGCTGTCCGGCGGCGACCGGGCCGACCTGGAATGGCTGGCGGCCGACGGCGTGCGCGGCAAGCAGCGGCTCATCGAGGCGAACCTGCGCCTGGTGGTGTCGATCGCCAAGCGGTACATCGGCCGGGGCCTGGTCTTCCTTGACCTGATCCAGGAGGGGAACCTGGGGCTGATCCGCGCGGTGGAGAAGTTCGACTACACCCGCGGGTACAAGTTCTCCACCTACGCGACCTGGTGGATCCGCCAGGCGATCACCCGGGCGATCGCCGACCAGGCCCGGACCATCCGGGTGCCGGTGCACATGGTGGAGACGATCAACAAGCTCGCCAGGGTGCAGCGTCAGCTGCACCAGGAGCTTGGCCGCGAGGCGACGGCGGAGGAGCTCGCCGCGGAGCTCGGCGTCGAGCCGGACCGCGTGGCGGAGATCCAGCGGATCGCCCAGGAGCCCGTCTCGCTCCAGTCACCGATCGGCGAGGAGGAGTCCGACCTCGGCGACTTCATCGAGGACGCGGACGCCGTGGTGCCGATCGAGGCGGCGGCCTTCATCATGCTGCAAGACCAGCTCGACCGGGTGCTTTGCGAGCTCTCCGACCGGGAGCAGCGGATCATCCAGCTGCGCTTCGGCCTGTCCGACGGGCACCCGCGGACCCTTGAAGAAGTCGGCCGGGAGTTCGGGGTGACGCGGGAACGGATCAGGCAGATCGAGTCGAAGACCCTGGCCAAGCTGCGTCACCCGTCGCGCGCCCTGCTGCTGCGCGAGTACCTGGATTAGGACCGGGCCGCCGCGCCAGCGCGGCGGCCGCCTAGCCCGGAAGCCGGCGTCGACGAGGTCGTCGACGCCGGCTTCCGTGTTCTCGGGAGGATGTCAGGCGGAGGTGTCCGGGTTGCCCGGGGTGTAGTGACGGTGGATGCCGTTCACCGACGGCGAGCCTTCGGCCGGGAAGACTAGGTTGCCGTCCTGATCGACGTCGTCCAGGTTCTCCGTGCGCGTGGCGTCCGTCCCTTCGGCGGCGTCGGTCTTCCCGCCGCTGAAGCGCGCCGGGATCTTGCTCGACGCCGCCTGCTTGACGTTCGCTACGTACCCGGGCACCTGTGACGCCTGCTGCTGCGCGGTCTTCGCCGCGGTCGACGCCATGCTGCCCGCGCTGCTCGCGGCGTTCTTCGCGTAGCCGGGTGCCTTCGCCGCCGCCGTCTTGGCCAGCTCCGTGGCCTTGGCCTGCGCGGCCCCGGCGGCCTGCTGGACCTTAGGATGGGCCGCGACCTGCTGCCCGTAGCCGATGATCTTGTCGTAAGTGCCCCGGCCTGACCGCGCGCCGACCATGAACCCGACGGCGAAGCCGGTAATGAAAACTGCCTTATGCCGCATCTGGTCCCCTTTTTCCAGTGCGCGGCGCCGATGGGACCGGCCATGATTAGCCCCGACGCCTCGTACGTTCCGGCTAGCCAGCGCTGCGCCGCGTTGGCCGCACCAGGCTATCTTGTCCTTCGCTGGCAGAAGCTACCCGCCCTGAGCCCGGTTATCCCAGGAGGAATCCCCGTGGCGGAGCACGACTACATCGTCATCGGCGGCGGAACGGCCGGCTGCGTGCTCGCCGCCCGGCTCACCGAGGACCCCGCCCTCCGGGTGCTGCTGCTCGAGGCGGGCGCCGCCGGGCCGCTGCCCGCCATGGCGGAGCCGGCCGCGTGGCCGGAACTGATCGGCTCGGCGGCCGACTGGGCCGGCCGCACCACGGCCCAGGCCGACACCGGCGAGCTGCCCTATCCCCGCGGCCGCGGGCTTGGCGGGTCCGGCGCGATCAACGCGATGGCCCACGTGCGCGGGCACCGCGCCGTCTACGACGCCTGGGCGGCCGACGGAGCGGACGGGTGGGGATTCGCGGACCTGCTGCCGTACTTCAAGCGCAGTGAGCGAGCCGGCCACGGCGACCCGGCGCTGCGCGGCACCGGCGGCCCGGTCAGCGTCGCCCCGGTGCCGCAGGCCGGCAGGCACCCGGTGGCCCGCGCGCTCGCCGACGCGCTGCGCGCGCTCGGCCACCCGGTGACGGACGACCTGAGCGGCCAGCGGCAGGAGGGCGTGGCCTGGCCCGACCTGGCGATCGCGGCCGGGCGCCGGGCCGGCCCGGCCGACGCCTACCTGCGGCCCGCGCTTGGCCGGCCGAACCTGACCGTGGCGACCGGGTGCCTGGTCACCCGGCTGGTCATCCGCGACGGCCGGTGCATAGGAGCGGAGTACCTGCGCGACGGCACGACGGAACGGGCGGACGCGGCGGTGGAGGTGATCGTGTGCGCCGGCGCGGTCGGATCACCGCAGCTGCTCATGCTGTCCGGCATCGGCCCGGCCGGCCACCTGCGCGACCACGGCATCCGGCCGCGCGTCGACCTGCCGGGGACCGGCGCGAACCTGCAGGATCATCCGATCGCCATGGCCTGCTACGCCGCCGCGGCCCCGCTGCCCGCCAGCCGGTACAACCACGGGGAGACCTACTCCGCTCTGTTTAGCCCACCCGGCCCGCCCAGCCCACCCGGCCTGCCGGGCGCCTGGCCCGACCTGCACCTGTTCCCGATCTTGCTGCCGGTCGTCCCGCCCGGCTACCCGGCCGGGCCGCCCGGCGGCTTCGCCCTGGTCGCCGGGCTCATGGCGCCCGCCAGCCGGGGCACCGTCCGGCTCGCCTCCGCCCACCCGGCCGCGCCGCCGCTGATCGACCCCGCCTTCCTGCGCGAGCCCGCCGACCCGGCCCGGCTGGAAGCCGGGCTCGCGATGGTCCGCGAGGCCGCGGCGGGCCCCGACTTCGCCGCGCTCGGCGTGACCGAGACCTGGCCCGGGCCGTCTACCGCCCGCAGCGGGCTGCGGGAGTGGATCAGGCGAACGGTCGGCAGCTACTACCACCCGGCCGGCACCTGCCGGATCGGCGTGCGCCCGGAGGACGGCGCGGTCACCGACCCGCAACTGCGCGTCCACGGCGTCGACGGGCTGCGGGTCGCCGACGCGTCGGTGACCCCGGTCATCCCCAACGCCCACCCGAACGCCACCGTGCTCGCGCTCGCCGAGCGGGCCGCCGACCTCATACTCGGCCGCCAGGCGGCCGTCTTACCCGGCTACCAGGCTGCTATCAGGTCGGCTGGGGTGAAGGCGGCGTCTGCGTGCCTGGTGGACGGCTTTTCATGGCGGCAGGCATGGTGGCGGCACTCGCGTTCGACCTCCCACAGGCGCCACGGACGGCCGTTGACGCCTGTCCCGGCGGTACATGGGCCAGGCCGCAGAACGCGGGTAACGCACGTGCTCGTCAGCCCTGTCGCGGCAGCCGGGCAAGGTCAAGGACCGCCGCGGCGGGGCTCTCCGCCTCGCTGATCAGCGTCAGCTCCTGTCCGTGGACGGCCAGCTGCGCTGCCACCCGGTACAGCACCTGCACCCCGGCGCTAGCCAGGATGGTGACGGCGGACAGGTCGACCGTGAGCGGCAGCACCCCGGCCCGGCAAGCCTGGAGCAGCCAGTTGGCCAGCCGGTCGGCGGTGGTGACGTCCACCGGCCCGGATACCTGGACCCGCGGCGCGGACCCGCCTGCCGTCAGCTCGACGGCGAACGGGGGACGCGCCGCCCGTGCGGCCGTGACACTGGCGCCCAGGGGGGCCAGCATGGGCCGACGGTGCAGCCGGTGACGCGTCGTCACGACCGTTCCCCGGGCTCCGGGCGGGTCGCCCGCGTTCTGCGGCGGATGGCTGACCCGCAGCTCTTCGGCGAACTGGAACGCCACGGACAGTCCCTGGCCGCGGTCTGAGCCGGTCACGTCGGGAACGCGCCAGCGTCCGTGGTCGCTGACCCGGATTTCCAGGTACCCGTCGGCGCCGACCGCCGCCTGCAGGCGAACGGTTCCTGGCCGGCCAGCCGGGTAGGCGTGCTCGACCGCGTTGGTCACCGCTTCGTTGGCGGACAGCTCCGCGATCTGGCGGTCTCCGAAGGCGACGCCGAGGTCGTCCAGCCAGTCGTCCAGTGCGTGGCGGAGTTCGGGTACGGCGTCCGGACTGGCCGTCAGCTCCAGGTCGAGCGGAGGATGAGGCACGTTCTGGCGCCATACGGCCAGGGTGGTCACGTCGTCGGTGAACCCGCCGCGCATCAGCAGCTCGACGGTCAGGTAGCTGACCCGCTCGGCCGGGGTGTCCGCCCCGCGAGCGGCGAGCGCCGGGTTGCCTGCCGCGTCCCCGGCCACGATCTCCAGGTCGGCCAGGCCGTCGTCCAGCGTCCTGGCCGGCCGCTCGACCAGCCCGTTGGTGTACAGCAGGAGAACTTCCCCCGGTCCAAGCACCGCCGTGCCGATCTCGGCCTGGCCGCGGGTGCCAGCGTCCGCAGCCGGGCCGATCCCCAGGGGTCTGCCGCCGGTGCCGGGCAGGTAGCGCGCGGTCCCGTCCGGTGCGGCCACCAAGGGAGGCGGGTGCCCGCAGGTGGCATAGCGGAACTGCCCGCCCGTGGGCTCGAGCACGGCGACGCACAAGGTCACTGCCCGCAAGTCGGCGTCGCCCGCCGCGAACAGGCCCAGCCGGGCCAGCACCGCCGCCAGGCTCGCCTCCTGAGACAGGGCTTCGCCCAGCACCACACGGAGCCGCCAGACGGCCGCCAGCCCGCGGCCCGGCGCATCCGCCACCATCAACGCGACCCGGCCGTCCGGCAGCACCACAGCGTCGAAGCAGTCGCCGCCCGCGGCGTCCGGCCCGGCGGCGGGCAGGTAGCGTGCCGCGACGCGGGCATGGGGCAGCACCGGCAGCCCGGGCCGCAGCATTATCTCCTGCACAGCCAGCGCCTCACGCCGGGCCCGGGACGGGGCCGCTGGCCGATCCCGGATCACCTCGGTCCCGTCGGACTGGGTCACCAGGACGCCGCGCACACCGCCGTCCGCGCTGAGCCACGGAGTGAGGGTGAAGTCGAGGTACTGATTGTCGCCGGCCGGCCATTCCCGCGCGGTGAACGGCACGCCCCCGGCATAGACCATGTCGAGCAGTTCGGTGACCTGCCTGGCCGCCAGGGCGGGGAACAGGTACCGGCCCGGCCGGCCGATGAGGTCCGGCTGGCGGGTGAAGGCACGGAAAGCGGCATTGGCGGCGACCACGGTGTGCTCAGGCCCTTCCATGGCCGCCATGAGTGAGGGCATGCACTCGAACGCGTCGGCGACGTCTTCGGCGTCGACGGCCTGAGGCCGCGGGACTCCGCCGTCTCGATCACCACGTACAGCCGGCACAGTGTCTCCTTGAGCCATCGCCTCTGCGCCTCTACCTGCCGAGGCTTGCTCGACAAGCCCGAATGCCCGGCCTACCATGATCTTGGGTTGCTGGGCAAGCTAACCATCCTTCTCCTTGAGCAGCGGGTTCTGGTTGTCGGGGGTGACTGTCCTGGAAGACCGAATCCGGGTCAATCCCTCGGTGTTTCCCGGAACTGAGTGCCCCCCTGCCTGCCGTCCCGGCCTGGACCGCCCACGCGCTGGGGTCGCGGTGAGCATGATCATCGATACCGAGGACTTCGACTCGACGTTCGCGCTGCTGTCCGGGCTGCATGGCGTGACCCGGCTCAGCCAGCAGGGCGAACAGGTCGGCATACGGCTTGTGCGGCATGCCGTCGGCCCGCTCAGCATGGATCACTTGAGCTTGCGCGCGGACTTCGACGCAGAGGTCCGCCCTATGGGCACGCTGGTGTTCGGACGGGTGGACGCCGGCTCCCTCGGCTTCCGCTCCGGCCGCGCCGAGCGCTGGTACGCGCCGGGGGACGTATACCTGGCCGGCCAGCCCTGGCAGCGCCGCACCGTCATGGCCCGCGTCGGCGAGCATGAGCAGGTGGTTATCGACACGGATTTCATCAGCCAGGTGACCGACCGGGCGCCGGGCTCCGAAGCCCGTCTCGTCCGGTTCACTGGCTACGAGCCGGTATCTCCGCAAGCCGCCGACATGTGGAAGGCCACATTCGATTACGTGCGCCACACGGTGCTCGCCGGCCTGGCTACGGCCGACTGCCCGCTGCTTGCGGGCAACGTCGCCCGGCTGATCGCGGCCACTGCGCTGACCGTCTTCCCCAATGACACGCTGACGAGCCCGGTGCGGGAAGACAAGGACGACGGCGGTTCTCCCGCCGGGCTGCGCCGCGCCGTCGCGTTCATCGACGAGCACGCCCACCAGGACATCGCCGCCGCCGACATCGCCGCCGCGGCCGGCGTGACCATCCGGTCGGTGCAGCTGGCTTTCCGCCGCCACCTTGATTCGACGCCGATGGAGTATCTCCGCCGGGTCCGGCTCGACCATGCCCACCGTCAGCTGGTCGACGCGAGCCCGGAACGCGAGTCAGTCACCTCCGTGGCCTACCGGTGGGGCTTTTCCAGCCCTAGCCGCTTCGCGGCTGACTACCGTAAGGCCTACGGCGTCCTGCCGAGCCGAAGCCTGCACAGCTGACCAGCCAGCGCGGCCTGCCAGGTCAGTGCCAAGAAGCCGGGGGACGGTCGGCGTAACCGCTCCCAATGCCGGCGCCGGCGGGGCCTCCTGCGGGATCAGTACACCTAGGTATGTGGTGGGGAACCCGGCCGGGGTGTGCGGAATCAGTTGCTAGCCAGTCACTCAGCGTCGAGGAATCGCACGAGCACCTGCCGGGCCGCACCGTCCCACAAGG
>Ga0265319_1001744_pt1 | contig 12525 bp, 12 predicted proteins | sample 4824metaG_FD_192443 | JGI IMG/M metagenome (GOLD analysis project Ga0265319, IMG submission 192443) | Rhizosphere microbial communities from Carex aquatilis grown in University of Washington, Seatle, WA, United States - 4-8-24 metaG | ecosystem: Host-associated > Plants > Roots > Rhizosphere >...
TGACGATCGTATTCACCGCCGGCGGCACACGGCCGCAGACCTACGTGAACGCGCTGGCGGTGACCCGCACGACGCCGACGGCGCGGCGCAAGGCCGCGGCCCTGATGCTGCCCTGAGCGCGCAGCGCCGGTCGGCCTCGGTGCCGGCGCGGGTTGCTCGCCAGCCGGTGAATGACGCGACGGATTCGCGTTACGATCACCGCGTGCGCCGGAGCATGAGAATCTGCGTTGCGGCGCTCCTCGCCTGTGGCAGCGCAGCGAGCGGGGTCGCCGCAGGCGCCGCCGGCAGCCCGCTGGCGCGCGTCTCACCGCCGCGCGGTGGCTACAGCGTCGAGCTTCCCCGCACCTGGCGGTTCGCCAACGCGAGCTACCCGTCCGACCACGCCACCCACCTCTGGTTCGACCCGGCGAATGCGCTGCGAAAGATGCTCGTCGTACTGAGCGGCTGCGCCGGATGCGCGCAGCGGAACGGACAACCCGATCCGGGGGCTGTGGTTCCCGCCGGCGCGACCAGCGTGCGCCGGCTCAGCGCGTCGACAGTTGCCTTCCAGGACTTCACGGCCGACGACCCGTGGGTGGCAAACGGCGTCGCGATCGTCGTTCGCCAGAACGGCGCGATCGACGGCTACGTGACCGTCGAGCTCTGGCTCCCCGCGCGCCAGCATGCACTCGCGACGACGATCCTGAACAGCCTGCGGCTCGATAGCTGAGCCACGCGAGTAGCCCGTAGCGCGGGTGGACTCCGGCCGGGCGCAACGCAGGTGCCGCGGGTGTTGCGGGAGTCGCTCGACGCTGTCAGATCTCCTCGTGGACGCCGATCGCCTGTTCGAGATCGCGCTCGGACTCGCCGTCGTCCTCCCCGCGCCTGTCCTGCAGCAGGGAACTTGCGATCGCGTCGAGCTTGCGTTGAATTGCGCGCTCGGACCGCAGTTCGGCGTTCTTCAAGAGCGCCACGAGGACAAGCGTGAGCGCGGAGACCAGGCCGGCTGTCGCGACCTCGAAGCGGTCGCTGGCGCCCACGATCAGGCCGACGGCCCACACGAGTATCACGAGCAGGCACACCGCAAAGAAGAACGGTGAACCGGCAAGAAACGAGCCGGCTTCGGCAAGGCGCTCGAACCTGCCCCGCTCCACGCCGTCGGTGCGATCGGCCGGGTGCCTCAATGTGCGGCGCACCAACCGAACCCAGACCGGAGGCGTTGACGGATCTGGCATCACCAGACTCTACTCGGCGTCATCGGGCCGCCGAGGCCGTGGTTCGGGCGAACCGGCACGGGCAGGTGGCCTGGCCCGCAGAGCCCACGCGATGGGCCGGCCAGGACTCGAACCTGGGCGCTGCGGATTATGAGTCCGCTGCTCTAACCAACTGAGCTACCGGCCCGCGCGGGGCGAAGACTAAGCGCCCGGCGGGCAACGTGGCCGCTCGAGCGCAAGGGAGCGCTGCCACGGCAGCTCCGGGGGTGGGACTCGAACCCACAACCTCTCGATTAACAGTCGAGCGCGTCTGCCAATTGAGCTACCCCGGAATGGGCCGCCAGGGAAGGTCGTAAACGCCCGCCTCCAGGTCGGCGCGACAATTAGACCACACCGGCGCACCCCGGAGCGCCTCCGCGACCGGCCGCGCGCCGGTTCGGCTGCACTCCGCGGATGCACCTGCGTCGCGCGTCCGGTTGTCAGTCGCGCGGCTCGGCGGTCTCGTCAAGCGCCTCTGCGAGCCACCGTTCGAGCTCCTGCTTGAGGGCCTCGCGCTCGCGCTGCAAGGCGGTCAGGCCGCCTGCGCCGGCGCCGCGAGCGCCGGCAATGGCGCGTGCGACCCGGGCGAGCTCGAGCTGGCAGCGTTCGACCTCGAGCTCTGCGGGCGCCGGATCAAGCGAGGCCGCTCGCACCGAGAGCTCCGCGAGGAGCACCGCCAGATCGCCGTCGTCCACCTCGGCCGCCGGAGCGTCGAGGTGCGCACGCAGGTGCGCGGCGGCGGCGCGAACGAGCGGGCTCGCGAACAGGCTGTCGAGGTCCATCGATGCAAGCAACTCGCCCCCACGAACTGGCAGTGCGATGCAGAGCTCGAGAAACGCGCGCTCGGTTCGCTCGCCCGCGGCCAGCTGCACCTGGGGCCGGGCGGGCTCGGCGGTACGAGCGGCCGCGTTCTGGCCGGCCAGCAGGCCCTCCACGAGCTTCTCGGAGATGCTCAGGCTGCTGACGACCTCGCGCTGCAGCTCCTCGCGCATCGCGCCGGGAGGCAGATCGGCGAACACGGGCCGCAGCTGCTCGAGGATCCGGTCACGCCCCTCGGGACTGCCGCGATCGCCGCTGCTCAGGATTCGCTCGACGCGGAAGCGCACGATCGGCACCGATCCGCCCAGCAGCGCCCTGACGGCATCCGGCCCGTCGCGTTGCAGGACGTCGGCAGGGTCGCTGCCGGCCGGCAGCGCGGCGACGCGCAACTCGAAGCGCTGTTTGGCGGCAAGGCGCGCGGCCTTCATCATCGCCTCCTGTCCGGCGCCGTCGGCGTCGAGCGCCAGCACGACGCTCGGCGCCAGCCGGCCGAGCTGCGACACCTGATCCTCGGTGAGCGCGGTGCCCATCAGGCCTACGCAGTTCCTCACGCCAGCCTGGTGGGCCGCGATGACGTCGGTGTAGCCCTCACACAGAACGATCGACGCGGCCTTCGCAGCATGTGAGCGCGCCAGATGCGTCCCGAACAGGTGGCGGCCCTTGTGGTACACGACACCGTCGGCGCTGTTGACGTACTTCGGCTGTTGATCCGCGCTCATCGCGCGCGCACCGAAGCCGAGCACGTGCCCGCGCTGGTCGCACAGCGGGAAGGTGATTCGCCGGCGAAAACGGTCGTACACGCTGCCCGGCCGCTCGCGCGAGCGCTGGACGACACCCGCGGCCAGGAGCTCCGCCTCGCTGAAGCCGGAGCGGCGCGAGCCGAGCAGGACGCGATCCCACGCACTCGGCGCGAAGCCGACCCTGAACTCGCGCAGGATCGACTCCTCCAGGCCGCGTGCGGCGAGATACTCGCGGGCGCGTGATCCCTCGGCGTTCTCCCACAGCACCCGTTCGTAGTAGGAGCAGGTCCTGTCGAGCAGCTCGAGCAGCCGCGCCATGCGGCGACGCTCGTCGGCGGCGCGCGGATCCTCCTGCGCCAGCTCGAGCGTGACGCCGTATCGCTCCGCGAGGAACTCCATCGCGCCGACGAACTCGAGTCCCTCGGTCTCCATCGCGAAGTTGAACGCGTCGCCGGCCGCCTGGCAGCCAAAGCAGTAGTAGACCTTGCCCGAGGGCCGGACGCTGAACGACGGGGTGCGTTCGTCGTGGAACGGGCACAGGCCGATGTAGGCATCGGCGCCCGAGCGGCGCAACTCTGTTCGCGACCCCACGAGGTCGACCATGTCGACCGCTTCTCGGACCCGCTCCTTGGAGTCCGCGGTGTAGCGCGGCATCAGAGCCCGAACGCCCGCGGAACGGCGAGCTCTTCGTACGCACGGATGCAGAAGCGGTCGGTCATGCCGGCGATGTAGTCGGTCACGCGTGTGGGCAGCTCGTCATCAGCCGGCGGCAGCAGCTCGGGGTTCGCGCAGTAGTGATCGAACAGGCTGCGGATGACGGTCTCGATCTTGGAGTGCTCGCGACGCGCTATCGGGCCGAGGTAGACGTGCTCGAACATGAACTCGCGCAGGCTGGACATCGCCCGCGCCGCCGCCTCCCCCTGCCCGATCTCGCCGGCCAGCTCGGACTGCTCGACGAGATCGTGGACGAGCGCGTCGATGCGTGCCGAACCGCTTTCGCCAAGCACCGAGATCGCCTCCGACGGCAGTGCCGCGGCGTCGAGCAGGCCGGCACGAATCGCGTCATCGATGTCGTGGTTCAGGTAGGCGAAGCGGTCGGTGATCCGCACGATCGCGCCCTCGAGGGTCGCCGGAGCCGGCGCCCGGCCGGAGTGGCAGAGGATCCCGTCGCGCACCTGCTCGGTCAGGTTGAGGCCGCGGCCGTCGCGCTCGAGCGAGTCCACGACGCGCAGCGACTGCTCCCAGTGGTGGAAGGCGCCGCCGAAGCGCTCGTGCAGGCAGCGGTCGAGCACGTCCTCGCCGATGTGGCCGAACGGTGGGTGGCCGAGGTCGTGGCCGAGCCCGATCGCTTCGGTCAGGTCCTCGTTGAGCGCGAGCGCGCGGGCGACCGTGCGGGAGATCCCGGTCACCTAGAGCGTGTGCGTCAGGCGGGTGCGGTAGTGGTCGCCCTCGGGGGCGATGAACACCTGGGTCTTGTGCTTGAGCCGCCGGAACGCCTTGGCGTGCACGATCCTGTCGCGGTCGCGCTGAAACGGCGTTCGCAGGCCACAGTCCGGTTCGCTGAGTGCCCGCCGGGCGGGGTAGGACGGCGTAGCTCGCGGCGCCAGCTCGCGCTGCTCGCGGGCTCTTACGCGAGCCTCGAACACGGATGCCACGCTCATCGCAGCGCCGCCGGTCGCAGTCGCAGGTGCGCGTGATGTTCGAGCGTCTCGCCGATCGCGCGCTCGGCTTCGCGCAGCGCCCGCGGGGAAGCGGTCGGCGCGAGAGCAAGCGAGTTAGCGAGTGCGGCGGTCATGAAGTCGTGCGTTTCGCGCGCGATCGGGAACGAGGCGGCTTCGCAGGCGTTGCACACGACCCCGCCCGCCTGGGGCGAGAAGCCGACGAGGTGTTCCGGCGACCCGCAGCTCGCACACGCTCCGAGCGCTGGGGCGAGACCGGCTGTCACGAGCAGCTTGAGACGGAAGGCAAGGGCGTTTGCGTGGGTGGCCTGCGTGGCATCGGCGGCCAGCAGCGCCAGCTCGTTGGCCAGCAGGTTGTACACGGCCGGATGGGGCTCCTCTGTCTCGAACACGCGTGCCACCGCGTCGCACGCGCGGGCCGCACTGTCGAGCGTAGCGGCCTGGTCGCGCAGGCGGGCGTGCGCGTCGAGCGTCTCCGCGGCCGTGATCGTCAGCAGTTCGCCACGTCCCTCGTGGCAGATCAGGCGGACTCGCGTGTAGGGCTCCAACCGCCCGCCGAAGCGGCTCCGCGTCCGGCGCACGCCCTTGGCTATGGCGCTGACCCGCCCGCGCCCGGGCGTGTAGAGGTGCAGAATCCGATCCGCCTCGCCGTAACGCAGCGAGCGCAGGACGATCGCCTCCGTCTTGACCGGTCCACTCATGCTATACTTTCTGAAGTAATGAACACTGTCACGCTCTACACAACCGAGCCGTGCGGTTTCTGCCGCCAGGCGAAGGCTCTGCTCGGCAAGCGCGGTCTCAGCTACGAAGAGGTCAACCTGGCCAAGGACGCCGACGGCCGTGCCGAGCTTGCGAAGCGGACAGGGATGATGACGTTCCCGCAGGTCATCATCGGCGATCAGGTGCTCGGCGGCTTCAGCGAGCTGGTGAGCGCCGACCGCTCCGGACGTCTCGACGAGTTGCTGGCAGCCTAGCCCCTGACGCCGCGTGCGCCCGCGGCGGCGGTTCGAGGCACCGGCTGGCAGTGCACGCACACGTAGGTTCCACGCCCGCCGACGACGAGCTTGCGGATCGTGGTCCCACACACCGCGCACGGCTCGCCGGCGCGGCGATGAACGAGAAACCGGTCCTGGAAGCTGCCGCGGGCCCCGTCGAGGTGTCGGAAGTCGTCGATCGATGCCCCCCGCGCGTCGATGCCGGCGCTCAACACATCGCGAATCGCAGCGTGCAGGAGCACGTACTGCGCCGGCTTGAGCGCTCCGGCCGGGCGCAGCGGGTGCACCCCGGCGCGGAACAGCGCCTCGTCGGCGTAGATGTTGCCGATCCCGGCAATCAGGTGCTGGTCGAGCAGGAACGATTTGACCGGCCCGCGCCGGCCGCGGGCCAGGCTTCGCAACAGCGGGGCGGTGAACGCCGGATCGAATGGTTCCACGCCGAGACGCTCGGCGTAGAACGACACCAGCGCCTCCTCTCCGATCGCCAGCTGCCCGGTGCCAAAGCGGCGGGGATCGACGAACAGCAGCCGGCGAGTGCCGTCCAACGTGACCACGACCCGGGTGTGGGCCGGCTCGCCGGGCGGGTCAAGCAGCAGCGTGCCGGTCATTCGCAGATGCATCAGCAAATGGATCTCCCCCTCCAGCACCCAGTCCAGGTACTTGCCGCGACGCGCGAGCGCGAGCACGCGTCGCCCGCTGAGCACATCGCTGAGCTCCTGCGGCGCAAGCGGCGCAGACCAGCGGGCGTCGCGGACATCGAGCGCGGTGAGCGTGGCGCCGACAAGCTCCGGCGCCAGCTGGCGGCGCACGGTCTCAACCTCGGGCAGCTCAGGCATGCGCGATGAAGGAGCTTCCAGGCAGCGCCGCCCGCCCCCCCGTCAGCCAGTCGAGCACGGAGGCGCCAACGTCAGCCAGCCGGCCGTCGTGGCGGCGCCCGCCGTCGCCGGCGAAGCGCGCCAGCAGCGGCGCATACTCACGCGTGTGGTCGGTGTGCGGTGAAGCCGGGTCGCAGCCATGGTCGGCGGTGATTATCAGCAGATCTTCCTCGCCTGTCGCGCGCAGCCAGCGCGCGAGGGCGCCGTCGATCACCTGCAGCGCGCGGTGGAAGCCCGCCGCGTCCTTGCGGTGGCCGTAGAGCTGGTCGGTTTCGATCAGGTTCGCGAACACGAGCCCGCATTCGAGCTCTGCGATCAGCCGATCGACGCTCGCGATCGCCTCATCGTTGCTGGCCCCCGGATGCGCGGCGCTGAAACCGATGCCGTCAAACAGCGCGGGCGCCTTGCCCACGCCGTGCACCGGAATGCCTGCGCGGGCGAGCAGCTCGAGCTGGCTGGGCGACGGCGGCGCCAGCGTGTAGTCGCGCCGTCCGGCGGTTCGCGTGAAGGCGCCGGGCTCGCCCTCGAACGGTCGCGCGATCACACGGCGCACGGCGTCCGGCCCGCGCAGCGCCTCGCGCAGCGCTGCGCACGTCGCATACAGCTGCTCGGCGCTGATCACAGAGGTGTGCGCGGCCAGCTGGATGACCGAGTCCGCAGAGGTGTAGAGGATCGGGCGGCCCCCGGCAAGATGCTCGGCCCCGTACTCCTCGATCGCCGCGATGCCGTTGCGTGCGCGGTTGCAGATCACCGCGGAGCCGATCACGTCCTCGACCGCAGCGCGGAGCGCCTGCGGCAGACCGTCCGGATAGTTCGGCGGCGCGTCCTTCACCACCACGCCCATCAGCTCCCAGTGCCCGTTGCTCGAGTCCTTGCCCGGCCCGATCGGAGCCAGCCGGCCGTGCATCGCGGGCCGGGCGGACGGCGCGACGCCCGGCAGTTCGACGATGTTGCCGAGCCCGAGCTCGGCAAAGGTCGGTAGCGACAGGCCGCCGACGGCACGCGCCACGTGCAACAGCGTGTTCGCCCCTGCGTCGCCGTATTCTGCGGCGTCGGGCAACTCGCCCACTCCGCAGGCGTCCACCACGACTACCAGGGCACGCCGCTGCATCGCTCGGATTCCGAGCTTAAGGCCTGACTCTCAGGCGTGCGCCCGCGGGTGGGCTTCGAAGTACACGTCGCGAAGGCGCTCGGTCGACAGGTGCGTGTAGAGCTGGGTCGTCGCGATGTCCGCATGGCCCAGCATCTCCTGCAGCGTGCGCAGGTCGCAGCCGCCGGCGAGCAGATGGGTTGCGAAGGTGTGGCGAAGCGTGTGCGGGCTCATCCGGTCCCCCAATCCGACCGCGCGGGCGTGGCCCTGCACGATCTTGTAGAGGCCCTGGCGGCTGAGGCCGCCGCCGCGGCGGTTGACGAACACGTGGCGCTCGGGCCGCAGGCCGACGAGGACCGGCCGTGAGCGGCTGAGATAGGCCCGCAGCGCACTCACCGCCTCGCGCCCGATCGGCACGAGGCGCTCCTTGGATCCCTTGCCGCGCGCCCGCAGGAAAGCATCATCGAGGCTGACGTCCTCGAGCGCGAGCCCGACTGCCTCCGATGCGCGCAGCCCGCACGCGTAGAGGATCTCGAGCAGCGCGCGGTCGCGCAGCGCGGCAGGTGAGACACCCTGAGGCGCCCGCATCAGCCGGTTGACCTCATCGCGACTGAGCACCTCCGGCAGCTTCTGGGTCTTGCGCGGCGCGTGCAAATCGGCCGTCGGGTCGTGCGTGATCGTTCCCTCTCGGCGCAGGTGACGGTAGAAGGAGCGCAGGCACGCGGTCTTACGCTGGAGCGTCGCGGCAGCGACCGGCGGGCGCTCGCCGCTGCCACGGGCGAGCTCCGTCAGAAAGCCTGCCAGCTCGACGTGACCGACGCCGAGCACGTCGTGGTCGTGCCCCTGCAGGTAGGCGCCGAACTGGAGCAGGTCCGCCCGGTATGCCTCGAGCGTGTTGCGTGAAAGGCCGCGCTCGAATTCGAGGTAGGCAAGAAAGTCGAGCACGAGCTGCTCATACGCACCCGGCGGCGCAACCGTAAGCGTCATGGCGCAAGATTCGCGCCGCTTCCGGCGTCCCCTCTTAGCCGGCCTGGTCCCGCAACTGAGCGACCAGGCCGCGCAACGCCTCGAGATCGTGCTCGAGCGCCGCGACCCGCGCCTCCAGCTCGCCTGCGACCGGACCGTCGACGCCGCCCGGGACATCGGCGTCATGCGGCCGCGGCGCGCCCTGGGACCCGGAGCCGGACGGAGATCCAAACTCGCCACCGAGGTGCCAGCGCGCCTCCTTCTGGCCGGGACGGCGGTCGAAGCGAACGATCAGGCGGCGCTCGCTCAGGGCCTCGAGCAGCGCGTCGAGCTCCTCGAGCGTCGCGAACTGGTGCAGCCGCTCGGTTCTCGCCCGCAACTCGCCCGGGGTCTGGGCTCCGCGCAGCATCAGGACGGCGAGCAGCGACAGCTCGGCGCCGTTCAGCTCGAGCGCCTCGTCCAGCAGGTGGCGGTACTTCGTGGCGCGGCTCCCGGGCCCGCTCGCCAGACGCGCCCAGCCGCGCCGCACCAGGCGCGCCACCGCGTCGCGGATCGTATCCTCGTCGTAATCCACGACGGGTTCGCGACCGGTCGACTGGTTGGTCGCGAGGCGCAGGGCGTTGAGTGAAAGCGGGTAGGTGTCGGGCGTTGTGCGCTGCTTCTCGATCAGCGCGCCCAAAACGCGGAGCTCGACGGCGTCGGGTTCGATCATGGTGTGCTCACCACCCGCGCAGCCTATGACACACGACCGCCGCGGCGGCTCGGCGGCGGCGGCGGACCCTCTCGACGCGGACCGCGCTGGCCCCGACGGCGAAGCTCAGCGATCCGGAGAGCTGCGACCACGCCGGGCAACCCGGCGCCACCGCAGGCGCGTCACCCGGCGCCTCGCGCGACCAGCGCAAGCGCGACATCCAAAATCGCCTCGAGCGCGGCGGTGGGGACACGCTCGCCCGGCTCGTGATTGCGCTCGGTGCCGTTGGCAAGGTTCAGCACCGCGAGACCGCGCGCGCGAAGGGCGTTCACGTCGCTGCCACCGCCGCTCGCGGTGGGTCGAGGCTCATAGCCGCAGTCGCGCAGCGCGCCGAACGCGAGCCCCACCTCGGCGCTCGACGCGCGCACCCGGTAGCCATCGAACTGGCGCTCGACGGCCACGTCCAGGTCACATTCGCACTCGGGGTCGTTGGCGGCGTCCGTTAAGCACGCGACGAGCTCGCTCGCGATCTGCTCGGCGCGCGCACCATCGATGCTGCGCGCCTCCCCGACCAGCCGACAGCGCTCGGGCACGATGTTCGCGGCACTGCCGCCCGAGATGAGGCCGATGTTGGCGGTGGTCTGCGCGTCGATCCGGCCGAGGCGCATGTTGGCGATCGCCCGTGCGGCGGCGAGGATCGCGCTGCGGCCCGCTTCGGGCCGCACGCCGGCGTGCGCGGCGACGCCCCGCAACTCGGCCGTGATCCCGTACTGGGTCGGCGAAGCGACGACGACACCGCCCACCGGCGAAGCGCTGTCAAATGCGAAACCGACGGTGCTGCGCAACACGGCCGCCTCGAACTCCTTGACGCCCGCCAGCGAGCGCTCCTCCCCGACCGTGAACAGCAGCTCCACGCCGGCCGCGGCGGGCTCCACGGCAAGACGCCGTGCGAGCGCCAGCAGCGCCGCGACGGCAACCTTGTTGTCGGCGCCGAGGATCTCGGCGTTCGCGTTCTGCCACGCGCCGTCGCGGACGACCGGCTCCGGCGGCGCAGAGATGGGCACGGTGTCCAGATGCGCGCAGAACAGCATCGTGCTTTCGCCGCTTCCCGGAATGCGGGCGAGCAGGTTGCCGCAGTCGCCTCCGAGAGCCGCTCCGGCCCCGTCCTCGGCCACGATCAGGCCGAGTTCGCGAAGCTCGGCGCAGACAGCATCGGCGCAGGCCCGCTCATGTCCAGACGGACTCGCGATCCGGCAGAGCGCGGCGAAGGTGTCGTGCAGCCGGCGGCGTTCCGCGTCGCTCGCGCCCGTCACGAGCCGACGGCAGAAGACGCTCGTGAGCGCGCGAGCGCAGCGCCCACGAACTCGCGAAACAGCGGCGCCGGACGCTCCGGGCGAGACTTGAACTCCGGGTGGAACTGGGAGGCGATGTAGAACGGGTGGTCGGGCAGCTCGACAATCTCGACGAGCCGCTCGTCGGGCGTCGTTCCCGACATCACGAGCCCCGCGGCCTCGAGACGCCGCCGCAGCATGTTGTTGACCTCGTAGCGGTGGCGGTGGCGCTCATAGATCACCGCCTCCTCGTAGAACTCGCGCGCACGGGTTCCCTCGTGCAGCTTGATCGGCGTCGCACCCAAACGCATCGTGCCGCCGAGATCGACGATCTCCTTCTGCTCGGGCAGCAGGTCGATCACCGGATAGGGCGTCTCGGGATCGCATTCGGTCGAGTTTGCGCCATCCATCCCGGCCTGGTGGCGGGCGAACTCGCAGACGACCACATGCATTCCGAAGCAGATCCCCAGATAGGGGACGCCGCTTTCTCGCGCGAAGCGAGCCGCTTCGATCTTGCCCTCGAATCCGCGGCTGCCGAAACCGCCGGGGATGAGAATGCCGTCGGCGTCGCGCAGTCGCTCGGCGGCCGCACCGCCGGTCAGCGCCTCCGAGTCGACCCAGTCGATCTCGATGCGGCAGCCGTCCCGAAAACCCGCGTGCCGAAGGGCCTCGGCGACCGAGAGATAGGCGTCCTCGAGCTCGACGTACTTGCCGACGATCGCGATCCGCACCGTCTCCACCGCGTCCCGTGCGCGTTCGGTGAGCGCCCGCCAGCAATCGAGGTCGGCCGGCGGTGCGCTCAACCCGAAGTGGTCGAGCACGAACTCGTCGACCCCCTCGCCCTGGAAGTTCAGCGGGCACTCGTAGATGTTGCTCACGTCGTAGGCGGAGACGACCGCCTCGACCGGCAGGCTTGCGAAGAGCGCGATCTTCTTGCGGATGTCATCCGAGAGCGGCGATTCTGACCGGCAGACGACCATGTCGGGCTGGATGCCGATCCGCCGAAGCTCGTTGACGGAGTGCTGGGTCGGTTTGGTCTTCAGCTCGCCCGCGTGGTTGATGTACGGAACCAGCGTCAGATGGATGAACATGCAGCGGCGGCGCCCGACGTCGACCGGGAACTGCCGGATGGCCTCGAGGAACGGCAGCGACTCGATGTCCCCAACCGTGCCACCGATCTCTGTGATCACGACGTCGACGTCGGTCGACTCCGCGATCAGCGAGATGCGCTGCTTGATCTCGTCGGTGATGTGCGGCACCACCTGAACCGTCGCTCCGAGATAGTCGCCGCGTCGCTCACGGCGGATCACGGAGTTGTAGATGCCGCCGGCCGTCACGTTCGATGCACGGGTCGTGTTGGCGTCGGTGAAGCGCTCGTAGTGGCCCAGGTCCAGGTCGGTTTCGGCGCCGTCCTCGGTCACGAAGACCTCGCCGTGCTGGTAGGGCGACATCGTTCCCGGGTCGACGTTGATGTAGGGGTCGAACTTCTGCAGCGCGACCGTCAGCCCACGGGCGACGAGGAGCTTGCCGATGGACGCGGCGGCGATCCCCTTGCCCAGTGACGACACGACACCGCCGGTGACGAAAATGAAGCGGGGTCGGTGCTGGCGATCGGGCGTTTGTGCCATCAGGGCTTCTGTCCGATCAGTCTAGACAGCGAGGTCCGCCGGCGTGCCCGGGAAGGACGCAGTTTGGTTCGATCCGGTGTCTTCGCCGGATCGGATCCGCGCAGCTGCGACGACGGCGGGTGGGACGCTGAAGGCGAGGCAGGCAAGGGCGCACCGTAGCGGGCACCGCGGTCGGAACTCGCACCGCAACGGGGCCGCTCGCCACGCCGGGCGGACCCCTCGCCACGCCGGACGGACCCGTTACCAAGGCATGCGGCGAGGCCCACGACGGAGCGCCGCGGCGAGCCTCCTCACGCCCGCGTCGTGCGCGGCGTGGCTTCGTCGCGCAGGTACAGGTAGTACAGCGTCGCGCCGATCGCCAGGAACGGAAGTGCGACCACGCTCGCGATCGCCGCCGCGAACACGACGATCGCGTAGGAGTTGGCCGAGCTGGCGAGCGGAGTGAGCGCGTAGACGATCACGAGCCGGGGAACGAGTGC
>Ga0265319_1001748_pt1 | contig 12507 bp, 11 predicted proteins | sample 4824metaG_FD_192443 | JGI IMG/M metagenome (GOLD analysis project Ga0265319, IMG submission 192443) | Rhizosphere microbial communities from Carex aquatilis grown in University of Washington, Seatle, WA, United States - 4-8-24 metaG | ecosystem: Host-associated > Plants > Roots > Rhizosphere >...
TGATAAGCAACTCGCTCTTGAGATTACAATATTGACCGGGAAGTAACAAAATCATATCGATTTCGCTCATCCTGGCATAAAGCCGCCCCGTCTACTTTAGGTGCTTCGCGTGACGCTTACCCTTTCCGGACGTCATCCCCGAAAAGGATCACAAGATGCTACTGGCCCATTTGGGCTGCCCGGACACCACCGCTCCGCGTGAAGCTTGCCATCATCCGTCTACCCAACATTGCACAAAAAAATCAAAATCGAAAACCCGGACATTGACGCAATAAGGAAAACCGTTGCCGCATTATATCGTTTCTTGCCGGAACGTGTGAGGAATCTCTTCGGGGGAATTCTGTTACCAAATAAAAAACTCGAATTGCAAAGTTCATCCAACATTGAAACGTTGATGTAATATGTAATCGTACTTATACAATAAATGAAGCTAAAAAAGACGGCGGCACTAAACCACCCCAACATAGTTTCAAGCCATAGGCCGAAACTAGTGTCCTGAAGGATAATACTTGCATAGAGTAAATGATAAATAACTATGGTTGAGTATCCCACAAGCGAGCTGTAAAAGAAAATCGAAGCATATTTGAATTTGGCTTCTCCGGCCTTTGTTAGGAGTTCCTTTGGAGGTATTGAGTACTTGCGGATAAGTTCTTCGTTTTTATTAAATCTAACCTTATCGATATCTAAATGGCGACGTATTGTGCTTAAACAAAAAGACAAGCCAAAAACAGCAATTAAGGTGAATGACACAAGCAGATGGCTGATCGTCGAATCTATCGCAGTGGCATTCATTTACAAGTGGGTATAAGGTGTCAGCGCAATTGTCAATCGCAGTCGCCGCTTCCAAAATTGCCTGCAGGCGAAATTGAGGTTGAAGGCGGTGGGTTGGTATTGGGGTCCACTAATGGTCGTGGATACTTTGGGCCATCAGTTAGCGCTCCTTCGTTTGGTTTAGGTGCTGATTCTTTTTCAGCACCGCCTGTAATCTGGTCCACCAGTCCTTCTATTTTCCTATTTCCATGCCAATCTTGTTTTACGTTCGCTATAACAGCTGCTGGCGCGGGCGTTTCAATTTTTAGTTTTTCATCACCAAATCCGCCGCCGATGAAAAAATTTAGGCCTATTGGAACTACTGCGGAATTAAGGTCGACGCTCACTCCAAGCGCCAGAACATCTGCCGTCATTGTGCCAAGGCTATAGGCTGGCTTATCATTCGATGAAATTGGAATCGGAATATTACCTTGGACTCCGGCATAGGCAATTCGACCGTCGCCTAAGAATAAGTCCGATTCAACAGCCGTTCCATTTTTATCCGCACTTAATGTATTACTCAAGCCTACGCCACCGACACTATCGGAAGGCGAAGGGGTCATGCCTTGCATGTTGACATGAGATCGTCCGAGGCAAATTCAGGTTGTATTAGCGACCTGCGCGGGCTATTTTCCCCTTCCCAGCCCAGCCAACCTTTCAAACGCAGCAAATTGAACGGTGGTGTCCGGAATTTTTCGCCCATTTGGTCTGGGGGCCCTGAAAGATTCCGCTTTGCCTCTTCACGTCGTCCATCGCCAGCCACAAGCCCCATATCATTTGGACCTTCTTACTGCGGCGGCCAGACAAAATTATTGAGCGGGCCGGAGTAGCGCTTGCCACTGCCGTCGGCGATGCTGTTGGGCGGGTCGCTGTTGACTTGAATGGTCAGGAACTGCACCTGGGTCACATTTATTTTTACTGGACCTTTGGACGCTACCAACTTGCTCTTGCCTTGGGCCAGCGGGCCCGAGTAAAGCACCTTGAGGTCGGAAGTCTGCCGGACTTCCAAATTGGCGATGTTGCCGCTGGCGGCGAAGGTAAATTGCAGCATTCCGGGTACGGGCGGGACCACTGGCGTTGTGCTGATGGGCGGCGCGGTGGTGGTGGCTGCGGGCGGTGGCACCGTGGTGTTGACGGTGGTCGGCGTACCCGACGTTTTGGAGATGTCAGCGGTGGAATCACTGTTGAGCAGACGGTTCAATCCCATGATGAGCAGCACCACGATCACCGCGGCAAGGCCGAGAAAAATGCCGAGGCGGACGAAGCCCGCCTGATTTTGCGCGCGGGCGGCCACATAGTCTGCCGGGGCATCACGACCCGCGGAGCCGTGGGCGGAAGCCAACCCGCCCGGCACATCCAAGCCGCCCAAGTTCGGCCGGTCCCCGGCGGCTTTGCCGCCAAATTGGGCGAGATAATCCGAGGCCAGTTTATCGGCATCGAGTTTGAGGTAGCGCGCGTAAATTTTCAGGAAACCGACCTTGTAAATCTCCGGGAGGGAAAAGTCGAACAACCCGGTTTCCATGGACTGGAGGTAATCGGTGCGGATCTTAGTCGCTTCAGAGGCTTCGCGCAGGGCAACGCCCAGACGTTTGCGCGCTTCAGCCAGGCGGTCGCCAATGTTTTGCATACTCACTCTAGGGTGTTATAAAAAACCCCTGCGCGTGGCAACTCCTTTTCGTGGAATATCTTGCAGCCGGGGGGCGATTGGGTACCGCCACCCGTCGGCCGCCTGGTTGCTCAGGGTCCGCCTTCGAGGAGGCGCACCCGGCGGTGTTTGGCGGGGAATTGCAGGGTGACGGTGGTGCCCTTGCCCACGGAGCTTTCAAGCGCTATTTGCCCGCCGTGCGCCCGGAGGATGCGTTGCACAATCATCATCCCGAGACCGTGCCCGCCACGCTTGGTGGAAAAATACGGTTGAAAGATCCTGGGCAAATCCGCCTGGGCGATGCCCACGCCATTGTCGGCAAAAGCCAGGTAGACCCAGGCGTCATCCGCCCGCGCGGCGATGCGCAAGCGCCCGCCGCGTTCCATGGCCTCCATCGCATTTTTCAGCAAGTTGAAAAACACCTGCTTGATTTGGTTGCGGTCGCCGAGGACGGGCGGCGGCGGTTGGACCACTTCAATCTCGACGCGCACGCCGAGGTTTTCCAGTTCCTGCTGTTGCAGCGCCAGGACTTCCGTCAGGAGCGCCAGCAAATCCACTTCCGCCAGATTGGGCGGCTGCGGGCGGATGGCTTCGAGGAAATGGCGGATGATGCCGTCGAGCCGTTCGATTTCGGAGACGCAAATGTCAGCCGACGTCTTGATTTTCTTCGTGGCGGCCGTCTCTTTGAGCTTGGCGAGGTGGCGTTCGATGAGCTGCAGGTGAATGTTCATCGAATTGAGCGGATTGCCCAGTTCGTGGGCCACGCCCGCCGCGAGCATGAGCACGGAGTCGAGCCGCTCGCTTTCGATGAGGTCGCGCGTCGAGCGCTGTTCCTCGGTGATGTCGGTCAGCACGACGGCAAACTGGCCTTCCGCGCCGCGTTTGCGGTCGCTTGCCAGGGGGACCACATAGAGGCGCACGTGCCGGCGCTCGGGGTAGGTAATTTCAATCTCGCGGGTGAGCGCCCGGGCCGGGGCAATGTCACCGGTGGCGCGGGGCGTCAAGTCCAGCGCGCGCGCCAAATCCGGCATGACCTTCCCGAGGCGCGCGGAACCGACATCTTTTTCCGGCAAGGCAATCAGGGCCCGGGCGGCGGCGTTGGCGTATTGGATGACGCCGCTGGGGTCCACCACGAGAATGCCATCTTTGATGGTGTTAAAGACGGTCTCAAGCGTCTCGCGCTCCCGGGCCAGGCGCTGGGCGAGAATGGCGAGGTTGCCGGGATCGAGGTCATCAATCCGGCCCAAAATACGTTCCAAGGGGTTGCCGCGGCGGGACATGGGAATGGCGCGGTTAGGGCCGAGGATGATGCACGATGGGTTGGCGAGGCAAGTGCCAGCAGCCGCCTGCCCGGCGCTCGCGCTGCCAGCGTTCAATGGCCTCGACCCGCTGCTCCCAGCCAACGCCCGGCGCGACCCGCGACTGGCTGCGCTGGCTGGCGAGGAATTTTTCGAGAGGCCATTTCTTTTCCATAAAATTTAATTCTTTTCCGGTAAAAACTGGCGGGAGAAATTCCGCCAGGCATCAACCAAGTGGTGACGCGCCAACAATTCCTGAAACTTGCCGCGGTCCAGCGCATCCGCCTCGCAAAACAAAGCCAGCCGGACTTTATCCTTGGGACGACCGACTTGCAACATAATCGCCGCCAGATGCTCCGCCGTCAATACCCGGGTGGAAGTTTGGCCAAAATTCGCCGTTCGGGCCTGGGCCAGCGCCTCTTCGGTCAGGGGATTGTGGGTGGGGAGAAATTGCACCAACCAGCCTTCGATCTCAAAGCACGCCTCATGAGCGGCATGGCCATGCTCCCGCAAATAATCGAGCAACTGGCGCACATCTACCAGTCCCAACTTATCCACCTGGATGGGAATGAAGACATCCAGATCCAAGGTGGCGGTCGGCGCAATATAATAGGAGGCCGCAATGGCACCGCCAATGGCATAGGATCCAATCACGCCACTGGACACCATTTCATTAAGAGCCTGGAGGGTTTTTTCCATGACTAAAAACAAATCATAGCCGCGAAATAATTCCGCAGGCGAGTGATAAGTTGCTTGGCGATCCCTGCCTTTGGAGCGAGGCCAAGTTTTAACCAGGTGCCGTCGCGACCGATGAGCGTCACTTTATTATGGTCGGATCCAAAACCCGCACCCGCCCGGCCCACGCGATTGGCGACGATGAAATCCAGATTTTTCTCTTTGAGCTTGCGGCGGGCATAAGCTTCGAGGTTTTTGGTTTCGGCGGCGAAGCCGACAACGAGCTGGCCGGATTTTTTGCGCGCCGCCATTTTCTTAAGAATGTCCACAGTGGGTTCGAATTTGACGACCAGGGGGGCGTTGCCCTTTTTAACTTTGTGGGAAATAACCTTTTTGGGGCGGAAGTCGCTGACGGCCGCGCACATGATCAGCACGTCGCAGCGGGGAAACCGTTTTTCCACCGCCGCCAGCATATCGGCGGCGGATACCACCTGAAACACTTTTACCCCGGCGGGAGGCGGTAGTGAGACCGGGCCGCTGATTAAATCCACCTTCCAGCCGGCCGCCACCGCGGCCGAGGCGAGGGCGTAGCCCATCTTGCCGCTCGAAGGATTGCTGAGAAAGCGCACGGGGTCGAGGTGTTCGCGCGTCGGCCCGGCGGTCACCAAACAGCGAATGGGTCGGGGCTTCATGGGCGTTGGATTCCGAAAAATCTACTGCTTTTTAAATCGTTTTTCGGCGGCAACGCAATCGCGCGCAATTTGTTTCTTTAGGGCCTTCAGGGAGGGAAATTTTCTTTCCGGGCGCAGGAATTCCAGCCACTCGACGCGCACTTTGGCGCGGGGGCCGGGCGCCGGACCGCGGCCAAGCAAATGGGTTTCGAGCAGGGGCTTGACGGGACCGCGGCGCTCCACGGTGGGACGATGCCCGTAATTGGCGACGCCCCGCCGCCACCGGCCATGGGAGGTGCGCAAGCGCACGGCATAGACGCCGAGGGCGGGCTGGGCTTCCGGTTCCCAGGCCAGGTTAAGGGTGGGAAAACCAATTTTCCGGCCCAGTTTCCGACCGGGTTGGACGATACCTTCGCAGTAGTATGTGTAGCCAAGCAGGCGGCTGGCCTCATCAATGGCGCCGCGGGCCAGCAATTCGCGAATGCGGGTGCTGGAAACCGGCCGGCCATTGTGCCGCAGGCGCGCGATGCTGACGACGGTCAGGCCGAGGTCGCGTCCGGAATGCACGAGCAAATCGACGTCGCCGGCGCGCTTGTGGCCGAAGCGAAAGTTTTCACCGACGTAAACCGCGGCCAGTGAGGGCAAATGCTTTTTGAGGTAAGCGAGAAAATGCCCGGCGGGCAGGCGCGCAAATTTCCGGGTAAACGGTTGGGCGATGATCAAATCGACTCCGAATTCACGCAGGAACCGGGCCTTTTGTTCCGGAGGCATGAGGAGCAGGGTGGGCGATTGGGGATGAAACAGGCGGCTGGGATGCGGGTGGAACGTCAGCACGGCGGTCACCCCGCCGCTCTGTTTGGCGGAATGCAGGGCGGCCTCGATCACGGCCTGGTGGCCCAGATGCACGCCATCGAACATTCCGATGGCCAGGTGCAGTGGGCCGGGTGCGGGCCGAACCTGGGCAAGCGAAGTGGCGCGGTGTTGGGCGCTCATGAGGGGGAAAAGCAAGGCGGGCGCAGCGAATCAACCAGGGCGCAGCAAGTCTGCGCCCCTACAGGACGTGGCTCGGGACGGCTTGGTAGACCGGGATGAGGCGGCGGCGGATGTCGGCCAAACTCATGGTGTCAAATTGGTCGAGTGGGGCGCCGTCGGAGAGCCGGAATTGGCCCGAGCCGGTACGGCGCAGCACAGTCAAGGTCGCGCCACAGCCCAGTTTTTTTCCGAGATCATGCGCGATGGTGCGGACGTAAGTGCCCTTTGAACTCTTCAGGCGGAACTGGGCGAGTGGGGGGGTGTAATCGAGCAGTTCAAAGGAATCCACATGGATGAAGCGCGGCTCCCGTTCGACTTCCTGGCCCTTCCGCGCGAGCTTGTAGAGCGGCACGCCCTTGATTTTTTTGGCGGAAAACATTGGCGGCGTTTGAAACTGGTCGCCCACGAAAGTCTGCATCACGGTGCGGAGCGCGTCGGCGTCCATGGACGGAACGGGGTGGGTTTCGGTGACTTCGCCGTCAGCGTCGTGGGAGTCGGTGATTTTGCCGAGTTCAAAGGTGCCCTCGTATTCCTTGTCGAGGCTCGTCAGGTATTGGGAGACTTTCGTGGCGCGGCCGATGAGCATGACGAGGAGGCCGGTGGCCAGGGGGTCGAGCGTGCCGGCGTGGCCGATCTGGCGCATTTGCAGGCGGTGGCGCAGGCGCGCGACCACGTCGTGCGAAGTCATACCCGTGGGTTTGTCCACGAGGAGGATGCCTTCCAGTTGATGGGGATCGGGGGACATGGGGGGAATTAGGAATTAAGAATTAAGAATTAAGAAACCAGAGCTGCGAAACAAGACGTGGTCTTTCGCCATTGAAACCAATTTGGGCCGGCTGGCAAAGAAGGGTCAAAATTCTTAATTCAAAATTTGGATTTTACTTCGTGTTGGCCAGTTGTTCGCCCAGGGCGGCGAGAAATTTCGGGTAAAACTGGTCAAAGGTTTCGTTGACGTTGAAGCCGGCCGCGCAGGCGTGGCCGCCGCCGCCGAAACGCTGCGCCAGCTTGTGCATCGCAAAATGCGGGTCCTTGGCACGCAGGCTGCCTTTGACAAGCTGGTCGCGCTCCTCGATTAACACCCCCACGTCCACGCCCTCGATGGCGCGGGCATAATCCACCAGGCCCTCGGTGTCCTCACGGCGCGCGCTGGTCGCGGCAAAATCGGCATCGCGCAGAATGCCGATGCACGCGCGGCCGTTTAATTCGAGGCGGAGGGAATTGAGAAACGCCTGGAGGAGCCGGGTTTTACCCAGGCTTTCGCGTTCAAAAAGCAGCCGGGCAGCGGTGCCGGGGTCGGCGCCGCGGGTGGTCAGTTGCGCGCAAAGCTGAAAGACCTGCGGGGTGGTGGAGGGGAAGCGAAACTGCCCGGTGTCCGTCGCAATGCCCAGGTACAGCGCCTGGGCGGTGACGGCATCCAGGGGCAGGGCGGCATCGAAGAAAAAGCCCGCGAGGACTTCGGCGGTGGCGGCGGTTTCCGGCAGCACAAAGTTGTGCTCCGCATAACTGTCGTTGGAAACGTGGTGGTCCACCATCAGATACGTCCGGGGGAAGATCTCGCGTAATTTCAGGCCGACGCGCAGGGCGTCGGCACAATCCACGCACACGGCGACCGTGCCCGGCTCGGGCTGATATTCGGTGACGCGCCGCCACGGGGTGTCGCCGACAAATTCCTTGAGCAGCCGCGGCACGGGGTCCTGGTTGACGGCGACAACTACCGCCCCGAGGGCGCGCAGCACGCGGGTCAGCGCCACCTGCGAGCCAATGCAATCGCCATCCGGCCGCATGTGGCCGAGGACGGCGACGGGGCGGCCGCGCAGGCCTTCGAGCAGGGTGCGGAAGCGGGCGGAATGTTGGGGGAAATACATCGGGCAAAATTTTGAAATTCGAAATTCGAATTACGAAACGAAACGGCGACGGGCGGAAGGGATGGGTGGGTCTTCGGCGGCGTTCCATTCGCTATTCGTCATTCGTCATTTCCCCCTCTTTTTCGTTCTTGAATTCGCCCCGGGCTTCGAGTTCGTCGAGGATGGCGAGCGTGCGGTTGCCGCGCACATGGGAATCATCAAAGTGGAAACTAAGCGCCGGCGTGTATTTGAGGGTCACGACTTTGAACACCCGGGTGCGCAATTCGCCCTTGATTTCCTCAAGCAGTTGTTCGGCCTCGTGCTTGGCCATGGCGCCGCCGATGACGGAAAAATAAACCCGGGCAGCCCGCAAGTCGGGCGTCGTATCCACTTCCGTGATGGTGATGCCCACGGTGCGTTCGCGAAAACGGGTGTGCAACAAATCGCTGACTTCGCGCTGGATCAATTCGTTAATGCGGACGACGCGGGACATGGCGGAGAAAATTTAAGATTGGCAGGGAGGGCGCGGCGGATCCGTGTCCCGGCGTGGGAGTGAATGGTGCGGACGGTGGGGGAGCAGGGCTTGGATGGAACAAGCGGGTGGGTGGCGGCGGCAGGCGCCCGGCCGGCCGATTACAGCGCGGCTTTGATTTGCAGAATCTCAAAACATTCAACGACGTCGCCCGGCTGGTAGTCCTCGTAGCCATCCAAGTGGAGGCCGCATTCGAAACCGGCCCGCACTTCGCTGGCGTCGTCCTTGAAGCGTTTGAGCGTGTCAATGCGCCCGGTAAAGAGTTTGACGTCTTTGCGCAGGATGCGCGCGTGGGCGGAGCGGGCGATGCGGCCTTCGGTGACCATGCAGCCGGCGACAAAGCCCTTGGCCAGCGGGAAGACCTGGCGAACTTCGGCGGCGCCGATTTTGTTTTCGCGGAGTTCGGGGTCGAGCATGTCCGCCATGGCGTCACGCACCTGGTTGAGCAACTCGTAAATGATGTCGTGCTGGATGATGCGCACGCCCTTGTGCTTGGCCGTGGAGGCCACGCCGTTTTCCATTTTCACGTTGAAGCCGACGACTGCGGCGTCGGAAGCGCCAGCCATGATGACGTCGTTCTGGCTGATGGGCCCCACTTCGGCGCTGACGACTTCGAGTTTGACCTTGTCGCTCTTGATGTCTTGGAGGCAGACCGCCAACGCCTCGACCGTGCCGTGCACATCGCCTTTGACGATGCAGCGGAAAACCTTTTGCTTGGTCTCTTTGATGGCCTTGAGCAGGGCGTCCAAATCGGCCACGCGCTCGACCGTGTTCTCCGTGTGGGCGACTTTGCGCAATTCACTTTCAGCGGCTTCCGCCTCGGCTTTCGCGGCGCGGTCGTTCTTGGCGGAATGGAAATGCGCGCCGGCTTCCGGAGCGCCGGACCACCCGAGGAGGCGGGCGGGCGTGCCCGGGGGCACGGACTTCAGCGGCTCTCCAAGGGCGTCCACCATGGCGCGAACTTTGCAATGATGGGGCCCGCACACGAGCGAGGCGCCCGGCTTGAGCGTGCCCTTTTCGACAATGATCGTGGCAGTCGCGCCGCGGCCGATTTCAACTTGGGAATCTATCACCACGCCCTCCGCCGGGCATTGTGGATTGGCTTTGAGTTCGAGAATTTCGGCCTGAAGCAGAATCGCGTCGAGCAATTTTTCGACGTTGGTGCCTTTAAGCGCGGAAATGGGTTCGCACAGAGTTTCACCACCCCAGTCTTCCGACGTGATGCCATGCTGTTGCATGGCCTGCTTGACGCGTTCGACGTTCGCGCCTTTCGCGTCCATTTTATTGATGGCGACAATGATGGGCACGCCGGCCGTTTGGGCGAAGGTAAGCGCTTCTTCCGTTTGCGGCATGAAACCGTCGTCGGCGGCCACCACCAAGACGGCAATGTCGGTGAGGTTGGCGCCGCGTTCGCGCATTTTGGTGAAGGCCGCGTGGCCGGGCGTGTCGAGAAAGGTGATCTTATGTTTGTTGTGCTCGATCTGGTAGGCGCCGGTGTGCTGGGTGATGCCGCCAGCCTCGCCGGCCACGACATTGGTCTTGCGGATGGCGTCGAGCAGCGTGGTCTTGCCGTGGTTGACGTGGCCGAGAACGCACACGATGGGTGCGCGCGGCTCGAGAAACTTGGATTCGTCCACCGGCGGGGGCTCGACCTTTTTGGCGGGGGTGGGGCCGCCGGCGCCGGGCTGATCGCCGCGGTGTTTGATTTCGAGTGTGCAGCCATGGCGTTTCGCCAACCGCATGGCGACCTCTTCGTCCACCGCCTGATTCATTGAGGCAAAAATGTTCATCTCCATCATTTCGGAGATGAGGCGGAAGGGTTTGACGCCCAGCAGAGTCGCAAAATCGCGGACGATGATCGGCGGTTTGACTTGAATGACTCGGCCGGGGCCGGCCGGCTCCGGCGCGGTGGCGACGCTGGCGGCAATCGTCGGCGGCTTGGAGCCCGCGCCGCCCGTGGCGGGTGTGGGCGCTGCAACCGGTAGTGGGGCGCTTTTGGCCGGGGGCGGCAAACTGGGCGTCTTGACCGACGGAGCCGGCAAACTGGGTGGCCGGGTGGACGGTGAGGCAATTTTTCCTGTGGCCGGCCCCGAAACCGTCGAACTGGTGGGGCCCGTGTTTGAACGTGGCGCGCCCGAGCCTCCACCCATGCCTGGATAACGCACGGCCGGCCCCGAAGATTGCGGCGTCGGAGCAAAAGACGTGGGCTTGGCCGGGAGGGTCGGCGCGGGCAGGCGCGGCGGCAATTTTGGTGCGGCCAGCGGCGTGGTGGGCGAGGCAATGCCGACGGGATTGCGCGTGGCGGCGGCGGCGGCTTTGGCGGCGGCCTCGGCGGCTTCACGCTCCCGGCGTTCACGGCTCAGGTCCTCGGCGGTTTTGACGACGCCAGCAGGCGGGGTGGCCGGTTTGGCCGGCTCGACCGGGGCCGGGGCCGGCTCCGCGACCGGGGTCATCCGGTCCTTGTACTTTTCGACCACCGCTTCGGCGGTAATATTATCTACAGTGGAAGAGGGGCTTTTAACATCGTAACCGAATTGCGCCTTGAGGATGTCCATCAGCTCCTTGTTCTCCATGTTGAGCTGCTTGGAGAGATTGTGGACACGTACGCTCATATTTGGAGGATGGGAGGCAGCAAGACGGCAGTCAGGGGGTCAGGCGAAAAGTTGGATAATGGAGATGGGGTGGATTCAAAACAACACTGGAAATTAGCCGCCTTCTTTACCGGCGGACGAGGTTTCCTTGGCCGAGGCGAGCAGCGTGATGACGGCCTGGGCTTCCTCTTCCGTGAAGCCGGCGCCCACGAGGTCTTCCGCGGCGACGCCTTCGGCGGCCTCGACGGAATTGATGCCCATGGCCACGAGCTTGCTGGCCTGCTCCTCGGTGATGCCGGTGACGGGGCCAAAGCCCGCGATGGCCTTTTGCTTGCGCTCCTCGAAGCCCAGGGCCTCGTGTTTTTCGCGCGAGATGTCGAGCTTCCAGCCGATGAGGCGGGAGGTGAGCTTGGCATTCTGCCCCCCGCGCCCGATGGCGATGGCGAGATCCTTTTCGGCCACCTCAAAATAAATGCGGCGGTTCCGCTCGTCCACGCGGACGTTTTTGGGAATGGCGGGCTTGATGGCTTCCTCGAGCATCCGGTGCGGGTCGGGGTAGAAGCGGATAATGTCGATCTTCTCGCCGCCCAATTCCCGGACAATGCTCTTCACGCGCGCGCCGCGGGCGCCCACACATGCGCCGACCGGATCAACCTTCTGGTCGGTGGTGTTGACGGAAATCTTGGTGCGGTAGCCGGGTTCCCGCGCCATCGCCTCGATGCTGACAGTGCCGTCGGAGATTTCGGCCACTTCCAATTCAAACAGGCGGCGCACAAATTTGGCGCTCGCGCGGGACAGGATGATTTCCGGGCCGCGGGCGGTGTTCTCGATGTTGAGCAACAGGCAACGGATGCGTTCGCCGGGGGCATAGTTTTCGCCGGGGATGCATTCGCGCGGCGGCAGGGTGGCCTCGGCCTTGCCCAATTCGATCATCAGGTCGCCGCGTTCGCGGCGGCGAACGGTGCCGGTGACGATGTCGCCGACCATGTCCTTGTAGTCTTCGTAAATCTTGTCTTTCTCGAACTGGCGCACGCGCTGCATGATGGCCTGGCGGGCGGTCTGTGCCGCGATGCGACCGAGGAGCGAGGGGTCAATTTCCTTGGTGATTATGTCGCCGAGCTTGGGCGCGGCGGAGTAAAGGTGCGCTTTTTCGACATGAATTTCCGTGGACGGATCGGCGACGGAGTCCACCACCTTGAAGTTGGCCCAGGCCTTGAGCGCTCCCGTCTTGGGGTTGATTTCGACCCGCAAGTCCTGGCCGAAGCCGATGCCTTTGGCTGCGGCGCCGCGAATGGCCTGGGTGATCGCCGCGATCATGTCATCGCGGCTGATGCCCTTTTCCTTTTCCATATGTTCCAAAACAGAGAGGATTTCTTTGCTCATGGCGTCGGAGGGGTCGGTAAAATGGG
>Ga0265319_1001750_pt1 | contig 12498 bp, 11 predicted proteins | sample 4824metaG_FD_192443 | JGI IMG/M metagenome (GOLD analysis project Ga0265319, IMG submission 192443) | Rhizosphere microbial communities from Carex aquatilis grown in University of Washington, Seatle, WA, United States - 4-8-24 metaG | ecosystem: Host-associated > Plants > Roots > Rhizosphere >...
CGCTGAAGTTGTGGCTGAAGCGCGTGCCGTTCCATCACAAGCCGCCGTTCGTGCCGGGTGAGGGGTCGTTGCGCCGATGAGCGCCGTCGAGCGCAGTCTGCGCGCGGCCCCGAAAGCGCGCGCGCGGCTCGTCGACCGGGCGGCCGCCGCCGTGCTCGAGCGGGAACTCGCGCAACTCGAGAGCGGCTCGCTCGACGTGACGCTCCCGGACGGAACGCGGCGTACCTTCGGCTCGGGCAAGCCGGTGAGCCTCGAGATTCACGACCGGGCGCTCTTTCGCCGGCTCGCGACCCGAGGCAAGGTCGGCTTCGGCGAGTCGTACACGGCCGGCGACTGGGACACCGACGACCTCGTCGGCCTGTTCGAGCTTCTGCTGCGGAACTCGGAGGCAGCGGCTGCGCGCAACGGCATCGTGCGCCGGCTCGTCGAGGCCCGCCCGCGACCGAACCGTCGCAACGGACTGTTGCGGGCGCGGCACAACATCTCGTATCACTACGACCTCGGCAACGACCTGTTCGACTTGATGCTCGACGAGACGATGACGTACTCGTGCGGCATCTTCGATCGCGCCGACGCGACGCTGGCCGATGCGCAGCGCGCGAAGCTTCAGCGCGTCTGCGACAAGCTGCAGCTCGGGCCGGCCGACCACGTACTCGAGATCGGCTGCGGCTGGGGCGGCTTCGCCCTTTACGCGGCGGCGACAACCGGGTGCCGTGTCACCGGCCTGACGATCTCGGCCGAGCAGGCGAAGCTCGCACGCGAGCGTGTCGCGACCGAGGGCCTCAAGGACCGGATCGAGATCGTCGAGCAGGACTACCGCGAGCACGACGGCCGGTACACGAAGGTCGCGTCGATCGAGATGCTGGAGGCGATCGGCGAGAAGCAGTTCGGCACGTACTTCAGCACGATCGACCGCGTGCTCGAGCGCGGTGGGATCGCGTGCGTGCAGACGATCCTGATCCCCGATGATCGCTGGGAGCGCTACCGGAAGACGCCGGATTGGATCGAGCAGTACATCTTCCCCGGCTGCTTGATCCCGTCGTTGACCGCGCTCACCAGGGCCGCGACCGCCTCGTCGAGATTGACGATCCTCGACGTGGACGAGATCGGCCCGCACTACGCCGAGACGCTGCGCCGCTGGCGCGAGAACATCCACGAGCGCATCGGCGACGTGCGCGCGCTCGGCTACGACCGAACGTTCGAGCGCACCTGGGACTTCTACCTCGCGTTTTGCGAAGCAGGCTTCAGGCTACGGGCGCTCCGGGACGTTCAGCTGACCCTGTCGCGGCCGCTGAACGAATCCGTCGCCTTCTGACAGAGCTCCCAGAGCCGCGCCCGCTCGTGTGCTTCGTCGAGCCGTCGCGTGCTCCGGGTGCGGTGTGTCGGACGTGCCCGCCGATCGAGAAAGAACAACCCGCTCCGCCCGGCGACATCCGGCGACGCAGCGAGCCACGCGATCGTGTCCGCGCCCTGATACGCACTCCGGAGTAACGGCGAGAGCAGGCGAGAGAAACCCGGTAGTGCGTCTCGCAGGCCCGGCGTGTCCGACCAACCGGGGTGCATCGCGTTCACAGTGATCTGCGTCGCGGCGAGCCGGCGCGTCCACTCCTCGGCGAGTGCGACCTGGGCGCGTTTCGCCCGCGCGTACGCCTTGACGCCGTCGTACTCGGCGCGGGTCGGCTGAAGCGCGCCGACGTCGAGTCGCTCGAGGTACATCCCACCCGATGCGACGGTGATCACGCGCGCGGACGGGGCCGCCTCGAGCAACGGAAGGAGCGCACGAATCAGCAGGAACTGCGAAAGCACCTGCGTCGCGAACGTGACCTCGAATCCCTCGTCGGTGAGGGTGAACTCGTGCGTCAAGGCGCCGGCGTTCAGGACGAGCACGTCGAGGCGGTCGTGCCCGGCGACGAACCGCTCGGCGAACGCGTTGGTCTCCGCGAGCGACGAGAGATCGGCGACGTCAGATTCCGCGCCTGCGATCTCGCTACGGACACGCTCCGTCTTCTCCTCGCTGCGCCCGACCACGCAGACGTGTGCGCCCTGGCGGGCGAGGAGATCTGCCGCTTCGCGGCCGAGGCCGGAGGTCGCGCCGGTAACGATCGCCGTCTTCCCGTCCAGCCGCAACTCGTCGAGCGGCGTCCAGTCGTAGAGGCGGCGCCTCGCGTCGTAGCCGAGCCGTGTGAAGCTGCCGACGACGCCGGCTTCGAGCACTGCGTCGACGACGCGCGCGAGCTTCACGGGTTGAGCGCTGCGCGCATGCCCGCGGCGGCTTTGTCGCCGGTGCGGTTGAAGAGCAACTGCATGATCGGGTCGAGCGCCCGGCCTGGCCCCTTGAACTCGAGTAGCGCGTCGTAGTGCACGCTCGATCCGTCGCCGGCAGGCTCCACGCTGATCGTGTCGCGTGACGTGAAGGACGGCTTCTGCGCTTCGATCACCACGAGACGAGGCTCCTCGTACGAGACGATCGCGTAGCGCATCGGGAGCTTCCGGCCGCCGAACTTGACCACGAGGTCGAAGGTCGAACCGTTCCCGACCGCGCCGGCACCCGACCGAGACGCGTCGACGACGCTGGGGTCCCACTGGAGCGCATTCGAGAAGTCCGCCATGTACGCGAACGCCTGCGCGGGCGAGAGCTTCGACTCGATTGTCGTGACGTACCGCGCCATACATCGATTCTAGGCGTTGCAGGGTCTCCCCTGACCCCCTCGACAGCCGAGCGATACTGGGTTTCCGATGGACACAGGACAGCTCGTGCACAGGAGCGCTCATTCGCGGTTCATCCTGGAACGCTGAGATATGACCGTGCGCCCACCCCTGGCCAAGCGAACTGCGTCGTGAGACGAGCTGACCGTGCGAGCGTTTCGCCACGAATGGCGGCCGGCCGAGACACCGCCGCGCTCCCGGCGCCGCCCGAGCAGCAACGGCGAATCGCACAACGCAAACGGCGCAGACGCACCATTCGCAGGCGGCGCGCGCTCGCGCTCCTGCTCATACTGCTCGCGCCGGTGCTCTATTCGTACGTCACGACAGTGACCAGGCCGTCGAGTCTGCCCCTGGGTATCCGGAGTGTCGAGTGGCTGAGAACCCATCACGGGGCGTGGCTCGTGAACAACACCGAACGGATCTACTACCAGTGGAATGCGCCGTCCAAGGGAGGCCCGACGCTGAAGACACTCCCGCAGGTCGGCACGAAGCCCGTGCGCATTCGTGTGCGTCGACAGGCGTATCGGCCGAAAGTGCTCGCCCCGATCCTCCGGCCTCGCCTCTCAGGCGAGGGCGTCTGGCTGTCCACCGGGCGAGTGGTCAACGGTGCGTCGCCCATCCTCGTCACCAGCTTCCGTTCCGACGCCGCCTATCCGCGCATCGTCGCCTATGTCGCCTGGTTCGATCACACGCGCACTCAACTTGCTTTGTATCCCGGCAGGTACGAGCCGCCGCATGCAACACCGCGCGGGCCGATGGAAGTGCCGCATAGTCAACGCTGGCGCCTTCTGGCGACGTTCAACAGCGGCTTCCTGAATCGTGACAGCCGCGGTGGGTTCTTCGTCAACGGCAACACCGCCGCGCCGTTTCGACAGGGGCAAGGAACCGTGGTGGCCTACAAGAGCGGTCGCGTCGACGTCATTTCCTGGACCGGCGGGCCTACGCCGCCGAGCAACGTCGTCCTGGCTCAGCAGAACTTGCCGCTCATCGTCGCTCACGGCAAGCCGAATCCGCTGCTCTCCGACGGATCACTCTGGGGAAGCACGCTCGGGAACGCCGTGCGCGTCTGGCGATCGGGGATCGGGATCGACCGGCACGGAAACCTCATCTACGCCGCAGCGAACGACCAGACGGCGGCGAGCCTTGCCGACATCCTGATCCACGCCGGCGTCGTTCGCGCGATCGAGCTGGACATCAACGCCGAGTGGCCGAGCCTCATCACGTACGGACGCGGCGGCGTGGGCTACGCGACCAAAGTGGTGCCGAACAACCAGCAGACGATCGACCGCTACCTCGTCCCGGATGATCGCGACTTCTTCGCGATCTACCGAAACATCGGTACAACCGCATTGCGGCGCGTCCCGTTCGGCTGACATACCGCTTTCGCTCGCCCGGAGGCCCGCTCGGCCGGCGCCAGACCCTGTCGGCGCCACCGCTGCCGCCGGTGGTGTCGATCGGCCCAGCGGGAGAGATGCCGAGAATCGCCGCGTAGGGGCCTCAATCGTCCTTTCATAAAGGGCTGTTAGGACTGGTTCATGCCCGCATCGCTCGCGTCGCGCTCTGCCCCAGCCGCCGAATCCCGCTTCGCCGGGGTTCGGCTCGGAATCGTCTGCCCGATGGCAAACGAGGCCTCGAGCGCGATCCCGTTTGTCGACGCCGTTCTGAGCCAGTGCGCAGAACACGCGTTCGAGTCGGTGACGCTCTACGTCATCCTCGACACCGTCTCGCACGACACCACGCAGGCGCTGCTCGAAGCGCACCAGCAGCACCAGCCCCAACTCTCCGTGATCTGGGCGCCGGAGACCCGCGGCGTCGCAGATGCGTACGTTCGCGGCTACCGGGAGGCACTCGCCGCCGGCTGCGACTGGATTCTCGAAATCGACGCCGGCTTCAGTCACGAGCCGTCCGACATACCCACGTTCCTGGAGGCCATGGCAGACGGCAGCGATTGCGTCTTCGGCAGCCGCTTCCGCGCCGGTGGGCAGAACCTCGGCACCTTCAGGAGACGCTTCATCAGCCGCGGAGGCACGGCGCTCACCAATCTCCTGCTCGGCACGAAGCTGACCGACATGACGAGCGGCTTCCAATTGTTCACGAGCGAGGCGCTGGCCGTGGTGCTCGCGAAGGGGATCTCGTCGAAAGGACCGTTCTTCCAGACGGAGATCAAGACCCACTGCCGCCACTTCCGGATCGCGGAGGTCCCGATCCGCTACAACGCCGGCAGCCACACGATCGGTCGCGCCGCGATCGCCGAATCGCTCGTCACGCTTGGCCGACTCTCTCGCCGGCGCTTCAGCGGAGATCTATAAGTGTCGGAGAAACCCTGCCTGGTGATCACCTCGATCGCCGAGCCGACCGTACCGCTGCAAGCGCTCGCAGCAGCCGCCGCGGACAACGAATTCGACTTCATCCTGATCGGCGACGAGGCGAGCCCTGCCCGCTTCGAGTTGGACGGATGCGATTTCTACGGCCTCGAGCGACAACGAGAGCTCCCCCTCGACTTCGCGCGCACCTGCCCACCACGGCACTACGCACGGAAGAACATCGGCTACCTCCTCGCGATGCAACGAGGCGCACCGATGATCCTGGAGACCGACGACGACACCGTCGCCTACGACGAGTTCTGGCAGACGCGCGAGCAGTCTCACACGGTCAGGTGGATCGCAGAGCACGGTTGGGTGAACATCTATCGGTACTTCTCGAGCACGAACATCTGGCCGCGCGGACTTCCGCTCGACGAGGCCACCGCGGCCGTTCCGTCGTATGAATCGCTCGCAGCGGACGAGATCGTCTGCCCGATCCAGCAGGGACTCGTCGACGACGACCCGGACGTCGACGCCGTCTACCGCATGTTGCTCGAATTGCCAGTTCGTTTCGATTCGGCGCCGAGCATCGCATTGCTGAGCGGAGCGTGGTGTCCCTTCAACAGCCAGAACACCGCCTGGTGGCCTGAGGCATTCCCACTCATGTACCTCCCGGCGCACTGCTCGTTTCGCATGACAGACATCTGGCGGTCCTTCGTCGCCCAGAGACTCGCGTGGGTGAACGGCTGGGGTGTGCTCTTCCACGAGGCGGACGTACGCCAGGCCCGGAACACACACGATCTGACGCACGACTTCAGAGCCGAGATGCCCGGCTACCTCGAGAACCGCGCAATCTGCGCAGCGCTCGAGGGTCTCGACCTACAGCCGGGCACCGAACGCATCGGAGACAACATGCGCCTCGCATACCGGCTGCTCGTCGAACGGCGCTGGCTCGACGAGCAGGAGCTCGAGCTGCTCGAGGCGTGGCTGAACGACGTCGAAGACATCGCCTCACGCGCGCTGACACCATTCACGCGCGCGGAACGGTGAACCGCGCCGGACGCGCGTCGGCTCACGGCTCCTTCAGGAGCGTCGCGACGCCGGGAGCATCCGCCGCCTCCGTGATCTGATCGATCGCGCCGTCTTTCAGGTAACGATCGAGAAACGCCGTCGTCACGCGCTCGACGACCCCGAGTTGCGGCTCTTTCGTCGTGTAGGGCGGCAGGTGCCCAGCACCGGGCAGGCGCAGCAGAAACTTCGGCCGTGGCGCGGCGTCGAAGAACGAATAGGTGTAGCGGGGGCGATTGGTCGTGTCCGCTGTCCCTTGCACCGCGAGTAGCGGCGGCGAGGCCGGTGCGAACCGGAACGGGACGCCTGGCAGTTGCGCGCCCGACAAGATGACTGCCGCATCGACACGCGGATCACGAAACCCTTTGTCGTAGGCAAGTGCGAACGCTGTCTCACCGCCGTCCGACTGGCCCGCGACAGCGACATGCGCAGGATCGATCAGGCCGTGCATGGGTCCACCGGCCCTGCTTGCCGCAAGCAGCTGCGAGATCACGAAGCTCAGGTCGCGCGGCTGGTTGACAATGTCCGACTCGTCGGGGCCGCCCGGCGCATGCGCGTTCCCAAGCGGAAAGAGCGGCGCCGCGACGACATAGCCGGCGACCGCCCACGCGTGCAAGAGCTGCGCGTAGATGCCGGGCGTCGCTGCAAAACCGTGCCCGAACACGATCAGGGGCCACGGCCCGCTCCCAGAGCCGGGGTACCTCACGTAGGTCGTAACCGGTCGCGCAACGGCCCGGCCGTCCGGTAGCCGGATCGACCGCGACCCGTCCACCAGGTGCAGAACGCGCGACACCACAGGCGAGTCCGACGCGGCGATCGGGCCGGCACCGACAACCGCAACCATGAGGCCCACGGCCACGAGCGCAACGCGCAACAGCACTCTCGACTTCATCAATGCTCACTCTCGCACGGGAGCACCATCGTGAAACGCCTGCGTTACACCGTGGCCGCCACGGTTCGTCGCGGGTGGCGAGGTTGGCAAGGTCAGGCAGCTGCGAGCGCCGGAGCCACGCTGTCGCGGCCCTTGAGTGCGTCCACGATCACGCCGAGCGGGCAGCCTTTGACGAGAAAGGTGCTGACACCGATCGCGTGTGCTTCCTGCTTGAGCGTCGGGTCGTCGTAGGCGGAGAAGAAGACGAGCCTGACGTTGGCGTCGGTCTCGCGGATCTGCCGACCGGCGGCGAGGCCGTCGAGATTGGGCATGCGGATGTCGAGCAGGATCGCGTCGGGTTCCGAGGTGCGGGCGAGTGCGACGCCCTCGATTCCGTCGGACGCTTGGCCGACAACGCTGATGCCCGCGTCATCGAGGACTTCAGCGAGCATGCGACGCACCATCGGTTCGTCGTCGACGACAAGGACGCGGAGGGCGGCGCTCATGCCGCCGCCTTCTCGGGTTCGTCGATTCCGTGCGCGGCAATCTGCTTGAGCGGAAGCCTTGCTTCGATGCGTGTTCCGCCTCCGGTGTGCGTGTCGAGCTGCCACCTTCCGCCCACCGCTTCCACGCCTTCACGCATCGTGACGAGTCCGAAGTGATCGCCGTTGGCGCGCGTCGGGTCGAAGCCGCTGCCGTCGTCGCTGATCGTGAGCAGGACTCTCTCCCGAGACGCATCGAGCGTGACGCGAGCGTTATCAGCACCAGAGTGCTTGCGGATGTTGGTCAGCCCCTCACGGACGACGCGATAGATCGCGGTCTCGAGTTCTGGCACGAGCTGTACCTCGCCGAGGGTGCACTCGAGCTCGAACTCGATCGGCTGCCCATCTAGGACGGTCTGCGCGCAGTCGCGCAGCGCGACTTCGATGCCGCGTTGCTCGATGATCGGAGGGCGTAGCTCGCTCATCAGCCGCCGCAGGGAGACCATCTCGCCTGCGACTGCCTCGCGGAGTCGAAGCCCGAGCAGGGAAGCCTGCTGGAGGTCTCCCCGATCGACCTTGTTCACGAGCAGGTCGAGCTGCAGCGTGACCGCGGTCAGGTGCTGGATCGGTCCGTCGTGCAGGTCCGCCGCGAGCGACATGCGCTCGGCTTCAGCGATCTCGACGGTCCGGGCAAGCAGCCGCTGCCGCTCCTCGTTGAGCCCCACGAGAACGGTGTGCGCGGTCTCCAACTCGCCGACAACGAGACGAAGCTCGCGCGTCTTCTCGTCGACCAGCCACCTGGCCCGCGACCGCCCGGTGCCGAGGATCCAGACCAGGAATCCGAGCAGGATGCTGAGTGCGAGTCCTGCACCGAGCAGCGCGAGCGCGGCGCCGCGCGCCGGGAGTGCAGAAGGCGCAGCTGCCCCGAAAGTGGTCACCGTCCAGCCGTCCTGGAGATCGATCGTCAGCGATTGCGCGTGCTTCGGCGAGGTTCCGTCGGTGAAGACGACGTTCGACGAGCCTTTGCGGTAGTGCAGTCGTACTGCGGTGCCGGGCACACCCTGCAGCGCCCGGTCCAGCAAGACGCTCGGAACGACCGTCATGGCGACCCAGCCCAGCAGCGCACTCCGCCGCCCGGCAACGGTCGCCGGCGTCGTCCCGCCCCGATAGACCGGAGCCATGACGCCCAACGTCTGCGTCTTGCCTTGGTCGTAAGGCAGATAGGAGAGCAGGCCGGAGTCGCGGGCCGACAGAACTTGCGATCGCAGCGGCTCGATACCGCAGATGTCGAACCCCGCGGGGTAGGTCGCTTGATCGATGCGCGTCATCCCGCCCACCGCGAAGCAATAGAAGGGTCGTACGCCCGGAGGCACCACACTGCGGACGCCGCGAGTCCACGAGTGGCCGGTGCGCGCAGAGCGCGCTGCGAAGGCGGCCAGCTGCGACTGCTCAATCATCCGTATGTAGCCCATGCTCAGAAGCTCCGGGTATCTCGGCAGCGCCCGCACCGACCGCGCCCAGCGGATGAATTCGGCGTTGGATGTGTCCGGGTTGGCGACGGCAAAGCCGCCGCCGCTCACGATCAGATCCTCCTCGTGCTGGATGGCGAGCTGCAGCGTCGATGCGACGTGGGCCGACGACGCTCGGAACTCACGTCGCGACTTGTCCGCAGTGCCGCGGGCCAGCGTGCTCGCGGCAAACCAGAATCCCACCGCGACGAAGGCGAACACGAGTACAGCGGCGACGCTCCAACGCCCCGGCCGCCCGCGCAGGAATGGGAGACGGCGAAGCGTGTTGTTACCGGTCTTGTGCAGCCGCAGGCCGCTCTTGACGAATCGTGGAGATGTCATCTCACCAGAGGTTTCGACATCGGCGACGCGACTCTGAAGCGGCCCAACGTTGATTCGACCGCGCAAAAAGGGTGGTTGCCATCCCCGAAACGGGTTAGCCACCGCGGCTCTACCTCTTGCGCGACGCTAGCGTTCCGCCGATGGCGCCGCGGTTCGTTGCAGTTGGTGAGGTCATGCTCGACGTGAGCACCGATGAGCTGCTCCCCGGCGCTGTTGTCCACGCACCGGTCCGCGTGCGGATAGGCGGTTCGCCCGTCACGGCGGCGCTCGCTGCAACCGCAGAGGGTGTCGTGTCCGCGGTCGTCGGCCGCGTCGGCGACGACTTCGCGGGCCGCGCAGTGCGTGAGGCACTTCTCGCCGCAGGAGTCGAGTCTCTGCTGCAGGTCGACCCGGTGCTGCCAACCGGCACCTACTTCCAGGACGGCGCCGGGACGGTCGTCGCCGACCGGGGAGCGAACGTCGCGCTCGACCTCGGCGGCGTGTCGGCCGATGCGATCCTCGTGTCGGGCTATTTCCTGTTTCAGGCCGACGGCGATCCGCTCGAGGGCTTACAGGCCGACTGGCTCGCGGTCGATGCGGGCTCGCCACGTCTCGTGCGCCTCGAGCCGACAGTCCGCGCAAACGCACTCTTCGTCGACGAGGAAGAGCTTGCCGCGCTGGGCGGCGATGCCGACGCTCTCGCACGCCGCTTTCGGCTCGTTTGCGTCAAACGTGGGAAGGAGCGCGCAACCGCATATCTCGACGGAGCCGTGCAGGAGCGGACTCCACCAGAGCGGGCGACGGGCGTGCACGCCTTCGGCGGCGGCGACGCGTTTGCGGGTGCACTGCTTGCGAGTCTGCTGCTCGGACGCGACCTTGGCGACGCGCTCGAGCGTGCGTGCGCTGCAGGCGCACGCACGATCGCCGGTACCTGATGCTCTACAGGCGCATCGGGCGCCTGTTGTCCAGCACATTCGTGGTAGGAGGTGCCTCGTGAAGATCGACCTTGCCTACGGCGAGCATGGCCTCGTCATCGACCTGCCGGCCGATCGGTCGACCGTGATCAGGCCTGCTCATCGTCAGGCGGCTCCCGACGAACGTGCCGCCGTGCTCGCCGCGTTGCGCGAACCGCTTTCCGGCGCGCCTCTCCGCCAAGTCGTGCGTTCGGGACAGACAGTGGCGATCAGCATCTGCGACGGCACGCGCGCGCAACCGCGTCACATCGTCATCCCTGCGATCCTCGCGGAGCTCGCGGACATCGTGCGGCTCGAAGACGTCGTCCTCCTCATCGCGACGGGCACGCACCGGGGAAACAGCGACGAAGAGCTGCGCCGGATGCTCGGCGACGACGTCGTCGACACCGTTCACGTTGTCAATCATGACGCCCGCGACGCATCGTCGCTCGTCTGGATGGGAACGCACGGCAACGCCGTGCCTGTGTGGCTCAACCGCCTCTGGGTGGAGGCGGACGTGAGGATCACGACGGGCTTCGTCGAACCGCACTTCTTCGCGGGCTTCTCCGGCGGCCCGAAGATGGTGGCGCCCGGCCTGGCGGGCCTCGAGACCACGCTCACGCTCCACAACGCCGCGCGGATCGGCCATCCCGACGCCCGCTGGGGAATCATCGAGGGAAATCCGGTGCACGACGACGTGCGTGCGATCGCCACCGCAACGGGCACCGACTTCACGCTCGACGTGATCATCGATCGCGAGCAACGGATCGTGCAGGCTTTCGGCGGCGAGCTGTTTACGGCGCACCGCGCAGCCTGCGCCGCCGCGCGCGAGACGGCGATGTGCCCGGTGCCCGGTCGATTCGACGTCGTCGTGACGACGAACTCGGGGTTTCCGCTCGACCAGAGCCTCTACCAGGCGGTCAAGGGCATCTCGGCAGCGGCCGAGGTCGTGAAGCCCGGCGGGCTGATCGTCTGCGCCGCCGAGTGCCGCGACGGCTTCCCGGATCACGGCTCGTATCGCAGCGAGCTGATCGCGGCTGCCTCTCCGCGGGCGCTCCTCGAGACGATCGCCGCACGCACCGAGACCGTCCCCGACCAGTGGCAGACCCAGATCCTCGCGATGGTGCAGTGCGTTGCGCGCGTCGTGATGCACACGTCGTTCCTCTCGGACGCCGAGCTTGCCGAGGCGCACATCGAGCAGACGGCAGACATCGAAGCGACGGTCGAGGACGCACTCGACGCTGCAGGCCCGGAAGCCCGGGTCTGCGTGCTGCCCGAGGGCCCGCAGACGATCCCGTACGTCGTTTCGTGACGCCCTTGCACGTTTGCGCGAGAAGCCGGCTCAGGGCCCTGAGGCTTGGCGACGTAGAGCTCCGCGTCAGACCGGTCTGACCGGTCTGATCAGGCTTACAAACCTGATCAGACCAACGAACAGCTCATACGTCGCCCAGTTCGATGGTCGCCGTGCCGATCCGGACGTACGGAGCGGTGGCCGCCCGCGGCGCCACTCGTTAGTCTCAGGCCATGATCGCGCAGGCACCCTTCGGCAAGACCGGACACGAGAGCACGCGCACGATCTTCGGAGCGGCGTCGCTCGGCTCTGTCACGCAGGCCGAGGCCGACCTGACCCTCGAGCTGATTCTCGAGCGCGGCGTGAACCACATCGACACCGCAGCGTCGTACGGAGACTCGGAGCTGAGGCTCGCACCGTGGCTCGCACGCCACCGCGACAGCGTCTTTCTCGCGACGAAGACCGGGCAGCGCGATCGCGCCGGAGCGCGCGAGGAGATCCATCGTTCCCTCGAACGGCTCGGCGTCGACCACGTCGACCTCTTGCAACTGCACAACCTCGTCGACGTGATCGAGTGGGAGACCGCGCTACGGGAGGGCGGTGCACTCGAGGCCGCCGTCGAGGCGCGCGACGAGGGCCTGGTCCGCTTCATCGGCGTCACCGGCCACGGGCTCACCGTTGCGAGGAGGCATCTCCGCAGCCTCGAGCGCTTCGCGTTCGACTCGGTGCTGCTGCCCTACAACTACGCGCAGCTGCGCGACGACGTCTACGCAGCCGATTTCGAGGCGCTCACCGCCGTGTGCGCAGAGCGCGGCGTCGCCGTCCAGACGATCAAAGCAATCTCGCTCGCGCCGTGGGACGGCCGCGAGCAAACCGCGGCCACCTGGTACGAGCCGCTCCGCGAGCAGGGCGACATCGACCTGGCCGTGCACTGGGTGCTCGGACGGCCCGGCGTCTTTCTCAACACGGTCGGCGACGTGGCGCTCCTGCCGAGC
>Ga0265319_1001752_pt1 | contig 12487 bp, 7 predicted proteins | sample 4824metaG_FD_192443 | JGI IMG/M metagenome (GOLD analysis project Ga0265319, IMG submission 192443) | Rhizosphere microbial communities from Carex aquatilis grown in University of Washington, Seatle, WA, United States - 4-8-24 metaG | ecosystem: Host-associated > Plants > Roots > Rhizosphere >...
ACAAAGAAATCAGTGAACACGAACGACGATTGGTGAGATCATGAAAGCATTGGCACTTCACCAACCGTATGCAGGGTTCGTTGCCGCATGTAAGAAACCACTCGAAACTAGGTGGTGGAAATCTGTTCAACAAAAGGTGACAGTCACAGCTACGAAGACGACGTCGCTAGCGCGTATGCCTATGGAATGTTTCTTCCCACCGACAACGTGGAAAAACTGTTGGTACCACGTGGTGTAATGCTGTGTGTTGCAACGATCGTTGGTTGTAAGCTGTGCGATGAGAACGATGCTTTGCATGCGCTCGCGCCGGTTGTATTTCTTGCAGACGATGGCACAGTCATGAGAAAGTGTGGATTTGAACTTGACAACATCAGGCTAGTGAAACAAAAATCTGTGAAGTGTGGGCGTAAGTGGTTCACTATTTCAGACGAAGAAATTGAGTTTGTATGAGAACGTACAGTGTCGAAACATATATGAAATATCCTGCAAATCTTGTTGATGCGTTACTTCAACAACTCGCGAAACGTTGTCAAAAGTGTTGCAGTCAGCGTGCGTTGTACTATTCAAGGATCGCGACACATGTAAAGTTAGTTGCGATGCACCCTGCTATATACTTGTGTGACGACTGTGCTTTGGGAGATGATGCGTGTAAAGAGTTACCTGAAGCAAAACTAGTGCGTGTTGCTGTCGAATTCATGCATGGACAAGAGATGCTGTATTGAAATGTTGTGTCAAATATCACGAGATATATTAATTTCTTATCTGTGAAGTACTATGTGTACATCGATTGGACAAACGAAGATCAACCAAGACCATTTTATGTTGGAATTGGTTCAGCTGAAAGAACACAATCATTCAAACGTAATTGGTCACACTACAACGTGAAAAAACGTTTTGGTATACATCGTACAATTGAACTTGAAACTGAAGATCGTGCATTTTTATGTGAAGAAGAGAAACGTTTAACAAGAGTTCATCACACATATGTCGACGATCCAGAGTACAACGGAATTGGTGCAAATCTAACACCAGGTGGTGATCATCCAGGAGAAATGTCGTCTACAACACGACGTAAGATGAGTGAATCAAAAATGGGTGATAAGAATCAAAACTGGCATCGTGAATTTTCAGAAGAAACACGTCGACGACAGCGCGAAGCTGCACAGAATCGTCCAGAAATTACACAAGAAACTCGTAAGAAACAAAGTGAACGTCAAAAAGAAGTTCAAAATCGTCCTGAGATGAAAGAACTTCATAGAACACTCGCAAAAGAACGAGCAACGAAACAACGTCTTGAGTGGGTAGCTGTACATGAAAAGCCTTTAGAAAAACTTGATCGTGATTGGAACGTAGTTTGTTCATATCCTTCACTGAAAGTTGCATGTGAACAAACGCCAATCAGCGGAAGTTTGCTTTCGCAAGCACTTAACGGACATCGTGAGTTTGCAAAAGGATTTAGGTGGCGCTTTGTCAAGAAATAGATTCTGTTTCGTAGTCCCTTGTTTCAACGCGTCTAAGACTCTTGCGCGTTGTCTACACTCAGTCGCGGTGCAGTCGTACACAAACTGGCGCCTGATACTCATTGATGATATGTCGTCTGTGCAAGATGCCACAAATGCGATCGTGACTGTTGACTTGTTCAATCACATGCTGCGCCTGTCAAAAGTACAAGACGTGTTTGATGAACGCATTGAACTTCATGTCAACAAAGAAAAGAAGTGGGAAGTTGCGAATGTCTTGCATGGCATTTCAATGTGTGAAGACAACGACATCGTGTGTCGCCTAGACGCTGATGATTACTTGTGTGATGCTGATGCGTTGATGATAATGAACACAGCGTACGAACAAACGAAGTGCGATGTAGCTTGGTCAATGCACAGGTGGGGATTTTCTGACAGAAACATATCAGGACCGCTAACACCTGGCATTGACGTGTACAAACACCCGTGGTGTACTAGTCACTTGAAAACGTTTCGAAAATATCTGTTAAATGACGTTCCTTATGAAAATTTCTTGAACATGAATGGTGAACTAGTAAGACGAGCTGGAGATCAATGCGTTTTTTTACCTGTGTTATCGCGTTGTTCAAATCCTTTGTTCGTACAACGCGTATTGTATCACTATGAAATTGATGAACACAATGGTGCAGTGTATCAAACAGAGGACGCAAAGTTTCAAAAACAAGAAGCAGATTTTCTTCGTGCAAGAGGTTATGTTGAAACAGGTGTTCGGTGGCAAGAAGTCATCAGTTGATTTCAGAACCACATTTTAGATAACTTCCATAAAGTGTTATGTTAATCATTCCATCTAGCAACGCGACATCATCACAAGCGATAGTACCTGATGGCGCATGCGAACCACTGACATATGTCATTCCACTTCTAGCTCCATAGAAAAATGGTCGCGCTTTAGAAACTGCTAAAATCAGTTGATCACCTGGCATCACAAGATATGGGGACGGCGTTGTTTTGTTTACGTTAAATGTGCTCATTGCGATAAACGAATGCGTTTGTTCAATTGCTTTTTCAATTTGACCACCCTGCACATCAAAAGAAATAGCAACAGGCAAATGACTAATACTTGTTGCAGATGCGCAGTAACCAAATGTGTATGAACCGCCACCCGGAATTTCATTTCCATCTGCCCCCGTTCCGGTTACTGTAAGCATGTCGCCAACTTGCGTGTACGAAGCACCCCACATACTGTTAACTGTCGTATTAGGAACTTTAATCACAAATGTCCATGATGCGATTGGGTCAGTACCAACATTCATTATTTCAATATTTACACAATATCCCGTGTTCCAATTACTAGTAAAAACAATAGATGCTGTACCATTTGGAACTCCAAAATCAGGTGTGTACAATGGATTTGACATCATACTTGTATCACCTAAAAATTGTAAACTAGTTTTTCCAAAAATTGATCGACCATTATCGATAAATCCTGTTTTAGCACGTCCGAGTGGATTAATTTTATTTGTTATTGTAGTTGTTACAGATTCATCATTGATATCGATTGTTTTTTGTGAAAGTATTTGACGAATTTTTTGTTGAACTACTGGTGTAAGAGCAGGATTTCCTGAATCTTTTGCCGTATACACCCTATTTACAATCATTCCATTTGTAACCGCGGCTTCACATTCAACATATAAAGACCCAGTAAAATTTTTATTCAAATTTGGAGATATAATACTTGTCGGCGTTGAATATGATAAAAATCCTGTTTTTCTAATTCGAAATGTATTATCATAAGGTGCATTATTTTCATATGTCAATTTTGTTATTGCATCATTTGTGTGTGTAACAGTTCCTGATAAAATCAATTCACGTTTTGTTGTAATTCCACTTTTTATTTGATTAAAAAGAGAAATTGTTAAACCAGGTCCCCCAATATCAAATCCGTGAAATAACGTTGATCCTGTTGGCGATGTACCAATAATTGGTGTATAACATGATGTTATATTTGAAAACCACGACTCACCGGCCGCAAATGGAATTTCAATAACTGCTTTTTCAATTAGGAATGGACTATCAATTGATAAACAAAACGTTTCATTTATTTTTGCTTCATATTGTGAATTATTACAAATACTTTTTGTGTATTTTTTTTGTATTGCATCACTATAATTTTGTGCGTTATAAATTCCACCAATTATTGGATCTGTTCCTGGTTTATCATCAAAAATATCAATATCAATATTACCTGATGAAACATAATTTCCAACACAATCAAATCCACGTTCATCTTCAAATGTAACATATCCATTTAAATTATCGACTATGTTTGGTGTTGCTAAGTCAAAATTTGTACCTGTTATGTTATCATCAACAATGACGTAACTTGAATTTTGTGGAATATTCCACCCACAGGAACTAAGATTGTAATAATACATGCTAGATGTCAACGGTGTCATTTGTGTTGTTGCAACAACTGGAAACATTAAACGTATTATTTCTTTTGATTTTAAATTATTTTTTAATGCTGTGCCAAATAATTCTATTGATGACCCTGTTGTAAAAAAATCAGTTTGTTTTTGTTCAAACAATGACATTTCATTAAAAGCATTATCATTTATTTCAACATTAACAGTAGAATAATCATCAGCATTTTGCGACACGCTAGATGTCACAAGAAAATCTTGTGAAAACAAATCTTGTTTATCTGCAATATCACGTGAATTTGAATTTTTGTATCTTGAAATTTTAGTTGGATAATTTACTACTAAATTTGAACCAAAAATATTGATATTTCTATCGTCAAAAATAAGTGAATTATTTTGTATAGAATCAGAATTTTTTATTTCATTACGTGGTAAAATATCACGTAATTTTGTTGGCGGTGAAAATGTAAATATTGCGCCCTTGTTATTTTGTGCAGGCCAAGATACACGTGGTAATAAATTAATTGTATAATTTGTTTCATATGGCCGCGTTTGTACATCATTGAAGTTATTGTCAAGATAATTTATGTCTGAGTTTGCGCCTCCACGTTTATTTAGATTTCTAATTTGTCCATTATCGTATCTAAGCATTGGTGAAAAATCACGAAAATCATTTATTCCAATCCCTGTTGTATCAGTTGGCATAAAAACGCCCACGCTAGCTCCTGATATTTTATCACTAAAAATTTTTAATGAATCTAACACAGATGAATCAATTGTTGATTCTCTTGGAGCATATCGATATTCAATTGTGCCATTTTCATATAAAACTATTTCAAATTTAAATACTGAACTCGGAAAGTACAAAATAGGATTACATGATAAAGAAATCCATTTTACTACTAATGCACGTCCCTTTTTTGTTGAAATATTGCAATAACTAATTGCATATTCTTTTTGATTAAAAATTTTTGGAAGTGGTTCAATACCAAACTGGATATGTTTAGTTTTTAATTTTGAATTAGCAACGTATACAGATAATAAACTATTGAGATCTGCTAACGCATTTGTTACAGGAAATAATTGATAAGATGCCCATGGCGCAAAAACGATTGCATTTGTATCAAATGGTACAAGGCGAATAAATCCAGCTACGAACGATTCATCTGTGAGCACATCACTTGGAGAAAATGTTTCAATAACGGGATCAACAAGAGCAATCCAACCTCCTGTGTTTACAACAAAACTTGTATAATTTTTGTCACAAAATTTAAAATTAAAATTAATATTGTATTGACTGTCTGTTATTAGTTGTGTAAAACAATTTGTTGGAATGGGTAATAAACCAATCCCATCATCGATTGATAATGTTAGAACATAATCATTTAAGTTTTGTTTACGTTCTGAACGTTTTTCCACAGGTGAAGTAATTGTTGGTGCAATATCTATTATTGGTCGTTTAAATGTAAACTGTTGTAACATTGTTTGAACAGCATTTGCACATACAGTACACCATTGATAAGTTGGAGGACTCGTAGATCCACCCATTAGACATGATATTTGACTACGAAATAAGCCTTTGTGTTTATAACCACCACCTTCGTACAATCCTGTTCTACCTGGGTATGGATCCACGAAATTATTCGTAGTTGTATCAGGATTCAAAACAGTCGGCCAATGTTCTACGTCGTGTGGTACATTGACTAATTTTTTCCATTTTAATGTATTAAAATTTGTATTTGCAGTTATGTTTGGCGCAGTTGGCTCAGGGCCGCTGTACGGTTCACCATTGTCAAATACGGTGTACTCGTCAGCCAAACCTGCTCCACCGCCGTGTCCCCATTCGTGTATTCCAACATGATTATCTATGTGATTTACGTCGCCAGACGCATATATACACATTGTCATGCCTTGATTACCAATCGTTACGCCGAATCCTTCTGCACGATTGACTAAAATCATGTTTGCGTTTGCTTGAATAGACGGCAATTGAGACATAATTGTAGCGCGAACTAACGCAGCGTCTAGGTTGTCTGGATTTGGATTTTGTGTGTCAAATCCAAAATACGTATTTTTAATAACATTGTCTACAATACCATCATGTGATACCCCTGTATCTATCGATGCAACGTCAATTACATACACTTGTGCAGTAATATTGTTAGGAACTGCGTCCATTGCCCTCCACGCAGCATAAAAATCTCTAATTTTATTATGATAGTCTTCTAATTGAGATTCTTGCCATCCATCACCGACAAATATAAAAATGTAAGGAACAATACCACGCACGCTGTCATCAATGAACAATTGCGTTGAAACTATGTGACCGTGACCACTACCTGTCGGAGATGTCATATTATAAAACTAACTAATGAAATCAGTGTGTTAAATTTCCAAATGCAATGCTATCAGTACCAAGAACATTTTTTAATGTCCATCCACAAGTTGCAGAAATACTGTTATATGGAATATAATTGTCAGTCGATCCTGTCATTAAACTAGTTGCTCGATCAAAATCAACACCTCTATTTGAATGTGAATCAAAATTTAATATAAAACGATCATCAGAAAACGTATTAACGGTATTAGTATTTTTAAAATACCCAGCCTGTACTGAAATAGGGACAATATTCGCATTAAATGTTTTTACTACTGCACCACCAATGCGCCACAACAAACCGTCTTGTGATACACTAAGATTTAAATTTCCTATTATAACAACGCTATTTGTAGTAAATCCGATTTTTTTTGATATTGCATTACATGTTGAAGATGTGAGATTCCAAGATGCACCGTTATTTGAAGTTACAACGTCATTAGATAATGATGACGCAACAATAAACAATCCATTGTAATAACACATTGAAAACCAACCACTTGATAATGGTAATGTCGTTATAGTCCATGAAGAAGGTGTCGTTGTATATGCAACAAAGTTTGACGTTGATGCAATGACAACAAAAATACCACCCCCAAAAGTGATATTACTGGGCACTTCTTCTGTTCCCAAATCATTTGATGTCCATGTAGTACCATCATTTCCATAGACGATACCTCCTGAATCTGAAACGGCAACAAATGTATCATTTCCAAACGTGATTGCTACAGCGTTTGAAAATTCGAATGTTGTAGACGGCGTTGACCATGTGTTGCCGTTATCGGTTGAAAAAGTAGAAAATCCTGCGTTAATTGCGACAAACCGATGATTAGGTAACACGCTAGTTTGTCCATACACAATTCCATTGCAACTCGTTAAAGGAGGCGTTTTGTACGTCCATGTTTTTCCTAAATCAGCTGACACAGCAAACAGTGTCAGACTCACTGCAATGTAAACGCCATTACCGAATATAACGTCAGTCCATGTTAGATCACTTAACAATGATTTCGTGATGTTCCAATTATCACAGTCAACTGACGTTGCAACGTCGCCAGTTCTAGACACAGCTAACAAAACACCATTTGGTCCTTCTGCGATATTCCACACGCCGCCTGTTAGATTACTATGCCTTTCTAATACTAATTTAGGTGTTTGTAGTCGTTTATCATCATTGAATGCACTGATGTGATTTGTTGCAAACTCATCAATTGATAACAACATGTCAGAGTTCAAATCCGTGTCTTCATTTCCTGACGACAATAAACCATTGACGCTGTGTAGTTCTCGTTTCAAAACAGACGTGTACGACGTGTGTGTTGGACGAATTGTCAGTGGTTCTATCGTGCCATCAAAAATAGAGTCTTTGACAACTAACGAATCTTTGTTGCTTATTGGAAACGTAGTCGCCGTTGAATGTACGGCGTCACCGCGATGTTGTACATTTATAAGTTCGATAGGGTCTACGTGTGATTCATCTAAATAAACACTTGTTGCATTCGTTTCTGTGTCACCGTAATCAATGCGAAGAGATCTGTGCCCAGGTTGTCCACTCCAAATCTTTACTGTCCCCGCATCATAGAATTTTTGTTGTGTTATTTCAACACCTTGTCGCCAACCGTCGATGGCGCTAGTGTCTATACTACTTGATACTGATAATGTCATTATACACCTATAATTCCGTAACGATCATAAACATACACATTAATTTGTGATCTCTCTTCTGCTGTTAGGATTCGATTGAACATCAACCACTCGTAAAATTGACCTTCAAAAAACACAGTTGTTTTATCGGCATTTTGACTTGCCAATAACCACTGTGCAGTTGCGAATGAAATAGTATTTGTACTCGATCCGGCTAACAATGTTCCATTAAACCTATTTGCCCATGAATTAAATCCTGCAGAAACGTTATACAACGTGGGAACAAAATAATTCCCCGCACCGTACGTTATTATTCCAGCATGATCATGTCTAGTTGCTGCACCAAAAGAATCGTAGACAAAACTATCAGCGTAAGGTACATGCTGTGAGTTGCTAGCAGAACCAACGTGATATAAACCACCTGGCGTATTTGTGGCTGTTCTCTTGTATACAAGAAAACATTCGGCTGCTGTCAATGCAGAAAAAGCATTTGCAGGAAAGGTGAGTTCGTTATAAATAACGCCCAGTCCACAATTTAAATATGGAAGATTATTCAACCCTCCTGATGCAACATATGTTGGTTGTTGTGTAGAAATTGCTTGTGAAACACTGTTCCCATTGCCGCTTTGATCTCCCCACGCCGAAACCTTGCCTGAAGACAACGTCACGAGTTTGTCAGATCGAAGCCATGAAATTAACCCTGAAATGACATTTGGCAAAATGATTGTTTTTACGTACGTTTTTTTATTACTATGTGTCAATACAGGCGCGTCGTCAAAAAACAATGCGTCGTCAATGTTAGGATCGTAAAATACTTGTGATTGTAACATTAGTATTTTTTTACACTTCCTGCTATTAGTTGCAATAAGAGGTTATCTTCAACGTGTGCTTTTGTATCTTCGCTAAGATACATGTCAGTATATTTGTACTCTAGTTTGTGCCTTTCTAAAAGATGTGATTCAATGATAAAATTTGTTCCTTTAAACTTTGTTTTTCGAGGTATTAACTGTTCAACAAACATGCCAATTGATGCATCAAAAAATTTGAAAAATTCAAAAAATGCCTTAAAATTCAATTTATTTTGTAACCGATTAAAATACGTGTTTGCCATTGCAGACAATGATGGATAATCACTAGAAAATTGTACTTCTGGTGAACCGATTGCATTTGCAATTTCATCTAACGTTGAGAACATAGTCACTATGTCTCTATTCAATGCGTCAACTAACGAGAATTCGATACTAAAACGTACATCGTCTGTCGGCATTTCACTCTTTACAATTTCATTTACAGGTGCCGGACCCGCCCACGGCGTTTGTTTTAACAATTCAGGATCCGAAAATCCACGAATTCGAATCTTGTCGCTAGTTGCGGCTTCGTCAAAATAAGGCGATATCATGCTGTAATTGACGATATCTCCTGTAATTACTTTTGCATTTGGTTGAAAACCAGTACCAACTACAAAGTTTTTATTCAGACTAAAATCATTGAACAAGATGTTTCCAAGAGAATCTGCGTTTCGTGTTATTTGTTTCTGAAACGTGTCTAGTCTTATTCGTTCCCAAGATCCTGAATCTGCGTGATTGAAGTTGTAGTTTATGTGTGGATCAAAAACACCAAGAGATTTGAAGTTTCTTATGTGTTCACGCCACTCGTCATCTGTGAACGATTTTGACCAAAACCTGACGTCTGACAGTGCACCTTCAAAATCTTTTTGTCTAACGTCGCTCGAAAGTGTTGAATCATTTAGAAATCTGCCTCCCGTAACGATATTTTGGTTGTTTCCAAAAACTAGACGAGATCCAGACGCATTCATCGACCTTCTTATAGTCGTCAACATGTTTGAACCAGCGTTATTTTCGTAAAAAAAGGACGATGTCGTCACGTAACAATCGATATCACCGTCATTCTGCCTTCCTGCGCGTAAGAAGTATGAAGATGATAATGGAGTGTTCAAAAAATCACCTCTAGTTCTACCAAACGACACACTCCAACGTTCACCGTCAAATACGCCTGCACCTGGCAACTGCAAGTTCAATGTAAACATCGAAGACAATGGATCGTCACCTGTTCGAACGTACAACGTCAAATTTGGTGTATCTGAATTTATTGCTAAGAAATTTACGATGACGTTTTCATTCGTCGACGCACTTCCTGTTGTGCACATGCGTACGATGCTCTGAGCACCATTCAACATTCTCTTCATCGAATCGGGGGTGAACTTGACATTGGCTTCAAACGTGAACGATCCAGACGTCAACAACGTATCGCTTGCAGCATTGTGTGAAATGTCAAAAAGACTTCCTCTCTCTGGAATTCCTGGTTCAACTCGTGGTGCAGTCAAGTATTGAGACGCAACAAATGATGACGTCACGAAATTCACCAATGCGCCAACCATCTTTTTCTTTTCACGAGCAAACTCTAGTTGTCTGTTTGTTGGTCCACCGTACTCTCGCACTCGAATGCTGTTGTCGGGATCGATGCCCACTGCTCTCAAGAACGCTTTGATGCTGTTCTGCGTGCCCTTTGATTTGATGACATCAGGCATGTTGATGAGCACACGTTTCAACAACTCGTGTTGCACGATCTTCAGTGGCATGTCAGACGATCCGAACACGTCTAGATCGATGTTCTCTGCACGTACGTACTGTTCAAGTGTTGAATCGTTGAACGCAGGTGGTAGGTGAAACCCGTACTGATTGATGAGATCTAACACGAAGTTGTTGGGCACTACATCGATGTTCGAGTAGTCGACAGTGCGTAGTTTGCCAAACGCGTCAACGTACAGTTTCATTTCATCAAAGAACTTCGCCCAGATGTACAACAATGACAGCATCACTTGAACGTTGCCGACTGTGCCCTCACCTGGAATCCCAGTTCCACCGTTCGAATCCATCGAACTAGTGTCTGACAAGTTGTCTTGTAGCGATCCCTCTTGCAAGTAGTGAAGTGGTATCAACCTCGTTATCAAGTTTGGATTCTCTGCGTCGTACGCAGTCCCACTCACAAGCAAGTCTGTGCTCAGCGCAACGATGGGTGCGTACGCAGGAAACAGAACAGGAAGTGTTTCTTTCTTCTCAAACACGACATTGCTAAACGTGTCTTGTGACGTGTCTAACCTCAACGACCCAGTGAAGTTCGAGATGAGCGAGTGTAGTGAGTTACCCGAACTGTCTAGAACCGTCGAGTTGACGGGATCTTGCATCGTTGAGGCGATAGGTGGAGGTGGTTCGTTGAACCTGTAGTAGAGTTTCAAATCAGGCGTAGCGAACAGTGACTTGCCTGCGTAGTTTCCTTGTTGTCCCGATGTACGCGCGGAGTGAAACACTCGAAGCTCGTCTATCACGCCTGACAACGTTTGTTTCGGTGTAACGATGCCAGTAGACAACGTGAACGATGAGCCGCTACCGATCAAGAAGTCTGCACCGTCAATGTCCATGTCGCTGACGACTGCGCTCTTCTTTGACCTCGCTACGCTCACTGAATCTACGTATGCCTCGAGGAAGTTCACAGATGTCTCTCTGTTCAACTCAACACACAGGTGGTTGAACACCCCTTTCTTCAACAAGAAGGGTACCTCGAGGTCACGTAGTGACCCGTATGCCACACCGAAGCGAGCTTCGACTGACGAAGTCGAGGACGACTGTGACAAGTACAACGTCGCTCCCTGCAAACTTCCCGATATCTTCTGAAACACGACTTGCACGTCGTTCGCTTGCGCAGGCACGAACAGCTGCATCTCGACGCTCAGCGACTTGCCATGTGGGTTGAGCACTGACATGCCTGACGTGTTTTTTGACAACTGTGGGTACAATCCACCTGCAACGTCCTTCACGTCGATGAACGTGCCGCCCGATGTCTCACCGACTTGAGTACCCGAGAACAACAGCTCGCCCTTGTACGTGGGAAACTGATCGAACACCCACCGTTCGAATCCCGTCATGCTCTCGAAGAACGACTCGACCTCTTGTCTAGTGCCGTCGAACGGGTACCCGTTGATGATCTTGTCAAACGCAAAGTTCACTGTCGCTTCTGCAGACGAGAAGAACGTGTGGTTCTCGAACTTCGACCAGTCTACGTTGAGCTGCTGTGTCGACTTCAGTGGAGCGTTTGCAACGTCGTACATGAACGACGAAGTGCTTTGGATATTCGTGTCTGCAACATCAGCAAACGTGAGTTGAATGGGCCTGCTACCCGTGAGCGCTGCTTTGATAAAAGACGGGATGTTCAGCTGCGTTGAAACAGGCACGTAGATAGGTAGTCACGACCATCAATCGAATTACTAGTGGCGACTAGACCACGAACCATGGTGAGTTTCGCATACACCCGTTGAAACGGTTTCATGTAACACTCGAGCTCTTTGATAAGAGACTTTTCGGCGTCTTGTAACTCAACGCATGGAAGACTGTCGAGCTCTAACCCTTCTGTCTCAACGTATAGAGCCCAACGTCCATCTTGTTCGTGACATGCCCACAAGTACGTACCATTGTACTCATCTTCGTACACTTCTGCGTCAGGTGCAAAACCTTGTTCTATCAGCTCTTCCTTACTTATCCTCACGAGCGTCAACCCAAACACTACCACTG
>Ga0265319_1001755_pt1 | contig 12460 bp, 8 predicted proteins | sample 4824metaG_FD_192443 | JGI IMG/M metagenome (GOLD analysis project Ga0265319, IMG submission 192443) | Rhizosphere microbial communities from Carex aquatilis grown in University of Washington, Seatle, WA, United States - 4-8-24 metaG | ecosystem: Host-associated > Plants > Roots > Rhizosphere >...
CGGCGACAACGTCGAGATGAAGGTCGAGCTGGGCAGCTCGATCGCGCTCGAGACCGGCCAGCGCTTCGCCATCCGCGAGGGCGGCCACACCGTCGGTGCCGGCGCCATCACCGAGATCCTGGAGTAGCTGAACCGCGATGCCCAGAGCCGCCGTAAACCGGCCCGTAATCCTGCTCGCCTGCACCGAGTGCAAGGAGCGGACTTACAGCACGACCAAGAACAAGAAGAACGATCCCAACCGGATCGAGATTCAGAAGTACTGCCCACGCTGTCGGAGGCACACCCTCCACCGTGAGGCAAAATAGGCAATTCGCAAGTGGCGGAAACAAAACCGTGCAGCGTAGGCGTGTAGCTCAATTGGTAGAGCACCGGTCTCCAAAACCGGCGGTTGCAGGTTCGAGTCCTGTCGCGCCTGCCACCCCCATCGCCCAGAGGTAGTCGAAGAGTGACCCGTATCCGGCGCTTCATCGAAGAGTCGTGGTCAGAGCTGAGGAAAGTCACCTGGCCCACGCTCGAGCAGACGCGCAACCTGACCGTGCTCGTGTTCCTGGTGAGCGGCGCGGTCGGCCTGTTCATCGCGATCTTCGATGCCCTGTTCCAGATCGCGTTCAACCAGATCGTGTCGTTCTGATGGCCGAGGCAGATACCGCCGTTCGCGCGCCCGAGAAACGCTGGTACGTGATCCACACCTACTCGGGCTACGAAAAGAAGGTCAAGACCAACCTCGAGCATCGCATCGAGTCGATGGGCATGGAGGACAAGATCTTCCAGGTCCTGGTGCCCGAGGAGGACGAGATCGAGATCCGCAGCGGGCAGCGGGTGACCGTCCAGAAGAAGGTCTACCCGGGCTACGTGCTGGTCGAGATGATCCTCGACCCGGACTCGTGGTTCGTGGTGCGCAACACGCCCGGTGTGACGAGCTTCGTCGGCGGCGGGAACATCCCTGGCAGCCGCAACGAGCCCGTGCCGCTCGAGGAGCACGAGGTCAAGCAGATCCTGCGTCAGATGGGTGTCGAGACGCCCAAGTACCGCGTGGCCTTCCAGAAGGGCCAGAGCGTGCGCGTCACCGACGGCCCGTTCGCTGAGTTCATCGGCACGGTCGACGAGATCAACCCCGAGCGCAACAAGATCAAGGTTCTGGTCAGCATCTTCGGCCGGGAGACACCCGTCGAGCTCGACTTCCTACAGGTAGAGAAACTCTGAGATGGCAAAGAAGATCCGAACAGTTCTGACGCTCCAGCTGCCGGCCGGCAAGGCGACCCCTGCGCCCCCGGTGGGTACGGCGCTCGGCCCGCACGGCATCAACATCGTCGAGTTCTGCAAGACGTACAACGAGCGGACGGCGGCGCAGAGCGGCCAGATCATCCCGGCTCAGATCACGATCTTCGAGGACCGAAGCTTCAGCTTCATCCTCAAGACGCCGCCGGCCGCGGACCTGCTGCGCAAGGCGGCCGGGGTGGACAAGGGCTCGTCGACGACAGGCCGGGAGAAGGCCGGCTCGGTCACGCGCAGCCAGGTGCGCGAGATCGCCGAACAGAAGATGGCCGATCTCAACGCGGTCGACATCGAGGGCGCCTCGAAGATCATCGAGGGCACCGCCCGGTCAATGGGTATCGAGGTGGTCGGCTAGCGGGCAGGTCCGCGACTGGCCACTTGGACCGCACACCCCGCGGCACAGAGGGGAGGCTCCGGATCGGAGCCGTCACTGAAGGAGACACATCGAATGCCTCAACGGGGCAAGAAATACGAGCAGGCGGCCGCGCTGGTCGATCGGACCAAGATGTACCCGCCGACCGACGCAGTCGAGCTTCTCAAGCAGACGAGCTACGTCGGCTTCGACGCGTCGGCGGAGGCCCATATCCGCCTCGGCGTCGACCCGCGCCACGCCGATCAGATGGTGCGCGGCACGGTCGTCCTGCCGCACGGCACGGGCAAGAAGATCCGCGTCCTCGTCTTCGCCCAGGGCGAGAAGGCGCAGGAGGCGCTCCGCTCCGGCGCCGATGAGGTCGGCGGCGATGACCTCGCAAAGCGCATCGAGGCCGGCTGGCTCGAATTCGACGTCGCTCTCGCGACGCCGGACATGATGGGCACCGTCGGCCGTCTGGGCCGCATCCTGGGCCGGCGCGGCCTGATGCCCAATCCAAAGTCGGGCACGATCACCTTCGATCTCGAGCGCGCGATCAAGGAGGTCAAGGCTGGCCGCGTCGAGTTCAAGGTCGACAAGGCCGGTATCATCCACACCGCCTTCGGGAAGGCCAGCTTCGAGCCTCAGCAGCTGAGCGAGAACCTGGTCGCACTGGTCGACGCGATCAACCGCGCGCGGCCCAGCGCAGCGAAGGGACAATATTTCAGGAGCCTGACGGTGGCATCCACGATGGGTCCGGGCATCCGGATCGACGTGCCGGCGGTTCTCGCCGCGGCCAGCGCCTAGACTCTGACAGCAACGACCCGCGGAAGCGCCGCGGGAAGAATTGAAGATCGTTCCGCCGCAGACAGCGCAGCGTCCTCAGGAATGGGGACTTAATTCGGCCGATGGTCGGGCTCGCCGAGGCAGGGATGACGTCGCGGGAGAGGCCGCATAAGCCTCGAACCCATTGACGCTGACAGGCAGCGCCACGACGCCCTCGCGCGGAACCAAGCGAGGGCGTCGGCGAGCAGCGCCGAGGCCCAATGGGAAAGGAGGCAGCATGCCGACGGAGGCCAAGCAAGCCACTGTCGCCCAGCTCAAGGAAGAGCTGTCCAAGGCAAAGGCGACGATCGTGGCCGACTATCGCGGCCTGACCGTTCATGACATCACCGCCGTTCGCCGCAGCCTGCGCGGCGAGGGCATCACCTACCGGGTCGTCAAGAACCGGCTGGCCAGGATCGCCGCGCAGGAAGCCGGCACGGGCGAGCTCAGCGAGCTCCTGACCGGGCCCAGCGCGATTGCCATGGGCAGCGGCGACGAGGTCGCCCTGGCCAGGGCTTTCCTCGACGCGATTCGCCCGTTCCGCACTGTGGCCGTTCGCGGCGCTGTGTTGAACGGCAAGCGCGTCGACGCCGACGCGGTCACACGCCTGGCGACGCTCCCGTCACGCGAGGTGCTGCTGGCCCAGCTGGCCGGTGGCATGGCCTCGCCGATGGCGAGCTTGGCGTCGCTCTTCTCGGCACCGCTGCGCAACCTGGGCTACGCCCTGACGCAGCTGGCCGAGCAGAAGGGCGCCGTCGCGCAGGCATAGGCACCGACTGACACCACATCAGACAGGCAACGGAAGGAAGACATCACACATGGCAGCAATCACCCAGGATCAGATGCTCGAGGCAATCGACGGCATGACCATTCTCGAGCTGTCCGACTTCATCAAGAAGTTCGAGGAGCGCTACGGCGTCAAGGCCGCGGCGCCCGCGGCGGCCGCCCCGGCTGCCGGCGCGCCAACAGGCCCGGCCGCGCCCGTGGTCGAGGAGCAGACCGAGTTCACGGCGATCCTGGCCGAGATCGGCCCGAACAAGATCCCGGTCATCAAGGTCGTTCGCGAGCTGACCGGCCTGGGCCTCAAGGAGGCCAAGGACCTGGTCGACGCGTTCCCCAAGCCGGTCAAGGAGGCCGTGACCAAGGAAGAGGCGGACAAGATCAAGGCCGCTCTCGAGGAGCAGGGCGCGAAGGTCGAGATCAAGTAGCTCGACTCTTCAGGATCACTCATTGAAAGGCCGGTGGCGCAAGCCGCCGGCCTTTCGCTATGCCTCCGGCTGCTGAGTCGGAGCCTGCGCGGGGGCTGCGGCCGTGCCGGCCTCTGGGCCGGACAGCGGCTGCTCTGGCCGGCTCTCGTCGATCGGTCCGCTCCAGTGGTGGACGGGCTTGAGCGATCCGAGGTGGTCCGCGACGATGAGCGCCTCGTCGCCCGCGAGGAGCTTGAAGTCGGCGCTCGGGTTGACGTGCGTCTGGCCGAGCCGGCTGATCGCCAGCAGCGTGGCGTGGTGGTCGTCGCGGAAGCGTTGGCTGACGTCGTCGATGGCGAGACCCGGGTAATCGTCGGGGATCTTCACGCGGTAGAGCTCGGATCCCGCGCCGCCCGAGACCATATCCGACACCAGGTCGGATAGTCCCGGATAGAGCGCCGCGCGCGCGACCAGATGCGAGGCCAGGCGCGGCGTGACGATGATCTCGTCGGCGTGGGCGCGCTTGAAGTGCTCGACGTGGCGCGGGTTGTTGACCTCGGCGACGGTACGCACGGCGGGCGCGATCGTTTCGATGGCCATGACGGTCAGGATCGATTTCATGTCCGCCTCGTCGGACGAGTTCGAAGGGAAGACCAGCGCCGCTTCGGCGACGTCGATGTCGGCACGCTTGAGATCCTCGCCATTCGAGGGATCGCCGCGGACGTAGTAGACGAGCTTTTCGGCCGGGTTGCGTTCGGCGTCGTGGATGAGCACGATCTTGCGCCGGTACGTGTCGCTGCGCAGCTCGTCGACAGCCTCGCGCGCGGTGGGGTTCCAACCGCAGATGACGATGTGGTCGTGAAAGCCTGAAGCGCCCAATCCCTGTCCTTCCTTGAGCAGGAAGTCAATGATGACGGCAATGATCGCGCCCGTGACAAGGCCGATCATGATCAGCCCGGTCCCGATCAGGATGACGTACAGGATGCCGCCCACCGGGCCCGACGCGAAGCCCGGATCGCCGTTGCCCATCAGTGACGTCAGCGCCCAGAAGAGCGACTCGGCGAAGTCGTTGACCGAGACCTGGCGCTCGGCCAGCATCTCGACCAGCGCCACCACCGCGACAACGGCCAGCAACGCGAGCAGAACGCGCCCGACGACTGAAGGGTTGAGCTGCTCCTTGAGCTGGCGGCCATACCACGCGATACGGCGCACGAGCGGGGCGTTGATCAGTGGCAGTCGGCGGCGTTCGGCCATCGTGGCGGAGTGTGCGCGAGCCTGACGCCCACGTCCAGATGCTTGTGCCTGACGTGGCGCCCGGGCTGCCCCAAATGTGAACCGCCGTAAATAGCACGTTTGACAGCCCAACGCAAGGTGGGTACTATGTGCGGTCGTTGAGCGCGGGTCCCCTTTTCTTCAGAAACCTCTCGGCAGATGTTCCTGTCTGCCGTTTCGTGTTCCTGCCGTCATCCCGTCGCCGCGTCGCTAGGAGCGCTTGATGCTGACTGTCACCGATCCCGGCCGGCGTGTGGTTGCTGCCACTATGGAGCGTAAGCCATACGCACGGATCCCCGAAGTCCTGCCGATCCCGAACCTGATCGAGCTGCAGCTGAATTCGTTCAACTGGTTCATCGAGAATGGGCTGCGCGAGCTGCTGGACGAGATCAGCCCGATCCAGGACTTCACCGGGCGGGTCATGGAGTTGCGCTTCCGCGAGTACGAGTTCGAGGCGCCCAAATACGACGAGCTCGAATGCCGCACGCGTGACCTGACCTTCAGCAAGCCGCTCTACGTGTGGGTCGAGCTGCTCATCAAGGAGACGGGCGAGATCCAGCGCCAGCGCGTGTACATGGGCGACTTCCCGTTCATGACCGAACAGGGCACCTTCATCATCAACGGCGCGGAGCGCGTCGTGGTCAGCCAGCTCGTGCGTTCGCCCGGCGTCTACTACACCGCGATCGAGGATCCGGTCACCGGCCGCAACCTGTTCAACGCGAAGGTCATCCCGAACCGCGGCGCGTGGCTCGAGTTCGAGACCGCGGCGCGCGGCCAGCTGTACGTCAAGGTCGATCGCAAGCGCAAGCTCGAAGCGACCAAGCTGCTGCGCGCCGTCGGCTACGAGTCGAACGACGAGATGATGTCGATCTTCTCGCGCGTCGACACGGGCGAGGTCCCGTACATCGCCTCGACGCTCGAGAAGGACAACACCAACACGCGCGGCGAGGCGCTGATCGAGGTCTACAAGAAGCTCCGCCCGGGCGATCCGCCCACGGGCGACAACGCCGAGAAGCTCGTCGAGAGCCTGTTCTTCAACTTCCGGCGCTATGACCTTGGCCGCGTCGGCCGCTACAAGCTGAACAAGAAGCTCAGCCCTGTCGCTGACCGGATGGGCATCAACCTGTCGACCGACCGCACGATCAGTCGCGAGGACATCGCGGCCATCGTCGGCCACCTGATCGAGCTCAACCGCGACCAGGGCATGGCCGACGACATCGACCACCTCGGCAACCGACGCATCCGGGCCAATGGCGAGCTGATCCAGAACGCATTCCGCGTCGGTCTGCTGCGCATGGAGCGCGTGGTGCGCGAGCGCATGTCGATCCAGGAGACGGAGAAGGCGACACCCAATGCGCTGATCAACATCCGGCCGGTCGTGGCGGCAATGAAGGAGTTCTTCGGCGGCAGCCAGCTGAGCCAGTTCATGGACCAGACCAACCCGCTCGCCGAGCTGACCTCAAAGCGACGCCTCAGCGCGCTCGGCCCCGGTGGCCTGAGCCGCGAGCGCGCCGGGTTCGACGTGCGCGACGTACATCACAGCCACTACGGCCGCATCTGCCCGATCGAAACGCCGGAAGGCCCGAACATCGGCCTGATCGGATCGCTCGCGACGTATGGCCGGATCAATGAGTACGGCTTCATCGAGACTCCGTATCGCAAGGTCAAGCGCAGCGCTTCGTTCGACGACCCGCAGATCGAGACGGAGTTCGCGGATGCTGACGTGGCGACGAAGAGCGGCACGGTCGTGCTCAAGAAGGGCCACAAGTTCACCAAGGACGCCGTTGCCGAGCTCAAGAAGCAGAAGGCGACCGCGTTCCCGATCCGGCCGCGCGTGACGAGCGAGATCGTCTATCTCGCCGCGGACGAGGAAGAGGAGCATTACGTCGCGCAGGCCAACGCGCCTCTGGACGAGAAGACCGGCCACTTCCTCGAGGAGCGCGTGCCGTCGCGCTTCCGCGACATCTTCCCGGAGGCTCGGCCCAATCAGATCGAGTACATGGACGTCAGCCCCAAGCAGGTCGTGTCAGTGGCGACGGCCCTGATCCCGTTCCTGGAGCATGACGACGCCAACCGCGCCCTGATGGGATCGAACATGCAGCGCCAGGCGGTGCCGCTGCTCGAGCCAGAGGCGCCCATCGTCGGCACGGGCATGGAGGGGCGCGCCGCGCTCGACTCCGGCCAGGTCGTCGTCGCCAAGCGCTCGGGCACGGTCCTGTCGGTCAGCGCCGACCGGATCCAGGTCGAGCCAAAGGACGGCGGCGTCAACGAGATGGACGAGTACCGCCTCGACAAGTTCGTGCGCAGCAACCAGGGCACGTGCATCAACCAGCGGCCGATCGTCGAGGTCGGCCAGCAGGTCGAAGCCGGCCAGCCAATCGCCGACTCGAGCTCGACGCAGAATGGCGAGCTTGCCCTCGGCCGCAACATCCTGGTCGCGTTCATGAGCTGGGAGGGCGGCAACTACGAGGACGCGATCGTCATCAGCGACCGCCTCGTGCGCGACGACGTCTTCACCAGCATCCACATCGAGAAGCACGAGATCGAGTCACGCGATACGAAGCTCGGCCCCGAGGAGATCACGCGCGACATCCCGAATGTCGGTGAGGAGAGCCTCAAGGACCTCGACGAGTACGGCGTGATCTATATCGGCGCTGAGGTCCAGCCGGGCGACATCCTGGTCGGCAAGATCACGCCCAAGGGCGAGACCGAGCTGACCGCGGAAGAGCGCCTCCTGCGCGCCATCTTCGGTGAGAAGGCGCGCGAGGTGAAGGACTCGAGCCTGCGCCTGCCCCACGGCGAGCGCGGCAAGATCGTCGAGGTCACCGAGTTCGACCGCGAGAAGGGCGCCGAGCTGCTGCCCGGCGTCAACCGCCTGATCCGTGTCAGCGTCGCGGCCAAGCGCAAGATCAGCGTCGGCGACAAGATGGCCGGCCGCCACGGCAACAAGGGTGTCGTGGCCAAGATCCTGCCCCAGGAGGACATGCCCTTCCTGCCCGACGGGACGCCGGTCGACATCATCCTCAATCCGCTCGGCGTGCCTTCGCGCATGAACATCGGCCAGATCCTCGAGACGCACCTTGGCTGGGCGACGCGGACTTTGGGCTCGAAGATCGCCAAGCTGCTCGAGACGGACCCGCACAGCGGCGCCCTGCGCGACCTGCTGGAGCGTTTCTACCGCGACGAGCACGACAAGGTCCCCGCCTGGCTGCACAGCCTCAAGGAGGACGAGCTCATCCGCTTCGCCGGCGGCCTGACGGGTGGCATTCCGATCGCCACGGCCGTGTTCGACGGTGCCGACGAGGATCGCATCAAGCAGGAGCTGTCAGAGGCAGGCCTGCCCGAGAACGGGAAGACGATCCTGCGTGATGGTCGGACCGGTGAGCGGTTCGATCGCGAGATCACCGTCGGCTACATCTACATGCTCAAGCTCCACCACCTTGTCGAGGACAAGATCCATGCCCGGTCGACCGGCCCATACAGCCTGATCACGCAGCAGCCGCTGGGTGGCAAGGCGCAGTTCGGTGGCCAGCGCTTCGGCGAGATGGAGGTCTGGGCGCTCGAGGCGTATGGCGCCGCGAACATCCTGCAGGAGCTGCTGACGGTCAAGTCAGACGACGTCATGGGCCGCGTCCAGACGTACGAGGCGATCGTCAAGGGCGAGGACATCCAGCCGCCGGGCGTGCCGGAGTCTTTCAAGGTCCTGATCAAGGAGCTCCAGTCGCTGGGGCTCAACGTCGAGATCCTGAATGAGAACGAAGAGGAAATCCATTTTGCCGAGGACGCCTCGGCCTATCCGCTGCCAGATCTCGGCGGGATCAATCTCGCCGGCTTCGAGGACTAGTCGGGGTAGGACCAGAGCCTTCCCGCGACGCACACCAGGAGAGAAATGCTCGAAGTCAACAACTTCAACGCCATCCGTATCTCGCTCGCATCACCGGAGCAGATCCGCGACTGGTCAAAGGGCGAGGTAACCAAGCCCGAGACGATCAACTACCGCACGCTCCGGCCTGAGAAGGACGGCCTGTTCGACGAGCGCATCTTCGGCCCGTCGCGCGACTGGGAGTGCTACTGCGGCAAGTACAAGCGCATCCGCTACAAGGGCATCATCTGCGACAAGTGCGGCGTCGAGGTGACGCGTGCGAAGGTCCGTCGCGAGCGGATGGGCCACATCCAGCTGGCCAGCCCGGTCAGCCATATCTGGTATTTCAAGGGCACGCCCAGCCGCCTGGGCATCCTGCTCGACATCAGCCCGCGCAACCTCGAGCGCATCCTCTACTTCGCCCTGTACATCGTGACCTGGGTCGACGAGGACGCCCGAGCGCGGCTGCTCGCCCAGCTCGACGACGAGTCCGAGGGTCGCGGCGGTCGCGCCGGCAAGGACCTGTCGGACCTCGAGGATCAGCTGCGCGCCGACCTCAACCGGACCACCGACGAGGGCAACGCCGCGCTGGCCCAGTTCAAGAGCGACCGCGAGGAGGAGCGCACGACGCGCACCGCCGAGCTGGTCAATGCCCAGCAGGAGACGAAGGCCAAGCTCGACGCGCTGGGAACGGGCGTTGCCGACGAGCCGATCGTCTTCGAACCAACCGGCGAGATCATCGTTGCCGGCGGTGACAAGGCGGGCAAGGCCGCCCAGGCCGCGCTGAACAAGGCCGCCGCGGCCGAGGTCGAGCGCGTCAACGAGGAGATCCAGCAGCGCGAGGCAAACGAGGAGCAGTCGGTCCGCCAGCGTGTCGAGGACGCACGCCTGCAGCTCGACGCGACGCTCGTGGCCGAGCGTGACCGGCTCAAGACGGAGGCCGAGGGCTCCAAGGACGATGTGCGCCGCGCGCGCGACGAGATCAACCGCATCCAGCCCGGGCTGATGCTGCCCGAGAGTTCGCTCGACGGCCTCAACTACCGCGACCTTGACCGCAAGTACGGCACGGGCGTCCGTGGTGGGGCGCGGCTGTTCGGCGCGGGCATGGGCGCGGAGGCAGTCCGCGAGCTGATTCAGCGCATGGAGCTCGAGGAGCTCGGCCAGCGCCTGCACAGCGAGGTCCGGACGACGTCGGGCCAGCGGCGCAAGAAGGCGATCAAGCGCCTGCGCCTGATCGAGGCGTTCCGGCGCTCCGGCAACCGGCCCGAGTGGATGATCCTCTCGGTCCTGCCGGTCATCCCGCCCGACCTGCGACCGATGGTCCAGCTCGACGGCGGCCGTTTCGCAACGTCTGACCTGAACGACCTGTATCGGCGCGTGATCAACCGCAACAACCGGTTGAAGAGGCTGCTCGAGCTGGGCGCGCCGGAGATCATCATCCGCAACGAGAAGCGCATGCTCCAGGAGGCATGTGACGCGCTGATCGACAACGGCCGCCGCGGCCGCTCGATCGTGGGCACAGGCAACCACCGCCTGAAGAGCCTGTCCGACATGCTCAAAGGCAAGCAGGGCCGCTTCCGCCAGAACCTGCTCGGCAAGCGCGTCGACTACTCCGGCCGCTCGGTCATCGTCGTCGGCCCGGAGCTCAAGCTGCACCAGTGCGGCCTGCCCAAGAAGATGGCGCTCGAGCTGTTCAAGCCGTTCGTGATGCGCCAGCTCGTCGACAAGGGCATCGCCCACAACATCAAGAGCGCCAAGCGCATCGTCGAGCGTGCATCGTCGCGGCCCGAGGTCTGGGACGTGCTCGAGGAGGTCATCAAGGACCACCCGGTGCTGCTCAACCGCGCACCGACGCTGCACCGCCTGGGCATCCAGGCGTTCATGCCCGTGCTCGTCGAGGGCTCGGCGATCCAGATCCATCCGATGGTCTGCTTTGCCTTCAACGCCGACTTCGACGGCGACCAGATGGCCGTCCACGTGCCTCTTTCGCGCGCCGCGCAGGAAGAGGCGAAGCGGATGATGCTCTCGACCGCCAACCTGCTCTCGCCCGCCGCCGGTGAGCCGGTCGTGGCGCCGACCCAGGACATGGTCCTCGGCTGCTACTACCTGACCATCGAACGCGAGCAGACGCAGGGCAAGCAGGCCCTCGCCCACTTCGGCGACGAAACGGAGGCCCTGCTCGCCTACGACGTCGGGCGCATCGATACCCGTCAGGACGCCGAGCTCGCAAATCACAGCGTGCCAAACCTGGATCTGCACTCGCCCATCGAGGTGACAGTCCAGCGTTGGGATGCCGCCAAGGATGAGTCGGTCGTGGAGCCGGTGCGCACCACGATCGGCCGCGTCATCTTCAACCAGGCGCTTCCCGAGCGACTGCGCTTCGTCAACAAGGCAATGAACCGGACCGCGCTGCGCGAGCTGGTGGCTGACTGCTACCGGCTGCTCGGCCCGATCGAGACGGCTCACCTGGTCGACGGCATCAAGGGCATCGGCTTCCACTACGCGACGCGTGGTGGCATGACGATCGCCGTGGATGACATCACCATCCCACCTCAGAAGGGGGAGCTGCTCAAGGCCGCCGACAAGCAGGTCGAGGCGATCGACAAGCAGTTCCAGCGTGGCCTGATCACCGAGGACGAGCGCTACGAGAGCGTCGTCACGGTCTGGAAGGACACCACCCAGCAGGTCAGCGATCGCATGATGGAGGCGCTCGATCCGACGGGCGCCGTGACCATGATGACCGCGTCGGGCGCCCGCGGTAACAAGGGCAATATCGGCCAGCTGGGCGGCATGCGCGGCCTGATGGCCGACCCGACCGGGCGCATCATCGACGTCCCGGTGCGGAGCAACTTCCGCGAGGGGATGACCGTCCTCGAGTACTTCATCTCGACCCACGGCGCGCGCAAGGGTCTGGCCGACACCGCCCTTCGAACGGCGGACTCGGGCTACCTGACGCGCCGCCTGGTCGACGTCGCCCAGGACGTGATCACCCGTGCGGATGATTGCGGCACCTGGGAAGGCACCTGGATCACGCGCGCCGAGACGGAGGAGTACGCCGCCGAGCCCGACGCGTTCCAGCGCCGCATCGTCGGCCGCCACGCAGCCGGACCGGTCGTCGACCCGAAGGCGCGCAAGAAGGGCGCCGAGCCGATCGTCGATCGCAACCAGGAGATCACCGAGGAGATCGCCAACCGCATCGTTGCGGCCGGCGTCGCCGAGGTCCTGGTCCGTTCGCCACTGACCTGCCAGTCACGCCACGGCGTGTGCCGCGCGTGCTACGGCCGCAACCTGGCGACCGGGAATCTCGTCGGCATCGGCGAGGCGGTCGGCATCATCGCCGCTCAGTCGATCGGCGAGCCGGGCACGCAGCTGACGATGCGGACCTTCCACACCGGCGGTGTGGCGGGGCTCGACATCACGGCCGGCCTGCCGCGCGTCGAGGAGCTGTTCGAGGCGCGGATGCCCAAGGGCAAGGCCGAGATCAGCCACATCGACGGCGTCGTCGAGATCATCCAGACCGAGAGCGGCGGCCGCCGCGTCAAGGTCACCTCGCGCGAGGAGTTCGACACCCCTTTGAGGATCTCGAAGGGCCACGAGCTGCTCGTCGCCGAGGGCGACCATGTCGAGGCCAACCAGGTCGTCGCGCGGATGGAGAAGGACGGCGCGGTCGACGAGATCAAGGCGCCTGAG
>Ga0265319_1001756_pt1 | contig 12446 bp, 15 predicted proteins | sample 4824metaG_FD_192443 | JGI IMG/M metagenome (GOLD analysis project Ga0265319, IMG submission 192443) | Rhizosphere microbial communities from Carex aquatilis grown in University of Washington, Seatle, WA, United States - 4-8-24 metaG | ecosystem: Host-associated > Plants > Roots > Rhizosphere >...
ATTTTTCTTTTCGAAAAAGCCGGGTGCATCGAATGGCGGAGGGTGCAGGACTCGAACCTGCAAGGGGTTTCCCCCGGTGGATTTCAAGTCCACTGCCTTACCAATTAGGACTAACCCTCCAGCTTGCGGTGAGCCTGTCGAACCGCCGCTCAATTGTAACCCTATGCGGTGGCCCAGTCGAACCCGTTTTCTGAAGCTGGTCAGGGGGGCATATTGTACCGAAATCCCTTCGGGGAACAACCACTAACCGACCATCATTTCTGAAGGTTTTATAGGATATTTAAAGAAGTCGAAATAAAATGGCTCGACGGGACGGCCGGTTTTGGAAATTCAAGGTTTAAAAGGAAGCGGCGGATGCCCCACCTGCACGAGAAAATTGATTTCACCGTCTCTATTTTTATCGTGAAAGACCGAAAGGTTCTTTTTATCTTTCATAAACAGCTCAACCGCTGGCTGCCCATCGGCGGCCACATCGAACTGGACGAGAACCCGGAACAGGCGGCGGTCCGGGAGGCCAAGGAAGAAAGCGGCCTGGACGTGGAATTGGTGGGCAAGCGGCCGCCGATTCAAAACGAGGCGGGATTTGTCTCCCTGCTCCAGCCCGACTACATGGACATCCACCTGATCAAGGAGCCCCACTGGCACATCGGAATGGTTTATTTCGCCAGGGTGTTGTCGGGGGAAGTGAAATTGAACAGGGAAGAGCACAGGGACATCCAGTGGCTGGGTGAAAAGGACTTTGACGACCCGAAGTGGGGATTGACCCAACCTCTCCAGTTTTACGCGGGGGAAGCTCTCCGAAAAGTTCCCTGACCGACCCGTTTATTTAATCCTCGGAACCTTGATTTGGCTGACCATCATTTTCAAGGTCTTGGCCGCGTCGAAGATGCGGTCGTCCCGGTAGAATTCCCCGTAATAAATATTCTTGATTCCAGCGTTGGTCACGATCTTGAAGCAATTCCAGCAGGGCGAGGCGGTGATGTAGATATCCGCGCCGTCCACCCTGACCCCGTTCTTGGCGGCCTGGATGATGGCGTTGGCCTCCGCGTGGATGGTGGCCACGCAATGGCCGTCCTCCATCATGTGGCCCCGGTCGTCGCAGTGGGGCAGGCCCCGCACGCTGCCGTTGTAGCCAGTGGAGAGGATGGTCTTGTCGCGCACGATGACCGCGCCCACGTGCTTGCGGTCGCAGGTGGAACGGGTCGCCACTTCGGCGGCGATGTTCATGAAATACTCGTGCCAATTGACCCGGATGCGGTGGGAGGACTTGGCGGCGTTCTTGTGGGCGGCCGGTTTCGGGGACGCCGGAGCGCGGCGCTGGTTCAAGCGGTGGAAGTGGCGCTTTTTAAATTTGATGTTCATTTTGGAAGCCATTTCCATCTCCTCGAATTTTAAGTTTTGAGTCCTCGGTTTTAAGTTTTGGTTTCCATCGATTCACTTGCGAATGAATGGTTGTTTATCGGCAACCAAGAACTTAAAACCCGGCCGCCGGCGGTTTATTCTTTCGGGTCGACAGCGTACAGCTGCAACCGCCGGCAGGGGTGCCAATGTTCCTTGGATTCCGCCAGGCGCGGCAAGCCTTCCGCGTCCCCCGTATTGATGAGGGCGAAGGATTCCATCTGCCGGCAGATACTGGCGAATATATAAGCGGACAATCCTTTGACCGTCAAGTCCGTAACCTCCAGATAAATGCCGTAGGTGCCGCTGCTTAACGCCTTTCCCGCCGAATAGGCCGCGAGGCGGCCACCCAACAGCACCACCCAAGCGTCCATTCCCCAATCTTCCCCCTCGTGCAGGGCGCGAAAATGGGCTTTTTGGGAAGACAACAGCATCTTCTCGCCCATCCCTCCCTGGAGAGTTGGAATCCTTTGGCTTTTCCATAACTCATAAAGCTCCCCGCATTTTTCCAAATCGCTTTCGCGATAGGGGCGCAGGACCACGGCGTTTTCCTTCAGCAAATGGTTGATCTCGGCCCTCTTGGCGCGAAAGGGGTCGCCTTGCAGACCCGCGATCTGCGAACGGTCGTAAAGATATTCCTCCAGGGTGGCCCTGCCGGGGAATCCCCATTTCTCGGCTGATTTTTGTTGCTCCTCCGTCAAACCCTCGATCCGGGAAATGCCGGCTCCGGCGCCGTTGACCCGCCTCATATAGTCAAACGCCGTCTGGACGGTCTCGGCGTTAAAGGGGTGGGGGGGCGCGGGAAAATAAACGTAGGGTTCGTAATGGGCGATCAGGAAGGAAGCAGAGCCTTGGGAAACCAAAGCGTAGGCGAACTCATCCCGCCACATGAGAAAGGAGGGCAGGGAATTGGAAAGGGCGGAGGATGGATGAAATAGGGTCGAAGCTTTTTCCAAGCAGGATTCGAGGGGCTCAACGGAATCAAAGAAGCCGGCGTGAGGAAGGGGGATGATCTGCAATAGAAAGGACCTTAATTCTAAGTTTTGAGTTTTGAATTTTAAGTTAAGGTTATTTCCCATTGGGATGAGACCCAATGGGAAATTCCAATCATTCCGAATTACGAATTCCTAATTGCTTTTTCTATTGTCCCGTCAAAACCCGCGAGATCTCCCGGCGAAGGCCGTAGCTCAAGCGGTGCGCCCGGGAAGGGGCGCGGTAATTCTCCAAATACTTTTGCAATCCGGTGATGTCCACCACGCCGTGCTCGTGGTTGACCACGGCCGAGGAATCACCCTGCGGATGGGCGAAGACCACCACGCCCTGGATCCAAATTTGGGAGCATTCCTGCGCCCAACGGGGCCCCAGGTTCTTTTCCAAATGGCTCCGCAAGTGGTAGATCTGCGTCGCGACCTGCTTCAAGGGATTGTAAAAGGTGCGCTTGTAGCGGGAGCGGGTCTTGCGCGCCCGTTTGTGGAGGGTCCATTCCCGGTCCAAGGGCTCCCCGGCGATCCGTCCGCGCAGGTACTTGGTCTCGATGACGAACATGACATTGTTGGTGATGAGCAAATGATCCAGTTCCCGGGCCCTTTCGCCCGACTCAAACTGGACCGAGTGAATCACCCGGGCGTCCATCGGAAGGCTGTCGAGCAGCTTGGCCACCAGGGCCTCGCCCTCGGCGCCCTCGCCCACGATCCGGCCGCGATGGCGGAAGATCGTGAAGGCCCAATAACCGAAGCCGAAAAGAATCGGCGCCAGGATGAGCCTCAAAGACCAGTGGTCGAACCGGATAAAGACGCCGATTCCCACCGCTAACAGCGCGATTGTAATCCATTTCCAACGAGTCACCCACCGCATGGCCCTCGGGGGTTGAAGCTTTTGTAACGTGGCGACCATTTTTTTACGCCTTTCCCAGCGACAGCTCGCGCACCTCCACAACCTCTTCCTGAAATTCGCTAATAAATTGAGGATATTGTCGAATAAGGGATGACAGGGTTGTGCTTTCCAAGTATCGCTGAATCAAATTCAAATAATCTTGCAGCTTCGCGGCCACGCTGGGCCGCGACAGCGCCGGACATTTAGTGTCGGCGCCTAAAAACACCTTCTGGTGATCCCGGCTTTCCATGATCACCGCGGGGTACATCGAACAATCCAGGGGACGGGCCTCATAAGTCCGGCACGTATGATCCTCAGGATTGAAAAACGAACAAGCGAACCCGTGCCCGCATGCCACAAGTTCGGCTTTGGAGGCGGCCCCCTGGGCCGCCTCCCTGAAAGAACCTTTCGATTGGGTTAACTCAACCTGGCTTCTCTCCCCTGGGAAAAAGAAAGGGGAAAGGGCCGCCTGCTTCTCGGGAAAGCGGCAGCACACCGGGCACTCCAAGCAAATCTCACTGGGAACTAATTGGGGCAGCTGGGGTTTCATGAAATCCTTAGAGATTATAAATCCCGACGCCGATTGAAATCAGCCCGCCAATGATCAAGATCGGAGCCAGGGTCATGGATCCGGTCGCCAAAAACATATAGCCCACCACTAAGACGCCGACGCCGGCGCCGAGGGTGATCTTGCCTTCCTTGCTCATCTTCGGCTCAACGCTTTGGACTTTAACAGTCTTGTCCGCCATGAAGGTTCCTCCGGCTAGGGTAAATCGCCGGTTATTGTACCAGAGCCAGTTGCAAGATTGAAACTATAGGAAGGAAGCGGGGAAAGAATTTACCGAAATAACGGTTATTGGGGAGCCGGGATCGGTCAGGGGGAAAAGGGCTGATTTAAAACCGAAAGATTCATGCTGACGAGGGTTTAGGAGTGATTCGGATGGGCAAGCCAGCCTCCCTAAGGCCTCCGGCCCCCGGCGCGCCTCCTAAGCCGGCTTAGGGCCGGCTGGGAGTTATGGTTTTCAGGCCGTTGAGATAGGGTTGTAAGGCTTCCGGAATTTGCACCGATCCGTCCGCTTGCTGATAGTTTTCAAGGATCGCCAGCCAGGTCCGGCCCACGGCCAGCCCGGAGCCGTTCAAGGTGTGGACCAGCTCGGGTTTCCCCCCGCCTTCGCGCTTGAACTTAATGCCGCCCCGCCTGGCTTGGAAATCCGTGCAATTGCTGCAGCTGGAGATTTCCCGGTAGGTATTTTGGCTGGGGAGCCAGACTTCCAGGTCATAGGTCTTCACCGAGCTGAAGCTTTTATCGCCCGTGGCGAGGGCCACGACCCGGTAGGGCAGGCCCAGTTTTTTCAGGATGTCCTCCGCGTCGGCGGTTAAAAGCTCGAGGGTTTCCATGCTTTTTTCCGGCTCCACGAATTGGAACATCTCAACTTTGTTGAACTGGTGGAGGCGGATCAGGCCTTTCGTGTCCTTGCCGTAGCTTCCCGCCTCGCGGCGGTAGCAGGGAGTGAAGGAGACGTATTTTTTGGGAAGCGACCCGGCCGGGAGGATGTCCCCCCGGTGCAGGTTGGCCAGGGACACTTCCGCGGTCGGGATCAGGTAGAATTTGTCCTTCTCGATGGCGAAAGCCTGCTCGATGAACTTGGGGAACTGGCCGGACATTTCCATGGACTCGTAATTCACCAGGTGGGGGACCACAATTTCCTGGTAGCCCCTCTTCGCGTGCTCCTCCAGCATGAAATTCACCAAAGCCCGCTCGAGGCGGGCCCCCGAGCCCCAGAGGCTGAAGAACCTGGCGCCGGAAACCTTGGCGGCTTTCTCAAAATCAAGGATGCCCAGGGCCAAGCCCAATTCCTCATGGGGTTTTGGCTTAAAGTCGAAAGTCTTGGGTTCACCCACCTTGCGGATTTCCTGGTTGGCTTCCTCGCCGCCGACGGGAACGCTCTCATGGGGAAGGTTGCAGAGCTGCAGCTCGATTTCCCGGAAGTCCTTTTCCACCGCCGAGATTTCCCCGTCCATTTCCTTGATTTCGTTGGAAAGCTCCGAGAGCTTGGCCCGGTACTCGGAAATATCCTTGCCCTCTTTTTTCATCCGGCCCATTTCCTCGGAGGCCTGGTTTAAACGGGCCTTGCGCTTGTCCACGGAAATGGTCAAGTCCCGGCGGCGGCGCTCCAGGTCCAGGTAAAGGGAAAGGTCCACTTTGGATTTACAGTTTTCCAAAGCCTTACGGACTTCGGATTCGTGTTCACGGACATATTTGGGATCGAGCATGTTGTTCCTAACCGTCGTTTTACCACCAAGTCACCAAGGCGCAGGGAAAGGCAGGACCTGATTTTTAAGTGCCTGATTATATTCGTGGATTTTTAAAACCAAAAGAATACTTTTCATTTTAGTAAAAGGGTCCCCATAAACCCTTAATATATTGTCTTCTGGGTGTCTTGGCGGATAAGGCGATTTTAGAGGCTGTCAGTTACCCTTAAAAGGAATATACTTTTACCCGCTTCATCATACTCGAGGGAGGCTTTCATGCGCACCATCAACGCCCGATGGATCTTTTTGATCACCCTGATTTTGGCAGCGCCGCTTGGGGCTTGGGAGAGGACCGGGGTTCTGGCCCCGCCGGATGTGAAAAAAGAGCAGGACAAGATTATCAAAATGCTGACCGATGGAAATAAACACTTCCTGAACAAAGGGAGCTTGGCCAACGGCAAGCCCGCCATCATGATCGTCAGCTGCGCCGATTCCCACGTTCCTCCGGAAGTGGTATTCAACGTGAAGCCCGGCATATTATTCACCACCCGGGCCTACGGCAACATCGTGGACAAGTCCATCCTTGCCAGCTTGGAATATGGGGCGGACCCGGTTGACGGTTTAGGCTGCAAGGTACTGGTGGTCCTGGGACATACCAACTGCACCGCTTTGGGCCGGGCGATCAAGGAGCACGACCATCCCCGCGCGATCTGGCGCTCCCTGAACGAGCAGGACCTGGACTCCCGGCTTCAACCCGCGGTGAACGCGATTGAGGACCAAACCCTGATGGGCGAGGCGAGGCTGGACGCCGTGGTCCGCACGAATGTCTTGAATACCATCAAAACGATCCGGGAACAGAGCTTGGTCCTTTGGAACTTGGAACAGGATGACATGCTCAAGATCGTGGGAGCCGTTTACCACAAGGACACCGGCAAGGTTGAGTGGATCAAGCAGTAAGAAAAAAGCAATTTTGAATTCTGAATGTTGAATTTTTAATTGAAGTGGGGCGGCCAGAAAGGCCGCCCTTCGTTTTTAACGGAGGCAGGATTGATCATCGGAGTCCCGAAGGAAATTAAAGACAATGAGTACCGGGTGGGGATTGTCCCGGGCGGCGTTGAGGAGTTGGCGGCGGCCGGCCACAAGGTCTTGATCGAAAAAGGCGCGGGGCTCGGAAGCGGAATCTCGGACGGGGAATTCAAGGACGCAGGCGCGGAAATGGTCCCTTCCCCTTCGGAGCTTTTCCGCCGCGCGGAAATGATCTTGAAGGTGAAGGAGCCCCAAACCTCCGAGTTCCCGCTGATCCGAAAGGGGCAAATCCTCTTTTGTTACTTCCATTTCGCGGCGTCGAAGGAGCTCACCAAGGCCATCCTTCAAACCAAGGCCGTCGCCATCGCTTACGAGACCATCCGCTTGGCTACGGGGGAGCATCCCCTCCTGACCCCTATGAGCGAGGTGGCTGGGAAAATGGCCATACAAGAAGGCGCCAAGTATTTGGAGCGGTCCATGGGCGGCAAGGGAATCCTTCTCGGGGGCGTGGCGGGAGTGCGTCCGGCCAAGGTCGTGATTTTAGGCGGGGGCGTGGTGGGAATGAACGCGGCCAAAACCGCGGCGGGTTTGGGCGCCAGGGTCACGGTGTTGGACGTCAATCCCGGCCGATTGCGGCACCTGGAGGATATCCTGCCGAAGAACGTGATTACCCTAGTCTCGAACCGCCGGGTGATCCGAGAGGAAGTCCGCGATACGGATCTTTTGATCGGAGACATCTATATAGAAGGGGCCAAGGCGCCGCGGTTGGTCACGGAAGAAATGGTCAAGCAGATGAAGCCAGGCTCGGTCATCGTGGACGTGGCCATCGACCAGGGAGGCTGCGTGGAAACGGCCAGACCCACGACGCACAGCCAGCCGGTCTATACGAAGCATGGCGTGGTCCACTATTGCGTCACGAATATCCCGGGGGCGGTGGGGATGACCTCGACCTACGCCTTGACCAACTCCACCCTGCCCTTTGTCCTTGAAATCGCCGGGCATGGCTACCAGAACGCCGTCCGGAAGAACCCCGCCATCCAGCATGGGCTTAATATTGATAAGGGCCTGGTGGTGCATCCCGCGGTGAAGGCCGCCTATGGCAAAACTAAATGAACCATGAAAAATGTAAAAGGAACAAGGGGATGGAAAAATTTTTCCATTCTTCATTATTCCTTTTTCGTTGGAGCTAAAGATGCCAACTGTTTTCGCCAGTGTCAGCGCCACCCTCATTCTTTTTTATCTCGCGACCCTGGGGATGGCCTACGTCCATCAGCCGCCCTTGACCTTGGAATTCCACATGATCTGGGGGCTTTTCACCGCGACGCTCATCGTCCTCCTCCAATGCCTGATCTTCGGGTTTTTTATCGGGAGCGGTAAATCCATCAAGCGCGTGGTGCAGGAAAACGGCTTGAGCCAGGATTGGATCCAAAAAACCAAGGATTATAAAAATCAATCCTATCCCGCCTTGATGCTGGCGATCCTGGTTTCGGCGGCGGCGGCCATTGTGGGCGGGGGAGTCGCGGCGGGAGCGGTGCCGGTAGGGGTCCACCAGCTTTTGGTCTGGACCGCCTTGCTCCTCAACATCCGGTCCCTTTGGATTTCCTATAAAGTGGTGGTTGAAAACGTCAACGCGATCCACCGCATCAACCGGGAAGTCTCAAAATTAAAAAACGGGGAGCCGCAAGCCGCCCCTTCCCCCGTCCCTCCCCAAGTTGAAATGCCGGCGGCCCAGGTTCGGGCCAACCAAGCCGCGAATTATTATTTTCTGGCTTTCGCGGTTTGGGTTCCTTACCTCTATATGAGGTGGTCGCTGGGGAGCCGAACCTTTCCCTTTTGGCCCTTTTGGGCCTTGAGCGGGGGTTGTGTCCTCATCGGATGGTTGAAATCGAGGAAAACCAAGCCTGCCTGAGGCCTTTCCGCGGAAATTCTTTATTTTTTATTAGGACTCATAAATAAATGAGCTAAAATGACGGCCCTGTTCGTCTATAGACCAGCGACGATGTTGATTTTAAAAAACGAGGCTTAGCCCACTCCCATGACAAACTGCCCCCCCAAAAAATTAGTCCTCTCCCTGTTGTTGTTAGGTTTCTTTTTCCAGGCAGCCCCCCTCTGGGCGGCCAACCCCAACGACTATTTGGCCACCCGCACCTATTTTGGAATACTCGGGACCTTCGTGAATGTGGACAATTCGACCTTGTTCAATGGGCAGAATTATTACGCGTCCCAATCCCCCTCCTATGAAATTGGTTTGATCCCCCGGCTCGATTCAAGTTTAGGATTTGGTTTGATGATCGGCCACCGTGAAGACGCCTATGCCATGGAAATCAGCTATTGCCAGTCGAGTCCCGCCGCTTTCTTCGGCCCCGCCTCCCTCAGCTCCTCGACGGCGACAACGCCGGTGCAGGTCCCCCTTGTCCAGGGGTCGGCCCTTTATCAGTCCATCAATTTGGACTTCAAGCGGTATTTTTTGACGGAATCGCAAACCCAGCCCTTTGTCAATTTGGGCGTGAGCTTCCCTTGGATCGTCGTCCCCGACGCCGTCGTGGACGCGGACGGAAATTACGCCGATTTGACCTTGGCCGGGCTGGGACTCAACCTCGGCGTCGGGTTGGAATATTATTTGACCCCCAATTTCTCCCTGACCGGCGGGGCCACCCAGCGCTGGGCCAGTTTCGACCAATATAAGAATCACCCGACTTTTGCTTCTCCGCCTACTTCTCCTTCCTACGTGCCCCTGCATCCCTACGGTGGTGTGGCGAGCGACAGCGGGAGCGGCCTTATCTTTACCCTCGGGGCAACGGTTGGGATTCAGTGAGTTTTTAAAAAAGGAAGGTTTTGGGATGAAAAAATTATTCACGCTTTTACTTTTTGGGGTTCTCGGGCTCGGCGCCCTATTGATCAACTTATCCTGTAACTCGACCACGCCCTCCTCGGCCAATTTTCAAAGCCCCCTTCAAACCCTCGTGATCCTGAACCCAACCTTTACCCCTACCTTCACCTTTACCCCGATCCCGAGCCCCACGGATACGCCCACCTCCACCCCCACGAATACTTCTACGGACACACCCACCTTAACGCCGACCGACACCCCTACGGATACACCGACTCCAACTCCCACGAATACCCCTTAATAGGGGTCTCCGCCCTTTTTTAAGGGCGCCTGGGTCAGACGAAAGTCGTTTTTCAATTCCTTCGGATCCCTCCTAAACCATGGTTCGAGAGGTTTTTCCTTTATCCGGCCCATCCCCGCGCCCTAAGTCTCGTTTTTTCAGCCTCTTTCCCCGTCCGCTAAAGTTTTCCTTATATTTATCAAGGCCTTGGGTTAAAATATGCCCCAATACGCGGTCAAATCCTGTTTTTGGCCTGCTTCCGTGAATGAAATAATTCAAGGATGGAATGATTAATGAAACTTAAAAAAGTCGGATTGTTCGCGTTAAATTTAATTTTGTTGGCAGCGTTAGGCACGGCGGCTTGGGCCCAGGAAGAGGATGAATCCGGCAAAAGGGATCTCATCAAAACCCGTACCTACATTGGTTTTTTTGGGACATCCGCCACCATTGATCAATGGGGTGGTTTTCAAGGGATTCATTCTTTCCAGGCGTTTAATGGCTCCAGTTCGGGAAGCACCTTATCCACCAGTATTGAAGTCGACATGGTTCCCGCGATTTCCCGTAACTTTGGCGCGGAAATCATGCTGGGGCACCGGGAAGGTCCCTGGGCGGGGGAATTGAGTTTTACCAGGAGCGACCACACGGCCGTTTATTACAGTTCCAGCAATTCCGGCCCCGTGACCACGAACGAATCCGCTAGCCTCTGCTCGATTGATTTTGATTTTAAACGATATTTTTTAACCACCGCGCCGGTACAGCCCTTTGTCAGCATGGGGCTCTCCCTGCCTTGGCTTTGGATCCGCAATGGCTCGCAATTGTATGACTCGGCTTACAATTTAGTTAACACCGACGATGAGACCATTTCCGGGATCGGATTTAACTTAGGGGCGGGTCTGGAAGTTTATTTGAGCCAGGACTTTTCCCTGGTGGGCGGGGTCTTTCAACGATGGACTGGTTTCGACCAAATCAGCGGCGTCTCTAAAATTCCCTTTAACAAATTATACTTTGACGGAGTTTCCACTGATGTGGGTTCCATTGAAGGGGATGGGATGCATATTTACGCCGGCACCACCTTTGGGTTTCAAATGTAAGGGATAGATGGCTTTTGTTCCTTTCGAATCGAAGGGAAGCCAAAATTCTGAAAAAGTCAGGTGACATCATGGCCAAGCGCTCGGAAAAAATATTAAGGCAACGCTTCAAAAAAGCGTTGGTGATGATTGTCCTTCTTTCGGGAGTGGTTTTTCCCTTGGCTTGCGACACCAATAAGAATCCCGGACCTGCGGCGCCGGTTGTCGGCCCGGTCCCATCTTCAACCCCCACCGGGACCCTGACTCCCGGAACCCCTACCAATACTTTTACGCCTCCTCCTGGGGCTAGTACGGCCACATTCACTCCGACTTCCAGTGTCACTCCGCCGGTTTTCCGGTACAATTATTCAACGAGCGCCGCTCCCCGCTCCATGGCTCTCAATGGTTCAATTCTCACTGTCGCGGAAAATACCTTTTCAAGCAGTGGGATTGTTACGGAGATGGAAGAATATACGATAGTGGCGGCTGGGGTTCTCGATCTCGGAGCGCCGCCCAACATCTTCAATATCGTTAAAACTGGTTGTCCTCCTATCCCGACGCCCGGCTCGACGCCGGTTATTTTTACACCCTCCACTTCGGCTTTCAATCAAGTACAAGGATTCGTCAATCCCGGCGGCAACTTGCCCAACGGTTGGAGCGCGGCCCTGGATATGAACCCAGACGGCAGCGCGAAGCTCTACATGGGATACTACAGTTTTTGGTTCCAGCCATTGAACGGTGTGTTTTTGGATCCCTTGTTTATGCCGTTTTCAACCACCGCTTACGGAACCTTTGCCTTCAATAATCCTCAAGGTCTTTGCGCCGATTTCGCCGGACTCAACGGCAGTGTCTATGTAGCGGACACGGGCAGGGGATGGGTGGAACAGTTTTCTCCCTATGAGTTACTTTGTCCCAACCCACCTCTTCCACGGGCCGAGTGGAATGGAAGTCCGAACGTTACGGTGGGTGGAACAGGATCTGTTTTCAAATCAGCTGGGGTCACCTTCAGGCAGCCTTGGGCGGTGACTTGTGACAACACGCCGGCTGGAAATGTTTGGGTGGGTGACGCAGGCTATCCCAACTCTTACATCATGGAATATACCTCCGGGGCCACAACCATTCTCCAATGTTGGCAAGGAATCGCCGGCTGCAAAGTGCATGGTTTGGCAGTTGATCCCGTGTCGGGATTTGTTTACGTGGCGGACGCGGGTAATAATTTGGTTGAAGTTTATTCTTCCACGGGGGACATCAAGTGCGTGTTCGGAGACCCCGGTCCCTCCGCCAATGAATTTTCCGGCCCCTTTTCACCGTCTTGTATCGCTTTTTCTGGTGGTTACATTTACGTTGGGGATGTCACCAATCGTTATGTTGACGTTTTCCAATAATTCGGATTTCCTCTAACGGGGAAAGATTCGTCTAATCTTCATCAATTAAGTTGTTCGCTTCAAGCCGGGGCATAGCCCCGGCTTTTTTATTAAAGGGGTATTTTTTAAAAAGGAATTACATGGCGAACCAAGACCCGACATCCAATCCGAGAGAGCGACAGGCTAAAGCCAAGGCCCTTTGGATGAAGGGCTACCGGGCCCAAATGAAAAGCCGCGTGGAGAAGGCCATGGATTACTACAAGGAATCCCTGGGACTTTATCCCACCGCCGAGGCCTACACCTTCCTGGGCTGGGCCTATTCCTTCCAGGGGGATTACCAGCAGGCGATCGAGGAA